>ERZ1645187.4502-NODE-4502-length-11203-cov-5.495335_pt1 | contig 11203 bp, 12 predicted proteins | sample MGYA00575352_ERZ1645187 | MGnify/ENA primary metagenome ERZ1645187 (study PRJEB40837, sample SAMN11349314) | freshwater sediment metagenome | isolation source: river sediment | host: Sediment | place: India: Wazaribad , New Delhi | collected 2017-02-21 ... | reverse complement strand
GCCAGCATCTGCCCGGTCGCGTTCATGTCGTTGTCGATCGCCTGCTTGCCGCAGAGCACAAGACCCGGCTGCTCTTGCTTCACCACGGCGGCGAGCAGCTTCGCCACGGCGAGCGGCTCGATGTCCTGGTGCACGTCCGAGGCCGCCTCGATCAGGATCGCGCGGTCCGCGCCCATCGCCAGCGCCGTGCGCAAGGTTTCCTGCGCCTGCTTCACGCCGATCGAGACCACGATGATCTCTTCGGCGGCTCCCTTTTCCTTCAGCCGGATCGCCTCTTCCACGGCGATCTCGTCGAACGGGTTCATCGACATCTTCACGTTGGCAAGATCGACACCCGATCCGTCCGCCTTGACGCGAACCTTCACGTTGTAGTCGATCACGCGCTTCACGGGCACGAGAATCTTCATCCGGGGCAGTCTCCCTCCTTCGGCGCCCGCCCGGGCGGGGCAGGCCGGTCGCTCTCGCCCCGTCCCTTAGCGATTCTGCCGGGGCGAAAACAGCGAAAAATCGACGCCCCCTGTCGCGCGGACGCCACCTTGAGCCTGTTAGCGCCGGTCAGCGTCTCAGCGGTTCGCGCCCGGAACCCACAGCACGTCGGCCTGGCCGCCGTCGTTGGCGGTGCGGGCGGCGACGAAGAACCAGTCCGACAGGCGGTTGAGATAGCGGATCGCCTCGGGGTTCACCGTCTCTGCGGCGGCAAGCTCCACGGCGCGCCGTTCGGCCCGGCGCGAGACCGTGCGGGCGAGGTGGAGATGGGCCGACAGCGCCGAGCCGCCGGGCAGGACGAAGCTCCGCAGCGGCTTCAAACCCGCGTTCATCGCGTCGATCTCGGATTCGAGCCGCACCACCTGTGCGGCCAGCACGCGCAGCACCGGATAGCCGGCCTCGGCATCGCGTTCCATCGCCGGCCGGCCGAGATCGGCGCCGAGGTCGAAGAGGTCGTTCTGGATGCGGGCGAGGGCTGCATCCATCTCGCCCGTCGCGTGAAGCCGGGCAAGGCCGATCACCGAATTGGTCTCGTCCACCGTCCCGTAGGCTTCGACGCGGGGGCAATATTTCGCGACCCGCGTGCCATCGACGAGCGCGGTCTCTCCCTTGTCGCCGGTGCGCGTGTAGATGCGGTTGAGCACGACCATCAGAGCCCGCCCCGCCCGCGCAGCGCCACGAAGAGAAGGATCAGCGCCACCGCCACCGCCTGGCCGATGACCCGGTAGCGCATGATCCGGTTGGCGTGTTTGCGGTTGAAATCGCCGCCCCTGGCGAAGCCGCCGATACCGATCATCAGGATGATCAGCACCGCGAAACAGGCCAGCGCCGCAAGCAGGAAAAGCGGGTCGCGCGTCATCGTGGGGACTCCTTCGATGACCCCGTTCTAGCGCCCCGCGCGGCCCGGCGCCAGCGCCCTGCACCTACCCCCTGGCGATCAGCCAGTCGAGCGCGCGGGTCGGCAGCACCCTGCGGGCGAGGTTCATGAGATGCGTGGGCGTCGTGACGAAATGACGCGGCGCCGGGTTCGGGCTTTCCAGCGCACACAGAAGCTTGGCCGTCACCGCACGGGGCGGCAGTTCGAACCGGTCCGGCCCGCGCGGCTCGTAGAGCCGTCTGAGCAGGCTCGCGCGATACTGTTCGGCGCGCGGCGAGCGCTGCCAGTCGATCCAGCGCTCGAAATGCGGGATCGAGTTCATCCTGATCCTCGACGTGATCGGACCCGGCTCGATCAGGATCACCTTGATCGGCGTGTCGGCCATCTCGAGGCGCAGAACATCGGTCAGCCCCTCCATCGCGTATTTCGTCGCGACATAGGCGCCGCGCCAGCGCAAGGGCACGAGGCCGAGCACCGAGGAGCAGTTGACGATCCTTCCGTGGCCCTGCGCCCGCATCACCGGAATCACCCGGCGGGTCAGGTCGTGCTGGCCGAAGAGGTTCACCTCGAAGATTTCCCTCAGCGCGCCGGTGGGCAGGTCCTCCACCGCGCCGGGGCAGGCATGGGCGCCGTTGTTGAAGAGCGCGTCAAGCGTGCCGCCGGTGCGCGACACCGCCTCGTCCACCGCGGCGGCGATCGTCGCCCCGTCGGCGTAGTCGAGCCGGAAGCTCTCCAGCCCCTCGGCCCTCAGCCTCTCGCAATCCGCCTCCTTCCGGCAGGTGGCGAACACCCGCCACCCCGCGCGCAGGAGCCCGTGCGCGGCATCATGGCCGATCCCCGAGGAACAGCCCGTGATGAGGATCGACCTGCCCGTCATCGGATGCCCGGCAATCCCGTCCGGATCGCGCTATTCGGCCTCGTTCATCGGCTCGGCGTTGAGAAGCCCGAAGTTCTCGGCGCCGATCCGGTCGTGCAGCGCGATCTGGGTCTCGAGGAAGTCGACATGGCCCTCCTCGTCGGCCAGAAGCTCCTCGAACAGTTGCTGGGAAACGTAGTCGCCCACCTGGTTGCAGTATTTGCGCGCCTCGGAATAGACCTTCACCGCCTCAAGCTCTCCCGCCAGGTCGCAGGTCATCGACTCGCGGACGGTCTCGCCGATGCGCAGCGGGTCGAGCGTCTGGAGGTTGGGATGTCCTTCGAGGAAGATGATCCGGGTGATCAGCTTGTCGGCGTGGCGCATCTCCTCGATGCTCTCCTCGCGGGATTTCCGCGCCATCCTGCCATAGCCCCAGTCGTCCTGAAGCCGGTAGTGCAGCCAGTACTGGCTGACCGCCGTCAGCTCCATCCTCAGGGCCCGGTTCAGGTAGTCGATGACCTTGGCATCGCCCTTCATGTCTCTCCCTTTCCGAATTTCGCGCCGAGGACCCGAGCCTGCACCCTCAGCCCGCGAAGTTCAACCGGAACCGCGGTGTTCGGGTTTGCGCGCATCGACTGGATGAAAAGCCGGATGCAGCCGCCGCAATCGGCCGACTTGCCGAGCGCGCGGTAGACCCGGCCGGGGGTGATGACGACGGCGGGGTCGGAGGCGCGCATCCAGTCGATCGCGGCATGGATGTCGCGGTCGCTGATGCGCTGACAGTGGCAGATGATCATTGCTGGGCGCCTGTTCGCTGCTCGGCCCGATCTACGCGCCGGGGGCCCCGCTGTCAATCCTGACGGTTTTAGTCGCCATGCGGCACGGCGCCGCTCCTCCGATCCCCGGCCCGGCCGGTCGCCGCGTCGGTCCACCGGGCCGCCGCGCTCTCGGCCCGCTCTCCGGCCGCCTCCCCGGCCGGCGCCACGTACCGCGCGGCGACATAGCCCGAAACCCCGGTCTTCTGCGCCCGGACCCAGAGCCATTCGCCGGTGGTGTCGCCGGAAAGCAATACCGTCTCGCCGCGCGACAGCGCGCCAAGCTCGGGATAGATCTGCGAGGGACCGGAGCGCAGCGGCAGCCGGGTCACTTCCACGGTGAAACGCCGTCCCGCATTTTGCGGCCGCGGGGCGAGGCGTGCCGGATCAGCCGCCCTGGTCTCGGCCGAAGGCAGGGGCGCGGGCGACTGGGGAAGATCGGCGCGCGGAAGGGCAGGCATGGCGGGCTCGGTGCGCGCGACCTCCGGCCCGCCGATCCGGCTCGTCAGGGTCTGCAGCGCCACCTTCGCGGCCGGTGCCGCCGCCAGGGGTTCCGCGACCCGGTGGGAACCGGCCTTGAAGAGCAGGAGGACACAACAGAGAAAGATCGCGAGCCTGAGCATCCGTTCCCGCCGCCAGCACCATTCACATCGCCCGAAGGCGGCGCCTGTCTAGCCCGCCGCGGCCGCTCCGAACAGGGGGAAAAGCCGCCTCCGCTTCCCGCCGTCCATCGTCCCGCGCCCTCCTTCCGCGCCCCTTCCCGCCCAGGGCTCCCGCGCCGCCCGCTCTCGCGCTCAGGTCCCGGATTTCCGTCTGGACCGCGGGGCGCGCGCGAATTACACCACATCCATGACCGAAGAGCCGAACGACCACCAGATCGTCCCCCCGATCCTTCCGGCCACCGTCTCCGAGCCGCTCAGCCGCGCGATCGGTGAACGCTACCTGACCTATGCGCTCTCGACGATCATGCACCGGGCGCTGCCGGACGCGCGCGACGGGCTGAAGCCGGTGCACCGGCGTATCCTCTACGCCATGCGCGAGCTGAAACTGAGTCCGACGGGCGGCTTCCGCAAGTCGGCGAAGATCTCGGGCGACGTGATGGGCAATTACCATCCCCATGGCGACGCCGCGATCTACGACGCGATGGCCCGGCTCGCCCAGGACTTCAACATGCGCTACCCGCTGGTCGACGGGCAGGGCAACTTCGGCAACATCGACGGCGATAACCCGGCGGCCAGCCGCTACACCGAGGCGCGGCTGACGGCCGCGTCCGAGGCGCTGATGGAAGGGCTGGCGGAAAATGCCGTCGATTTCCGCCCGAACTACGACGGCACGCTGGAAGAGCCGGTGGTGCTGCCCGCGGCCTTCCCGAACCTTTTGGCCAACGGCGCCTCCGGCATCGCCGTCGGCATGGCCACCAACATCCCGCCGCACAACCTGCACGAGCTGATCGACGCCTGCCTGCATCTGGCCAAGGCCGAGAACTCGGACGCGGTCCGCGACGACACGCTGATCGAACTGGTGAAGGGGCCGGACTTTCCCACCGGCGGCGTCATCGTCGAGCCGAAGGAGTCGATCCGCGAGGCCTATCTGACCGGGCGCGGCAGCTTCCGCACCCGTGCCCGCTGGTCGGTGGAGGACCAGGGCCGGGGGACGTGGCAGATCGTCGTCACCGAGATCCCCTTCCAGGTCCAGAAGTCGAAGCTGATCGAGCGGCTGGCCGAGATCATCCAGACCCGGAAGGTGCCACTCCTGGCCGATGTCCGCGACGAGAGCGCCGAGGACATCCGCATCGTGCTGGAGCCGCGCTCCCGCAACGTCGATCCCGAGATGTTGATGGGGATGCTGTTCCGCAACTCCGACCTCGAGACGCGCTTCAGCCTCAACATGAACGTGCTGATCGACGGCCGGGTGCCGAAGGTCGGTTCGCTGAAGGAGGTGTTGCACGCCTTCCTTGCCCACCGGCAGGATGTGCTCGTCCGCCGCTCGCGGCACCGGATGGAGAAGATCGACCACCGGCTCGAGGTGCTGGAGGGCTTCGTCACCGCCTTCCTCAACCTCGACCGGGTGATCGACATCATCCGTTACGACGCCGACCCCAAGGCCGCGCTGATGGCCGAGGACTGGAGCCGCCGCCAGTCGCGGGCCACCTCCGAGAAGGACTATGTCTCGCCGCTCAGCCTGCCGCATACCGACGACGGGCTCAGCGAGGTGCAGGTCGAGGCGATCCTCAACATGCGGCTGCGGTCCTTGCGCCGGCTCGAGGAGATGGAGCTGCTGCGCGAGCAGGACGAGCTGATGCGCGAGCGCGCCGAGCTGGACGACCTGCTGGGCTCCGCCACGCTCCAGTGGAAGCGGATCGCGGGCGAGTTGAAAGAGGTGCAGAAGGCCTTCGGCAAGGACGCCCCCGGCGGCGCCCGGCGGACCACTTTCGCCGATGCGGCCGAGGTCGAGGAGGTGCCGATGGAGGCGATGATCGAGCGCGAGCCGATCACCGTGCTCTGCTCGAAGATGGGCTGGATCCGGGCGATGAAGGGCCACCAGCCGAAGGACGCCGAGGTCAAGTTCCGCGACGGTGACGAGGCCCGCTTCGTGCTGCATGCCGAGACCACCGACCGCATCCTGCTGGCTGGCGGCAACGGGCGCTTCTACACGCTTCTCGGCGCCAACCTGCCCGGCGGGCGGGGGATGGGAGAGCCGGTGCGGCTGATGGTCGACCTGCCGAACGAGGCCGAGATCGTCGATCTGATCGTCCACCGGCCGGGCGAGAAGTTCATCCTGGCCTCGACGCTGGGCGAAGGCTTCGTGGTGCCCGCCGACGAGGTCGTGGCGCAGACCCGCGCGGGCAAGCAGGTGATGAACCTCGCCGACGGCGCGCGGATGACGATCTGCAAGCTGGTGGCGGGCGACCACGTCGCGGTGGTGTCGAAGAACCGCAAGCTTCTGGCCTTCCCGCTCGACGAGCTGCCCGAGATGACCCGCGGCAAGGGGGTGCGGCTCCAGAAATACAACCTCGCCCGCGGACGGCAGGGGGTGCTGGAGCTTGACGGCGGGCTGTCGGACCTGACGACCTTCGAGAAGGCGAGGGGCCTGTCGTGGTCGATGCCGAACGGCAACACCCGGACCGAGGGCATGGAAGACTGGATCGCGCGCCGCGCCGGCGTCGGCAAGGCGCCCCCGCACGGCTTCCCGCGCGACAACCGCTTCGGCTGAGGAGCCGGCGCAGGAGTGGCGTCTTGGGGGGGTGCCGCCTCGGGGGGCATCGGCCCCCGCTCGGCGACGGGCCTCCGGCGGGGGTATTTCGGCAACGAAGAAACCGGGCCGGAGGGGTTTCAGCCCGCCCACATGCGCAGGAGATTCGAGCGCGTCTTCGTCAGCGTGTCGAGAAGCGCCGACTTGCCCTCGCGGGCATGGACCTCGGCGACGGCGCGGTCGAGGTCGAAAAGGATTTCCCGCTGGCCCGCATCGCGAATCCAGCTCTGCACCCAGCCGACGAGGCAGAGCCGGGTGCCGCGGCTCACCGGCTCCACCCGGTGCAGCGTCGTCGAGGGGTAGAGGATGAGGCTGCCGGCATCGAGCCTGAAGGCACGTTCCTCGATCGCATCGGCCACCACCAGCGCGCCGCCGTCGTAGCTCCGGGGCTGGCTGAGGAAGAGCGTGAACGACAGGTCGGTGCGCAGGCCGCCCATCAGCGCGTCGTCGACATGGGTGCCATAGCTCTGCCCGCCCTGGTAGCGCGAAAGGATCAGCGGCGTCATCGCCTTCGGCCGCGCGGCGGCGACGAAGACGGGATGGGCCATCAGCGCGTCGGTGACCCTGGCGCGGATCGCCTCGAGCTCCGCCGAGGCCACCGCCTGGTCGTTCGCCTTGATCTCGCGCGCGATCCTGCCCGCCGTCGCCCTGCCGTCGGCGAAGACGAGGCCTTCGGCCGCCGTGCAGAGCGCCGTCGCTTCCGCCGGTGTCAGGATGGCGTCGATGGCAAGGAACATCGCGCCTACTTCAGCCGGTAGGCGGCAAGCTCGGCCGTCGCCGCCGCGGCGAAAAGGGCGGAGGCATCGCCGGGCGGCGCGGCCTCGGGGGCGACATCGGGCAGCGCCGGGCGGGCGGCGTCGAGGGCGGCGAGGGTCTTTTCGCCGAACGCCTTCTCGGCAGCGTCGTCCTCGGCGGCCATCTGTCCGGCGAGCCTGCGCGCGACCTCGGCCAGACCCCAGGCCTCCTGGTATTCCCCGGGCTCGGCGATCTGGCCGTCCTTCACGCCCTCGGCGTGGTCCTCGGCGGCCTTGCGCAGGATCGCGACGATGGCCTGCGCCTCCGCCTGCTCGGACGCGCCGGCCTTGCCGCGCGCCGCGTCGATCTTCGCCATCACCGCGGCGAAGGCGGCCTCCACCTCCGCCACCGGCCTGCCGGCCTGCGCGGCATCGGCGAGCGCGGTCAGTTCGGCCGGGAATCCCTCGGCGCCGGCATCGGCGAGATGGAAGGACAATTCGTCGTAGCTGTCGTCCTCGGGGCGCTTCAGGTGCGGCGCCGCCGCCTCGGCCCTGCCCGCCCCGAAAAGCGCCACGCCCGCCCTGAGGCTGCCCTCCAGCACGCCCAGGTCATAGAGAAGGTCGACGGTCTCGTCGCCCCCCAGCGCCGCCCCGGCCTCGCCCGCCTCGCCGCCCTCGGTCGCCGCCTGCGCGAGCCAGAGCGTCTCGGGCCCGCCCGGGATGGTCCCGAAGCCGGCGGCCATCGCCGGGCCGCCGACGGCGAGGCCGACCGCCGCCCCGGCGAGACCGAGGGTGGTCCAGCCCCGGGGTGTCACGCGACGGGGCTTGCTGGCGGAATCGGTCATCCCGGCCTCCGGTCCTGTTCGCAGCGAAGCGGTAAGGCCGCGGCGCCCGGGCGTCAACAGATTCCGACCGATTTGGTCGGGAAGGCCGCTTTCCGCCCCTCCGGCCCGCCGCCCCTCAGGCGTAGAGCTGCGGCACGCCGAGCCTTGCGTGGATCTGGTTGACCCGGGCGGCGTCGAGGCCGAGCGCCGAGGCGAACTGGTGGAGGTATTGCGCCTCGTTGCGGTTGTCGAGGTCGATCGCCATCACCGACATGGTGTAGACCTGCGGCTCGAGCCCGCGCGGGACCTGGCGGGCGAGGCCGGCGACGTCGACCGGGGCCTGCATCTCGGCCTCGACGAAGCGCCGCTCCTCGGCCGAGACGTCGCCGAGATTGCCGAGAAGCTTGCGCTGTTCGGCGGCGTCGATCCGTCCGTCGGACTTCGCCGCCTGGATCATCGCGCGCAGCATGAGCCCGGCCGCCGCGTTCTGGTCGGGCGAGGGGGTGAGGTCGGGCTCGCCGCGATTGCCGAGCGACTGGTCGAGGATCTCGCCGAAGCTGCCGCCCCTCGTGCTGCCCGCTGCGCCGCCCGACGCACCGCGCGACGCACCGCCGGCAAGCCCGCCGAGGAGACCGCCGAGAAGATCGCCGAGCCCGCCGCCGCCCTGTGCGCCGGCGATCTGGCCGAGAAGATCGTCGAGGCCGCCGCCAGTGGGGGTTCCGGCTGAGGTTCCGCCGGGGGCTCGGGTGGGGGCTTGTGCCGCCCCGTCCGGGCCGCTGCGGTAACTGCCCAGTTCCTCGAGGAAGTCGCCGATGCCGCCGCCCGCTCCGCCGGGACCCGTGCCGCCCGCCGTGCCGCCCGCCATGCCACCTTTTGTGCCCCCGGCGGTGCCGCCCGTCCTCCGCCCTCCGAGGGCCTCGCCCATCATGTCCCCGAGCCCGCCGCCGGGCGAATGCGGGCCGCCGAAGGCTCCGCCGCTGCCCGCCGTCCCGCCGGTGCTCCCAGCGCCCGCCTTCTGGATCATGCTGCCGACGCCCTTTGCCACGGCGATGCCGATGGCGACCTTGGCGAGCGTTCCCATGAGACTCATGTCATTCCCCTTACATCAAGCTCGGGGGCACAGCCTAGGCCAATCCCGTCCGGCCCGTCAGGGGGGAATTTCCGCATCTCCCGCTCACACCCCGGCGACCTCCAGCCAGACGCCGCCCTCGGGGCGCAGCGTGAGGATGAGGACGGGCTTCGGGTCGCGCCCCGCCACGGGCGAGAAGCGGAAACGGGCGAGAAGCGTGGCGAGAACGATCACCGCCTCCTGCAGCGCGAAGGAGGCGCCGATGCAGATCCGCGGGCCGCCGCCGAACGGCAGGTAGGCGAAGCGGTCGATCGCCTTCGGATCTGCGAAGCGGTCCGGGTCGAAGCGGTGCGGGTCGGGCCAGAGCAGGTGGTGGCGGTGCAGCGCATAGACCGGCAGCATCACCGTGTCGCCGGGCCTGACCTCGCGGCCGCAGAGCGTGTCGGGGCCGCGCGCGGTGCGCGACAGGAAGGCCGCGGGCGGGTAGAGCCTGAGCGCCTCGTCGATGACCTGCCGGGTGTAGGCAAGCGCGGGCAGGTCCGCAGCGGTGGCGGCGCGAGCGCCCAGCACGGCTTGCGCCTCGGCCCGCGCGCGGTCCTGCACGCCCTGGTCGAAGGCGCAGAGATAGAGCGCCCAGGCAAGCGTCAGCGCCGTCGTCTCGTGGCCCGCGACGATGAAGGTGAGGAGGTTGTCGCGCAGTTCCGCCGTGGTCATCCGTCGCCTGGTCTCGGGGTCCTCGCCGTCGAGGAGGAGGTCGAGGAGGTCGGGCACGCCGGCATGGCCCCTTGCCCGCCGTTCGGCGATCGCCTGGTCGGCCATGCGCTTCATCGACCGCATCGCCGGGCCCGAGACCAGCCGGCCCGGCCGCGGCACCCAGGCCGGCGCCCCGGCGATGTCGAGAAGCGAGAGGCGCGCGGTCGAGGCGATGTAGGCATTGATCGCGCCATGCACCGCCGCCCGGTCGAACGCCTCCCCGCCCGAGAAGGTCACGTCCGAGATCACCTCGAAGGTCGTCGCCACCATCTCGTCGAGGAGGTTCGCCACCTGCCCATGCTTCGCCGCCATCCTCCCGGCCGCGCGTTCCGCCGCGGCGGTCATCACCGGGGCCAGCGCCTGCACGGTCCTGACCGAGAAGGCCGGCGCCGCCGCGCGGCGCTGCCAGTGCCAGTGCGCCCCCTCGGCGATGAAGAGGCTCTCGCCGATCGCCGGGCGCAGGATCATCTTGGTCACATCGGATTTCGGATAGTCCTCCAGCCGGTCCTTGAGGATGCGGCGGATCGCGTCCGGGTCCATCACCATGTGCCAGCGCTTGACCGTGCGGCCCGACACCATCGGCTGCCGCGTGGCGATCTCGGGGATCAGTTCCAGAAGGTTGCGCCGGCCGGTCCTGAAGCTGTCCCATACCCCCATCGGCCGCGTCGCCAGCGGCACCTGCACCGGATCGGGGGAGGGGGCGTGCCGTGCCATGCGCACTCCTTCTGCTGATGAATATAGGCGGCAGGCCCCGCCCGCGCCACGGTCACGGGATTGTCGGCGGCGCCGGGCTCGGCTATGGCTCGGGCCAGGAAACCCGGGGGGAACCCATGCGCCTCGTCCGCCTGATCACCGTGCTTGCCGCCGCCCTCCTTTCGGCCTGCGCCGCCGACGACCTGAACCGGCCGCCGACGGATTTCGGCGACTTCGCGCTTGGCTACAACATCGTCGTGGCCAAGAACGCCAAGCCGGTCGGCCCCTCGCGCAGCGCGACCGCCGGGGAATGGGAGACCGCGCTGAAGAAGGCGGTGGGAGAGCGGTTCTCGCGCTATCAGGGGGGCAAGCTCTATCACATCGGCGTCGGCGTCGACGCCTATGCGCTCGCGGTGCCCGGCGTGCCGGTGGTGCTCAGCCCGAAATCGGTGCTGGCGATCACCGTCAACGTCTGGGACGACACCGCGCAGCGCCGGGTGAATGCGGACCCCAGGCAGTTCACCGTCTTCGAGGGGCTTTCGGGCGACACCGTGGTCGGCTCGGGCCTGACCAAGACCAGGGACGAGCAGATGGCGACGCTTTCGGCCAATGCCGCGCGCCAGATCAACGACTGGCTGGTCGAGAACAAGGCCTGGTTCACGCCCGAGGCGGTGGCCGCGCGGGCGACGCTGCCGCCCGAAAGCGCGGCCGACGTGGCGGCGGCGGGGGCCGGCACCGCGAAGCCCGCGCCCAAGCCTGCGCCCAAGCCCGCGCCCAAGCCCGTGCCCGCCAACTGACGCTTGATTTTTCGCCATCCAGCCGATAGGCAGCGCGCGATGTTGAC
>ERZ1645187.4500-NODE-4500-length-11210-cov-15.574989_pt1 | contig 11210 bp, 12 predicted proteins | sample MGYA00575352_ERZ1645187 | MGnify/ENA primary metagenome ERZ1645187 (study PRJEB40837, sample SAMN11349314) | freshwater sediment metagenome | isolation source: river sediment | host: Sediment | place: India: Wazaribad , New Delhi | collected 2017-02-21 ... | reverse complement strand
GCCCTCGTCCTCGCCGTCCCGCCCGCGTCCGACGCCGCCGAAGCCACGCCCGACCCCGCCGCCGAGGCCACCGCCCGCGACGCCGCCCTCGCCCCCCGCCTCGCCCATGTCCTGACCGGCGACGCCGCCACCGACGAGATCGCCCGCCGCGGCCTCCTCGGCCTGTCCCGCATCCTCGCCGAGCGCACCGCCTTCGAGCCGGCCGAGCCGATCGGCATCGATCCCGCCCGCGACGATCTCTCCGTCCTGCCGCTGCTCTATTGGCCGATCTCGCCGACCGCGCCGCAGCCCTCGCCGCGCGCCCTCGCCCGCATCGACGCCTTCATGAAGAACGGCGGCACCGTGCTCTTCGACAGCCGCGACGCCGACGAGGCAGCCCTTCTCGCCGGCACCGGCCGCACCACCCCGGCCGGCGCCGCCCTGCGCCGCATCCTCGCCGCCCTCGATCTGCCCGAACTCGAACCGGTGCCGCCCGACCACGTCCTCGGCCGCACCTTCTATCTGTTGCAGGCCTTCCCCGGCCGCGCCGACGGCCGCCTGTGGGTCGAGGCCTCGCCCGAGGCCGAACCCGCCCGCGCCGCCGATCGCCCCGCCCGCCCCGGCGACGGCGTCTCGCCGATCCTCGTCACCGGCAACGATCTCGCCGGCGCCTGGGCGGTGACCGACGACGGCGACGACCTGCTGCCGATGACCGCGACCGAGCCGCGCGCCCGTGAAATGGCCCTGCGCGCCGGCGTCAACATCGTCATGTACGTGCTGACCGGCAACTACAAGGCCGATCAGGTCCACGTCCCCGCCCTCCTCGAACGGCTCGGCCGCTGACGGAGGCGCCCATGGATCTCCTCGACTGGACCCTCGCCCTCGATCCCGCGATCCCGCCGCTCGCCCTCGGCCTCGCCGCCCTCGCCGCAGGCCTGATCGCCGCCCTCGGCCTCCTCGCCCGCCGCCGCGGCGCCGCTCTGCGCGCCGTCGCCCTCGCCCTTCTGGTCACGGCCCTCGCCGGCCCGACCCTGGTCGGCGAACGCCGCGACACCCTGCCCGGCGTCGTCGTCCTTCTCACCGACCGCTCGGCCAGCCAGCGCCTCGCCGGCCGCGAGGCCGTCACCGAAGCCGCTCGCACCGCGATGCTCGACCGCCTGCGCGCCCTGCCCGGCATCGAGCTGCGCGAGGCCGTCTTCGACGACCGCGAGAGCGACACCGGCGACGGCACCCGTCTGTTCGAGACGCTCGCCCGCAGCCTCGCCGACGTCGCCCCCGAGCGCGTCTCCGGCGTGATCCTGCTGACCGACGGTCAGGTCCACGACGTCCCGGCGAACCCCGCCGCCCTCGGCTTCACCGCCCCCGTCCATGCCCTGCTGACCGGCCGGCCGACCGAGATCGACCGCCGCGTCACCGTGCTGGAGGCGCCGCGCTTCGGCCTCGTCGGCAAGCGCCAGACCCTCGCCCTGCGCATCGACGACGACGGCGTCCCGGCCGAGAAGCGCGGCCCCGTCGCCGTCACCGTCCGCCGCGACGGCAGCGAGATCGAGCGCCGCCGCGTCCTCTCCGGCACTCGCTTCACCGTCGACGTCGACGTCCCCCACGCCGGCGACGTCGTCGTCGAGGTCGAGGCCGAACCACTCGCCGGCGAACTCACCCCGGCCGACGACCGCGCCGTCGTCACCATCCGCGGCATCCGCGAGAACCTGCGCGTCCTCCTGGTCTCCGGCGAACCGCACCCCGGCGAGCGCACCTGGCGCAATCTCCTGAAGTCCGACGCCTCGGTCGACCTCGTCCACTTCACCATTCTGCGCCCGCCGGAGAAGCAGGACCTGATCCCGGTCGGCGAACTGGCGCTGATCGCCTTCCCGACCCGCGAACTGTTCCAGGACAAGCTGCGCGAATTCGACCTGATCGTCTTCGATCGCTATCGCCGCCGCACCCTGCTGACCACGAGCTATTTCGACAACATCGCCCGCTGGGTGAAGGCCGGCGGCGCCGTGCTGGTCGCCGCCGGTCCCGATCTCGCCGGCCCCGACGGCCTGTTCCGCACCCCGCTCGCCGACGTCCTGCCGGCGACCCCGCTCGACGACGCCCTCCTCGCCCCCTTCCGCCCGCTCGCCACCCCCCTCGGCAATCGCCACCCGGTCACCGCCGACCTGCCCGGCGGCGGCCAGCGGCCGAGCTGGGGCCGCTGGCATCGCCTCTCCCCCGTCGTCCCCGCCGCCGACGCCGTCACTCTGATGACCGGCGCCGAGGACCGCCCGCTGCTCCTGCTCGCCCGCCCCGACAAGGGCCGCGTCGCCCTGCTCGCCTCCGATCAGGTCTGGCTGTGGGCGCGCGGCCACGACGGCGGCGGCCCGCACACCGCCCTGCTGCGCCGCCTCGCCCATTGGCTGATGAAGGAACCCGAACTCGAGGAGGAGGCGCTGCGCCTCGCCCGCGACGGCCGCGACCTCGTCGTCGAGCGCCGCACCCTCGCCGACCGCGTCGCCCCCGTCGAGATCACCGATCCGACCGGCGCCACCCGCCGCCTCACCCTTTCCGAGGCCGCCCCCGGCCGCTGGCGCGCCACCACCCCGGCCGATACCCGCGGCCTGTGGCGGGCGAGCGACGGCACCCTGACCGCCCTCGCCCATCTCGGCGCCCCCGATCCGCTCGAACTCGCCGAAGTCCGCTCGACCGACCGCCGCCTCGCCCCCCTCGCCGCCGCCACCGGCGGCGCGGTCCGCCGCCTGCTGGCCGCCACCGGCGATGCGCCGATGCTGCCGCGCGTCGAGGTCCGCCCGGCCGGCGGCGCGATGAACGGTTCGGATTGGATCGGCCTTGCCGCCTCGCGCGCCGCGGTGTCGCGCGGCGCCGAGCGTCACCCGCTGGCGATCGGCCTCCTCGCCGCCGCCCTGCTGCTCGCCGCCTTCGCCGCCGCCTGGGCCCGCGAAGGCCGCTGACACCCGTCGTACGAAGGTCCGACACCTCGAAACATTTCTGTTGCGAAGGTCGGTGTCCCGACGTCCCCTCCCCCCTCGAAGGGGAGGGACAGGGAGGGGGGCGAGGGCGATCGGCACGCTCGGAGTTCGAGGAGAGTTCCTGCCCCCCACTCTGTCTCTCCCCCTCGAGGGGGAGAGAACCGGATGCGAGCGCCTTCGGGAATCTCACGTCGATACGAGTCGAAATTTCCCTGTTTCGGTATGAGCCGGTCGATCGGTCAGGCCAGACGCGCCGAGCGCACCGCGCCCTCGGCCGTCTCGAAGGCGCCCTCGATCAGTTCGGCGATCAGCACTCGCCGCGGATCGACCGGCCCCGGCATGGTCACCCGCTGCGGCGACACCGCCCGGAAGCCGAGCGGCCCGTAATAGGGCGCATCGCCGACCAGCAGCACCAGCCGATGCCCCGCCGCCCGCGCCCGGGCGAGCGTCTCGCGCACCAGCCGCCGGCCGATGCCGCGCTTGCCGAAGTCGGGATCGACCGCCAACGGCCCGAGCAGCAACGCCGGCTGCCGGCCGATGACGATCGGCGTCATCGCCACCGATCCCGCCAGCCGCCCGCCGACCATCGCCACCAGCGACAGCTCCGGGTCCGGCGCCACCCCCTCGCGCAGCCGCGCCGCGGTGCGCGCGAAGCGCCCCGGCCCGAAGGCATGGTCGTGCAGGGCGTCGATGGCGGGAAGATCGGCGGCCGTCTCGGGCCGAATGAGGAGATCGGAAGAAATCATCGAGGAAGGTTCCGCAGAAGGATCGTCGGGGCACCGACGTCGCGGACCCGCCCGGCACGAACCGGGCATCCGCTGCTGCGCGAACGTCCTCGGGTCACCGGCACGGCGAAGCGACGGCGGCGTGGGGCAAACCACGTCGCTGCGGTCGTCGTCGCGAAAGGCCGGGCCGGCCGAACATGCGCTTCTCTCCTCGCCTCGCATCCGGCGAGGCCGTGGCCCGGTATCACGCCGCCCCGCCCCGGCGCAAGCCCACACCGCCGTCGCCGATGCTCCACCCTGCCCCACGGCACCACCGATCGCCGCCCGCCATGCGAAAATCGCAGAGCGCCGCCACCCTGTCGTCTTCGGTCGCCGCCGACCGCAATCGCGCAATCCTTCCTTCACCACATCCCTCGATCGCCCGCCGTCGCCGAAAGCCCCGGCCACTCGGCATCGGCACCGGAATTCCCTCGCGCCCACAGTCCCTTCGCCCGAAATCGGCACTTCCTTCGCCGGCGACAGCCATGCACGATGCGCATGACGGACAAGCCGTAGGCACTCTGGCGTTTCTTTGGGCATTCCTCTACCTGGAAGCCATCCGATTTCCGCGCGGATCGGCGCCGCGATCCATTCCGGATCGCCGGTTCCCCGTCGGGTCCGCCACGTGCGGCACCGGCCGGCCGCTCCGCCACCGGGACAGCAGTTCATGTTCGCCTTCTTCCGCCGCAAGCCCCGCCAGACCCCCTACGTCTGGAAGCCCGCCCTCGATCTGACCGATCCGCGCGTCTCCGCGATCCTCAAGACCTTCGGCTGGGCCTGACCGTCGCCACGGTTCGGGCATTGGTGCGGGGCCTGCGGGCCCCGCCTCTATTTTGGGCGCTCGCCGGACCGCTTTTTCGCGCCGGCCGACTGGACGTTCGCCCACGGCGAGGCTAGTTCCTGGCCATGTTTCGCCTCGCCCACGTCTCCGATCCCCACCTCGGTCCGCTGCCCGACGTTCGCCTGCGCGAGCTGATGGGCAAGCGCATGCTCGGCTGGATCAACTGGCGCCTCAACCGCGGTCGCGGCGGCATGCGCCCCAAGGTCCTCGAAGAGCTGGTCGCCGACCTGCGCGCCCACGCCCCCGACCACACCGTGGTCACCGGCGACATCGTCAACATCGCCCTCGACGCCGAACTCGAGCCCGCCCGCCGCTGGCTGGCCAGCCTCGGTCCCGGCCGCGACGTCACCGCGGTTCCCGGCAATCACGACGCCTATGTCCCCGGCGCCCTCAAGCGCGCCGCCGAGGCCTGGGCGCCCTTCATGCACGGCGACGGCGACCACGGCACCCGCTGGCCCTTCCTGCGCCGCCGCGGCCGCGTCGCCGTCATCGCCGTCTCCTCGGCCGAGGTCACCGCCCCCTTCATGGCCACCGGCCGCTTCGATCCCGGTCAGGCCCTGCGCCTCGCCGAGATGCTCGATCACGCCGCCCACGAAGGCCTCTATCGCGTCGTCCTCATCCATCACCCGCCGGCCGCCAAGCCGATCCACTGGGCCGGCCGCCTGATCGGCGCCTCGCGCATGCGCGACGTGATCCTCCATCACGGTGCCGAGCTGATCCTGCACGGCCACACCCACCGCGCCACCGTCGAATGGCTCGACGGCCCCGGCCGCCCGGTGCCGCTGGTCGGCGTGCCCTCCGCCTCGCGCAACCCCGGTCCCGAGCGCCGCGGCGCCGGCTGGAACCTGTTCGAGATCGACGGCGCCCCCGGCTCCTGGCGCACCACCCATGTCCAGCGCGGCTTCCGCGACGCCGCCTCCGGCCTCGTCGAGATCGCCCGCACGCCCCTGCTGCCCGACCGCGAGGCCGCCGCGTGACCGCCCTGCCCGAAGCCGCCGCCCGCGTCGCCGCTGCCGCCCGGGCCCTCGGCCTCGACGTCACCATCCGCGAGATGCCGGCCTCGACCCGCACCGCCGAAGAAGCCGCCGCCGCCTGCGGCTGCACCGTCGCCCGCATCGCCAAGTCGCTGGTCTTCCGCGGTCGCGTGACCGGCACGCCCTTTCTGCTGCTGGTCTCCGGCGCCCACCGCGTCGACGAGACCGCCGTCGCCGCCGTCCTCGCCGAGCCCCTCGCGCGCACCGACGCCGCCGACGTCCGCGCCCTCACCGGCTACGCCATCGGCGGCATCCCGCCCTTCGGCCACACCACTGCGATCGCCACCTTCATCGACGAGACGCTCCTCGGTCACCCGACCGTCTGGGCCGCCGCCGGCACCCCGCGCTGCGTCTTCGAGATCGCCCCGGCCGACCTCGCCCGCGCCGCCGCCGCCCGCCCGATCGCCGTGACGAGCCCTTCGACGAGTGCATGAAGACGCAAATTTCTCTTTTGAATTCAATATATTGAAGCGACGATCGGAATCATGTCGCCATCCTCTTCGAGCCTTTTCGACCCCGCCGACCACCGGACTCTCTTCTGAAAGACGAACCGACTCTCCACTGGAACTTCGCCTGCCCGAGCGGCCGCCCGACGGCGGCGTTTGCGCCCGCCCCGCCTCCGGCGCTATACCGGGAGCGTCGGTCCAGTTCGAGACTGCGAGGACCCGCCCCATGATCGCGCCCGCCCCGTCCGCCGGCACCCTCGCCCGCCTGGCTCCGGCCCTCGGCCGCCGCACCCTGATCATGGGCATTCTCAACGCCACGCCCGACAGTTTCTCCGACGGCGGCCGCTGGAACGGCCTCGACGCCGGCCTCACCCATGCCCGCGACATGATCGCCGAGGGCGCCGACCTGATCGACGTCGGCGGCGAATCGACCCGCCCCGGCCACGCCCCCGTCGCCGTCGACGAGGAGATCGCCCGCACCCGGCCGCTGATCGCCCGCCTCGCCGCCGAGACCGAGGTGCCGATCTCCATCGACACCTTCAAGGCCGCCACCGCCCGCGCCGCCTTCGAGGCCGGCGCCTCGATCCTCAACGACGTCTGGGGCCTCACCGCCGATCCCGACATCGCCCGCGTCGCCGCCGATTTCGCCGCCCCGGTGATCGTCATGCACAACCGCGCCGAGATCGATCCGGCGATCGACGTCGTCGCCGATCAGCTCGCCTTCTTCGAAAAGAGCCTGGAGATCGCCGTGCGCGCCGGCATTCCCGAGGCCGACGTCGTGATCGACCCCGGCATCGGCTTCGGCAAGACCCACGAGCAGAACCTCGAAAGCCTCGCCCGCCTCACCGAGCTGAAGGTTCTCGGCCGCCCGATCCTGCTCGGCACCTCGCGCAAGTCGATGATCGGCCGCATTCTCGACGTCCCGACCGACCAACGTCTCGCCGGCACTCTCGCCACCGCCACCGTCGGCATTCTCGCCGGCGCGGCGATCCTGCGCGTCCACGACGTGCGCCCCCATGTCCACGTCGCCCGCGTCACCGAGGCGATCGCCGGAGCCCGCCCGTGACCGACCGCATCGTCCTCACCCGCATCGCCGTCTACGCCTATCACGGCATCCACCCCGAGGAGGAGAAGCTCGGCCAGCGCTTCTACGTCTCGCTCGAATGCCGGCTCGACCTGCGCCCCGCCGCCGAGGCCGACGACTGGAAGCGCACCGTCTCCTACGACCGCCTCGCCAAGATCGTCGTCGACGTCGCCACCGAGCGCCGCTTCGCCCTGATCGAAGGCCTCGCCGAGGTCATCGCCCGCCAGATCCTCACCACCTATCAGCAGATCCACACCGTGGTCGTCCGCGTCGAGAAACCGGCCGCGCCGATCCCGACCATCCTCGAGGGCGTCGCCATCGAAATCGAGCGCCGTCGCGATGGCTGACGCGCTCCTCGGCCTCGGCGGCAATCTCGGCGACGTCGGCGCGACCTTCGAGGAGGCGATCGCCCGTCTCGAAGCCGGCGGCGTCCGCCTCCTCGCCCGCTCCTCGACCTGGCGCACCCCACCTTGGGGACTGACCGATCAACCGGCCTTCCTCAACATCTGTCTGCACGTCGAGACCGCCCTCGATCCCCGCGCCCTGCTCGACCTGTGTCTGACGATCGAGCGCGACTTCGGCCGCCTGCGCGACACCCGCTGGGGCCCGCGCACCCTCGATCTCGACATTCTCGACATCGCCGGCGTCACCGTCTCCGAGCCCGATCTGGTCCTGCCGCACCCCTGGCTGACCATGCGCCCCTTCGTGCTGATCCCGCTCGCCGAGATCGTCCCCGACCGCCTCGTCGCCGGACGCACCATTGCCGACTGGGCCGCGACCGTCGATCCGACCGGCCTCGAGCGGATCTGATTCTCCGCACGAACCTGCACGATCCGCCGCAAGCGATTCGAAAGACTCGACGAATCACCTCACTTCAAGCGCGGTCTCGGCCCTTGCGCGCCGCCAGCCGCGCGATCAGCGCCTCGGCGTCTTCGACCCGCTCGAACACCTGTTCGAGCCCGCCGCCGAAGTCGCGGAACCCCTCGACGTGCTCGCTGCTCACCCCGACCATCAGCGGCACCCCGCGTTCGACCGCCGTCTCCACGACCTGCCGGAAGCCGTGGCCCTCGATCTCGCGCTTGCCGAACTTCGACAGGATCAGCAGGTCCGGCGACCGCTCGCCCGAGAGCCCGGCCAGTGCCAGCCCCGCCGCCTCCTCGAGCGCCGCATGGTCGAGCCGGCAGCCGCGCGCGTCGCGCCCGCGGTCCTGCGACAGCGCGATCCGCCGCCCACTGCCCAGGTCGACCAGCGTCATGTCGCAGCGCCGCCGCTCCGGCCGCCGCTCGTCGTGCTGGATCATCCCGGCGATCGTCAGCCCGGCCGCCCGCGCCGCCTCCGCCAGCCGGCCCACCACCGCCCCCTCGCCCTGCGCATAGATCAATGCCGCCAGGATCGGCTCGTCGTCGCCGATCGTCATCTCATGCCCCCTTCGGCCGGAAGGCGACCATCCGCTCCGGGCGGGTGTCGAGCCGGTAGCCGCCGGCCAGATCGATGCAATAGGGCACCGCCGGCATCACCGCGTCGAGACAGTCGCGGATCGACGCCGGCTTGCCCGGCAGGTTGATGATCAGCGACGAGCCCCGGAGCCCCGCCTCCTGCCGCGACAGGATCGCCGTCGGCACGATCGTCAGGCTCTTGGCCCGCATCGCCTCGCCGAACCCCGGCATCATCCGATCGCACACCGCGAAGAGCGCCTCCGGCGTCACGTCGCGCGGCGCCGGCCCGGTGCCGCCGGTGGTCACCACCAGCGAACAGCCGGCGACGTCGCACAGCTCGATCAGCGCCGCCTCGATCGCCGGTCGCTCGTCCTCGACGATCCGCTTTTCGATCCGGAACGGCGTCGCCAGCACCTCGGCGAGATAGCTCTCGATCGCCGGCCCCGACAGATCCTCGTAGATGCCGCGGGAGGCCCGATCGGACACGGTGACGACCCCGATCGGCAGGGGGGAGGAGGCGGAGGCGGTCATGCGGTGATCCCGTGTCGGCGGCCGATCGTCCGATCGGCGGCGGCTCTGCGAAGGGCGGCCATTGAAGCCGCCGTCTTGCGCGGGATCAAGGGCCGCGCGCCGCGAACATGGAATGAAGGCATCCAACGTAGACCAATGCAGGACGCAATCTCATGGCCACCACCGCCGAACAGCGGCGCGCCCATCGCGGCCCGGCGCTCTTTTCCGCCGGCTTTCGCCCCTTCTTCCTGTTCGGCGCCCTGTGGGCCGTCGTCGCGGTCGTCCTGTGGATGCCGATGTGGGAGGGACATTTCGCTCTGCCGATCCCGTGGTCGCCGCTCGACTGGCATGTCCACGAGACCCTCTACGGCTACGTCCCCGCCGTCGTCGCCGGCTTCCTCCTGACCGCCGTGCCCAATTGGACCGGCCGCCTGCCGGTGGTCGGCCCGCGTCTGATCGGCCTGTTCTCGCTGTGGGCGCTCGGCCGTCTCGCCATTCTCGCCGCCGGCCTGATCGGCTGGGTCGCCGCCGCGGTCCTCGATTCTCTCTTCCTGCTCGCCCTCGCCGCCCTCACGCTGCGCGAGGTCGTCGCCGCGAAGAACACCCGCAATCTCAAGACCGTCGCCCTCGTCGCGCTGCTCGCCGTCGGCAACCTCGTCTTCCATGTCGAGGCCGCCCTGCTCGGCACGGCCGCCTGGGGCCTGCGCATCGGCCTCGCCGGCACCCTGCTGCTCGTCTCGCTGATCGGCGGCCGCATCGTCCCGAGCTTCACCATCAACTGGCTGCGCACCCGCCCGGCCGGCGCCGCCGCCACCCCCTTCGGCCGCTTCGACACCGCCGTCACCGTGCTGACCGTCGCCGTCCTCGCTCTGTGGGTCGTCCTGCCGGCACACCGCCTCACCGGCTTCGCCCTGATCCTCGGCGGCGCCGCGCAGGCCGCCCGCATGGCCCGCTGGGCCGGTTGGCGCACCTGGGACGAGAAGCTCGTCTTCGTCCTCCACCTCGCCTATGCCTTCTTCGCCCTCGGTTTCTTCGCCGTCGGCGCCAGCCTCGCCGGCCTGCTGCCACTCGGCACCTCCGCCGCGCTGCACGCCTGGACCGTCGGCGCCGTCGGCCTGATGACCCTGGCGGTGATGACCCGGGCGAGCCTCGGCCACACCGGCCGCCCGCTGCACGCCACCCGCCCGATCGCGCTCCTCTATCTCGGCGGCGCCGTGGCGGCGCTCGCCCGCGTCGCCGTCGGCTTCGGCTTCGCCGACTTCGCCCTCCTCCACGTCGCCCTCGTCGGCTGGATCGTCGCCTTCGCCGGCTTCGTCATCGTCTATCGCCCGATCCTCACCACCCCGCGCTGACGGCGCAGGCACCCTGAAACGACGAAGGGCGGCCCGGTTTTCCGAGCCGCCCTCCTATCGGTGGGATGCGATCGCTCAGTGCGCGTGGCCCTGCGGCGGCTGCATCTTGGTCGCCATCGCCTCGATCTCGTAGTCGACCTCGACCGTCCCGGCCTTTTCGAAGGTCACCGTGCCCTTGAAGCGCTGACCGGCCTCGAACGGCGCCTTGAGGCCGATGAACATGATGTGATAGCCGCCCGGCTTCAGCTCGACCGTGCCGCCGGCCGGGATCTCGAGCCCCTTGTCGAGGGCCCGCATCTTCATCACCCCGTCGACCACCGCCATTTCATGGATCTCGACCTTGGCCGAGACGTCGGCATTGGCCGCGATCAGCCGATCGGCGGTCGTGCCGGTGTTGGTGACGGTCAGAAAGCCCGGACCGACCGGCGCGCCCTTCGGCATCGCCCGGCTCCACGGATGACCGATCTTCAGCGTCCCGAGCGTGTAGTCGTGCGCGCCGGCGGCAGAGGTCGCCAGGAGACCGAGAACGGCACCGGCGGCGAGAATGCGTGCGAGAGTCATGGCAATCGTCTTTCGAGAGTAGTCCGTGGGATCGACCGGCGGGCGCCGCAGACGGCCGCCCGAGCCTCGCATCGATCTCGTCACGGATGGGATGATCTGTCCTTGCCCTTCGGCAAGACCGTTCGGCGGAACATCACGCCGCCGACGGCGGTCCGCGCGCCCGCGGTCGATCGACCGCGATGCCCGGCGCCGCGTCGTCGCCGACCCCGACCCGCGCGAGCACCCGTCGCACCGGCG
>ERZ1645187.4499-NODE-4499-length-11211-cov-4.467372_pt1 | contig 11211 bp, 9 predicted proteins | sample MGYA00575352_ERZ1645187 | MGnify/ENA primary metagenome ERZ1645187 (study PRJEB40837, sample SAMN11349314) | freshwater sediment metagenome | isolation source: river sediment | host: Sediment | place: India: Wazaribad , New Delhi | collected 2017-02-21 ... | reverse complement strand
GCCGAGCTGCGCTTCGGCCAGGCCTCGCCAGCGCAGCAGCGCGCCCAGTCGCGGGCTGTCGCGACCGCCGAGCCAATCGATGTTCACGGCATCGAGATGGCGCAGCGCCGCGGCGGCGGAGCCGTAACGGCGCTCCCATTCGCCGAGGTGCAGTTGCTGGCGCGCGCGCAGCAGGTCCCAGTCGGCGCCGCGCAGGTCCGGGATCGGCGTTTCCAGCAGCTGTCGCGCCTCGGCGGATTGCCCGGACAACATCAGCAGCCGTCCGAGATTCTGCGTCAGGTTGGCGAGCTGGTAGGGCTCGACCTCGGCATGGTCGCGATAGATCGCCAGCGCTTCGCGCAGGAAGGGCTCGGCGCGCGCGTAGTCGCCCTGTTCCTCGTACAGCGAACCGACGTTGTTGAGGTCGATGGCGAAGCTCGGGTCGTTGGGATCGAGCGTGGCGCGGCCGATCTCGAGCGCCGCGACGAACTGTTCGGTGGCCTTCAGCGTCCGGCCTTGTTCGTACAGGGCCGAACCGAGCGAGCTGTAGGCGTTGGCGAGCAGGAAGCTGTTGTGGTCGAGCAGGGCTTCGCGCTGGGCGATGATGTCCTCGAGCACGCGGATCGATTCGGGGATGTTGCCGGCGATGCGCAGGCCCGCGGCATAGGTGGTCAGGTAGCCGAGCAGTTCCTGGTCGTCCGCGCGCAGCGTCCGGCGCAGGACGCGCACGCCGCGTTCGGCTTCGGCCAGGGCCTCGGCGGTGGCGGTGCCGAACATCAGGTCCTCGGCCAGCATCACGCGGATGCGCGCGGTCTCCGGATGGTCGGCGCCATGCAGGGCCACGCTCTCCGAGAGCGCGCGGCGCAGCAGCGCCTCGGCCTCGTCGTGGCGACGTTGTTTCGCGAGCTCGAAGCCGACGCGCGCCCGCGCGCGAATCGCCTCGGCCTGCAGGCCGGCCGCCTCCGCGATCGCCAGGGCCTCGCGATGACGCAGTTCGGCGCCGCTGTAGTTGGCGCGGTCGTCGAGCACCGAGGCGAGCGCAGCGCGCAGTTCGATGCGCGTCGCCGGGTCGAGCCGGCTGGCGTCGGCTTCCTCGATGGCGTTGCGCAGCGTTTCGGTGGCCCGTTCGGGTTCGCCGAGGTAGCTGTAGATCTGGCCCAGCACGCCATTGACGCGCGCGCGCGTGGCGGTGGCGACGTCGTCGCGGCCGACCAGTCCGCCGCGCGCGCGATCGATCAGCTCGACCGGCGTCAGCGTCCGCGACTTGCCGGCGCCGGGCTCGGCTTCGCGGAAGAGATCGACGAGGAAGTCGGTGACGGCGGCGGCGGCGGCGGCCTCTTCGCGCGCCTTGGTCTCGGCGAGACGGGCGCGATCGCGTTCGACCTGCAGCCAGGCAGTGGTGGCGAGGATCAGCAGCACGGCGATGCTGCCGAGCGCGACGCCGAGCGGATGCCGGCGCACGAACTTGCCGATGCGATAGACGCTGGTGTCCGGACGCGCCTTGATCGGGCGCCCGCGCAGCCAGCGTTCCAGATCCTCGGCGAAGGCCTCGGCCGAGGCATAGCGGCGCTGCGGCTCGGGGGCGCAGGCGCGTGCGACGATGGCGTCGAGGTCGCCGCGCAGGCGCGGGCGCTGGGCCGCGTTTGCACGCTGGCTGGGCGCCGCCACGCTGCCGTCGTCGCCGATCTTCGGCTCGCGGCCGCTGAGCAGTTCGCACAGCACCAGGCCGAGCGCATAGACGTCGGTGGCGGTGCTGATCGGCTGGTTGCGTTTCTGTTCCGGACTGGCGTAGGCGGGCGTGAACCAGGGCTGCGTCGCCTGCGCGTAGTGCTCGCCGGGGGCGAAGAGCTTGGCGATGCCGAAATCGAGCAGGACCGGGCGGCCGTCCTCGCGCAGCAGCAGGTTGCCGGGCTTGATGTCGCGGTGGATGACCAGGCGCTGGTGCGCGTAGTGCACGCCATGCGCGATCTGCACGACCAGGCGCACGCGGTCGCGCAGATCGAGGCCGCGTCGCTGGCAGGCCGCGGTCAGTGGCTCGCCGCGCACGTATTCCATGACCAGGTAGGGATGGCCGTCGTCGGTCTCGCCGCCGTCGAGCAGGCGCGCGATGACCGGATGGTCGAGCGAGGCCAGGATCTGGCGTTCGTGGCGCAGCTGTGCGGCGGCGTCGCTGGCGGCGATGGCGCGGTTGATCTTGATCGCGGCCTGCTGCTCGTACTGGGCGTCGGCGCGCTCGGCGAGCCAGACCACGCCGGCGCCGCCGGCGCCGATCTCGTGCAGCAAGCGCCATTGGCCGAGACGCACGCCGGCCTGGCCGATGGCGCCGGCGCTGTTCAGCGCGCCGTCGAAACGGTCGGTCAGGGCCTGCGGCGCCTCGTCGGCGGCGATCAGGGCGCGCAACTCTTCGTGCAGCGAGGGTTCGAGGTCGAGCGAAGCCAGCCAGGCCGCGCGCGCCGACGCCGGCATCGACACCGCCTGGTTGAACAGGTCTTCCAGTTGCCGGAAGCGGGTGCCCATGTCAGGCCAGGCGTTCCTTCATCCAGGCGCGGGCGAAACGCAGGTCGCGGTTGACGGTCGCGAGCGAGACGTCGAGCGTCTGCGCCACTTCCTCGAGTCCCAGCCCGACCAGGAAATGCAGTTCGACGACGTCGGCCTTGCGCGCATCGAGCGCGCGCAATTCGGCCAGGGTCTCGTGCAGGGCCTCGACCTCGCCGTTGATCGCGTCCCCCGGCTCCAGTTCGGCCGCCGAGAGGGTGACATGCACCTGGCCGCCGCCATGTTTCACCGCGGCGTCGCGGCGCGCGAGGTCGTGCAGGAAGTTGCGCATCGCCACCGCCACGGTCTTGAAGAAGTGCGCGCGGTCCTGCCAGCTGACATTGGCTTCGAGCAGGTTGGCGATGACTTCGTTGGCGAGTTCGGTCGGCGCCATCTGTTCGCGCGGGTGCGACATGCGCACGCGCTGCGCGGCGATCTGGCGCAGGCGGTCGTAGACCAGGGCCAGCACCTGGTCGGCGGCGCCGGCTTCGCCGCCGCTCCAGGCGCGCAGCAGGCGCGTCAACTGCGGGTGTGTGGTCGTGTCCATCGTCTTCCTCGTGGCTTCAGCCCGCGGCGACGACGCGCCCCAGGTACGGCACGAGCGCGAGCAGCGCCCCCCATCGCAACCATTCTACGGTCCAGGCGTGGCGCGCATGATCTGCCAGACGACATAGCGACCAGGCCGAAACCGCGATCCAGGTCGCATAGGCGAGCAGCGCCGGCCACGGCCAGCGCTCGGCGACCGCGAGGCAGTGCGTGCCGGCGGCGAGCACGAGCACGAACTGCACGAACAGGTAGACCGCCTCGAAGCGCGTCAGCGGCGGGTCGTACTTGCGCCTGGCGTTCTCGAGGTCGAAGGCGGGCTTGGGGAAGCGCGCGGCGACATCGGCCGGACGCCAGCCCGGCGGCTTCAGGAACACGCGCAGCTTGTCGCCCCAGGCGCGGGCATGCCACGCATCCTTCGCCAATGCGGCGAACACCTCGAGATTCGCCCACAGCGGCGAGAAGGTGCCGAGACGGCTGCGCGTGCCGTACACGCAGGGCTCGCGTTCGTCCTCGTCGATGAAGGTGCCGAACATCCGGTCCCAGAGGATCAGGATGCCGCCGTAGTTCTTGTCCAGGTACCTGTCGTTCACCGCATGGTGGACGCGATGGTTCGAGGGCGAGGCGAACACGCGGTCGAACCAGCCGAGCTTGCCGACCTGCTCGGTATGGATCCAGTACTGGTAGAGCAGGTCGATCAGGCCGACGACGACGAACACGATCACCGGGAAGCCGAGCACGGCCATCGGCAGATAGAAGATCCAGCCGAGCAGGAAGCGCGTGCTGGTCTGGCGCAGCGCGGTCGAGAGGTTGAATTCCTCGGACGAGTGGTGCACCACGTGCGTCGCCCAGAGAATGCCGACCTCGTGGCTCATCCGGTGGTGCCAGTAGTACAGGAAGTCGTAGAGCAGCAGGCCGAGCGCCCAGGTCCACCACGCCTCGACCGGCAGCGTGATCACGCGCAGATGCTCGAAGCACAGGGCGTAGATGCCGATGACGACGAGCTTGGTCGCCAGTTCGGTGATCTGCGAGGTCACGCCCAGCGACAACGAGCCGAGGGTGTCGTTGATGCGATAGGCGCGACGGCCGCGCGCCCGCGCCACGCCGAATTCGATCAGCATCAGCGCGAAGAACACCGGGATGGCGCAGACGATCGGGTTCATGGCCTCAGTCCGCGTGCGGGCGCCAGATGTCGACCGCGAACTCGGGCTCGTAGGGCGGCACGTTGCATTCGATCACGTCGCCGGGCGCGATCTGCAGGGTGATGCCGGCGACGTCGGCGTGCACCGGCAATGCGTTGATCCTGCGGTCCACCAGCACCGCGACATGCGCCGACAACGGCTCGTGGCGGCGCACCCATTCCAGCACCCGGAACACCGAATGGCCCTGGTACAACACGTCGTCGACGACGACCACGCGCTTGCCGGTGAACTTGGCCTCGGCCTGCTGCGGCGTCTCGGTCAGCGCCGTGTCCGGATGCAGCAGGGTCAGGTCGTCGCCATAGCGCTTCACCTTCAGGTCGGTGCGCTCGATCGCCAGTTCCGGGCGCAGCTTCGCCAGGCGCTCGTGCAGCATCGCCGCCAGCGGCGCACCGCGCCGCAACACCCCGACCAGCACCACCGGATGCGCATCCAGCCGCATCGACAACTGCCGCGCCATGCGCTCCATGACGGCCTCGAGGTCCTGGGTGGTGTAGGCGCGGAAGCGTTGTTCGGTCATGGCTTTCTCCGGGTTCGGTCGCGGCATCGGGATTGGGTCAGGGAATACACATCGCGTCGCCGATCTGATCCATGAAGATCACGTCGGTCGTGCTGTCGACGATGGCGAAGCCGGGGCTGAGGACGCCGTTGATCCTCTCGAAGGATCCGCCGACGGCGATCTTGCCGTTGCTCAACTTGTGCATTGCACGAACGCCGAGGTAGCCGTAGTCCGTGTTGATGTGCCAAGTCGGATCGATGGTCCCAGCGGCCGTCAGCCGCAGGGCGCCACCGATGGTTCTTGACGGGTCGCAAGATAAGCCGTTGAAGCTACCGCCGATATAGACGTAGCCGTCGTCGGCCAAGAAAATGGAGTCCACCCTTCCAAAGCTCGTCGGCAGGGCAGCGAGCGGCATCCAGTCTGGATCAACCATCCCGGTGATCGTGGAAATGCGCGACAGGCCGTGGGCAGAGTCGTAGCTGCTACCGACATAGATCCACTCTTGGTTGGCATCGACGCCCATGGTTTCGACGCGAGGGGCGTAGCCCGGATTCCAAGACGTATCTTCGATGGCATCCGAGATGCGAACGCGGGCAATTTCGCCTTCCGTCCCGGGGGCTGCGCTGCGGTATCCGCCGTAATAGTAGTAATCGCCAGCGATCACCGCGGCCCTTGAGTAGCCCAAATTGCCATGGCTCGGGCTCCAGGACGTATCGGTCTGACGAGTATCTGGCCGGTACCTCAAGATGCCCGAATTCGGAAGGGACTGGCCTTGCCCGCCGCTGCGACGAAGCAAATAGAACTTACCGTCGGCAGGGTTATACAAAGGACTAACTCGTTCGAGAAATACCGGCTGATTGCCATAAGACGCCATCGGCAGCTCCTCTCCGCTTTCGGCGGAGAGTTGATGGTCTCGGATCCAGTAAGGATTCTCAGGGTCCGCGCTTTGCTCAAAGATCAATTGCGTAGCGTGCATGTAGATGTAGCCGCCACCGACTGCGAAGGAACTTGCGCCGGGCGGGCTATAGAAATCGCCGACGAGGTTCGCCGAGAAAGAAGGATCGATCGCGATCGATCCATCCAGCTTGAGGATCCCATCAGTCCGGAAATCGCCTGCCCGAGTCAGTCGTCCGCCGACGAACAGCGCGTCGGCATCCATCTGAATCTGATAGACCTCGGCGTCCTTGGTCAGGGTGCTGCTGGAGAATGATGCTGATGCACTCAGGCCATCGCCAACGTGTGCCGCTTGAACGCTACAGTCGCTGCCATCGGCAGGCCTTTCGCCGACAAGGAACAACGTGTCGTCGACGGCGTGCAGGAATTCGCTCTTGGCGCTTGCGTGTACGCCACCCCAGGACGGGCGAACCGTCCCGTCGGCGTTGATGCGCGCGATGCCTGGCGCTGTGGGTGTGCCGTTGATCTGAGTGAAGTCGCCGGTGACGATGGCGCCGCCGTCGGCCAGCGCGAGCACTCCGCCGAATGCTGCGTTCGGATCATCGCTGTGGAAGACCCACGCCGGGTCCAAGAGTCCTGTGGTCCCGTCGACCCTGATCAAGCCGGCAGGACCTGTGGTCGCCGTGGCATGGAAGTCGCCCGCGATGATCAAGTCGCCGTCGGCAGAAAGATCGAAGTGCAGCACCCAGTTCCAGTCGGGCGTCGGGACAGGCGCCACGAAGAGTTGCTCGCCCGTGCTTCCGGAATAGGCGTAGATTCTGTCGCCATTGGTGAGGGCGTAGACGGTTCCTTGCGACGACACCTTGATGTCGATGGCAGCCTGATTCCACGTATCGATGGTGATCCAGTTGGCCGCCGAACCGTCGGCATCAAGGTCGTAGCGACGGATCATGTTCTCGGCAGACACGAGAAGATCGCCGCCGATACCCTCGATGGCGTCGACAGGGCCATTGATGCTCACCCCAAACGAGCCGGGAACGAGCTCGAGTCCGGGAATCTGGAAACGAGCCACGCGAGGGGAATCGATTCCGTCGACAGAGAGAAAGGATCCTGCGACATACAGCTTGTCGCCCATCACCACCACGTCTGTGGCGTTTGAATGGTAGATGCCTGTGGTCAGCGACGGCGTGAATGACGAATCGACGCTGCCATCCGGGAACAGCCTGACGATGCCATCGACCCGCAAGCCGGCGTATTCGTCGAAATCGCCGACCAGCACGACACTGCCGTCCGGCAGGTTGGCCGCCTGGGTCACGCGGGCGCTGTCGTACAGGCGGAGCGCGGGGTCGAGGTGAACCTTGGGTTGGTTGTAGGCCTCGGCGTGCGCAAGTTGCGTTGTGTATGGAGACAGCAGGAAGACGAAAGCCAGAAGAGCACGCATCGGCGGGTGACCGTGGACAGATGAAGGGATTATCGCATTCCGGGTCTTGGGCGGCCCCAGCGACAGCGCGATCGAAGGATCAGGAAGACGAGTCGCGGCGGTTGTTGGATGGGCGAACGGATGGCTCCGGCCGCAGCCAGAGCCAGGTGCCGGTGAGGATCATGATGGCGGTGCCGAGGGCGGCCATCCACCATTTCGGCGCGGTCGCAAACATGAGGGCGGCGCAGGCGAGCATGGTGATGGTCGCGGCCCATTTGGCGCGGCGGCTGACGGCGCCGCTGGCTTCCCAGTCACGGATCATCGGCCCGAAGGTGCGGTTGGCGTGCATCCAGTCGTGCAGGCGCTTCGAGCCGCGTGCGGCGGCCCAGGCGGCGAGCAGGACGAAGGGGGTGGTCGGCAGCCCGGGCAGCACGACGCCGATGACGCCGAGCGCGAGCATGGCCCAGGCGAACACGATGTAGGCCCAACGCGGAATCAGCGGGTGCGGTGTCACAGCGCCCTAGCTTAGTGCGTCGCCCGGGGCCTGCGCAGTCCTCGAATGTCGGGGAATCGCCCGCATTCGGCGCGGCCGCCTGACGTGTGGCTTCGGCCCGACCGGATCAGGCCGGGGGTCCTGGAATCCGGTCGGGCCGTCGACACACCGGGCATGCGCCGTCCTGGCGGGTTGCCCGGAACCGCGATGCGTCCTGCATCGTGTTCCCTCCGGGCCGTGGCCCGGGTTCCGTGGTCGGAAACTCAGGCGGCTTCGCGGGCGTGGTCCGCTTCCAGCCAGCCCCAGAGCGAGAGTTCGGCGGCGTCGTCCATCGGGATGCGCAGCGCCACCGTGCGCACGTCGCCGATCTGCAGGGCAGGACCGAAGCGCTCGGTCTTCAGCCCGAGGTTGCGGATCAGGCGTTCGACGCCGACGCTGGTGACGGTGACGATCTCGCGGATGCCGTTGCGGCGGACGAAGCGCAACATCTCGCGGATCATCGCCACCGGGGTCTCGTTCATGCCGAAGCTGGCGCCGTGCTCGTGGCGGGCGACGGCGAAGCGGCTCGCTTCCCAGATCGTCGGGTCGCTCGGTGCGGCCTGACCGTGCAGCAGTTCCGGGAACACGTCCTTGAGCATGTAGGGGCCAGTGGTCGGCAGCAGCCGCCAGCTGCCGGTGGCGCGGCGCGTGTCTTCGGGATGGCGGGCGACGATGTAGGTGGGTTCAAGCCGGTCGAACCAGTCCTTTTCCTTGCCGTGCTGGCTCTGCACCTGCCACTGCAGGCGCTCCGCGAACATCTCGTGGCGCAACGCGAACATGCTGTCCAGCAGGGGGGCGGAGATGTTCTTCCAGCTGGGCCGACCGATCAGGATCTCTTGCATGGCAATCACTCCGGGGCGGGGAAAGGCGCGGAGTGATCACAGCGTCAAGCTGTCGGATTGGGCAGCTGTCGGTTTTGACAGGTTGACGGATTTTGGTGACGCCGTTCGCAGCCCCGGCGGTGCCGTCTTGACCCGGGGTCGAGGACGATGTCAGTCGAGCAGGCCGAGCACCATGGCCTTGGCGACCGCCTGCTGGCGCGTGGCGACGCCGAGCTTGGAACAGGCGTTGCGCAGGTGGAACACGACGGTACGTTCGCTGATCGAGAGCAGGTGCGCGATGTCCCAGCCGCTCTTGCCCTCGGTCGCCCACTTCAGGCACTCGCGTTCGCGGGCGCTCAGGGCGCGGACGTCGCGCATGCGGCTGCCGAACATCAGGTTCGACGCGGCCTGGTGCACGTAGGTGGCGAGCAGCATGGCCTCGGCGCAGACGGTGCTTTCGGTGATCGGATGGTTCGGGTCGCTGGCGGCGTAGGACATCATGCCGAACTGGCAGCCGAGCCCGTGCAGGGGCACGCTCAGACCCTTGGCCAGGCCGAATTCGCGGGCCTCGTCGACGATGCGCTGGCCGACCGGGTCGGGATTCGCGCGTTCCGCCGGCGACCGCGCCAGCTCGTCCCACAGCGTCGGCACCACGTGGGTGCGCGAGTAGTTCACGGTCGGGTCGCGAAAGGTGTAGCCCGCTTCCAGGTAATGGTTGCGCCAGCCGTCGGGATAGCCGCTGAGCACGAACTGTTCGCTGCGCGTCGGCGTCACTGCCACCAGGGCGCCGTAGATCCAGTGCTCGAAACCGAGTTCGCGCGCGACCGCGTCGACCGCCCGCGTCAGCGCCTCGACGCTGTCGGCGGTGGCGATGCGCACGAGCGTGTCGAGGTCGACCAGCGGACGTGCCGGAGGCGGAGCGCGCAGGTTCATGGTGCCCGATGCTAGCGCGCCGGTTTGACACGACAATAGCCCACCCCGGTCCGGCGGCGACGATGCGCAAGATCATCCACATCGACATGGACGCGTTCTATGCCTCGGTCGAGCAGCGCGACGACCCGGGCCTGCGCGGGCGGCCGGTCGTGGTCGCCTGGAAGGGGGCGCGCTCGGTGGTCTGTGCCGCCAGCTACGAGGCGCGCCGCTTCGGCGTGCGTTCGGCGATGCCGGCCCTGCGCGCCGCGGCCCTGTGTCCCGAGGCGGTGTTCGTGCCGCCGGACTTCGCCCGCTACCGCGCCGTGTCGCGGCAGGTGCGCGAGATCTTCGCGCGCCACACCGACCTGATCGAACCCTTGTCGCTGGACGAGGCCTACCTCGACGTGACCCACGACAAGCGCGGGCTGCCGAGCGCCACCGCGATCGCGCAGAGCATCCGCGCCGACATCCGCGCCGAGACCGGATTGACCGCCTCGGCGGGCGTCGCCCCGAACAAGTTCGTCGCCAAGATCGCCTCCGATTGGCGCAAGCCGGACGGCCTGTTCGTGGTGCGGCCGGCCCAGGTCCTCGACTTCCTCGCGCCGCTGCCGGTCGGGCGCATGCCCGGCGTGGGCAAGGTGATGGAAGCGAAGCTGGGCGCACTCGGCCTCCGCACCGTGGCCGATCTGCGCGCGTTCGAGTCGGCCGCGCTGGAGGCGCGGTTCGGTCGCTGGGGCCGGCGCCTGCACGAACTCTCGCTCGGCATCGACGAGCATGCGGTGGTGTCCGAGCGTCCCACGCAGCAGATCTCGGCCGAGGACACCTTCGCCGACGACGTGCCGATCGAGGCCACCGCGCCGATGATCGAGGCGCTGGCTCAGCGCGTCTGGCGCGCCGCCGAACGCGAACCGGGCCGGGTCGCGCGCACCGTGGTGCTGAAGCTGAAGACGCGCGAGTTCCGCATCCTGACGCGCAGCCTGACGCCGCCGTTGCCGCCGGCCGACGCCGCGGCCCTCGTGCGCATCGCCCTGGCGCTGCGCGCGCGCGTCGACCTGCCTGCCCGCACGCGCTACCGCCTGGTCGGCGTCGGCCTCGGCGGCTTCGTCGACCGCCATGACGCCCTGCTCCAGCCGGAACTCTTCGCGATGGACTGATACGCTCGCGAACCTTCCGGAGCGCTTCATGCCCAACTCCGTCGCCATTCGCCTCAGCGCCGCCGAGCTGCGCGACTATTTCGCGGGCCAGGCCCTGGTCGGCATGCTGCCGATGCCGAGCCGTCCCGGCGTCCTGCCGCTGAGCGTCGAGCAGATGGCGGAGCGCGCCTACGAATACGCCGACGCCCTGCTGCGCGCGCGCAGTCGACGCCCCGCCTGAACTTTCCCGGCCGCGGGGCGTCACTGCTACGCTTGCACATCGTTCGTGAATGCCCATGTCCGCCGTCCTCGCGTCCTACGCCCGTCATCCCTGGTCCAAGCCGCTGGCCGCCGCCGTCAATGCGCTGCTGGCGGCCCTGCTCGTCTACCTGCTGACGCGTTTCCTGTGGCTGGCGCTGGATTGGAACGCGCCGCTGCCGAGCGCCGGCCCGGCCGTGGCGATCGATGTCGCGCAGTCCGCGCCGCCGCCGTCGCTGGCGAACTGGCACCTGTTCGGCCATGCGAGCCTGCCGGTGGACAACCGCGCGCTGGCCAATGCTCCCGAGACGCAGTTGCCGATCGACCTGCGCGGCGTGCTCGCGGGCGAAGACCCGAAGCGCGGCCGCGCCTTCATCGCCGACGCCAGCGGCGAACGCGGCTACAACGTCGGCCAGGAAGTCGCGCCCGGCGTCGTGCTCGATGCGGTCTATCCCGACCGCGTCGCGCTGTCGCGCGCCGGCGCCA
>ERZ1645187.4498-NODE-4498-length-11213-cov-15.079584_pt1 | contig 11213 bp, 7 predicted proteins | sample MGYA00575352_ERZ1645187 | MGnify/ENA primary metagenome ERZ1645187 (study PRJEB40837, sample SAMN11349314) | freshwater sediment metagenome | isolation source: river sediment | host: Sediment | place: India: Wazaribad , New Delhi | collected 2017-02-21 ... | reverse complement strand
CGCTATTGTTCCGGCTGCTGTAGCGCGGCGCGCGCCGCCGCCGCGCGCGCTTCGTGGATGAGCGCCGGAATCTGCGCCGGATCGGCGCAGCCGGCGGCGATCGCGCCGGCGTCGACGCCGCGCGCCGCCCGCGCGGCGCGCCGCCACGCCTGACTTTGCGGATATTCGCGCGCCTCGCTTCCCAGGCGGCCCCGGTAATCCGCCTCGCATGCCGACAGGATATCCTCGAAGCGCGCCGGCCGGCGGAACACGTCGCAGCGCTCCAGCAGGCGCACCACCGTGGCCGGCCGCAACTCGTCGATCCTGTGCACATCGCCATGAAAGCGGGCCACCAGCAGCGCCACGTCGCGGCAGTCGGCGGGCACGCGCAGGCGCTCGCAGAGCGGGCCGAGCAGCGACACGCTGTGCTGCTCGTGGCCATGATGGCGGGGCAGCACGTCGGCCGGCGTCAGGCCCTTGCCCAGGTCGTGGGTCAGGGCGGCAAAGCGCGACGGCAAGGCCAGTTGCATCGCCGCTGCCGTGTCCACCACCATCATCACGTGCCTGCCGGTGTCGATTTCAGGATGGTAGTCGGCCCGCTGCGGCACGCCCCAGAGGCGGTCGAGCTCCGGCATGAGCTTGGCGAGCGCGCCGCACTGGCGCAGGATCTCGAACATCCGCGACGGCTTCGCTTCCATCAGCCCGCGCGCCAGTTCCTGCCAGACGCGCTCGGCCACCAGATGATCCACCTCGCCGGCCCCGACCAGCGCGCGCATCAGCGCCAGCGTCTCGTCCGCCAGCGTGAAATCGGCGAAACGCGCAGCGAAGCGCGCCACCCGCAGCACGCGCACGGGGTCCTCGGCAAAGGCCGGCGAGACATGGCGCAGCACCTTGGCCGCGAGATCGGCGCGGCCGTTGAACGGATCGATGTAGCCGCCGTCCTCGGCCTTGGCGATGGCGTTGATGGTGAGGTCGCGCCGCGCCAGATCCTCCTCGATGGTGACGTCGGCGTCGGCGTGGAAGACGAAGCCCTTGTAGCCCGGCGCGGTCTTGCGCTCGGTGCGCGCCAGCGCGTATTCCTCGCGCGTCTCGGGATGCAGGAAGACCGGGAAATCCTTGCCGACCGCCATGAAGCCGCGCGCCGCCATCCACTCCGGCGTGGCGCCGACCACCACCCAGTCGCGATCCCGCACCGGCAGGCCGAGCAGTTCATCGCGGACGGCGCCGCCGACGGCGAATACCCGCACTAGAACAACTCGATGTCGCCGCCGCTGGCTTCCACTTCCTGCATGCGCGCGGCCATGTACTGTTCGAGCGCCTCCCGGACCGGCACGCCGCGCATGACGGCGTCGAACATGGCGCGCTCCTCGACCATGGTGTACTTCGAGGCGATCAACTGCTGCAAGGCCGCCCACTCGCCCGGGTTGTAGCGGCGGGCCGGGCTGTTCACCAACTCCGAGAGCGAGGCCAGGCCGTGGCAGACATGATCGAGGCGCTGCACCAGGCGGTCGTAGAACTGGAAGGCGATCACCGACTGCTGGGCCTGGAACGCCACCGCGCGCGCGCTGTCGCGCACCTCGGCGACCTCCACCTCGTGCACCCGCCCGGCGAGCACCGCCATCTTCCGGTCGATGTCGTCGAGCAGGCCGGCCATGGCGGTGAAGGATTCGGTCAGCACGTTCACCGAGGCGTTGGAATCGCGCATCGCCGCGTCGACCTGGCCGGCGGCCAGTTCCAGCATCAACACCGTCTCGCGCACCTGGCTCCAGGCCAGATCCGGCGCGTGCGCCTGGGTGCCGCGAGGCACGCCGTCAGTCATCTCCGCCATTTTCGTCTCCCTGTCCGCGAAGCCGCCATGTTAGCGCCTCCCGGCGGGGTCGACGCCGCGATGAGGCCGGAAAAACCGGAACTACTGCGCGCGCCCGGAAGTCCGGCCGATGAATGACACCGGAAACACCGCCTCCGGCCCGGCGCCGACGCGGGGAGCGCCGGCATAGTCCGGCATCGCCGCCGGCAGCGCGCCGCCGGCCTGCATCAGCTTCTGGATCAGCACCTGCACCTGGCCGACCAGCCAGTCCTCCTCGACCCGGGTCGGCATGAAGCGCAGCTCCCTGACGCCGTCCGGCACCTCGGCCGGCGCCAGCGTCTCGTTGGCCGCGAACGCCGTCGCGAAAAACGGACCGGCGACGAAGCGGACATGCCAGCCGCCAGCGCCGTCGGCCTGGACGATGAATACCCGCGCGCCCTCGGCGCGCTGCTCCTCGTCCTCGCTGCGCTCGCCGAACACCGGCGCCGCCGCGAAAGCGGCCCGGTCGGGGTTGCTCCGCGTGTAATGCACGGCCTGATCGAAGCTCATGCGGCCATCGTCCTGTTCTGTCATCGTCGTCTCCTGGGGGGAATCACAACAACGGCGCGAGCCAGCGCCTTGCCTCGGCGACCTCCATGCCGTTGCGCTTCGCCCAGTCCCGCAGCTGATCCTCGCCGATCTTGCCGACGGCGAAATAGCGTGCCTCGGGATGGGCGAGGTAGAAGCCGGAAACGGAAGCGGCGGGCGTCATGGCCATGCTTTCCGTGAGGCCCATGCCGGCATTGCCGGGCGCGTCGAGCAGGCGGAACAGGTCGCCCTTGGCGACATGGTCGGGGCAGGCCGGGTAGCCCGGCGCGGGGCGGATGCCCTGGTATTTCTCCGCGATCAGTTCGTCGTTCGATAGCGACTCGCCGGCGGCATAGCCCCAGTATTCCTTGCGCACACGCTCGTGCAGCCATTCGGCGGCGGCCTCGGCGAGCCGGTCGGCCAGCGACTTGAGCATGATGGCGTGGTAATCGTCGTGCCGCGCCTCGAACTCGGCGAGCTTGCTCTCGATGCCGATGCCGGCGGTGACTGCAAAGGCGCCCACGTAGTCGGGTGCCGTTCCATTCCCGGCGCCGGCGTAATCCGTCGGCGTGCCACCATCACTGACTTTGGGCGCGACAAAGTCCGACAGACATTGATTCGGCTTGCCGTCCGGCCGCTCCTGCTGCTGACGGAGGTTGCGCCAGGTCATCAGCGGCTTGCCGTCACCGTTGCGGAACTCGATGTCGTCGCCAAGTGAGTTGGCTTCGAACAGGCCGAAGACCGCGTTGGCGGTGAGCCACTTTTCTTCGACGATCTTCGTCAGCATCGCCTGCGCGTCGGCAAGGACGGAGCGCGCCTGCTCGCCGACCCTGGCGTCGTCGAGAATCTTCGGATACGAGCCGGCGAGGTCCCAGGTCTGGAACAGCGGGGTCCAGTCGATGTACCGCGTCAGCGTGGCGAGATCGAGGTTGCGCAGGACGGTGACGCCGGGCTTGTTGGGCTTGACCGGCGCGTAACTGAATTTCGGCCGGTTGGCGCGCGCGGTTTCCAGCGGCAGCAGCGTCGCGCCCTTCTTGCCGGCGTGCTGGGCGCGCACTTTTTCGTGGTCGGCGGCGATCTCGGCACGGTAGCCGGCCGCCATGTCCCGCGACAGCAGCCTGGTGACGACACCGACGGCGCGCGAGGCGTCGGGTACGTAAACCACCGTGCCTTCGTAGTGCGGCGCAATCTTGATCGCCGTGTGGGCGCGGCTGGTGGTGGCACCGCCGATCAGCAGCGGAACATCGAAGCCCTGGCGCTGCATTTCGGCGGCGATGTGGCTCATCTCCTCCAGCGAAGGCGTGATCAGGCCCGAGAGGCCGATCGCCTGCGCGCCGTGCTCCCGGGCCGCGTGCAGGATCTTGTCGGCCGGCACCATGACGCCGAGGTCGACCACTTCGTAGCCGTTGCAGGAGAGCACCACGCCGACGATGTTCTTGCCGATGTCGTGCACGTCGCCCTTCACGGTGGCGATGACGATCCTGCCTTTCGCCGCCGCGCCGCTCTTCTTCTTGTCCTCCTCGATGTAGGGAACGAGATGGGCGACGGCCTGCTTCATGACGCGCGCCGATTTCACGACTTGCGGCAGGAACATTTTGCCGGCGCCGAACAGGTCGCCGACGGCGTTCATGCCGGCCATCAGCGGCCCTTCGATGACGGCCAGCGGTGGTTTTCCTTGTGCTTCAAGCGCGGCGCGGCATTCTTCGGTATCCGCCACCACGAACTCGGTGATGCCGCGGATCATGGCGTGTTCGAGGCGCTTTTCGACCGGCCATTCGCGCCACGCCAAATCCTGCACCTGTTCCTTCGCCTGCCCCTTCACGCTCTGCGCGAACTCGACCAGCGCATCGCCCGCGCCGGGTTTGCGATTCAAAACGACATCCTCGACCTTCTCGCGCAGCGCCGGGTCGAGCTGGTCGTAGACGCCGAGCTGGCCGGCGTTCACGATGCCCATGGTCAGGCCTGCCTCGATGGCGTGGTAGAGGAAGACAGTGTGGATCGCCTCGCGCACCGGCTCGTTGCCGCGGAAGGAGAACGAGACGTTCGAAATGCCGCCCGAGACGTGCGCGTGCGGCAGGTTGCGCTTGATCCAGCGCGTCGCCTCGATGAAGTCGACCGCGTAGTTGTCGTGCTCGGGAATGCCCGTGGCGATGGCGAACACGTTCGGGTCGAAGATGATGTCCTCGGCCGGGAAACCGTCGGCGGTGAGCAGGTCGTAGGCGCGCTTGCAGATGTCGATCTTGCGCTGGCGGGTGTCGGCCTGGCCCTGCTCGTCGAAGGCCATGACGATCACCGCCGCGCCGTAGCGGCGCGCCAGCCGCGCCTGTTCGAGAAACTTGGCCTCGCCCTCCTTCATGGAGATCGAGTTGACGATGCCCTTGCCCTGGATGCACTTGAGGCCGGCCTCGATCACGTCCCACTTCGAGGAATCGAGCATCAGCGGCACCCGGGCGATGTCCGGCTCGGAGGCGATCAGGTTGAGGAAGCGCGTCATCGCCGCCTTGCTGTCGAGCATCGCCTCGTCCATGTTCACGTCGACCACCTGCGCGCCGTTCTCGACCTGCTGGCGGGCGACGCGCAGCGCGTCGTCGTGGCGGCCCTCGATGATCATCTTGGCGAAGGCGCGCGAGCCGGTGACGTTGGTGCGCTCGCCGACGTTCACGAACAGCGAGCCGGCGCCGATGTTGCAGGGTTCGAGGCCGGAGAGCTTCAGCGAAAAGTCAGCCGTGGCGACACGCCGCGGTGCGACGCCATCCACCGCTTTCGCGACGGCGCGGATGTGGTCGGGCGAGCTGCCGCAGCAGCCGCCGACGATGTTGACCAGCCCCGCCCCGGCCCAGTCGGCGATCTCGGCGGCGAACATTCCCGGCGTCTCGTCGTAGCCGCCGAAGGCGTTGGGCAGGCCGGCGTTCGGATGCGCGGAGACGAAGCAGTCGCAGACGCGCGACAGTTCCTCCACATACGGCCTCAATTCCTTCGCGCCCAGCGCGCAGTTGAGGCCGAACGAGAGCGGCCGGACGTGGCGCAGCGAATTCCAGAAGGCTTCGGCCGTCTGGCCCGAGAGCGTGCGGCCGGAGGCGTCGGTGATGGTGCCGGAGATCATGACCGGCCAGCGCCGGCCGGCCTTGTCGAAGAATTGCTCGATGGCGAACAGCGCCGCCTTGGCGTTGAGCGTGTCGAAGATGGTCTCGACCAGCAGGATGTCGGCGCCGCCGTCGACCAGGCCGCGGATCGCCTCGGTGTAGTCCGTGACCAGTTCGTCGAAGCTGACGTTGCGGTAGCCGGGATCGTTCACGTCCGGCGAGATCGAACAGGTGCGCGAGGTCGGGCCGAGCACGCCGGCCACGAAGCGCGGCTTGTCCGGCGTCCTGGCCGTGGCCGCGTCGCACAGGCCGCGCGCCAGCTTCGCGCCTTCGAAGTTCAGTTCATAAACCAGCGCTTCGAGCCGGTAGTCGGCCTGCGAAACCGCCGTCGAATTGAAGGTGCAGGTCTCGATGATGTCGGCGCCGGCATCGAGGTAGGCCTGGTGGATGCCGCCGATCACGTCGGGCCGCGTGAGCACCAGCAGGTCGTTGTTGCCCTTGAGATCCTTGGCGTGATCCGCGAAGCGCGTGCCACGATAATCGGCCTCGGCGAGATTGTGCCGTTGCACCATGGTGCCCATGGCGCCGTCGAGAATGAGAAGGCGCCGCGCCAGCAATTGGCGCAGTTCGTCGCTGCGGTCGGGGGACATGACAGAACCGTCGGAAGTGATTGAAATTGATGGAAATTCTAACACGCCAGCAGGCGGATGGCCGCTGGCCGGCCGCTTCCCGCCGGCCTCAATCCGACGAGTGGTCGCCGACCGTTTCGAGCAGGCGTTCGATCTGGCGCGTCACTTCGGCCATCGCTGCGGCCAGGTCGGCGCCGATCGCGCCGTCCGGCATCTCGTGCAGCCTGACCTCCACCGCGCGCGCCGCCTCCGCCAGGGCGTTGGCGCCGAGCGTTGCCGCGACGCCCTTGAGGCTGTGGGCGATGCGCCGGGCGTCCTCCCTGGCGCCGTTCGCCAGGCATGTCTCCAGCGTGGCCATGTCCTCGCGATGCATCTTCGCCATCGAGCGCAACAGGCTCACCAGCTTGTCCTGCTTGCCGCGCAGCACCGCCAGGCCGCGCCGGACATCCATGCCGGGATCGCGCCCCAGCGCCGCCACGACCTCTTCCGGACTGCGCGGCGCGGCGCTCGCGGCGGACGCCGGCGAAGGCCGGGACAGCCATTTGCGCAAGGCGGCATAAAGGGCCGACGGGTCGACCGGCTTGGCGACGAAATCGTTCATGCCCGCCGTCATGCAGGCCTGGCGATCCTCATCGAAGGCATTGGCGGTCATGGCCAGGATGGGCAGGTCGCGCCGGTCCGGCAGGGCCCGGATGGCCCGCGTGGCTTCCAGGCCATCCATCTCGGGCATCATCACGTCCATCAGGATCAGGTCGTAGCGCCCGGCGCGAACCCGTTCGAGCGCGATCCGGCCGTTCCCGGCGACCTCGACCGTCAGACCGGCGTCGCGCAGCAGCTCGGCCGCCACCTCGCTGTTGATCGGGTTGTCCTCGACCAGCAGCACGCGCGCCCCGGCGTGCAGGCGGCGCAGCTCCGCCACCCGGCCATCCGCCGCCGGCTCGATGTCCTGAAGCGTCGCCCCCCTTTCCAGCCAGGCGGAAAACCAGAACCGGCTGCCCGTTCCCGGCGTGCTGTCCGCGCCGGCATCGCCGCCCATCATGCGCGCCAGCCGGCGCGTGATGGCGAGCCCCAGGCCGGTGCCGCCGAACTTGCGGGTGGTGGTGGTGTCGGCCTGCTCGAAGGTCCCGAAAAGCCGCGGCAAAGCTTCCGGCGCGATGCCGATGCCCGTGTCCTCGACCTCGAAACGCACCAGGCACCGGCTGCCCTGGGTGTCGAGCAGGCGGGCGCGCAGGGTGATGCCGCCCCGCTCGGTGAATTTCACCGCGTTGCCGGCGAAGTTGAGCAGGCACTGGCGCAGGCGGGTCAGGTCGCCGCGCAGCCAGTGCGGCACGTGATCGCCCTCGACCCGCACCTTCAGCCCCTTGGCGGTCGCCGTCTCGCCGATCAGCGTCGCGACATGATCGAGCACGGCTTCCAGGGCGAAGTCGCCGGTTTCCAGTTCGATCTTGCCGGCCTCGATCTTGGACAAGTCGAGGATGTCGTTGATCACCGAAAGCAGATGTTTCGCCGCGGTATCGATCTTGTCCAGCCGATCGACCTCCAGCGACGAGGTGGCGTCGCGCCGCAGCAGGTGCGTGAAGCCGAGGATGGCATTCATCGGCGTGCGGATCTCGTGGCTCATGTTGGCCAGGAAGGCGGACTTGGCCTGGCTGGCCGACTCGGCCTGCATGCGCGCTTTGTCGAGCTCGTCGGTGCGTTCGGCCACGAGCTGTTCGAGATGATGCCGATAGCTGTCGAGCTCGGCGCCCATGCGCTTCTTCTCGGTGATGTCCTCCTTCACCGCGACGTAGTGGGTGATCTCGCCGTCGGGCTGGCGGATCGGCGCGACGACGGCGAATTCGACGTATTCGCTGCCGTCCTTGCGCCGGTTGTAAAACTCGCCCTTCCACGGCTCGCCCCGCGCCAGCGTCTTCCAAAGCGCCTCGTATGCCTCCGGCGGCGTGCTCCCCGAGTGCAGGAGACGCGGATTCTGGCCGATCGCCTCGGCGCGGCTGTACCCCGTCTGGCGCACGAAACTTTCGTTCACGTAAGTGATCCGGGCCTCCCGGTCCGTGATGACGATGCTCTCCGGGCTCTGTTCGACGGCCATCGACAGCTTGCGCAGCGCGTCCGCGGAGGCTTCGGCATTCAGTTGCGCGGCATGGGCGTCCTCCATCAGGCCGAGCGCCGCGGCCCGCGCCACCTTCTGCTCCTCCAGCGCCAGGGCCAGCGCTTCCTCGGCCGTGCGGCGCTGGGTGATGTCCTCGGAGAAAATCACGATGCCGCCGCGCTCGCCGTCGGCGGCATGCCAGGGGCGCATTTCCCAGCGCAACCACCGCACGCCGCCGTCCGCCCGCTCGAAACGGTCGGCCTCGGCGCGGATCACCTCGCCGGCGAGGCCGCGCCGGTGGATCGACTTCCACTCCTCGGAAACCTCCGGAAACACGTCGTAATGCGACTGTCCGACGAGACTCCGGTTGCCCAGGCCGTAATCGTCCAGCCAGCGACGGCTATGGGCCACGTAGCGCATGTCGTGGTCGAACATCGCCAGCGCGGCCGGCACATGGTCGATCAGAACCTGCAACTGGCGCCGGCTGGCCTCGAAGTCGCGTTCGATCTCCCTGCGGCCCGTGATGTCGCGCGCAATGCCGACCAGGCCGAAAACGCGCCCGGCGGCATCCCGCAGCAACCCCTTGGTGGTCATCAGGGTCCTGGGCCCGAGCGCGGTGTCGAGCACTTCCTCGTTCGTCTCCGTCTGGCCGGAGGCGAGGACGCGCTGGTCGACGCCCATCAGCTCCTCCGCCTGATCGGCGCGAAAGACTTCGCGGTCGTCGTGGCCGATGACCTCCGCGGCGGGCTTGCCGAGCATCCTGGCCGCGGCGGAATTGCACAGGATGTAACGGCTGCGCGCATCCTTGGCGAAAATCGCATCGTCGAAACTCTCGACGACGGCGCTCAGCAGTTCGAGCGTCTTTTGCCGTTCCCCGAGCGCCGCGATTTCACGACGATGGGCGTCCTCGACATTGCGCAGCAGGCGACGCACCAGGAAATACAGCAGCGCGGTGGTGATGGCGACGAAAAACCAGCCCTTGACCATGCTGGCCTGCAAGAGCATGTCCGGGTCGCGGAACAGCAGGCCCAGCGCGCGATCCGACAGCAGGATCCACAGGGCCGCGAAAAAGGCATACGCCAGCACGACGACGAAAACGCCGCGCGCCGAAACCCTGCCCTCTTCCCCGGCATCCCTCATGTGTCCCCTTCCTGATCGGTGTCGGCCGATTCTTCGCCCCTCCCGGGAGGCTGTTGCACCGAATGCAAGCATTTCCAGACTCATTCGTCCATGAGCCCGATCAAGTAAACCGCTTGCGCCAGGCTTTCACCACGGGCTGCGATAATAGTCGCGGGGCGGGAGTCTGGCCACGATCGGCCTCACGGTCCGCGCCCAAGCCCACGGAGATCGACATGGAACACCTGACACCCAAGGAAACCGCCCAGTTTCTGCACGACAATCCCAAGGCGCTGTTCATCGACTGCCGCAGCGAAATGGAATTCCTGTTCGTCGGCCATCCCAAGGATTGCCTGCACGTGTCGTGGAACGACGGCCCGGACTGGGACATCAACCCCCACTTCGTCGGCGAGGTGAAGAAGCTGGCCGGCCACGCGCACGACCGGCCAGTCGTCATCATCTGCCGCTCGGGCAACCGCTCGGTCGACGCCGGCAAGGCGCTCGAGGCGGCCGGCTTCGAGCGCGTCTACAACGTCCTGCACGGCTTCGAGGGCGAGCTCGACGACAGCCACCATCGCGGCACCACCAACGGCTGGCGCTTCGACGGCCTGCCCTGGGAGCAGTGCTGAAACGCTGGCGCAAGCGGGCGCTCGAGGCGCTCGCCATTCTCGCCGTCATTTTCGGCGCGCAATACTGGCAGACGCGCGACCTGCCCGAGGGTCCGGCGCCGGCGCTGGCCGGCACGCTGCTCGACGGCCGCCCGGCGAGCCTCGATGAAGCCCTGAAGGCGGCCGGCGGCAAACCGGTGCTGGTCGCGTTCTGGGCGACCTGGTGCCCGGTCTGCAAGGCGGAGGACGGCAACATCGAGTCGATCGCGCGCGATCACGCGGTGCTGTCGGTGGCGATGCAGTCGGAGGATGTCGTCCGGCACATGCGCACGCGCGGCCTGAGCTTCCCGACCATCGACGATCCGCAAGGCATGATCGCCTCGGCGTGGCGGGTGGGCGGCGTGCCCGCGCATTTCGTCGTCGACGGCGCCGGCAATGTCCGCTTCCGCACGATCGGCTACGCCACCGAATGGGGCTTGCGCGCGCGCCTGTGGTGGGCGGGGGCATTCTCGTGAAACCGCCGCCTGCCCGGCTGGCCTGGGCGATCTGGTGTCTCGGCGCGCTTGTCTATCTTGTCGCGTTTTTCCAGCGCGTGGCGCCGGCGGTGATGACGGATCAGCTGATGGCGGAATTCGCCATCGGCGGCGCGGCGCTGGGCAATCTCTCGGCCTTCTATTTCTACGCCTACGTGGCGATGCAGATTCCCACCGGCCTGCTCGCGGACCGCTGGGGACCGCGCAAGCTGCTCGCCTCCGGCACCGCGATCGCGGCACTGGGCGGCGCACTGTTCGCGCTCGCCCCCACGTTCGAACTCGCCGCCGCCGGCCGGCTGCTGGTCGGCGCCTCGGTGGGCGTCGGCTTCGTTTCCATGCTCAAGCTGTCGTCGCACTGGCTGGAGCCGCGCCGCTTCGCGCTGGTCTCGGGCCTGCTGCTGATGATGGGCCTGATCGGCGGCGTCATCGCCGGCGTGCCGCTGCGGCTGGCGGTGGACGCCTTCGGCTGGCGCCATGTGATGGCGGTGTTCGCGCTGTTCACCGCCGTGCTGGCCATCGCCCTCTGGCTGTTCGTGCGCGACGATCCGTCCGAGCGCGGCCATGCCAGCCACTTCCACGAGCCCGGCGCGAAAGTCAGCCGTGGCCACACGCCAATCCTCGCCAGCCTCGCCGAGGTGTTCTCCTACCGCAACATCTGGCTCTTGATGCTGGTGCCGGTCGGCTTCTCGGGCGCGGTGCTGACCTTCGCCGGCCTCTGGGGCGTGCCTTGGCTGCGGCAAGTGCACGGCCTCGACGCCAAGGCCGCCGCCGCGATCACCTCGACCATGCTCGTGGCCTGGGG
>ERZ1645187.4496-NODE-4496-length-11215-cov-7.055197_pt1 | contig 11215 bp, 9 predicted proteins | sample MGYA00575352_ERZ1645187 | MGnify/ENA primary metagenome ERZ1645187 (study PRJEB40837, sample SAMN11349314) | freshwater sediment metagenome | isolation source: river sediment | host: Sediment | place: India: Wazaribad , New Delhi | collected 2017-02-21 ... | reverse complement strand
CTCACGCGGGGCATGCTCACGCGGGGCATTGTCGCGCGGCCCATTATCGCGCGGCCAGGCGTCGCGGGCCGGACGGTCGCGGCTGGTGCCTTCGCGCGGGCCGGCGTGGCGATTGGTACGCGCCATTTCGCGCGGGCTTTCCTCCGACGCGATGATGCGGATGCCGCTTTCGTCCTCACCATCCTGATCGGCGGTGCGGGCGACAGCTTGCAGGAAGCGGTCGGCAATCATGCGCGGGATCTGGAAGTGGGTTTCATTGGCAGCGATGCGGATCGCGCCGATTTCATTGCGGGTGATGTGCCCGCGGCGGCACAGCACCGGCAGGATCCAGCGCGGATCGGCGTTCTGGCGGCGGCCCACGTCCATCTTGAACCAGACCACGTCGTCAAAGCCGGGGCGGTGCTTGTCCATCTGCGCGGCGCGCTGGGCATCGGGTGAACCGGCGATCAGTTCTTCCGGCTGCGGCAGCGAGGCGCGATACGAGCGGACCAGCGCCACGGCGAGGTCTTCGGCGCTGCGCTGTTCCAGCAGGGCGCGGGCGATTTCCAGATCGTCGGGTTCCGCCTCGACCTGCTCCAGCAGCTTTTCCATCAGCCGTTCGCGGTCCGCCGCGCGGATCGTTTCGGGCGTCGGTGCCTCAACCCATTCAGCCGGGATGCGCGCGCCGCGCAGCATCATTTCCACCCGGCGGCGGCGCGGGAACGGCACGATCAGCACTGCGGTGCCCTTCTTGCCGGCGCGGCCGGTGCGGCCCGAACGGTGCTGGAGCGTTTCGGCATCGCGCGGAATTTCCACGTGCACGACCAGCGTGATCGAGGGCAGATCGATCCCGCGCGCGGCGACGTCGGTCGCCACGCACACGCGGGCGCGGCGGTCACGCAGCGCTTGCAGCGCGTTGTTGCGCTCGTTCTGGCTGTGCTCACCCGACAGGGCGACAGCGGCGAACCCACGTTCCTGCAACGTGGCGTGCAGGCGGCGGACGTTGTCGCGCGTGGCGCAGAACAGGATCGCGGTTTCCGCTTCGTGCAGGCGCAGCAGGTTGACCACGGCGGATTCGATGTCCGCCGGGGCAACGGTGATCGCCTGATAGCTGATGTCGCCATGCCCGCGATCTTCGCCCACGGTCGAAATGCGCAGTGCATCGTTCTGGTACCGGCGGGCCAGCGCCACGATCGGCTTGGGCATGGTGGCCGAGAACAGCAGCGTGCGGCGGCCTTCCGGCGTCGCGTCGAGGATTTCCTCAAGGTCTTCGCGGAAGCCCATGTCGAGCATTTCGTCCGCTTCATCCAGCACGATGGTGCGCAGCGCCGACAGGTCCAGCGCGCCGCGCTCCAGATGGTCGCGCAGGCGGCCCGGCGTGCCGATCACCAGATGCGCGCCGTAATTCAGCGTGCGGCGTTCGCGCTGCGGGTCCATCCCGCCAACGCAGGCGGCGATCTTGGCCCCGGTCCCGGCATAGAGCCAGTCCAGTTCGCGCGCGACCTGCAGGGCTAGTTCGCGCGTCGGGGCGATCACCAGCGCCAGCGGCGCGCCAGCGGGGGGCAGCACGCCGCCTTCGGCCAGCAATTCGTCCGCCATGGCGATGCCAAAGGCCACCGTCTTGCCCGAACCGGTCTGGGCAGACACCACCAGATCGCGTCCGCGCGCTTCGTCTTCGATTACCGCCGACTGGACGGGGGTCAGGGCGGTATAGCCATGGCCGGTCAATGCCTGGCTCAGGGCGTCGGGAATTCCGTTAAAAGTCATATATCTCGCAAGTCAGCGGGCATGGCCCGCATAAGTCAGGAAGCTGTCCAATGGGATTGGTATACAGCCTTGCACGGCAATTGGCCTGAACTTTCACGAATGACCATTTATGCCGCAAGTGCGAACGGCGCCTAGCCGGTTTCGCGCCGAAATGCGAGTCGTTTGTCCGCCCGTTGCAAGCGCGCCGCGATCTGCCGACTTTCCGTTCGCGCCGCACACGCCAAAATAGCGACCCGCAGGGGGTCGTTGCCTGCGGGCTGGCGGTGGCGCGCCAGACGTCCTGAGCCGGATCAGCGGTCGGCGTCGAACGTCCGGTCGGCAGCGGGCACGGCGCGGGCGGGCAGAGCCTTGACCCAGGCCTCGGTCGCTTCCAGGTCGCTGATGCCGATCACCGCGTCGCGCTGTGCGGCAAAGCCGGTGAACGTGTCACCGCCGCCCGCCAGAAAGCTGTTGGTGGTCACGCGGTAGCTGGCTGCCAGATCGATCGGCGCACCGTCCAGCGCCATCGCCACGATCCGGTCGCCCATCGGCCGCCGCCGGTCATAGTGGAACGTGAACCCGGCGGACGGGGCCAGCACCTGTTCCGGGCCATTGCTGTCGAAACCCTGTTCCAGCACGGCTTTCAACTGTGCACCGGTCATCGTTTGCGTCACCAGCGTGTTGTTGAACGGCTGCACGGCATAAAGATCGCCAAAGGTCAGGCTGCCGTCCGGGGCGGGGATCAGGCTGGCGCGCACGCCGAACGGGTTGGTAAAGGCGATCTGGGCGCCTGCTGCGCGGGTGGCGGCCAGTTGCGCGTCGGCGATCAGATAGCCCATCGCCCGCCCGCTGACCGGCCCGGCCACCTGCCCGACGGTGCGCCGGGAAAAGACTTGCGCCGCATCGACATACGTCTGGACATAGGCAGCCACATCGGCGCGCGGGGCAAAGCGCGGATAGGCATCGGTATTGGCCACCGCGCCCCGGCTGCCGGTGAAGGGGGCGCTCTGCACGATGACGTTGCGGGCGCGCCGGGCCACGACCTTCTGTGTGGCGGGATCGATGTCGAGTGCGATGTCGGTCACCAGTGTTCCGGCCGAACCGGCACTGGTCAGCAGGAACGGCCGGTCCGGGTTGTAGCGGCCATAATCGCAGACATAGCTGCGGTGCGTGTGGCCGGACACCACCACGTCAACCCGCGTGTCCATCCGGTCCAGGATCGGGCGGATCGCGCCGTTGAACCCTTCGCAGCCGCTGGGGTCTGCGGCGGGGTCCTGTCCGCCGCCCTGGTGGATCATCACCACGATGGCCGCCGCGCCCTGGGCTTTCAGGCCGGGCACCAGTGCGTTGATGCTGTCTGCCTCGTCCGCGAAGGTCAGCCCCTTGACGCCGCCGGGGGAAACCAGATCAGGCGTTTCCTTCAGCGTCAGGCCGATCACACCGATCTTCACTTGCGTCTTGCCGGTGCCGAAGCTGCGGATCGCGCTGGCGGGGAACAGGGTCTGGCCGGTTTCGGTCAGCGTGCTGGCGGCGAGATACTGATAGCGGGCACCCTTGAACGGTTCGACCTGGCATGGCGCGCGCGCGGTCAACTGTTCGCAGCCACCGTTCTGAAGGCGCAGCAGTTCCTGCCGTCCACGATCGAATTAGTGGTTGCCGACCGCGTTGAAATCCAGTCCGATGCGGTTCATCGCGCCGACCGCCGGTTCATCCAGATAGATCGACGATGCCAGTTGCGATGCGCTGGTCAGGTCGCCTGCCGCCACTGTCAGGCTGTGGGCGTACTGGCCGCGCACGCTGTCCACCGCGCTGGCCAGCCAGGCCGCGCCGCCAGCGGGAACCTGCACGGTGCCGCCTTTGCCATCGGGCGCGGCAACCGCCGTGCGGGGCGGCTCCAGCGCGCCATGAAAATCGTTCAGCGCGATGATCCCCACCGTGACCGGCGCAGCGGCAGGGGCGCTCGACGCGACGCGCCCCCGCGCGCCGCATGCCGCCAGCGCAGGCAGCAGCAGGATGGGGAGCAGACGGGCAAGACGGCGGCGGCGGGGGAGGGATTCGAACATGCAGCGTTCCTAGGTCGGGCCGGGGCGCGGGGCAATGGGGCGGCAGCCGTGCGTATTGTGCGAATAAGACAGTTTCTTGAATTCCCGCGCCATGCATTTATATTTACTCCATAGGCATTCGGGGAGTTGGATCAATGGCGCGTCCGCAGAGCGATATCGAAGGCGGGCGGGAGCAGCTGATCGATCTGGTCATCGGCCTGATTGACGAGCGTGGATCGAGCGCGTTGACCGTGGCCGAAGTGGCCGCGCGGGCCAACATGTCGCCCGCCAACCTCTATCGCTATTTCGACAGCAAGGAGGCCCTGATCGAGGCGGTGGCCGGGCGCTGGTTCCAGCCGATGCTGGACATCATGGAGCAGGTGGTCGGCAGCGATCTGCCGCCGCGCCGCAAGATGTACGAATTCTTCGCCCGCCGCTTTGCGCTGATGCGGGCGGAGTGGGAGCAAGACCCCGTCGCCTTCGCCCTGCACGTGGAAATGGGCAAGGAACACTTCGAGTTGATCCGCAGCTATGTCGACCTGGGCGATCATTACCTGGCCGAGATCATCGGCGAGGCGATGGGCGAGGGCTATTTTGCCGGGCTGTCCGTGGACGAGGCGCTCAGTCTGGTGAACCAGATGGTCAACGTTTACGTCAACATCGGCACGATGGAACTGATCATGCCCCGGCTGACGACCGACAAGCTGGCCCGGATCATCGACGCGGTGTTCGACGGCCTGTCCGCGCAGGATCGCGGGGCCAAGGCCGTATCGGGCCTGCGCGCCGCCTGACCGGCTGCGGGCTTGCCCCCGGTCGGTAACGGGGGCAGTCTGTGGAAATGACCAAGGATCTGACCCTGACCCTGACGCTGCACGGGGCCGCGCGCACCGTGACCGGTTCCTGCCATGAATTCACGCTGGGCGACCGGCGCATTCTGGTCGATTGCGGGCTGTTCCAAGGGTCGCGCACGCTGGAGGGACTGAACGCGGGGGCGTTCGGGTTCAACCCGGCCAAAGTCGATGCGGTGATCCTGACCCACGCCCATATCGACCATTCCGGGCTGCTGCCCCGGCTGGTGGCAGAAGGGTTCACCGGCAAGATCTGGTGTACCCAGCCGACCGCCGACCTGCTGGAATACATGCTGGCCGACGCGGGCCGCATTCAGGAAGCCGACACCGCACGCCGCAACCGCCGCCGCGACCGCGCGGGCGAAGACCCGTTCGACCCGCTCTATACCGAAGCTGACGCCATCGCGGCCTGGGGGCAGGCCTGCCCGGTGGAGCTGGAGGAATGGTTCGAGCCGGTCCCCGGCATCCGGGCGCGGCTGTGGAACGCGGGGCATATCCTGGGTTCCGCTTCGGTCGAGCTGGAAGCGGGCGGGGTGCGGGTGCTGTGTTCGGGCGATCTGGGGCCGGATAACAAGGCGTTCCACGCCGATCCCGAAGGCCCGTCCGGGTTCGACCACGTGCTTTGCGAAAGCACCTATGGCGACCGCGCGCGCGAACCGATGACGATTGCGGGGCGGCGCAAGGTGCTGGAAGCGGAAATCCGCGGCGCACTGGCGCGGGGCGGCAATCTGGTGATCCCGACGTTCGCGCTTGAGCGCACGCAGGAACTGCTGCTGGACATCGCGGAGCTGATGCACGCGGGTGCGATCCCCAATGTGCCGGTGTTCATTGACAGCCCGCTCGCCAGTCAGGCGACGCGCGTGTTTGAAAAGCACGCAGCGGAATTGCAGGATTTCAGCGGAGAGCAGACCTTCAAGCAGCCGGGCTTTCACTTTGTCGACAGCGTGCAGGAATCGATCCGCCTGAATTCCGTGTCCGGCGCGATCATCATGGCGGCATCGGGGATGTGCGAGGCCGGGCGCATCCGCCACCACCTGGTCCACAACCTGCACAAGCGCGAGGCGACGGTGCTGTTCGTCGGCTATCAGGCGGCGGGATCGCTGGGCCGGGTCATTCTGGAAGGGGCGGGGCGGGTGCGCATTTCGGGCGAGGACGTGATGGTCCGCGCCACGATCCGCCGGATCGACAGCTATTCCGCCCATGCCGATCAGGGCGAGTTGCTGGACTGGATCACCGCCCGCGCGCCGATTGCGGGCAGCCTGTTCCTGGTCCACGGCGAGCAGAACGCGCTGGAGAAACTGCGGCAGCTCGCCCAGTCGCGCGAGTTGGGCGGCACGATCGTCACCCCGGAAATCGGTGAAAGCTATGCCCTGCCGCCCGCCGCCCCGGCCCGGCGCACGAAGACCGGTCGCACCGATCTGACCCAGGCACTGGGGCGTGACTGGCAGAACAGCTATGCCGAATTCGTCACCGGCCTGAAGCGCGAGCTTTCGAAAATCGACGATGAGCGCGAACGGCAAGAAGCGGTCGAGGCGATGCGCAAGGTGCTGGACAGCTACACCCATTTCCGGTCCGAAAAGCACCGCAAGGGGCACCGCTGAACGATGGGTGAGGAACCTGCGGACCTGTCCGCTGCGCGCGGCACGCGGTTGGGGGTGGTCGTGCTGGTGGCGTTGCTGCATGTTGCAGCGCTGCTGGGCCTGATCCGCGCTTTCGCGCCCGATTTCACGGCGCAAGTAACCAAGACCGTGCTGTCGACCTTCTCGGTCACGGTCGTGACCCCGCCGCCGGCACCTGAACCCAGCAAGGAACCGGAACGCGCCGGAGCCGCCGCCGAAGCAGGCAAGAAGGCCGTCGCGCGCGAGGTGAAGGCGGACAAGCCCAAAGTCGAACTGGCCAAAGCCGCCGCGCCCAAGGCCGCCAGCACCGGCACGGCCAATGCGTCTGGCGCGAAAGATGCCGGGGCCGGGACCGGCGCGGGCGGACAGGGCAGTGGCACCGGCAGCGGCACGGGCGGCAATGGTTCGGGCGGCGGGCTGACCCGCAAGGTTGAAAAAACTGCAGGCGAGATCAATTCCGCCAAGGATTACCCCCGCGAAACCCGCGAGCTGCGCAAGGACGATTACGTCATCGTCGCCATCACCGTCAGCGCCGAAGGCAAGCCGACCGCCTGCCGGATCGTCCGCCCCAGCAAGGATGCGCAGGCCAATGCCATCACCTGCACGCTGGCCCTGCAACGCTTTCGCTTCAAGCCCGCGACCGATGTGCAGGGCAACCCCGTGGCCTCCACGTATGGCTGGCGGCAGCGCTGGTACGATTGACGGGCCTTACGATTGACGGGGCTGCCCGTTGGTTCCTAACTGCACAAAACACGAATCCGAGAGAGGACCATATGGCCACCCTGCATCCCGTCCCCGCCGAATGGGCCAGCCGCGCCTACGTCGATGCCGCCGCCTATGCGGAGCAGTATCGCCGCTCGATCGCGGAGCCGGAAGCGTTCTGGCGCGAACAGTCGGACCGGCTGGACTGGATCAAGCCGTGGACCAAGCTGGGCCAGTCCAGCTTTGACGAGGCCGATTTCGGGATCGAATGGTTTCCCGATGGCACGCTGAACGTTTCGGCCAATTGCCTTGACCGCCATCTGGCCGAGCGCGGCGACAGCGTGGCGATCATCTGGGAAGGCGATGACAGCGAACACCAGCGCCGCCTGACCTATCGCCAGCTCCACGCCGATGTCTGCCGCTTTGCCAACACGCTGAAGGCGCTGGGCGCGCGGCGAGGGGACCGGATCACGATCTATCTGCCGATGATCCCTGAGGCCGCCGTGGCGATGCTGGCCTGCACCCGGATCGGGGCGATCCATTCGATCGTGTTCGGCGGCTTTTCGCCAGAGGCGCTGGCGGGCCGCATCCAGGACTGCGACAGCAAGATCGTCATCACCGCCGATGCCGGGATGCGCGGCGGCAAGCAGGTGCCGCTAAAGGCCAACGTCGATGCCGCGCTGGAGCACTGCCCCTCGGTCAGTTCCGTGCTGGTCGTGCGTCATGTTGGCAATGATGTGACGATGGCGGATGGCCGCGACCACTGGTGGCATGACCACCGCGAAAGTGTTGCTGCCGATTGCCCGGTGGAGGAAATGAACGCGGAAGACCCGCTGTTCATCCTCTATACGTCTGGCTCAACCGGCAAGCCCAAGGGCGTGCTGCACACCACCGGCGGCTACCTGACCTGGGCGGCGATGACGCACCATTACGTGTTCGATTACCGCCCCGGCGAAATCTATTGGTGCGCGGCGGATGTCGGTTGGGTCACGGGCCACAGCTATGTCGTCTATGGCCCGCTGGCCAACGGGGCGACCACGGTGATGTTCGAAGGGGTGCCGAACTACCCCGATCACAGCCGCTTCTGGGAAATCGTCGACCGCCATCAGGTCAACATCTTCTACGGCGCGCCGACCGCGCTGCGGGCGCTGATGCGCGAAGGGGATGACTGGGTAAAGCGCACCAGCCGCAAGAGCCTGCGCCTGCTGGGCAGCGTGGGCGAGCCGATCAACCCCGAAGCGTGGGAATGGTACTGGCGCGTGGTCGGCGATGAACGCTGCCCGATTGTCGATACCTGGTGGCAGACCGAAACCGGCGGGGCGATGATCACTCCGCTGCCGGGCGCGACTGACCTGAAGCCCGGTTCTGCCTCCAAGCCGATGTTCGGCGTGGTCCCGCAAATCGTCGATGCCGAAGGCGCGGTGCTGGACGGCGCGACCGAGGGGAACTTGTGCCTCACCCAAAGCTGGCCCGGCCAGATGCGCGGCGTGTGGGGCGATTCCGAGCGGTTCTTCCAGACCTATTTCACCACCTATCGCGGCAAGTATTTCACCGGTGACGGCTGCCGCCGGGATGAAGACGGCTATTACTGGATCACGGGCCGCGTCGATGACGTAATCAACGTATCCGGCCACCGCATGGGCACCGCCGAAGTCGAATCCGCGTTGGTCGCGCACGCCCGCGTGGCCGAAGCGGCGGTCGTGGGGATGCCGCACGAGATCAAGGGACAGGGCATCTATGCCTATGTCACGCTCAACGCCAACGAGGAGCCGAGCGAGGACACCCGCAAGGAACTGGTGCAGTGGGTCCGCAAGGAAATCGGCCCCATCGCTACGCCCGATGTGATCCACTTCGCCCCCGGCCTGCCTAAGACCCGGTCGGGCAAGATCATGCGCCGCATCCTGCGCAAGATCGCCGAAGGGGATACGGCCAACCTGGGCGATACGTCCACGCTGGCCGATCCGGGCGTGGTCGATGTGCTGCTGACCAGCGGGCGGTAGGCGGGATTCACCACCCCCCAACCCCCTCCTCTGAAGAGGAGAGGGAGCAAGCCGCCCTCGCAAAGCCCCCTCCTCTTCAGAGGAGGGGGTTGGGGGTGGTGCTGATCGAGCGCCAACGCTAGATTGACAGCATGATTGCCCAGACCATCCAGCTCGCACTCGCCCCGGTTTTCGTGCTGGTGGCGATTGCCAACATCATGAACCTGCTTTCGACCCGGCTGGGCCGTGTGGTCGATCGGTCGCGCCAGTTGCAGGACCGGCACACCGCGACCAGCGGGGCGGATCATGATGCCGTGGTGATCGAAATGCGCGCCATCGCTCAGCGCATCCACCTGATCACCCGCGCGATCTTTCTGCTGGTGCTGAGCGGGCTGGCCATCGGGGTGACGGTGGCGGTGCTGTTCCTGGAAGAATTCGTGGCGGTCCGCTTGCAAGTCGCCGCCGCCGGGCTGTTCCTGATTGCGATCAGCCTGCTGATGTGGGCGCTGATGCTGTTTCTGGCCGAAACCCGCGTGGCCTCCGCGCAACTGCGCATCCCGCGCAGTCTGCTGGAACTGGAACGTGACATCTGACTTCCTCCCCGAAAAGGGGAGGGGGACCACCGCAGGTGGTGGAGGGGCCGGTGCCAGCGAACAATTTATCGCCGGGGCGCGCTTAACCGCCTGTGCCCCTCCACCATGCTGCGCATGGTCCCCCTCCCCCAAGGGGGAGGAATCAGGCGAGCAGCTTTTGCGCTCTCGGTTCGACCGCCGCGCGGATCATCGGTTCGGCGAAGGACAGGGCGGCGGGCAGATCGAATTCGAAGCTGACCGTTTCGTCGCCCACTTCCACCGCGCCGTGGATGGTTTTGCCCATCGCCTCCACCCGCAGGTCCAGCCGGTCCTCCCCGGACCACGCGGTGGTGACTGTTGCCATGCTGGGCATGATGTCGGCGATTTCGTGTTCGCGGGCGCGGATGCGGGCAACGGCGGCCTCGCGGCCCAGAGTGTGGGGAACGGTCAGGCGCATCAGGGGTTCTTTTCAGGTTCGTCCAGCGCCGCGCCGTACTTGTAATCAAGATAGCGGGTCTGGATCGCTAGGTTGTCCAGCGCACCGCTGGCCAGCTGGCGGGTCACGCTGTCGATCTCGACGCTGATCTTGCCCAGGCTGTCGGTCAGCTGCTCATCCGGGGTGCGTCCCGCGCGGAGTTCGGTGCGCAAGTGGCGCGGGATGCTGGTGTAGGTATTGACGAGGCCCGGCAGGTGTTCACCCACCAGCTTGCGCACTTCGACGGCGGCGGGCTGGCGATCATCCAGCCCGTCCAGTTGCAGGCCCAGCGCATCCAGCTGGACGCCGATCTGGTCAACCAGCTGCACCGCGGGGGCGGGCAGGGCGGGGCGCTGGCTTTCCAGCCACAGTTCCGTGCGGCCGACCAGCGACTTCACGTCGCCCCCGGTCAAGTCGCGCATTTCCGGCACTTTCAGTTTGGGAAACGTGCTGAACAGCGCAATGGCCGTGAAGATTGCCAGCGCGGTGACGATCACGCCGACCACGCCGATCCCGTCGATCACCAGCCCGGCGACCATGGCCGCGAAGATGATGCCGGTTACCGCGATGCCGGTGCGGATCAGCTTGCGCAGGCGGTATTCGCGCTTCAGCGCGGCCGAGCGCTGGCCGATCGACCCGGCGCGCCGTCCGCCCGCGCGCTGGTTGACCAGCGACGCGCGCGCCTGGCGCAGGATCAGGTCAGAATTTTTGGCTTCCCCGGCCAAGTCAGCCCTCCAGGCTCAGCAGGCTGGGCTTGTCCGCGCTCTTCGCGGCCTGTGCGGCCCCTTCGGCGCGGGCGATGTAGCCCTTGGACTTTTCGACTTCGCTGGTCAGCGTGGTGACCGTCTGCTTCATCGAATCCAGCGCCTTCAGCTTGAAGGTGTCGATGTTGTCCATCGTGTCGTAGATGTTCTGGAACGCGCGTTGCAGCGTTTCCAGCGGGATCGTGCTGGACGCGGCCTGTTCGTGGATCTTGCCGGTCTGGTCGCGCAGCAGCGTGCCGGTGGAATCGATGATGTTGGCGGTGGTTTCATTCAGCGCCGTGATCTGTTGCAGCACCAGCCGCTGGTTGGTCATCGCCTGCGCCACGGTCACCGCGGTGCGCAGCGCGCCGACGGTGGTGGTGCTGGCGCGGTCCACGCCCTTGACCAGTTCGACGTTGTTCTTTTTCACCAGATCGAGCGCGAGGTAACCCTGCACCGTCACCGCCATCTGCGTCAGCAGGTCCTGCGTGCGCTGGCGGACATAGAACA
>ERZ1645187.4495-NODE-4495-length-11215-cov-18.037814_pt1 | contig 11215 bp, 11 predicted proteins | sample MGYA00575352_ERZ1645187 | MGnify/ENA primary metagenome ERZ1645187 (study PRJEB40837, sample SAMN11349314) | freshwater sediment metagenome | isolation source: river sediment | host: Sediment | place: India: Wazaribad , New Delhi | collected 2017-02-21 ... | reverse complement strand
GAGCCGAAGGAGATCGTGACGCTGGAGAACGGCGAGAAGCGCGCCGTCGACACCACGCTTTACACGACGCGCGAAGTGGACCGCATCGCCCGCATGGGCTTCGACCTCGCGAGGAAGCGCGGCAAGAAGGTGCACATGGCGGCGAAGTGGAACGTGATGCGTTCCGGCGTGCTGTGGCGCGAGGTGACGGCGGCCGTCGCCAAGGAATACGCCGACGTCGACTATCACGAGATCCTCGCCGACAACTGCGCCATGCAGCTCATCCGCAATCCGAAGCAGTTCGACGTCGTCATCACCGACAACCTGTTCGGCGACATCCTGTCGGATGAAGCGGCGATGATGACCGGCTCGCTCGGTATGTTGCCCTCGGCCTCGCTCGGCGCGCCCGATGCGAAGACCGGCAAGCGCAAGTCGCTCTATGAGCCCGTGCATGGCTCGGCGCCCGACATCGCCGGCAAGGGCCTCGCCAACCCGATCGCCACCATCGCCTCATTCGGCATGGCGCTGCGCTATTCGTTCGATCTCGGCAAGGAAGCCGATCTGGTCGACAACGCGATCGCCAAGGTGCTCGATCAGGGCCTGCGCACCGGCGACATCATGCAGCCGGGCATGACCAAGGTCGGCACCAGCGAGATGGGCAGCGCGATCCTGAAGGCGATGGAAGCGCTGGCGGCATAAGTCGCGCCGTCGCGTTCGGACTCACGTGGAGGGCCGCTTGCCAGACCGGGCAGGCGGCCCGCTTCGTTTCGTGCACGATGCGGCCGCTTCCGGCAGAAACCGGTGCGCCAATCCTGTCGAGTTGCATCCGCGCCCTCGCTTGCGACAGCGGCTGATGAGACAATGCCGGGTGATTCGTCCGCCGTCGAACGGCGGACGGACCGAAACAACGCGGGGGCGCGGGTGATGGCGACAGACGTGCAATCCATGACCGAGCTGCGCACGCGCCTGATGGCGCTGGCGCGGCGCTCGCTTGCGCTGATGACGGCATGCTCCAACGAGGAGAGCACCAAGCTCTATCTCGTGCTGCCGTTCCTGGCCCTGCTCGGCTACGACCCGGGCGACCCGCGTGAGGTCTACCCCGAGCATACCGCCGCGTTCGGCAGCGACGGCGCCACGAAAGTCGATCTCGCCATCCTGCGCGACGGCGCTCCGAGCGTCGCCATCGAAGTGAAGAAGGCCGGCGCCGCGCTGGACGATGCGCAGGGCCAGCTCGCCGCCTATTTCGCGGCGCTCCCGAGCGTGCGGCTCGGCATCGTCACCAACGGCATCGTCTTTTCGTTCTTCGTCGACACGGCGGCACCCAATCTGATGGACGAGGAAGCCTTCCTCACCATCGATCTCGAAACCATCGCCGGTTCCGGCCTCGCCGACGAGGAGACGCTCGAAGCCCTGCTGGCCGTCACGAAAGCGCGCTTCGATGCCGCCGCGCTGGCCGAGCAGGCGCATGTCCGTCTCGTCAAGCGGCGCCTGCGCAAGGTGCTGCTGGAAGAAGCGCGCGCGCCCTCCGAGGGCTTCTGCCGGCACGTGCTGGAGCGCATCGGCATCCGCAACGTGCGCGCCGCCACCATCGAGCGCTACTATGCGCCGATGGTCCATGCCGCCTTCGAGGAAAGCCTGGTGCTGCCCGTCGTGCGTCACCTGCGCGCCGATCCGGAAGCACAATCGCGCGGCTTCGGCGCCAACCTCGCGCAGATCGCACAACGCGTGGTAACGACCGAACGCGAACTCGCGATTTTCGCCTATGTGCGCCGTCGCCTCGCCTTTCTCGTCAAGGACGAGGCGGCCTTCAACGCCATCGAGGCGATCGGCTACAAGGATTACGTCGGCAAGCTCACGATCTACTACGGCGGCGTGCGCAAGGGCCGGCTGTTCGACTTCATCGAGGGCGCCGACGGCTACGACAAGTTCATCTTCCCCGACCCCATCGGCGAGATCGTCACCAACAACATCTATGAGATCGACGACGCGCTCAGAACGGTATTCGCCGCGCGCGTGCGCGAGATCGGCGCCACCGGACAGACGCACCGCCTTGCCCGCATCGCCTGACACGACCGACGCCGCGGCGGACCGCCAACGACAAGAAAGCAGATCATGGCCAGCAATCTTTCGACCATCGGCTTCACCTTCGCCGACGACACCGGCTTCGAGCAGACCATGGTGCGGCTCGCCAACGAGGCCCGCGAGCGGCTGGCGACGGAGGCCGGTGAATACGCCATCTGGCGCTCGCGCACGGGCGCCGAGATCTGGTTCCATCTTGGCAATGTGCAGGCGCGCGATGCCGACAGCACCGAGCGCGACATCATCGGCCTGACGCCGTTCTTCGAAGGCGAGAGCGACGTGCTGCTGTCGATCACCGCATCCATGCAGCGCCCCGAGGACAATCCCTTCGAGGGCCTGCAGCATGCCTGGGTGGCGCCCGATTCGAGCGGCATCGGCTCCTATCCGATCGTGTTCGAGGCGGTCGATTTTGCCGCCCATCCCGCCGACGAAACGTATCCGGCCGGCCATCGCTGCCGCGTCGTCGCGTTCTGCCGCGATCTCACGATCCACGACAGCGTCGAAGCCATGCTCGCCGCCGATGCCGAGAGCGGCGACGGCGTTCCGCAGATGGCTCCCAAGGCTCTGATCCCGATCGGCCTGTTCGCCGACAGACAAGTCGAGGATGTCGCGCCGGTCGCCGATAACGACGCCGACATGCCGCAGCCGACCGTGCTGATGCGCGGCGTGGTGCGCGATCACCGCCGCCTCGTCAACGAGATCACCGGCGGCGTCTTTCACTGGATGCTGGTGGAGACGCTCGAGGCGACGTTCGACATGCTGGCTGACGACGAAATGATCGAGAAGCCGCCGCATGCCGGCTCCGCGATCGAGGCCTATGCGTGGATGTTCGGCCGCACACTCGGTTGACGTGGTTCCATCACGGCGAGCCGATCGTGCGGATCACACCGTGCTTTCTTCCTGGCACGCGCCCTTGCCGCCGACGATCGAGCCGCGCGCGGTCCATGCCGGCTTCCTCGGATCGCGATGCGCCTCGCTCTCGGTGCGGGCGACGAAATAGAACTCGTAGCAGTTGCCCGAGACCTTCTTGACGCGGAAGCAGCCGCCCGCCGCATCGCCGTCGTAGATGGTGCAGAGCGTATCCGCTTCGACCGACCACTTGCCGCCCGAGGTCAGCCCGCGCTCGCGATACTCGACGCGGCCGGTCTCGCGATAACGCTCGTGGAACGCGCGCTCGTCGCCGTAGCGGCCTTCGATGGCGACGCCGTTGAACGTCGCGGCGATGTCCTTGCCGCTCATGAAGTCGCCGATGGATTGCGCCGAGGCTGCCTGCGGTAGAGCGGCGATGAGGGCGAGCCCCAGGGCAAATGTCGATGGCTTCATCTCTGCCAGCCTTTGCATTGGCATCCACGCTTCGGATCGCCTGCGCCAGGGGAGCCCGGCGCAGGCGATCATCAGCAGACGATCTTGGCCGAAAGTTAGCGGCTTTCGCCCTGCGCCACCACCGCCTGCGCATCGACGCGCGCGCCGAGCATCCTTCGCATGGTGCCGTCACGATCGACGACATGGTGCTTCAGCGCTCCGACGACGTGCAGCAGGATGGCGGCGATCAGCAGTTTGCCGCCGGCACCGTGGATCACCTCACCGATTTCGTGCAGGGCCTCGTTCTTGGCGCCGGCTGGAATCGTGAACAGCCCGAGCACGTCGATGGCCCGCCCGTTGCCGAGCGACAGCATGATGCCCGACACCGGCATGAACAGCGTGCCGAGAAGCAGGAACCAGTGCGTCGCCTTCGAGGCCATCTCCTGCCAGCCGGGCATGTGCGCCACGGCCTCGGGCATGCCGTTGCCGAGCCGCCAGACGAGCCGCCACGCCGCGAACGCCAGCAGCGCCACGCCGAGCCCCTTGTGCCACCACATCAGCGCGCTCTTGAACTCGCCGCGCTCCATGTCCTCGAGCACCAGCCCGAACACCAGCATGGCGATCATGGCGACGGCGAGCCCCCAGTGCAGGGCCACCGTCATGCCGGAAAACTTCTCGATCCTGTCTTTCATGTCATCCCTTCGCGCCGTGCCCCGGCGTCCGTTCGCTGTCTACCAGCATGCTGTACGGCCGAAGCGACCAAAATCCGTCGCGGCACTTCCCCCTCTCCCCGTCCCGACGGGGAGAGGGAAAAGCAAGCTTCGGGCCGGGCCTCGCAGAAGGCCCGACGCCCCTCGCTGCCCCGGCCCCGCACCACAGTCGGCCTTGCCAGCCCGGCCAACCGCGCGTATGGGATCGCGCTTGACAGAAAACCCGTGAAAACGCCGCCGCCGGGCGCCCGCGAGGCCCCCGCGCCGCCACTCGAGGAACATTACCGATGGGCTACAAGGTCGCTGTCGTCGGCGCCACCGGCAACGTGGGCCGTGAGATGTTGAACGTGCTGGCCGACCGCCGCTTCCCGGCGGACGAGGTCTACGCGCTCGCCTCGCGCCGCTCGATCGGCACGGAAGTCTCGTTCGGCAACAAGACCTTGAAGTGCAGGGACCTCGAGAACTTCGACTTCAAGGGCGTCGATTTCTGCCTGATGTCGGCGGGCTCGGCCGTCTCCAAGGAGTGGTCGCCGAAGATCGGCGCGCAGGGCTGCGTCGTCATCGATAACTCGTCGTGCTGGCGCTACGACCAGGACGTGCCGCTGATCGTGCCGGAGGTGAACCCGGAGGCGCTCGCCGGCTACCGGAAGAAGAACATCATCGCCAATCCGAACTGCTCGACCGCGCAGATGGTGGTGGCGCTGAAGCCGCTGCACGACGCGGCGACCATCAAGCGCATCGTCGTCTCGACCTACCAGTCCGTTTCCGGCGCCGGCAAGGAAGGCATGGACGAGCTGTGGAACCAGACCAAGGGCAAGTACGTGCCGGGTCAGGAGGTCGACGCCAGGAAGTTCGCCAAGCAGATCGCGTTCAACGTCATTCCCCAGATCGACGTCTTCATGGAGGACGGCTACACCAAGGAGGAATGGAAGATGCTGGCGGAGACCAAGAAGATCATGGACCCGCGCATCAAGGTCTCGGCCACCTGCGTGCGCGTGCCGGTGTTCGTCGGCCATTCCGAGAGCCTGAACATCGAGTTCGAGAAGCCGATTTCGCCGGAAGAGGCGCGTGACATCCTGCGCAACGCGCCGGGCGTCGCCGTTTTCGACAAGCGCGAGCAGGGCGGCTACATCACGCCGATCGAGGCGGCCGGCGAGTACGACACCTACGTCTCGCGCATCCGCGAGGACGCGACGGTGGAGAACGGGTTGGCGATGTGGATCGTGTCCGACAACCTGCTCAAGGGCGCCGCGCTCAACACCGTGCAGATCGCCGAAGCCATGATCGAGCAGCGCCTGCTCGACAAGGCGGCCTGAGGGCGGGGGGGCGTTGGCGACGTGGCCGCGCGCAGCGGCGTCGGCTCCGGTCCGGCTCGCTCTACATTGCTGAAACGCAGAACGCCCGCATCCCTGCGGGCGTTCTCTTCGGCGCCATCGACCACGCCCTCACCGTCATTCCCGCGAAGGCGGGAACCCAGACACGCTCGTGAGAAGCCTCCGCCTCACCGGCTTGGGCAACCGCTTGCCGGCCAGCACCGTATCTGGGTCCCGGCCCAAGGCCGGGATGACGTTGGTGCATGTGCAGATCGCCGAAGCCATGAGCGAGCAGCGCCTGCTCGACAAGGCAGCGTGAGGGCGGCGGGCGATGGCGACGTGGCCGCGCGGAGCGGTGGCGGCGCCGGGCCCGCTCGCTCTGCATTGCTGAAACGCCGAACGCCCGCATCCCTGCGGGCGTTTTTTTTGGCTCCATCGACCACGCCCTCACCGTCATTCCCGCGAAGGCGGGAACCCAGACACGCTCGTGAGAAGGCTCGGGGGCGCTGGCTTGAGCAACCGCTTGCCAGCCATCACCGTATCTGGGTCCCGGCCCAAGGCCGGGATGACGGCAGTGCATGAGCAGATCGCCGAAGCCATGATCGAGCAGCGTTTGCTCGACAAGGCGGCGTGAGGCGGGGCGGCGGCAGGTGGCGGGCCGCGCGGAGCGCTGGCGGGGGCCGGTCTCGCGCGCTCTACATTCCTGAATCGCAGAACGCCCGCATCTCTGCGGGCGTTCGCATCGCCACAAATTGCCCCGAACTCCCCGTCAAGCGCGCGCCAACCGCCGCTGTGTTGTGCGGCAATTTGACTCGCGACTACGTGTTCTCGCTTCGTTTCGGAGAAACGGAGCCTGAACATGCTAGGTCTGACTGAACAACTTCTCTATTCGACCGTACGCATCGAAGCTTGGAACGCCAACGGCGTGCCTTCGACCGGCACAGGCTTCTTTTTTAATTTTCCGTGTCCCGACGATAACGAAGTTATCCCGGCCATCGTAACGAATAAGCACGTGATCCATAAACAGACACGGGGCCGGTTCCATCTAACGATGAACGACGGAAGGGGACGGCCGGACATTGGCAAGCATGAGGGAATTGAGCTTCTCGATTTCGGAACTTGCTGGATCCACCATCCCGATCCCCGAGTCGACTTGGCCATCTGCCCGATCGCCCCTGTGTTTCACCAACTCGCTCATGTCGGCAAACGGATCTTCTACGTCGGCCTCGATCAGTCTTTGATTCCGAGTGAGGCTCAGCTTAGCGAACTGAATGCTGTCGAGGACGTCATGATGGTTGGTTATCCCAACGGGCTCTGGGATGCCACGAACAATCTCCCGCTCGTCCGGCGCGGGATCACCTCGTCGCCGCCATCTGTCCAATATAATGGTAAGCCCGAGTTTGTGATTGATATGGCTTGTTTCCCTGGGTCGAGCGGCTCGCCTGTGCTGATCGTCAACCAAGGCCTGGTTCAAGATAAGAAGGGAAACATCAACTTAGGCGGTTCGCGCATATTGTTATTGGGTATCCTATACGCTGGGCCGCAAACAACTGCTTCAGGGCGAATCGTGGTCACTACTGCACCGACGAACCTTCAACCTATCCCGGTAGTCAACATGATGATGAATCTCGGCTTCTGCGTGCGGGCTGAAAGGATCATGGACTTCGCAGCAATCTTACTCGCAAATAGTGCGATGGGAGCGCAAAAGAAACTCTTGGCAGCAAGCGACGCTGCGTGATTTGGTGCGGCGCGCTTCCAGCGCTAAACAACAGAAATTTGCCCCCTAACCCTCCCTCCACCCGCCGCTTGCGCGCCGCGCGCGGCTCGGCTTCACTTCCACCCCATGAACCCTGCCGTCGCGGACCCGAAGCGCACGCTCGAATACGGCCAGTCGCACGACATGGCGCGAAAGGCGCTGCCGTGGACGCTCGGCGCCGTCGCGCTCGGGCTGTTCCTGATGTCGGAGCCCTCGGGAAGCGCCGACCCCAAGGGCAAACTGATCGGCAGCATCACGGTCGCCATCGCGCTCGCCTTCCTCGCCGCGCTGGCCTATCGCCGCGCGCAGCCGAGCGTGCCGGACGTGGTGCTGAACGAGCAGGGCGTCATCTTCCGCACGATCTCGGACAAGGTCATCCCGTGGGACGAAATCCGCGCCGTGAAGCGCGACAGCGTCACCGGACCCAAGGCGTTGCTGCCGACCAGAGTGGTGCGGCTCGAGGTCTCGCAACAGTTCTACGAGCGCTATGTGCAGGGCCGCTGGCTCGACCGCACGGTCGGCGAAAGCGGCGACCCGAGCGCGATCTTCCTCGCCTTCTACACCCGGCCGCCGCACGACGAACTCTACACCGCCGCGCAGGTTCGCTGGCGCGCGTTCAGCCACCATGCCGCCGACGCGACACCGGCCGACGGCCTGCCCGACCCGGCCATCCTCGCCCGCGCCGCCGCTGCCGCGTATGACGACCGGCCGCTGGCGGGCTCGACCGCGAGTGCCGCGCCGCGCCGGGGCGCCGTCGAGCGGGCGTCGTCGTTCGAGGGGCTGCGCGCGCTCGGCGGATTGTTCGGCGGCGGCGGCATCGCCACCACGCTCGGCAACGTCGTCGCGCTCGGGTTGATCGCGGCGCTGTTGTCGAACATCCTCGGTTACTGGGCGACCGATGCGCAGGTGAAGGGCCGCGCCGAAGCCGCCAAGTGGAAGGAATGGCGCGAGAACCACGACCGCGAGCAGGCGGCGTTCGACGCCGAGCAGAAGAAGACGCGCGAGAAGTTCGACCGCATGTTCAAGTGCATGAACGAGACGTTCGACCGGCGCGATCGCGGCATTCCCGGCGACCCGCCGTGCGCGAAGGAAGATTGACGCGGCGCGACCCGCGCTCGATACGCGCCGTCGTGCTCTCGGAGCTGGAACACGACGCTCTCGGCCTTGTCATCCCGGCACTCGTTGCCGGGATCCAGCGTCCAGCGGATGCTGCGGCTCGCGGATATAGGGATCCCGGTGACAAGCACCGGGATGACATCGTGCCCGCGGTGAGGGCACGCTTTGGCTTGCAGTACCCCCTCAGCTGGCGACGTGCTCCCACCTGGCGAAGGCCGCCGCCTGGCCCGATGGCGCGCCGTTGGTGTCGGTCAGGTTCCACACCGATGCGTCCGTGATGCGGAAACGGCGACCGCTCGCGGAAATGCGCACGCCCGCGTAGTCGTCGATGATTCGATAGCGCGTGACGCGCTCGAGCAGGCGGGCGCGTTCCTCGCGCAGCAGGGGTTCCGCCGAGAAGCGCGAGGGCAGCCGCGTGAAGGTGGCGAAGTCCATCTCGAACAGTTCGAGCGCGACACGATTGCCGAAGAAGAACACCGGGTCCGCCTCGGTGCCGTGCGCGACGATGGCGAATGGCGCGTGCCACAACGCGGCGACGGCATCGCCTTCGACGCCCGCCACCAGCGCGCGCCCTGTGAGACGGCGATAGCTCGCGGTGATGTCGCCGATATGCCGGCGCTGCTCGTCGTTGAAAGCGGGCAGATCGATCGCCGCGTCAGTCATGGCCACCCACCGCATGCGCTTCGCGCGCGGCAGCCCGAGGGCCGGCATGACGGCAGCGATCAATCGGCACGCCAGCTTCCCGAAAGGCGCCGACGCACGTTGTCCGGAATGTGGACCGCGCCCCGGAAATCCGTCTTCTCGAAGGTCGCATGCTCCAAATCGGCGTCCTGCAGGTTGGCGCCGACGAACGATGCCGAAACCAACCGCGCGCCTCTGAGGCGTGCCCGACTGAGGTCGGCGCCGGAGAAGTTCACTTCCTCCGCACTGGCGCCCGTCAGCTCGACCCCGGCGAGCTTCGCCCAGCGCATGTCCGAACCCAGGATCGCACCGCGCAGCATGTAAACGCCGCTGAGGTTGGCGCGGCGCATGCTGCCGTTCTCCATCAGGATGTCCTTCATGTGGGCGCCGCGGAAGTCGACATCGTCCGCGCGCACACCGTTCATGTCGGTGCCGAACATGAATGCTTGCCGCAACGTCGATCCCGACATGTCGGCGAGGTCCAGGCGCGTGTGGAACAGGTCGGCGCCGGTGAGGTCCGCGCGCTGGAGATTGCAGCGCGAGAGGTCGGCCCATTTGAGGTTGGCCGTGCGCATGGTGGCGCCGATCAGATCGCATTGCGCCAGCACGGCGCTGGTGAAGTCGACACCCGACAGGTCCGCGCCGTGCAGATCGATGCCGACCATCTTGCGGCCGGCGAACGAGCAATGCCGGAGGTCCGTGACCGGTCGTGGCGCCTCGCAATCGCCCTTGGCGAGACGCTGCGCGATGGCCGCGTCCGCGAAGCCGAGTGCTGCCCCCCACGCCATCAGCACGGCGACGAGCGCTGCCACTGCTCCACGATGATGCCGTTCGGGGGTGAAACGCGTCGACACGGTGGACACTCCGACCAACTGAGCAGCACTCGAGGCACGAACCGCGATGCGACGATCACGTGCGAGGCAAGCCTCAGCCTTGATGCGCGTCAAGACATCGCAATTCACTCGACCTCGCCACCCTCCCGTTCGGCGGCAAGGCGGGCGGCCTTGTCCTCTGCGTCTTCCTCGGCCATGACCGGCATCACCACCACCACCCGTCCGGCGGCGATCTCGACGCGCGGCACGAAGGCCTTCGTGAACGGCACCAGCTCGGCCCGGCCGCCGGCGGCGAGCTTGATCTCCAGCAGGTCACCGGCGCCATAGTTCTGCACGCCGAGCACCTTGCCGATCACCGCGCCGGTCTGGTCGACGGCGGCGAGGCCGATCAGGTCGGCATGGTAGAAGGCGTCTTCTTCCGCCGGCTCCGGCATGGCGTCACGCGCGACGTAGAGCTTGCGGCCCTTCAGAGCTTCGGCGCCGTTGCGATCCGCGACACCGGCGACGCGCGCGACGATGCCCTTCGGCGTCACCCGCACGATTTTGAGCGTCAGCGGCTTGGCGCCGGCTGCGTCTGTCAGTGCACCGTAATCAGCGATGGCGTCCGGTTCACCGGTGTAGGCGCGCACGACCACCTCGCCGCGGATGCCATGGGCGCCCGCGATCTCGCCGAGCAGAATGCGTTTCGTGTCAGCGCCGCTCAACGTCACCTCTTGCTGATCTGCATTTCAGGACCGCCACTCACTACTCACTACTAACCACTCAATTCGGCAACGGCCCGAGATACTTCATCGTCACCTCGACGGGGCGCCCGGCCACGTCGGCCACTGCCTTCGTCACCGGCGCCGCGCGCTCGAACGAACCGACGATGTCGATGGAGGCGCCATCCGGTCCCGCCGCGAATCCGGTGATCAGACGGCCCTCCGGCGGCACGTTGAGGCGCAGGTGCACCGTGTTCTTCTCCGTCACCGGGTCGAAATCATAGGACCCCATGAAGACACCGCCCCAGGTATCCGAGCCGAGGATCTTGCCGTTGCGCAGGGCCGCGAGCGCACTGCCCGTGTCCGTCTCGCCCATGAACTCGGCGCGATACTCGAGACCATAAATGCCTTCGTCCATCATCTTCGACCTTCCCTTGACGCGGCGCAGCTCGTCCTGAAGCGCCTCGGCCGGCAACATCTGCAGCACCCGCAAGTACGCCGCGACCGGACCGGGAACCGCGGTCTCACCCGTGGCCCACAGGCTCACCGTGCGCGGGCTGACCTCGATCAGCCGCGCCAGCTCGGTCTGCCTGAGCCCGAGCCGGTCGAGCACATCCTTGAGGCTTCTGCTGAACATGAGGCAATTGTAGCAAAAAAGATGAGATGAGCAATATATTCTATTTCTGGCGTGAGCCGAAAATGGCGCTGCCGACGCGGACGTGGGTGGCGCCGAGCTCCACCGCCG
>ERZ1645187.4494-NODE-4494-length-11216-cov-6.837111_pt1 | contig 11216 bp, 10 predicted proteins | sample MGYA00575352_ERZ1645187 | MGnify/ENA primary metagenome ERZ1645187 (study PRJEB40837, sample SAMN11349314) | freshwater sediment metagenome | isolation source: river sediment | host: Sediment | place: India: Wazaribad , New Delhi | collected 2017-02-21 ... | reverse complement strand
TGATCCGCCCCGGCGCGCCGGTGATCTTCGGCGCCTTCGTGACCTCGATCGACATGAACTCGGGCGCGCCGACCTTCGGCACCCCGGAGGCCGCCCATATCACGCTGGGCGCGGGCCAGCTCGCCCGGCGTCTGGGGCTGCCGTTCCGCTCGGCGGGCTCGTTCTGCGGCTCGAAACTGCCCGATGCCCAGGCGGCCTATGAGACCGCGAACACGCTCAACATCGGCCTCCTGGCCGGCGTGAACTTCATGCTCCACGCCTGCGGCTGGCTCGAGGGCGGGCTTGTCTCTTCCTACGAGAAATACGTGATGGATGCCGATCAGCTCGGCGCGCTGCAGCGGCTCTCGCAAGGCATCGACATGAGCGCGAACGGGCAGGGGATGGACGCGCTGCGCGAGGTCGGCCCGGGCGGGCATTTCCTCGGCTGCGGCCACACCCAGGAGAACTTCAAATCGGCCTTCTGGAAGACCGACCTGCTCGATTACAAACCCTTCGAGACCTGGGAAGAAGAGGGCGCGCGCGACACCTCGACGCTCGCCTCGGCGCGGGTGAAGAAGATGCTCGGCGAGTTCCAGGCCCCGGCGATCGACCCGGGCGTGGCCGAGGCGCTGGCCGAATATGTGGCGAAGAAAAAGGCCGCCGTGCCCGACGCCTTCATGTGAAAAACCCGGGGAGGGGGGCGCTGCCCCCGCTTCGCCCCCCCGGGATATTTATCCATCGTTGAAAGGCCTGCCTTCAATGATGATCAAATATCCCGGGGGTGAGCCCCGCAGGGGCGAGGGGGCAGCGCCCCCTTTTTTCGTCGCTCAGTTCGGCTCGCTCGCCCGTCGCATCAGGAGCGCCGCGATGAGCGAGCAGATCAGCGCCGCGCCCACCACCGGCCAGGCGGTGCCGTTGAACATCAGCCCGACCGGCGCCGCGATTAGGACCGCGCCGAAGGTGGAGAGCGCGCTCACCACCGAGGCCGTCATCCCCGCGAGATGGCCCATCGACTGCATTGCGAGCGCATTGAGGTTGCCGAAGGTGACGCCGGCCATGAAGAAGAGGCTGACCGCCCAGAGGAAGATCGCGGCAAAGCCGAAGCCCCCTTGCGTGAGCCCGAGCGCGAGCAGCACGATCAGCGCCCCGGCCACCACGACCTGCATCCAATAGGCCATCGACACGATCCGCCGCATCCCGAGCCGCATCACGAAGCGCGCGTTCAGCACCGAGCCCGAGCCCGCCAGAAGCGCCATCGCCGCGAACCATTTCGGGAAGCTCTCGCTCACCCCATAGGCCGCGAAGAGCTGTTGCGAGGAGGACAAGAGCGCGAACATCTGGCCAAAGCCGAGCGTCATCACCACCGTGTAGAGCCGCACCTCGCGGCTGGCCAGCACCTCGCGCGCGCCCGCGTAGAGCGGCGCAAGGCGCAGCGGGCGGCGGTTTTCGGGGCGCAGCGTCTCGGGTTGGCGCAGCGCCACCCAGCTCATGCCGAGCAGCCCGAACAGCACGAAGGCGAAAAACACCCCCCGCCAGCCGGCAAAGCCGATGATCACCGCCCCGATCGAGGGCGCCAGCGCCGGCACCAGGATGAAGATCATCATGATGAAGGAGGTGACCTTGGCCATCTCGCGCCCGGCGTAGAGATCGCGCACCAGCGCCATCGGCACGATCCGTGGCGCCGAGGCGCCCAGCCCCTGCAACACCCGCGCCGCGAGCAGCGCCTCGAGGCTTTGCGCCTGCGTGGCAAGGAGCGCGCCGAGGATATAGACGACGATGCCGCCCGCGAGGGTGCGCTTGCGGCCGAGCGCATCGGAGATCGGCCCGATCAGGAAGGTGCCAAGCCCCATGCCGAGCACAAAGGCGGTGAGCACGAGCTGGGCGCGGTTGATATCGCCCGGCGAAAGCGTCTGGGCGATCTGCGGCAGGGCGGGCAGCATCGCATCGATCGAGAAAGCGACGGTGGCCGTCAGCGCGGCGAGCATGGCGGTGAATTCGGGCAGCGAAAGGCGACGCTCAGGCGCGCCGCGGGGGGAGGGGGCGGACATCGGGGGGCTCCTGTTTGGCGCCACCATAATCTCTCGCGCTGCGAGGGCCAGAGCCCATTCCGCCGCGCGCTGTGCATCAGCGCTCAGCCGCCCTCAACCCTGTGCGGCAAGCTCGTCGATCACCTGCAGCCAGGTCTCGGTCGGCTGCGCGCCGGCCAGAACATAGCGGTTGTCGAGGATGAAGGTCGGCACCGCGCGCACGCCGCGCTCGCGGACATGGGCCTCGCGGGCGCGGATCTCCTCGACATCGGCCGCGCCGTCGAGCAGCCGCGCGACAAGGGCGCGGTCCATCCCGGCCTCGGCGGCGATCTCGGTGAGCACATTGATCGCGCCGATATCGCGCCCCTCGCGCCAATAGGCGCGCAGGAGCGCCGCCATCACCGGCGTCTGGCGGCCCTCGAGCTCGGCCCAATGCAGAAGCCGGTGCGCATCGAAGGTGTTGGGCATGGTCTGGATCGCGGCGAGATCGAGGGTGACGCCCGCATCCTTGGCGGCCTCGAGCACCTCGAGATAGGCGCGCGCGGCGCCTTCGCGGCCGAATTTCGCCTCGAGATAGGCGGGCCGGCTCATGCCGGTCTCGGGCATCGTCGGGTTGAGCTGGAAGGGCTGCCAGCGGATCGCGAAGGGGTGGCCGGGGCGCGCCTCGAGCGCGCGGTCGAGGCGCGCCTTGCCGATCAGGCACCAGGGGCAGACGGGGTCCGCAAAGATATCGAGCGTAATCATGGGTTTGCACCGAGAAGTTGAGACCATTCCACGCGCAGCGCGCGGCGGTCGATCTTGCCATTTTGGTTGCGCGGCAGGGCGGGTATCGGCCGCCAGAGCCGCGGGGTCTTGTAGCGCGCGAGCTGCGCCTCGGCCTGAGCGACCATCTCGGCCTCGGTGGCCGGGCCCGTCCAGGCCAGCGCGATCACCGAGGCCTCGGCCTTCACCCGGATCTCCACCGCCGCGACCTCGCCCGCGCCCGGGCAGCCCGCCATCGCCGCCTCCACCTCGAGCGGCGAGACCCGGAAGCCGCCCGCGTTCATCATGTCATCCTCGCGGCCAAGATAGGTGATCGCGCCCTCCTCGGCCATGGCCACGCTGTCGCCGGTCAGAAACCACGCGCCATCGGCGGTGAAGCGCGCCGCGGTCTCCTCGGGCGCGCCCCAATAGCCCAGAAACAGCCCCGGGTCAGAGCGGTGGACGGCGAGAACCCCGCCCGCGCCGCGCGGCACCGGCGCGCCCTCGGCGCCCAGCACCGCGATCTTGCGGCCCGCCTGCGGATAGCCCATCGCCCCCTCGGGCGCGGGCCGGCCCGGCGCGCCGGAGACGAAGGTCGAACATTCCGACATGCCGAGCGCCTCATGGATCTCGGTGCCGGTGGCCTCGCGCCAACGCGCCCGCACCGAGCCCGGCAGCGCCTCGCCCGCGCTCAGCCCATGGCGGAGTTTCGGCAGAGCGAGGTGTTCATGATGCTTCAAGATCTGCCTGTAAACCCCCGGCACAGCGGCAAAAATCGTCGCATCGAAGCGGCGCATCAGGAGCGGCAGAGCCTCCGCCCCGACACCCGCCCCCGGGATCAGCGCGGTCGCGCCGAGGCTCCAGGGGTCCATCAGCCCGGTGCCGAGCGTATAGGTCCAGTTGAAGGCGCCCGCATGCATCAGCCGGTCGGTCTCGGCGAGCCCATACCAGCCCTGATGCATCATCTGCCGCGCCCAGATCGCGCGATGGGCATGCATCACCGCGCGCGGCCGGCCCGAGCTGCCCGAAGTATAGACGAGATAGGCCAGCCGGTCGGGCGCGCCCAGATCATAGGCGCAGGGCGCGAGCGCCTCGAAGCCGCGCAGCTCGGCCTCCGAAAGCACCGGCGCGGGGTGATCGGGGCGCGCGATCCCGTCCCCCGCGATCACCAGCGCGGGCGCGAGCTCGGCCGCCATCCGGGTGACTTCGGGCGCGGTGAGCTGCGCCGAGGTCGGCACCGGCACGAGCCCCGCCGCGATCGCGCCGAGAAAGGCCACCGGGAATTCGGGCGTATTGCCGAGCCGCAAGAGCACCCTGTCGCCGGGGACAAGCCCGCGCGCCAGCATCCCCGTGCCCGCACCGCGCACCGCCGCCTCGAGCCGCGCATAGGACCACCGCTCGGCCCCCGTCGGGCGCAGGATCTGCAACGCCGAGCGCTCGCCGAGCGCAGGCGCGCGCGCGAGCACATGGGCCGCGAGGTTGAAGCGGCCGGGCGGGGCGGGCAGGGCGGGCGAGGCATGGACAGAGAGCATGCCTCCTGCTAGTGGCTGGGGCCTGCCGATGCAAGCCGGAGGCCGCGATGGGCGAGATCGAACAGGCGAAAATCATCCGCATCGCGCGGGAAAACGGCGAGGAAATCGCGCCCCAGCCGGTCGATCTCGCGCAACGGGTGCGCGAGCTGCGGCTGGCGCGGGGATGGACGCTCGAACAGGCGGCGCGCTCGGTGGGGCTCGCGCGCTCGACGCTCTCCAAGATCGAAAACGGGCTGATGAGCCCGACCTATGAGGCGCTGAAAAAGCTCGCCGAGGGGCTCGAGATTTCGGTGCCGCAGCTCTTCACGCCACCCGCCGCGGGCCAGGTGACGGGGCGGATGGCGGTCACCAAGATGGGCGAGGGCCAGGCCCATATCACCACGACCTATGAACATGAGCTCCTCGCAAGCCCCTTGCGCACCAAGAAAATGCTGCCCTATCGCGCGCGGATCCGAGCCCGCTCGGTCGAGGAGTTCAACGGCTGGGTGCGCCATGACGGCGAAGAATTCCTGCTCGTGCTGACCGGGGTGGTGAAGCTCTTCACCGAGTTCTACGAGCCGGTCGAGCTCAAGCGCGGCGACAGCGCCTATTATGACGCGACGATGGGGCACAATCTGATTTCGGTCAGCCCCGAGGATGCCAGCGTGCTCTGGGTCACCTCGCTGAGCTGAGCGAGGCCGGCGGAGGGGGCGCTGCCCCCCGGGATATTTCTGCATCGTTGAAACGCAGGATCTCCCCCTTCAACGATGTGCAAATATCCCGGGGGTGAGGCCCGCAGGGCCGAGGGGGCAGCGCCCCCTGCGCGCGATGTCTCAGGCGTCGTCGTCGCCAAAGCGGGAATCGTCGTCGAACTCATCCTCGCCTTCGTTGACATATTTCGCCGAGAGCGCGATCGAATGGTTGTCGTGGCGCGGGTCCATGACGACATCGGAGGGCAATTCCCCCACCAGCCATTCGCGGATCTCGTCGCGCGCCTCGCCGGGCTCCTGGCCGGTCAGCTCGGCGATATAGCCGATGAAGGCACGCTGATCGCCGTCGATTGCCTCGAGCTCGGCCTCATCGGCCTCGGGCCAGCGATCGAGGATCGCCTCGGCAAAGGCCGGCCAATTTTCCTGAACATGCTGCCATTTCATCGCAGTCTCCTTCCCTCGGCGGCGCCGCCCCTCCCAGGCGGGCACAGCCCAAGTTTGCGTCCGGACGCCGCGCGAGAAAAGGGAAATCGCGCCGCAATCTGAATCAATTGATACCCGGCCTCAGAGCCAGCCCTGCACCGTGCGGGCGGTGCCCGAGACATCTTCGCCCACGCCCGCCACCGTGTTACAGCCCGCCAGACCCGCCGCGAGGGCGGCCAGAAGGAGGAGTTTTTTCATTGCTCTGCCTCATCATACCACCAGACATCGGGCTGAAAGCCCGGCCAGTCTCCATATAAGGGCAGACGCGCGGGGAAGTGAAGGGCGCGGTTATGCGCAAGGCGCGAAACCGCCGGATACCAGGTCGGGATCACATAGCGCCCCGCGGTCAGCACCCGATCAAGCGCGCGCACATCGGCGGTGAACTCCTCGGCATCGGTCGCGGTGAGCATCGCCTGCACCATCGCCTCGGCCGCGGGCGACTTCATCCCCATCCAGTTGCGCGAGCCCGGCTCGGTCACGCCGCGCGCGCCCCAGTAGAGCATCTGCTCATTGCCCGGGCTGAGCGAGAGCGCGCGGGTGTACCAGGCCATGTCGAAATCATAGGCATTGGTGCGCGCCTGATATTGGGCGTCGTCGATGGTGGTGACCTGCGGCTCCATGCCGAGCCGCGTGAGCGCCTCGACATAGATATCGACGATCGATTGGGTCTCGGCCGCGCCCTGTTGCAGCACGATCTCGAAGCGGAAGGGCGCGCCCGCGCCATCGCGCAGCACGCCCGCGTCATCGACCGTCCAGCCCGCCTCGCGCAGGAGCTTCATCGCCTTGCGCGCATTGGCGCGGTTGAGCTCGGAGCCGTCCGAGGCGGGCAGCGCATAACCCTCGAGCGTGCCGGGCGGCAGCGCGGCGGCGAAGGGCGCGAGCAGCTCGGCCACCCGCCCCTCGGCCGGCCCCGGCCGCATCGCGAGCGCGGAATTGGCGAAATAGGAGGTGATCCGCGGCTCGACCCCGCCGTTCAGCGTCTTGTTGATGAACTCGAAGTTGAAGGCGAGGATCATCGCCTCGCGCACCCGCCAATCGGCAAAGACCGGCTTGCGGGTGTTCATCACGAGCCCGGTGATCCCCGAGGGGCGCTGATGGGGGATCTCGGAGAGGGTAATGCGCCCCTCGCGCACCGCCGGGAAGCCGTAATCGCGCGCCCATTTCGCGGCGTTCGTCTCGCGGAAGAGGTCGATCTCGCCGCCCTTGAAGGCCTCGAACACCACCCCGCCATCGCCGAAATAATCCCAGCGCAGCTCGTCGAGATTGTGCAGCCCCTTGTTGAAATTCACCGCAGCCCCCCACCAGGCCGGGTCGCGCGTGAGGCTGATGAAGCGGCCCATCTCGACGTGCCCGACCTTGTAGGGCCCCGAGCCCACCGGCACGAGCCGCGTCTCGGTGGCAAACTCATGCCCCGCCCATTGCGCCTTTTGCAAAACCGGGCGCATCCCCATCAAGAGCGCCAGCTCCCGGTCGGGCTCGGTGAAGGTGATCTTGAGGCTGCGGGGACCGGTCTGTTCGATCCGGGCGACCTTGCGCCAGGCGTTCTGATAGCGCGGGTGGCCGTCGCGCCCGAGCGTCTCGTAGGACCAGATCACATCCTCGACGGTGACCGGCTGGCCATCGGAAAACCGCGCCTCCGGGCGCAGGGTGAATTCGACCCAGGAGCGCTCGGCATCGGTCTCGATACTCTCGGCCAGGAGCCCGTAAAGCGTGAACGGCTCATCGATTGAGCGCGCCATGAGCGATTCGGTCACATAAGAGGCGATGCCCGCCGCGGGGCGGCCCTGCAAGATCCAGGGGTTGAGGCTGTCGAAACTGCCCGATTCGCCCATCCTTATCCGCCCGCCCTTGGGCGCCTCGGGGTTGGCATAGGGCAAATGATCGAAATCCGGGGGCAGGGCGGGCGCGCCATACATCGCAATCGCGGGCTGGGGGCCGAGCCCCGGCCCTGCAACCGCTACCGACCCAAGAAATACAGGGGCCAGCGCGAGCGCCCCCGCCCTCACGGCGCGGAAAAAAACAGATCGCATCATCGCAACAATCCCCGGTTTGCCTGCAATTTCAGGCAGGAAGCTAGCCGCGCCGGCGGGCGGGCGCAAACTTTTCCCTTTCAAGCCGGCGATGAAACGCTTATAAAGATCTCACTGCTCGATAGGTTTCTTGCCTGTATGAAACCTGCCTCATGACTTAACGCCCGCCTCGAGCGGGCGTTTTTTTTGGCGCTGAGGGGAGGCCGGGCGCAGGACCGGCCGGGGCAGGGGCAAGGCCGCCCGCCCCGACCGCCCGCCCTGAAGGGCCGCGCTGAGGGGCGCGGGGGGCGTTCTGGCCGAAGCCCTGCGCAAAGGCGAACCACAACTGTGTGATTGGGGCATGGACGCGCGCCCGCTTCGGGCTAATGTCCAAGGCAACGACAGACAGCAAAGGAGGCCGTCATGAGCCTGAAGGGAAAAACCGCCGTCATCACCGGGTCGAACTCGGGGATCGGCCTTGGCATCGCGCGCGAACTGGCGCGGGCGGGGGCGGATGTGGTGCTGAACTCCTTCACCGACCGGGAGGAAGACCACAAGCTCGCCGCCGATCTGGGCGCCGAATTCGGCGTCAGCGCGCGCTATGTCAAGGCCGATATGTCGAAGGGCGAGGAATGCCGGGCGCTGATCGAGCAGGCGGGGCGCTGCGATATCCTGGTCAACAACGCCGGCATCCAGCATGTCGAGGGGATCGAGAGCTTCCCGCCCGCGACCTGGGACCGGATCATCGCGATCAACCTGTCCTCGGCCTTCCATACCACGGCGGCGGCGCTGCCGAAGATGCGCGAAGCGGGCTGGGGGCGGGTGATCAACGTGGCCTCGGCGCATGGCCTGACCGCCTCGCCGTTCAAATCGGCCTATGTCGCGGCCAAACACGGCGTCGTCGGCTTCACCAAGGTCACCGCGCTCGAAACCGCCGAAGAGCCGATCACCGCCAATGCGATCTGCCCGGGCTATGTGCTCACCCCGCTCGTCGAGGCGCAGATCCCCGATCAGATGAAGGTGCACAACATGGACCGCGACACGGTGATCCGCGAGGTGATGCTGACGCGCCAGCCCTCGAAGCAATTCGCCACCGTCGAACAGCTCGGCGGCACGGCGGTGTTCCTGTGCTCGGCCGCGGCAGACCAGATCACCGGCACCACGATCTCGGTCGATGGCGGCTGGACCGCGCTCTGAGACGCGAGGCGAGGGGGGCGCTGCCCCCCGCCCGTTCCGGGCCCCCCCGGGATATTTATGGCAAGATGAAACGGCGACCTTTCATCTTGCCATAAATATCCCGGGGGTGAATGCCGCAGGCAGAGGGGGCAGCGCCCCCTGCGCCCCTTGTCAGAAGGACCGACGATGCAAACCCGGCATATCAACCTCGCCCTGCAGGGCGGCGGCGCCCTGGGGGCGTTCACCTGGGGCGTGCTCGACCGGCTGCTCGATGAGAGCTGGCTCGAGATCGACGCGATTTCGGGCACTTCGGCGGGGGCGCTCAACGGCGCGGCGCTGAAGGCGGGGCTTGCGCGCGGCGGGGCCAAGGGCGGGCGCATGGCCGCGCGAGAGAACCTCGACTGGCTCTGGTCGCAGGTCTCCGAGGTCAATGATCTGCGTCTCGACAGCTGGGTGCAGGCGCTCTTTCCCAACCCCGAGCTGATCGGCCGCTGGATGCAGGCCTTCAGCCCCGCGGCCTGGGTCGATCAGATCACCCGGATGGTCTCGCCCTATGACAGCGGGCCGTTTTACGTCAACCCGCTCGAGCGGATCGTCGAGCGCTTCGAATACCAGCATGTCTGCGCCGAGAGCGGGCCGCAGTTCTTCGTCTCGGCCACCAATGTGCGCACCGGCAAGATCCGCGTCTTCTCTGGCAAGGAGGTCAGCTCGCAGGCGATCCTCGCCTCGGCCTGTCTGCCGACGCTGTTTCGCGCGGTGGAGATCTTCGACGAGACGACCGGGCGCACCGAGGCCTTCTGGGACGGCGGCTATACCGGCAACCCGGCGCTGTTTCCGCTCTTCGAGCCGCAATTCCCGCGCGATGTGCTGATTGTCGCGATCAACCCGATGGCGCGCGAGGGGGTGCCCAAGACCCCCGCCGAAATCGAGGAGCGGATCAACGAGATCTCCTTCAACTCGAGCCTGCTGCGCGAGCTGCGTGCGATCAGCTTCGTGCGCCGGCTGATCGCGGAGGAGCGCCTGCCTGCGGGGGCGATGAAGGATGTGCTCATCCATATCGTCGGCGATGACGAGGTGATGGTCGAGCTTGGCGCGGCGGAGAAGGTCACGCCCACGCAGGGCACGCTCAAGCGGCTCAAGGCGGCCGGTCAGGCGGCGGCGGATCGGTTTCTCTCCGCCCATGCCGGCGATCTCGGCACCCGCGCCTCGGTCGATCTGGCGGCGCTCTTCTCCTGAGCGATCAGGGCGCCGGCGCGGCCTCCTTGGCGAGCTTCGGCGCGGCGGGGGCCTCTTTCGGCGCCGGGTAGACGAGGCCCGCCGAGATGATCAGCTTGGCCGCATCCTCGACGCTCATGTCGAGATATTCGACCTGCGATTCGGGCAGGAACATCAAAAACCCCGTGGTCGGGTTCGGCGTCGTCGGCATGAAGACGGTGATCAGCGGATCTTCCCGGGTGCCGCGCGCGGCGATCTCGCCCTTGGCGCGGGCCGAGACGAAGGCGATCGCCTTCACCCCGGGGTGCGGGTAATCGACGAGGCAGGCGCGGTCGAATTTCGTCTCGCCCTGCGAGAACACCGTCTCGGCGATCTGCTTGAGCCCGGCATAGACCGTGCGCACCACCGGCATCCGGTCGACGAGCCGCTCACCTGCGCGCAGGAGCGAGCGCCCGATCAGCCCCTTGGCGAGCCAGCCCACCACTACCGTGAAGATCAGGAAGATCACCACGCCGATGCCGCGCAGGTTCACGCCGATATATTGTTCGGGCTGCCAGGCGGCGGGCACCATCGGCAGCACCCAGCCATCGACCCAGCCCGCCACCGTCCACATGATCCAGACGGTGAGCCCGATCGGCGCGATCACCACGAGCCCGGTCAGGAAAGAGGCGCGCAGCCCGGCAAAGAGGCTGCGGCGATGTCTGGGCTCGGTGTGCGTCATGATGTTCCTCGGGGCGCGCGGCTCAGGCGATAGTTAGGGGGCCGCCGGGCCGGGCGCAATGGGGGCGCTAACGCTGCGCCGCAATTTCTGCCGCGATCGCGGCGCCAAGGCGCGCATTGTTCAGAACCAGCGCGATATTGGAGGCGAGCGAGCGCCCCTCGGTCAGCTCGAAGATCCGCTGCAACAGGAACGGCGTGACCGCTTTCGCGGCGATGCCCTGCGCCTCGGCCTCGGCAAGCGCGGTCTCGATCACCGGGGTGATCTCGGCGCGGGCGATCTCGGCCTCGGGGGGGATCGGGTTGGCGACAAGCTGGCCGCCCGCGAGCCCGAGGCGCGCGCGCATCCGGTGCGCGGCGGCGATCTCGGCGGCGGTATCGGCGCGCAGCGGCGCCTTGAGGCCCGAGCTGCGCGACCAGAAGGCGGGGAACTCATCCTGGCCATAGGCGATCACCGGCACGCCATTCGTCTCCAGCACCTCGAGCGTCTTGGGCAGATCGAGGATCGCCTTGGCGCCCGCCGCGACCACGGTGACCGGGGTGAGCCCGAGCTCGGCCAGATCGGCGGAGATGTCGAAGCTGGTTTCCGCGCCGCGGTGCACGCCGCCGATGCCGCCCGTTGCGAACACCGCGATGCCGGCCAGTGCG
>ERZ1645187.4492-NODE-4492-length-11218-cov-8.495834_pt1 | contig 11218 bp, 11 predicted proteins | sample MGYA00575352_ERZ1645187 | MGnify/ENA primary metagenome ERZ1645187 (study PRJEB40837, sample SAMN11349314) | freshwater sediment metagenome | isolation source: river sediment | host: Sediment | place: India: Wazaribad , New Delhi | collected 2017-02-21 ... | reverse complement strand
TCAGCTTGGAGATCAGGAACTCGATGGCATCGGTGGTGCCCATCGGGTTCAGGATGCGGCGCAGGACATAGGTCTTCTGCAGGTCGGTCTTCTCGACCAGCAGGTCCTCTTTCCGCGTGCCGGATTTCAGGATGTCCATCGCCGGGAAGACACGCTTGTCGGCAACCTTGCGGTCCAGCACGATCTCGCTGTTACCCGTGCCCTTGAACTCTTCGAAGATCACCTCGTCCATCCGGCTGCCGGTGTCGATCAGCGCGGTGGCGATGATGGTCAGCGACCCGCCCTCCTCGATGTTCCGCGCCGCACCGAAGAACCGCTTCGGCCGTTGCAGGGCGTTGGCATCCACGCCGCCGGTCAGAACCTTGCCGGAAGACGGCACCACGGTGTTGAAGGCCCGGCCAAGGCGGGTGATCGAATCCAGCAGAATCACCACGTCGCGCTTGTGCTCGACCAGACGCTTGGCCTTTTCGATCACCATTTCCGCCACCGCGACGTGCCGCGTCGCCGGTTCGTCGAAGGTCGAGGAAATCACCTCGCCCTTCACCGACCGCTGCATGTCGGTGACTTCCTCGGGCCGCTCGTCGATCAGCAGCACGATCAGATAGCATTCCGGGTGGTTCGCCGCCACCGAGCGGGCGATGTTCTGCAGCAGCACGGTCTTGCCGGTCCGCGGCGGCGCCACGATCAGCGCGCGCTGGCCCTTGCCGATGGGCGACACCAGGTCGATGATCCGGGCCGAGCGGTCCTTGATCGTCGGGTCCTCGATTTCCATCTTCAGCCGCTCATCGGGATAAAGCGGCGTCAGGTTGTCGAAATGCACCTTGTGCTTGGCCCGCTCGGGGTCATCGAAGTTGATCTTCGTCGCCTTCACCAGGCTGAAATAACGCTCGGTCTCCAGCGGGGCCTTGATCACGCCTTCGATGGAATCCCCGGTCCGCAAGGAGAACTGCCGGATCATGTCGGGGCTGACATAGATGTCGTCGGGACCGGGCAGATAGTTCGCCTCGGGGCTGCGCAGAAAGCCGAAGCCGTCCTGCAACACCTCAAGCACGCCGTCGCCGCCGATCTCGAAGCCTTCCTCGGCATGTTCCTTGAGGATCTGGAACATCATCTCGCCCTTCCGCATCGAGGGCGCGTTCTCGATCTCCCATTCCTCGGCCATGGCCAGAAGGTCGGCCGGGGTCTTGGCCTTGAGATCGGAAAGGTTGAGCCGTTCGGTCATCGTATGTCCTTGCCCGCGGTCCACCCCTTGGGGCAGCCGGCCGGTATGCTGGAAACGGGAAATGCCTTGGACCGGACGGTCCTGCAAGGCGGCAGGTAAGCCTCATGGCCATGAAAGTCAACGTCCGGCTTCCTGGGCTGGCGCAAGATCGGGGACGGGCGCCCTCTTCTTCTTTCTATATTAAAGAAAAAGAAAGGAATGATGTTGTAGGGGGTGTGGATAACGGGATTTCCGGGCTTCTCCCGGTGGTTTCCCACAGGACGGGCGGGCTGGGGAAAAGACCGGGAAAACCAGCTTGGGCAAACACATCTTCGTTAAAAGTCTTTAAATTTCATTATGTTGACTTGGAAGACGGCAGATTTCTTCCACAGCCCCTGCCAGTGGACAGGGCTTCCCCTGCTTCCTCTATCCCAAGGGGCGTGACAACGGCTTCCCCAACGGGATAAATCTCGCACCGGCCGCGACCTTGACCACAGGCCGATGCCGCGACCCGTGCAACCCCAGATCCGCCCCCGCAAGCCGCCCAGGAACAAAGCGGAATTATCCCCAGCTTGGCCCCCAGATGATCCTTCTCGCCTCCGCCTCGGAAATCCGGCTTGCGCTGCTGCAGGCGGCAAATGTCCCCGCTGCCGCACAGCCCGCGCGAATCGACGAAGACTCGATCCGCGCCGCGCTTGGGGCCGAAGGCGCCTCTCCCCGCGACCTTGCCGATACGCTGGCTGAGATGAAGGCCCGCAAGATCGCCGAGAAAAATCCCGCCGCGCTGGTGCTTGGCTGCGATCAGGTGCTGGAGATGAAAGGCCGCATCTTCGCCAAGCCGGAAACCCCGGAAGACGCCCGCGCCCAGCTTTGCGACCTGCGCGGCCAGACCCACCGCCTGCTCTCCGCCGCCGTTCTTTATGAAAGCGGCCAGCCCGTCTGGCGTCATGTCGGGCAGGCGCGGCTGACCATGCGGGATTTCTCGGACGGCTATCTGGACGATTATCTGGCCCGCAACTGGAACAGCATCCGTCACGCCGTCGGCTGCTACAAGCTTGAGGAAGAAGGCATCCGGCTGTTTTCCGCCGTCGAGGGCGACCATTTCACCATTCTGGGCCTGCCGCTTCTGCCTCTGCTATCCTATCTTGGCGCCCGAGGACTCATTCCCGCATGACCGATCATCCGCGTATCCCCCTGGCCGGTGTCCTTGGCCACCCCATCGCCCACAGCCGCAGCCCGGCGCTGCATGGCTACTGGCTGCGGCGCTACGGATTGAAGGGGCATTACATCCCCATCGACGTGGCCCCCGCCGATCTGGCCGATGTGGTGCGGATGCTGCCCCGGATGGGCTTTGCCGGGGTGAACGTCACCATCCCGCACAAGGAGGCGATCCTGCAGATCGCCGATATCATCACCGACCGCGCGGCGCTGATCGGCGCGGCCAACACGCTGATCTTCCGGGCGGACGGCAAGATCCATGCCGACAACACCGATGGCACCGGCTTCATCGCCAACCTGCGCCAGCATGCGCCGCAATGGCAGCCGCAGGCCGGTCCCGCCGCCGTTCTTGGCGCGGGCGGGGCGGCCCGCGCGGTGGTGGCCGCACTGATCGAGGTGGGCGCCCCGGAAATCCGCATCGCCAACCGCACCAGACCGCGGGCCGAGGCGCTGCGTTCCGACTTCGGCGCCAAGGTGGTGGTGCATGAATGGGTGCAGGCCGGAAACATGGTCGAGGACTGCGCGACCGTGGTCAACACCACCTCGCTGGGCATGACCGGCAAGCCGGATTTCCGGGTGCCGCTGGACGGGCTGAACCCCCGGGCGCTGGTCACCGATCTGGTCTACACCCCCCTGAAGACCCAGTTCCTGATCGAGGCCGAGGATATCGGCTGCACCGTGGTCGATGGCCTTGGGATGCTGCTGCACCAGGCCGCCCCGGGGTTCGAACGTTGGTTCGGCCAGCGTCCCGATGTGGATGAAGCCACCCGCCATGCGGTTCTCTCGGCATGAAGGCTTTCCGGCTGGGCCTGACCGGCTCCATCGGCATGGGCAAAAGCACCACGGCGCAGATCTTCGCGGATGAGGGCGTGCCGGTCTGGGATGCCGACGCCACCGTCCACCGGCTTTACGCCCCCGGCGGCGCTGCTGCGCTGGCGCTGGGTCGGGCGCTGCCCGGGTCGCTGGATGCCGCGGGCGGGGTGGATCGCGCCGTGCTGAAGGCGATGATCGCCGCCGATCCCGCAGTGCTGGACCGGCTGAACGCCATCGTCCATCCGCTTGTCTCGGCCGACCGCGCGGCCTTTCTTGCCGCCGCCACTGCAGACATCGTGCTTCTGGACATCCCGCTGCTTTACGAATCCGGGCTGGAGAAGGACTGCGATGCCGTCGCCGTCGTCACCGCCCCGCCCGAGGTGCAGCGCGCCCGCGTCCTTGCCCGCGACACCATGACTCCGGCCATGTTCGAGACGATTCTGGCCCGCCAGCTGCCCGATGCCGACAAGCGCGCCCGGGCGGATTACGTCATCGAGACGCAGACCCTTGAAGCCGCCCGCGCCGCGGTGAAGGATGTGCTGGCGGACATTCGCCGCAGGATCGCCCGGAAAGCGTGAAACAGATGCGTGAGATCGTCCTCGACACCGAAACCACCGGCTTCGACCCCACGACCGGGGACCGCATCGTCGAAATCGGCGGGGTGGAGCTGATGAACCACCTGCCCACCGGCCGCACCTATCACCAATACATCAACCCCGAGCGCCTGATGCCGCGCGAGGCGTTCGAGGTGCATGGCCTTGGCGACGATTTCCTGCGCGACAAGCCGATCTTCGCCGCCATCGGTCAGGCCTTCGTCGATTTCGTCGGCGACGCCAAGCTGGTGATCCACAACGCCGCCTTCGACATGAAGTTCCTGAACTTCGAACTCACGCGGATGGGGCTGCGGGAAATCCCATGGGCGCAGGCCATCGACACCCTTGCCATCGCCAAGCAGAAATTCCCCGGCTCCCCGGCCTCGCTGGATGCGCTCTGCCGCCGCTTCGGGGTGGACAATTCCAAGCGCGAGAAACACGGCGCGCTTCTCGACAGCGAGATCCTTGCCGAGGTCTATCTGGAACTGATCGGCGGCCGCCAGCCGGATCTGGTGCTGGCCCCGACGCAGGGCGGATCGCGCGGCGGCCCGTCCCATGCGGCGGGCGAAGAGTGGCGCCCCCGCTCCCGCCCCGAACCGCTGCCGCCCCGGCTGACCGAAGAGGAAGCCGCCGCCCATGCCGCCTTCGTCGCCAAGCTGGGCGAGACGGCGGTCTGGCTCAAGCGGCGCTGATCACTCGATCCGCGTCCAGCCCGAGGGTTGTTCGGGCCGCGGCGCCACCTCGGTATAATCGCCGTCGATGATATCCCCGGCCCCCTGCGGCCGGATCACCGTGAACCGCGCCGCCGCATAGCGTGCAACCAGCCCCTGCACCGGCGGCAGCAGCAGGACCAGCCCGATGGCGTCGGTCAGGAACCCCGGCAGGATCAGCAGCACCCCCGCCAGCATCGACAGGATCCCCGCCGCCGCCAGCCCGGCCGGATCGCGCACCGCCCGCAGCCCGTCGCGCAGCGCCATCGCCTGCCGGGCCGCCGCCAGCCGCATCACCATGATGCCCAGCAGCGCCGAAAGAACCACCCAGATCAGCGTCGGCCAAAGCCCGATCCGGCCGCCGATCACCACGAAAAGCGCGATCTCGACCAGCGGCCAGACCAGAAACGCCGCGAAAATCCTCATCCCGGGCTTCTCCTTCCCGTTACTGCGCCTTCCCTGCGGTTTACTTGGCAGGGACCGCACCCTACATAGGGAACAACCCGGCCCGCCCCAAGGCGCGGCCGAAAGAACTGTGGAAGGTTGGCGGACGTATGGACAAACTCTTGCAGCTTCTGGTGCTGGCCGGGATCGCGGTCTTCCTGATCCTGAAGCTCCGCTCGGTCCTCGGCACCCGGGACGGCTTTGAAAAACCGCCCGTTCCGCTGGAAGACGCCCGCCCGCAGACCCGCCGCACGCTTGAGGTGATCGAGGGCGGGGCGGACCGCGACATCACCGACCATGCGCCCGAAGGATCGTCTTCCGCCAAGGCCTTGGCGGCGATGAAGAAGGCGGAACCCACCTTCCAGGTCGGCCCTTTCCTGCAAGGCGCGCGCGGCGCCTATGAGATGATCCTGATGGCCTTCGAAAAGGGCGAGCTGGACCGCATCCGCCCCTTCCTCTCCGACGATGTCGAGGCCTCCTTCGCCGAAGTGATCGCCGACCGCGAGTCCAAGGGCCTGACCATCGAGGCGAATTTCGTCGGCCTGAAGGAAATGGCGCTGCAGGAGGCCACCTTCGACACCACCTCGGGCTTCGGTGAAATCACCGTGCGCTTCGTCGGCGAAATCACCTCGGCCGTGCGCGACAAGGCGGGCGAGGTGGTCGAAGGCGATCCGAAGACCGTCAAGCGCCAGCGCGATGTCTGGACCTTCGCCCGCAAGATGGGCGCGGCGGACCCGAACTGGCAGCTTGTGGCTACCGGCGACTGACCCTTGGGATGCGGCTCTGGCGCACTCTTGCTCTGGCGGCGGCCCTGATGGCGCCCCTGCCCGCCGCCGCCCAGATGCTGGAATTCGAGGCGCTGGAAGGCTGGTATGAAGACGATCACGCCGCCGCGCTGAAGACCTTCCTTGCCACCTGCGACCTGATCGACGCGCCCGACTGGCGGCCCGTCTGCAAGCTGGCCGCCGATGTGCCGCCTGACGGGGCCTCGGCCCGCAGCTTCTTCGAACTGTTCTTCAAGCCGGTGGTCATCGGCAAGCCGCCTGCCCTCTTCACCGGTTATTACGAGCCGGAACTGAACGGCTCTCCCGTCCGCACCTCGCGCTTCGCCTGGCCGATCTACCGCAAGCCCCCCGAACTGACCGAAGGGCAGGCCTGGCATTCGCGTTCCGTCATCGAAGGCGGCCTGCTGGCCGGGCGCGGGCTTGAAATCGCCTGGCTGGACGACCCGATCGACGTATATTTCCTGCAAATACAAGGCTCCGGCCGCATCCGCATGACCGACGGCCACGTCATCCGCGTCGGCTATGGCGGCAAGAACGGCCAGCCCTACCGCTCCATCGGGCAGGAACTGGTGCGGCGGGGCGTCTACACGATGGATCAGGTCTCCGCGCAGGTGATCCGCGCCTGGGTCAAGCGCAACCCCGGCCCGGGGCAGGACCTGATGAACCACAACCCCTCATACGTCTTCTTCCGCAAGCTCTCGGACCTGCCCGCCGACAAGGGCCCCATCGGCGCCATGGGCCGGTCGATCACCACGATGCGCTCGGTCGCCATCGACCCGGTGTTCACCCCGCTCGGCGCCCCGGTCTGGGTCGAGAAGGACGGCGGCACGCCCCTTCGCCGCCTGATGGTCGCGCAGGACACCGGCGGCGCGATCAAGGGCGCGCAGCGGGCCGACATCTTCTACGGCACCGGAAACCGGGCGGGCGAGGATGCGGGCACGGTCAAGGACGGCGGGCGGATGGTCCTGCTGCTGCCCATCGCCCGCGCCTACGCCATGCTGCCCGAGGGCTGAACCATGCCCCGCCGCCGCCATCTGCGCCCGGACGAGGCCGAGCTGTGGCAGGCCGTCGCCCGCACCGCCCGGGCCATGCACCCCAAGGCCCCGCACAACCCGCATCTCCCTTTGGCCGAGGCTGCGGCGCCGGAACCGAAGCACCCCGCCGCGCCGCGGATCACGCATTTCCATCTGGGCGAACGCGCCCTGCCCGCGCCGGTTGCCACCGTCACCCCGCCCCTGCGGATGGACGCCCGCACCCATGACCGGATGCTGCGCGGCAAGCTGGCGCCCGAGGCGCGGCTGGACCTGCACGGCATGACGCTGGCCGAAGCGCATCCGGAACTGATCCACTTCATCCTGAACGCGCAATCGGCGGGGCAAAGGCTGGTGCTGGTGATCACCGGCAAGGGCAAGATGATCCACGAACCCGTGCCCCGCCCCATCGGCGCGCTGCGCCATCAGGTGCCGCACTGGCTGCGCCTTCCGCCCCTGTCGCAGGCCGTGCAGCAGGTGTCCGAGGCGCATCTGAAACACGGCGGCGCGGGCGCGCTATATGTCTACCTGCGCCGCCGCTAGTCGGCCAGGGAACCGCGCCCCGTCGCCAGCCCCTCGACCGGCGACAGGATGATCGCCGTGGCATTCTGCACCGTCAGCACCACGCCCGGCAGCAGGCCCACCCGCCCTGACGCTTCTGCCCTGAAGGCGGCGTCGATATTGGCGATCCCGCCCAAAAGTTGCAGCAGCGCGGGCGAGGTCCCAAGGTTGAAATGCCCCGCCCCCTCGTTGAAGGCTGCCGTGTCCAGATAGGTCACCTTCAGGTCGGCGATCCGTCCAACGTCCTTCAGATTGCCCAGCCGGTCGGGGTTGCCCGCCAGCCGCGACGACAGGCCCAGCACCGTATCGCGGCGGCTGCCGAAGATCAGGAACGGCTGCGGCAGGCTGCCCATCGCATGGGCCTGCGCGCGGAAAAGGTCCACGTCCAGGTCGGGCGAGATCAGGATCACGCCGCCCAGCGAGTGCATCACCTTGCTGTCGCCCCGGATCGAGGCTTGCCGCAGCGTCTCCATCGCCACCGCGCCGCCCATGGAATGCGCCACCACCACCACGCGCTGGGCGCCCGCCTCGGCCACCTCATGCATCAACTGCTCCAGCCCGTCGCGCGCGAACAGCGCCGAGTCGCGGTCGTAGACATAGCCCAGCGCCGACCCGCGGCTGGGCCAAGCGTAATGCACCGCGACGCCCGGCACCTTCAGGTCGTAATGCATCTGCGCCACGCGATAGACGCTTTCGGCCATGGTGTTGTTGAAGCCATGGACATAGATCACCACGTCGCGCTGCCCGCGCAGCTTCATCGCCGCCTTCAACTCTTGCTGGAACGCCTTGCCGTCCGCATATTTCCTGTCGGCCAGCGTCAGGAAATCCGTCTTCGGATCGGCGCGTTTCGCGTTCACCGGCCAGGTCACCTCGCCCGGCTTGCGCTCGAACGGGACAAGGATGTCGTAGCGCAGGAAGCTGGCCTGCTCGGCCCGGCCGAAGCCGAAGTTTCCGCCCACCTCCTGCCGGGTGGTGCCGACGAAGACCACCTCGCGCACTCCGGCCTTCGATGCCAGCGCCACCTTTTCCGGCGGCAGTTCGTCCAGCATGACAAAGCCGCCGCGGGGCGCGCAGCCGATCAGCGCGAGGGTCACAAGGAGGGAAAGGAAAAACCGCTTCATCCCGTCAGGAATGGCGCATTTCGGGGCGGGGTCAAGCGCCTCCGCAAGGACCGGCCAGCACATTTCCGCCGTGACCTCGCGCCCGCTGAAACATATCAAGGACGGGCAAGCAGGAGGTTCCGATGACCAGCACCCCCCTTTCCGGCCAAAGCGCCCTTGTCACCGGCGGCGCGGGCGGTATCGGTCTGGCCACCTGCAAGGCGCTTGCCGCGCTGGGCGCCAGCGTCACCTTCACTGCGCGCAGCCCGGAAAGCCTCGCCTCGGCGCAGGCAACCCTCGGCGATGCCGCGACCGGAACCCTTTGCGACATCACCGACCGCGCAAGGCTGGCCGAAGTCATCGCGCCGGGCTTCGACATCCTTGTGAACAACGCCGCGACCATCGCCCCCATCGGCCGCATCATGGACCTGAGCGTAGAGGCATTTTCCGCCAGCATAGAGACGAATCTGACCGCTCAGTTCCACGCCATCCGCCTTTGCCTGCCGCATATGCTGGCCCGCGGCGGCGGCGCCATCGTCAACGTCTCCTCCGGTGCCGCGCATCGCCCGCAAGAGGGCTGGTCGGCCTATTGCACCGGCAAGGCGGGCCTCGCCATGCTGACGCGATCCGTGCATCTGGAATATGGCGCGGAAGGCATCCGCGTCTTCGGCATCGCGCCCGGTGTAGTGGACACCGCGATGCAGGGCGCCATCCGCGCTTCCGGCATCAACCCGGTGTCGAAACTACCCCGCGAAAGCCTGTCGCAGCCCGATCAGCCCGGCCGCGCCATCGCCTGGCTTTGCACGCCCGCCGCCGCCCCGCTTGCCGGGCAGGAACTGGATATCCGCGACCCGGCCTTGCGTCAGGCCATCGGCCTGCCGCCGCTATAGCACATAGCGCGAGATATCGGCGGACTTGGCCAATCCGCCCAGATTCGTCTCGACAAAGGCGGAATCCACCACGACTTCCTCGCCCCCCCGGTCCGGCGCGGTGAAGGACAGTTCCTCGAACACCCGCTCCATCACCGTGTAAAGCCGCCGCGCCCCGATATTCTCGACGCTGCGGTTCACCTCCGCCGCGATCCGCGCCAGCGCCGCGATCCCGTCCGGCGTGAAGGACACCGCCACATCCTCGGTTCCCATCAACCCGGCATATTGCCGGGTCAGGGCGTTTTCCGTCTCGGTCAGGATGCGGACGAAGTCCTCTTCCCCCAGCGGCGACAGTTCCACCCGGATCGGCAGCCGCCCCTGCAATTCCGGCAGCAGGTCCGAGGGCTTGGCGATATGGAACGCGCCCGAGGCGATGAACAGCACATGGTCGGTCTTCACCGGCCCGTATTTGGTGGAAACCGTCGTGCCCTCGATCAGCGGCAGCAGGTCGCGCTGCACGCCCTCGCGCGACACATCCGCCCCCCGCGCATCCGACCGGGCGCAGATCTTGTCGATCTCGTCCAGAAAGACGATGCCGTTCTCCTGCACCGCCTCCAGCGCCGCCGCGCGCACGGCCTCGTCGTCCAGAAGCTTGTCGGCCTCCTGGCCCATCAGCACCTCGTAGCTTTGCGCCACGGTCATCTTCTTGCGGCTGCCCCGCCCGCCGAAGGCCTTGAACAGGTCCTGCAAGCCCTGCATCTGCATTTCCATGCCGGGCATGTTGCCCATCATCGGCATCTGCGGCCCGGCATCCACGACCTCGATCTCGATCATCGTGTCGTCCAGTTCGCCCGCCTTCAGCCGCTTGCGGAACATCTCGCGCGTCTGTTCGCGGGCCTCCTTGCCGGCGATGGCGTCGATCACCCGTTCCTCTGCCGCCTTGCGGGCGCGTTCCCGCACGTCTTCGCGCATCCGCTCGCGGGTCTCGTTGATCGCCACGTCGACCAGATCGCGGACGATGCTGTCCACGTCGCGGCCGACATAGCCCACCTCGGTGAACTTGGTCGCCTCGACCTTCAGGAACGGCGCCTTCGCCAGCTTCGCCAGCCGCCGCGAAATCTCGGTCTTGCCCACCCCGGTCGGCCCGATCATCAGGATGTTCTTCGGATAGACCTCGTCGCGCAGCGCATCGGGCAGCCGCTTTCTGCGCCAGCGGTTGCGCAGCGCCACGGCCACGGCGCGCTTCGCTTCCTTCTGGCCGATGATGAAGCGGTCGAGTTCCGAGACGATCTCGCGCGGGGTCAGGTCGGTCATCCATACTCTCCGGGGAATGCGGGCGGTTGGTCAGGCCTTGCGGATCGTCTCGACCGTCAGATTGCCGTTGGTGTAGACGCAGATGTCGGCGGCGATGGCCATGGCCTTTCGGGCGATCTCTTCCGCAGGCATCTCGGTCAGCATCAGCCCCCGCGCCGCCGCCAGCGCATAGTTCCCGCCCGAGCCGATGGCGGCCACGTCATGTTCGGGTTCAAGCACATCGCCCGCGCCGGTGATGACGAAAAGGTCGGCGCCGTCGGTGACGATCAGCATGGCCTCCAGATTGCGCAGGTATTTGTCCATCCGCCAGTCCTTTGCCAGCTCGACGCAGGCGCGGGCCAACTGGCCGGGCGCGGCCTCCAGCTTCTTCTCCAGCCGCTCCACCAGCGTGAAGGCATCGGCGGTCGATCCGGCAAACCCGCAGACCACATCCCGCCCGCCGGGCGAGAGGCGGCGCACCTTGCGGGCGGTGCCCTTGATCACGGTCTGGCCAAGGCTGACCTGCCCGTCGCCCGCCACCACCACCTCGCCGCCGCGGCGGACGCCAAGGATCGTGGTCCCGTGCCAGCCGGGGAATTT
>ERZ1645187.4490-NODE-4490-length-11224-cov-5.723520_pt1 | contig 11224 bp, 10 predicted proteins | sample MGYA00575352_ERZ1645187 | MGnify/ENA primary metagenome ERZ1645187 (study PRJEB40837, sample SAMN11349314) | freshwater sediment metagenome | isolation source: river sediment | host: Sediment | place: India: Wazaribad , New Delhi | collected 2017-02-21 ... | reverse complement strand
CGGCGGAATTCATGTTGCCGCGGAAGGTCTCGCCCGCTGCCATGCTGTAGGGGGTCGACAGTGTTGCCTTCGCGTCGGCCAACTCGCTTGTGGTGTTGGCAAGCGTGGCGGGCGTGAAAGACATGGTATAGTTGCCGCTATACCCGCTGCTTGCAACGATATAGTAGATATCGCTGGCGGTTGCCGTTCCTTCGATAACCGAGGTATTACTATCGGACAGCGCGCCGTTCTCGCGCGCCAGAAGAGCCCCCGACGAGGAATACAGGGCAAGGTCTGTTCCTGCCAGCGATGTCCCGTCCATCGTGAACCGGTAGTCCTCGCCTGCGGTGAGGTTCACGACAAACCAGTCGCCTTTGTCGCCGAAGCTGATCGTGCCGGAATAGCTGCTGGCCAGCGCCAGTGTTGCGCCCGAGGCGCCCGGCTCGTTCTCGAACAGCCCGTCGTATCGATCCGCGAACGAGTCGTCGAGCGGCAGGGGGGCAGCAGGCACAACGGAAGTCAGCCCCGTGCCCCACGTGCCGCCGGACAGCTGATCCGCGTGGGCAAGCGCGCCGGAGATCAGTGACTGGTAGTTCGCGACAAGCGGCAACAGACCATCGTAGACGGCAAAGCGCTCCGCCTCGATCTGCCAGCGTGTGGTTTGCGAGATCGCAATGACATCCGAGACCGTGACAGCGGCTTCCGCCCAGTACGTCACGAAAGCGGAAGCGGTGGAACTGTTGATGATCGGCATCAACAGGTCAATCATGCTCTTTGCGACATCAAGGCCTTCAAGCGTGTTGAGCCAGGCGGCATCATCGAGGAAGCGCTGTGACAGGCCCGACAGGGTCGTATCCTCGGCGGCGGCCCACAGCGCGCGTGTTTCCTCGATCAGCCCTTGCATATCCGCAATCGCGCTGACGAAATTGACGATATAGAGCGCGCCTTCGGACACCGGCAGGCCGGTCATGATCTCCTGCACCTCGGAATAGGCGTTGAGAATCTCCAGGACGGTCGTGAGGCTATCCTGTGTCAGGGCCTCGGCGACCTCCGGGGCGGCGCCCGAAAGGATTTCGGCGATGTTTTGTACGATCGTGACGAGGCCGGTCGTCGCCGTGAGGATGAACTGGCCGATTTCGACCGCCTGAACCGCGCCGAGCCCAAGACCGTTGGTGTAGGATGAGAAAGCGGAGGGAAGCACGCCGCCGAGGGACTCGCCGGCTGTTTCGAAAATGTCGCCCAGCCCGCCGGCACCGGCGATGACCGCGCTGTAGAGACCGAGGGACACGCCCTCGACGCCCTCCCACAGCACATTGAAATTGGCTCTGAAGTAATCAAAAATATCGGGTGTGGCCTGCGCCATGACGGCATTGATCGCGGCCTGCAGCGACGCTTCCTGCGAGACCATGGAATTGTAATAGCTTGGGTCAGCTCCCGCCATGTAGGTGAAGAGCGCTTCGATATCGTGTGTGGCGAGAAAAAATGTGTCGATAATCTGTGCCGTTTGCTCGATATCGTACAGGAAAGGGTAAATCTCGAGGTCGGAATCGAAAAAATTGTTGGCTTCCAGAACCGCCGTTATGATCGGTTGCAATACAGCCTTGTCGCCATCAGGGATTTGCTCAAAATCGATCGTTTTGAAATAATCAAGATGGGCGCGGACCGAGGCATACATCGTCAATGAAAGCCATAGTTGAGAAAACTGTAATTTCTATATAGAAAATAATATGTTGCAGTCAAACAGCTTTGATTTCCTTTTCGGAAATAACGTGTGATCGACGCGCGGCCCTGTTTGCCGGTGGACGACTGGGGACTTTTTTCTTCTCGGTGGCTGCGCCAAGATGGTTGTGGCGGGCGCTTTGGCTCAAGGCACCGGCCGTGCGGCCCGGTTCTGCCGATCTTTTCGCATTCCTTTGCAGCAGCATCAAAGGTGACTTGCCATCTGTGTACATGACGAAATGACGGCGGCTTTCTAGGTTACCGGTCAAAATGCGACAAAGTGCGACGGATCGGTCGGCACAGGGGAGCGCGGCATGACCAAGGCGATTTCAAGGCGACTGTTCCTGCTGCTGACGGGCAGCTGCGCACTCTCCGCACCGGCTCTGGCGCAGGCTCCGGTGGCCTATCCGGAGCGGCTGGTAAAGATCGTCGTGCCCTATCCGCCGGGCGGAACGACGGACCCGACCGCCCGCCTGATCGCCGGCAAGCTGGCAGAAAGCTTCGGGCAGACGGTGATCATCGACAACAAGCCGGGGGCTGCCGGCTCGATCGGCACATCCTCGGTCGTGCATGCCGCGCCTGATGGCTACACGCTGCTGTTCCATACCTCGGTGATCACGGTCGACCCGAGCTTCAAGAAAAATCTCGACTATGACGTGCAGCGGGATCTTGTGCCGGTCTCGGTGGCGGCGACCGGGCCTTATGTGCTCGTCGCCAATCCGACCTTGCCGGCCAATACGCTGGCGGAATTCATCGCCTATGCCAAGGCGAACCCCGGCAAGGTCCGCTACGGATCGGCCGGGGTCGGCTCTTCCGGCCATCTGATCGGCGAGCGGTTCAAGGCCGCTGCCGGCATTGACATGATGCATGTGCCCTACAAGGGCGGCGGCCCGTCGATTGTCGGCCTGGCGGCGGACGAGGTGCAGGTGGTGTTCGATACGCTCACCTCCCGCCCGCTGGTGGAGGCAGGCAAGCTGAAGGCCATCGCGGTGACCGACCTCCGGCGCTGGCCGGCAATGCCCAATGTGCCGACCATCATCGAGAGCGGCCTCGATTTCTCGGTCGAGATCTGGGTCGGCATGTTCGCACCGGCCAAGACGCCGCGTCCGATCCTCGAAAAGCTGAATGCCGAGGTGCGCAAGGCGCTGACCGATCCCGCACTGGCCGCCCGCTTCCGCGAGATCGGCGTGGTGCCGGCCGGCGAGACAATGGAGCAATCCAAGAGCCGGGTCGATTCAGACATCGCCCGCTGGCGGAAGGTCATCACCGAGGCGAAGATCGAGCCGGAGTGAGCGGCGGGCCGATGGGCCGGGCCTGACTTGCATTTGCCATCCAGCACCAGGGAGATTGCGGTGATGTCGTTCAGGGGTGTGCTCTGCCGCCTGTTTCTCGCCGTGGCTGTCATCGCCGGTGTGGCCGGCATGGCGGGCGCGCAGCCATCCTATCCCGATCGCGTGGTGAAAATCGTCGTTCCCTATGTTCCCGGCGGCGTGACCGACACGATGGCCCGGCAACTGGCGCAGAAGCTGACCGAGCGGCTGGGACAGCCGGTGATCATCGAGAACAAGCCCGGTGCGGGCGGCATCATCGGGACCGAAGCGGTGATCAACGCCGCGCCGGACGGGCACTCGCTGCTGTTCGCCACCGCGACGCTGACCGTCTACCCGAGTTTCGAGAAGAACTTCACCCATAATATCGAGACGGACCTGAAGCCGATCACCATCGTTTCTTCCGCGCCTTACGTCATCGTGGTCGCCAAGGATTCGCCCTTCCGCACCTTGAAGGATCTGATCGACCATGGGCGGGCCAACCCGGGCAAACTGTTCTTCGGCTCGCCCGGCCATGGCACATCGACCCACCTGGCGTTCGAGGCGTTTCTGGCCGCGGCGGGGATCAAGGCGGTGCATGTGCCCTACAAGGGCAGCGCGGCGGTGCTGCCGGCGGTGATGTCGAACGACGTGCAGGCGATGATGGATACCTACATCGGTGTCGCCGGCGCGATCAGCGCAGGGACTGTGCGCGCGCTTGCCGTGACGGCCGCCGAGCGGGCTGCCTTTGCCCCTTCCGTGCCCACCATGGCGGAGGCGGGGCTGCCCGGCTTTACCGCCGATACGTGGTTTGCGCTTCTGGCGCCGGGCAAGACGCCGGATGACATTGTTGCAAAGCTGAACCGCGAGATTGGCGAGAGTCTCAAGACGCCGCAGATTGCCGCGAGCTTTTCCAATCAGGGCAAGGTCATCGGCAACTCGCCGGCGGATTTTGCCCGCACGATCCGCGAGGACCGGGCGAAATGGGCGCGGACGATCAAGGATGCCGGCATCGCGCCGCAATGACCCCGGCGTGACACGCTGTTTCCTGCCATCGTGTTGGGGGGTGAGGGCACGTTGGCGCTCACCGGTTCAAGCGTTACTCCCCGGGACCAGCCGACGCGCCCGATCCCGCCACTTGCCGGGGGACTTCACCTAGCCCGGATCACTGCTTGCCGGTTTTGGCCTCGCGGTCCTCGACAGCATCCATCAGCGCCGGCACGCCATAGGTGCAGGTGTGCACGGCAATCGCGCTGGCAAGCTGAAGGATGTCGGAAATCTCGCCGGCGGTGGCGCCATGGGCAATGGCGCTGCGCATGTGACGACGCACGCCGTCCGCATTCAGCAGGGTCGGCGCGGCATAGACCGCCATCAGGATCAATTCCTTGATCCTGGCGGGCAGGGGGCCTGCCTCCCATGCCGCCTGCCGATAGGCCAGGAAACTGTCCGCAAAATCGGGCGCGGCAACGGCAACCGCATCCCCGGCCGCCGGCCAGCCGCCGGTGGCGGCAATGTAGGCCTGTTTCATCCGGGCCATGGCAGGGGAAAGGAGCGGTGCAGCAGCCTCCGGCAGTTCCTCGGCCAGAATGGCAAAGGCCAATTCATGCGTGCCATGGGCGGCTGCGCTGGCGGTGAGCAAAACGACCTGAAGCACCTCGTCCGGTGTCGCGCCAAGTGCGAGCGCATCGTCCATATGCCGCCGCAGGCCGGACTGGTAGAGATGCGTCACCGCGCCATCGACCGCGATATAAATGAACTCCCGCACCTTCGGCTCGATATGGTTCGAGCGCCACGGCGCGGACTGAAACCCCAGATAGGCCCGCAGGAACGAGGGCGACCAGCGCAGCAACCCATCGTGGAACTTGTGCCAGTAGCCCCTGAGGCGGATCACCTCGCTCTTGAGCGCCTGCTGCTCTGCCGTCAGTGTCATGCCGGTCTCCTGAAATCGGGCGCTGCACGATGCGCTGCGCCGGCGCGTCAGATGGTTGCGTTGCCAAACGCGCCTTCCGTGGCGAAGCGGTCGATCTCGTCCGTGGCAAAGCCGAAGCCGGCCAAGACCTCGCGCGTGTGCTCGCCCAGTTCCGGCGCCGGGCGCTCGACCGTGGCGGGCGTGCCGCGCAGGTTGAACGGGCTGGCGACGACCTTCACCGGCTTGCCGTGGCGTTCATAGCTGACGATTCCATCCACTGCCGCCAGCTGCGGGTGGTTTGCCGCCTCGCCGATGTCGTTGACCTTCGAGACATTGACCTTGACCGCGCTGAGCCGGGCCAGAATCTCGGCGCAGGTGAAGCGCGATGTCACGGCGCTGAGGGCGGACACCACTTGCCCGCGCCGGCTGAGCCGATCACTCGAGCGGGCGAAGGCCGGATCGCCCAGCGCCACAGGATCGAGCGCCTTGACGCAGCGGGACCACATCTCGTCATTCGGGGCGATGATGATGACCATACCATCGGAGGCGGGAAACGCCTGATTGGGCACTGACAGGTGGTTGGCCGTGCCCATGCGGGCATGCAGGCTGCCGGTAATCCAGTAATCGGAATAGAAATAGTTCATCAGATGGGCGGAGGAAAGCAGCAGCGAGGTATCCACCTCCTGTCCCTCGCCCGTCCGCTGGCGATGGAACAGCGCCATCGAAATCGCGCTGACCAGCGCCAGGCTGGCATGCAGATCGATCACCGCAGAGCCGCTGCGCACCGGCGGGCGATCAGCATCGCCGGTGATGCTCATCAGGCCGGAATGGGCCTGAAGCGCCAGATCATTGGCACCGTAGTGCATCATCGGACCGGCCTTGCCATAGGCATAGAAGGTCGCGAAGATCACGCCGGGGTTGCCGGCGCGGACATCGTCATAGCCCAGGCCCCATTTGGCCATGGCGCCGGGGCGGAAATTGTTGAGGATCACATCCGCCTGACGGGCGAGGCGGCGGGCAACCACGCGGCCCGCCTCGCAGCCGAGATCCAGCACCACCGACCGCTTGTTGCGGTTGAATGTGAGGAACGACGAACTGACCCCGCCCTGCGCATCAAGCTCGGATTTGGTGGCGCCGAAATAGCGCGCATCGTCGCCGCGCTCCGGCTCCTCGATCTTGATCACGTCCGCGCCATAGTCGCCCATGATCTGGGTGGAATCCGGCCCGGCAAAGACGCGCGAGAAATCGAGAACGCGGATGCCTTCAAGCGCCTTCATGGGCCCTGCCTTCTTTCCTGTTTCGATCAACCGGCAACGAGCGTGGCTTGGCCCACGGTCAGCTTCTTGCCGGTGTCATCCTCGCACCAGACATCGAGCGCATAGGAGGGCTGGCCGCCGGCCGTGGCGGTCACCGCCGTCACCTTCGCCACCGCGATGACGATCTGGTCCTCATAGATCGGGGCGATGTACTTCGTGCGCAGCGAACTGCGGCTGACCATCGCGATGCCGAAGACATCGCACAGCAGGCCCTGAATCCAGTTGGTGGAGATCATCCCGTCCGAGATGATGCCCGGCAGGCCCTGCGAGCGGGCATAGGCGTCGTCGTCGTGGATCGTCGGTGGCTGGGTGTGGATGCGCCCGTCATCGGCGGCAATCGTCGGCTGGGCATCGACATACCAGCGCATTCGCTCGCGTGTCATCGGGCGGGGGGCCGTGCGGAATTCGGTGCCCGGTGCGATATTCTGGGAGGAAATGGTCATCACGCGGCTCCACCGGCAGGCTTGAAGGCGACGAGGACGGTATCGCGATAGGCGATCAGCAACCGCCCGTCATCGGCCGAGCGCAGCTCCATCTCCACCACGATGTGCTCGCGACCGCGCTTGGTGAAGCGCTCGCGCACCGTGCCCGAGACACTGAGGCGCGCGCCGACCTTCACCGCCTCATGCACCGTGCAATCGTATTCGTAGTGGATACGCGCGCTCGGGCCGGTGCCTTTCGGGCAGGCATGTTTGTAAAGGCGGAGCTTGTCGAGATGGATCAGCGTCGGCGGCATGACGATCTCATCCTGCCGGCCCTGGAAAAATGGCTGATGCAGCTCGTTTGCGTGGCAATACTCGCGCACCACGAACGGGCTGAGCGTGTATTCAACCGGGCCGAGAATATCGCCCGGTTCCAGGTCGCTGGTGTATTGGCCGATCGCCACGGGCGCCTCCGTCTGTTGATGCCCTCTGTTCTAGCAAGGCGCCGGGGCTGCCGTCATGCGCCGTCAGGCGAGAGCATCTTTGCCTGAATTGCAAAGTTGCGCTGCTGTGGGCGCGAGAGGCGGTGATCAGACTCCGCTGCTTTTGCAATTTCTTTGCTGTGCAGGCCGGTTTTTGTTACATCTTTGCAAAATCTGGAGGGGCGTGCGTGGAGTGGGTTCGGACGCTGAAGCTGTTCGTCAACGTGGTGCAGAGCGGCAGCCTGTCGGCCGCCGGGCGGAACCTCGGCTATTCGCCGGCCTCGGTCTCCCGCCATATGACCGCGCTGGAAGCGCAACTGGGCGCCCGGTTGCTCAACCGCAGCAGCCGCAATCTGGCGCTGACCGAATCGGGCGAAACCTACTTCCGGCATGTCGAACAGATTCTGCATCAGCTGGCCGAGGCCAATGACAGCGTCAGCCGGATGCAGGCCGCCCCGCGCGGCATCCTCAGGGTGCATGCGCGCATGCTGGTGGGCCAGCATTATGTCGTGCCGGCCCTGCCGGAATTCCTCAGCAAATATCCCGACATCAAGATCGACCTGTCGATGTCCAACAACGTGGTGGAATTGATCGGGCAGAACTTCGATGTCGATATCCGCATCGGCAAGCTGGTGGATTCCTCGCTGGTTGCCCGCCGGCTGACGGCCAGCGAGCGCATCGTCTGCGCTTCGCCTGATTATCTTGCCCGGCATCCTCCGATCGAGGCGCCAGCCGATCTTGCCCCGCACAACTGCCTGACCTACCGGATCACCATGGGCACAACGGTGTGGAAATTCAGGGGCGCGGGTGGCGAGGTGGCGGAAGTGCCGGTCAACGGCAATTTCCGCACCGACAACGGCCAGTCGATCCTGCAATTGCTGCGGGCGGGCATCGGCATTGGCCTGATGCCGGATTGGTCCGTGCGGGAGGAACTGGCCTCGGGCGCGCTGGTGCGGCTGATGCCGGGCTATCAGGTCAGCTACACCGAATTCGAAAACGGCGTCTACGCCGTCTACCAGAAATCGCGGCAGCCCTCGGCCAAGCTCAAGCTGTTCGTCGATCACCTTGTCGGCGCCTTCCGGCAGCGGCTGGGCTGAGGCGGGAGGTCACGGCACTTCAGGCAAAGGGACGAAGCGGTAGCCGCCGGTCTTGTCCTGCGCGATCCGGCCGCCGAACGGATGGCCGAAATGGGCTGGCAGCAGGATGGCGCCGGTCTCCACCGCGTGCCGGAGCAGCGCGGCGCGTGTGGTGCGGGCGACATCCTGCACCTCGCAATACTTGCTGTTCACCTCGGGATAGCAGACCTGCACCGGCTGGTGCATCACATCGCCGGGGAAGATCGCCTCCTCACCGCCGGAGCGCAGGCGGATGCCCATCTGATGCGGCGTGTGGCCGGGCAGGGGCATCAGATCCAGCCCGTCAAGAATGGTTTCCGTCCCCTCGACCAGCCGCGTCAGGCCCGAGTTCAAAATCGGCTTCACGCTGTCCTCGAACGGCAGATAGGCCGCAGCCGGGCGCTCTGCCGTCGTGCGGGCGGGGTCGCGCCACGCCACCTCCCTGGCGGACATGATGTAGCTGGCGTTCGGAAAGGTCGGCTCCCAGCGCCCGTCCACCAGCATGGTGTTCCAGCCGACATGATCGACATGCAGATGCGTCAGCAGCACATGGGTCACATCCTCGCGCGTGACGCCCGCCTTGGCCAGCATGGCCAGAAACGGCGCGGAGCGGATGTGAAACCGGGGAGACAGCGGACGCTCCTTGTCATTGCCGCCGCCGGTATCGACCAGAGCGACAAAGCCCGGCGCGCGCACCAGCCAGACATGGATGGAGGTGGCAAAGCCGTTCTCCGCCTCGTTGTAATAGGTCGGGACCAGCCAGGCGCGATGGGTAGCGAGTTCCGCCTCGCCGATGCCCGCAAACGTTGCCACGGGCTCGATCAGCATCATCTCCTCGATGCGGGTGATCTCGAACTGTCCGACCTTGAGCATGAAATCCGTTCTCCCTGCGGCGCGTCTGTGCCGGGTGCATCCTTTGGCCGGCAGCAAATCTAGCCGAAAACCGGTGCGGCAATGTTGCGATCCGCACAACAATGCTTTGCTCCGCCATCCTGTATCGGCAGCAGCGGTGGGCCGCTAGCGTGCGGCAATCAAGGCGGCAGATCGCGAAAAGCGGCCGGAAGCCGTCATACCCCGGGGGATCGATCGAGGCTGATGGGCGCGCTGCTTGAGGTCCGCGACATATCGCTGAATTTCGGCGGGGTGAAAGCGCTGTCGTCCATCTCCGCCGATGTGGAAGAGGGGCGCATCACAGCGGTGATTGGTCCTAATGGCGCCGGAAAGACCAGCCTATTCAATGTCATATCCGGATTTTACCGCGCCTCGGAAGGGCGGATGACTTACGCGGGACAGGACCTGTTGGCCCAGCCGGGCAATGCGCGCGCCGGTCTCGGCATCGCTCGCACATTCCAGAACATCGCCCTCTTTGCGGGTCTTACAGTGCTGGAAAACATCAAGCTTGGCGCGCATGCGCAGCTGCAAGCCGGCGTGATGTCTGCTGCCGTTTTCAAGGGGGGGCCGGAGCGCGAGGAGCGCGCACTGACCCGGCGGATCGACGATATGATCCTGCCGCGTCTGGGCCTCAGCGAGATCCGCGACCGGCCGGTGTCGGGCCTGCCCTATGGCCAGCAGAAGCGCATCGAACTGGCGCGCGCCATGGTGATGCAGCCGCGCCTGCTGATGCTGGACGAGCCCTTTGCCGGCATGCCGCCCGAGGAAAAGCGCCGGATGGCTGCATCGATCCGCGATTTCGTCGAGACCGAGCGCGTGACCGCGCTGCTGATCGACCATGACATGGAAACCGTGATGGGGCTTTGCCATCACATCGTCGTTCTCAACTTCGGCAAGACCATCGCCTCGGGGGATGCGGACAGTGTCCGCCATCATCCCGATGTGATCGACGCCTATCTGGGGAGCTGAGGGCGCGGGATGCTGCAATTCATCGAATACAGCGTCGTCGGCGTTGCCTCGGGCGGCATCTATGTGCTGGCCGCGCTCGGCTTCATCATCATCTACAAGGCCAGCAACGTCTTCAATTTCGCGATGGGCGAGATGATGATGCTGGGCGCCTACTTCTTCTATATGGCCGACCAGCAGTTGGGGCTGGGCTGGATCGGCGGCATCGCCGTCGCGCTCATTCTCTCGGCGGTGCTGGCCTATCTGATCGAGCGGGGCCTGCTGCGCCCGCTGCTGGGGCGGCCGCCGGTGGTGCTGGTGATGGTCACGCTCGGCGTTGGCGCAATCCTGAAGGGGATTGCCGGGCTGGTCTGGGGGCCGGATGTGCTCCAGCTGACTGAGATCTTGCCGCGCAAGCCGATCTTCATCGGCGATCTGCTGCTGCCGGGCAAGCTGGCGTGGAGCTTTTTCTATGTCGGCATCCTCGCAGCCTGTTTCATGGCCTACTACCGGTTCTCGCGTGCCGGCCTCGCCATCCGCGCCGCGTCGTCCGATCAGGTCACTGCCGAGGGGCTGGGCATCAACATCCGCGGTGTCTTTTCGCGCACATGGGTGATGGGTGGCATGCTGGCCGCGGTGGCCGGAATCGTCGCCGGCTCGGTCAACGGCGTCACGCCGCAGCTGGGTCTGGTCGCGCTCAATGTGCTGGCGGTGGTGATGCTCGCGGGGATGACCAGCGTGGGCGGGGCCATTCTCGCCGGTCTCTTCATCGGCTGGATCGAGACGATTGTCGGGGCCTATCTCGGCGCGGCGTGGCAGAATTTCCTGCCCTATCTGGTGGTATTGCTGGTGATGATCGTCAAACCGACCGGGCTGTTCGGCGAACACAGGATCGAGCGAATCTGATGGCCCCGATCACCTCGCCCCCCACGCTCCGCCCGCGTCCGGGCTTTGGCCTGTCGCAGCCCTGGCAGTTTGCCGGCTGGGCCGCGCAGGCCTATGAACCCTTGGACGGGCTTCCCTTTGAGATGTCGCTGTATAAGCGAGAGGCCTCGGTCGCCTGGGAGAAGCTGCGGCATCCCGCCTCCGCGTCAGGCCACGGTTCGCCGTGGCCCATCACGATGAGCTATCTGTGCAAA
>ERZ1645187.4489-NODE-4489-length-11224-cov-7.131256_pt1 | contig 11224 bp, 9 predicted proteins | sample MGYA00575352_ERZ1645187 | MGnify/ENA primary metagenome ERZ1645187 (study PRJEB40837, sample SAMN11349314) | freshwater sediment metagenome | isolation source: river sediment | host: Sediment | place: India: Wazaribad , New Delhi | collected 2017-02-21 ... | reverse complement strand
CGGGCGGCGCGAACATATTCGAAATTGCGCGCCCGCAGGAACTCGGCTCGCACCACGCCGATCAGGCTGGTCCAGCCAAAGGCCACCATGATGCCGACAAGCAGCCAGAAGCTGCGGTCCCAGATCGCGAAGAAGATGATGATGACGTAAAGCGTGGGAATACCGCTCCAGATTTCCAGAAAGCGCTGGAACACCAGATCGACCCGCCCGCCGAAATAGCCCTGCACCGCCCCCGCCGCGATGCCGATGACCGAGGTCAGCGCCGACACCACCAGCGCAAAGGCGACCGACAGGCGGAAGCCATAGATCACCCGCGCCAGCACATCGCGGCTGGCGTCATCGGTGCCCAGCCAATGTTGCGCATCCGGCGCCGAAGGGGCCGCCTTGCCCCCCAGGTCGTTGATCGTGTTGTAGGAATAGGGAATCGGCGCCCAGATCATCCAGCCCTTCTGGAAATCCTCCACCGCGTCGCCGTAATTCCCGGCCTGAACACTGGAATAGATGCCTTCCGGGTCATCGAAACAGTCGATCACCCCGCCGGTCACGATCAGGCATTTCACCTCGGGCGACTTGTAATTCGCCCCGGTCAGGAAATCGCCGCCAAAATCCTTTTCCGAATAGAACTGCAGGAAGGGCGCGCGCCATTCACCACGATAGGACACCAGAAGCGGTTTGTCATTGGCCAGAAGCTCGGCAAAAAGGCTGAGGCCGAAGAGCACGGCAAAGATCACCAAAGACCACAAGGCCCGCCGGTTGGCCTTGAAATTGCGCCAACGGCGCGCGTTCAGCGGCGAAAGCGCCATCACTGCCTCCGCTCGAAATCGATCCGGGGGTCAACCCAGACATACATCAGGTCCGACAGGATGCCGACGACAAGGCCAATCAGGCCAAAGGCAAAGAGCGTGCCGAAGATCACCGGATAATCCCGCTCGACCGCCGATTTGAACCCCAGCTGGCCCAGACCATCCAGACTGAAGATGGTTTCAATGATGATCGACCCGCCGAAAAACACCGAGACGAACAGGGCCGGAAAGCCCGCGATCACGATCAGCATGGCGTTGCGGAACACATGACCGTAAAGCACCCGCCCCTCTGACAACCCCTTGGCGCGGGCGGTCATCACATAGTGCTTCTTGATCTCGTCCAGAAAGCTGTTCTTGGTCAGCAGCGTCAGCGTGGCGAAGGACGAAATCGTGCTGGCCACGACCGGCAGGGTGATGTGCCACAGGTAATCCAGCGCCTTGGCCCAAAGGCTCATCTCTTCCCAGCCCGGGCTGGTCAGGCCGCGCAAGGGGAAGATCTTCCAGTAAGACCCGCCCGCGAACAGCACCAGAAGCAGGATGGCGAACAAGAGCCCCGGAATGGCATAGGCCGCGATGATGATGCCAGAGGTCCAGCTGTCAAAGGCCGATCCGTCGCGCACCGCCTTGCGGATGCCCAAGGGGATCGAGATCAGATAGGCGATCAGCGTCGACCACAGGCCAAGGGTGATCGACACCGGCATCTTTTCAAGGATCAGGTCGGTGACAGAGGCGGAGCGGAAATAGCTGGTCCCAAAGTCGAACCGCAGGAACTTGCCCATCATGATGGCGAACCGTTCCCAGGCCGGGATCATTTCCTTTTCGCAATCCCTGGCCTGCGCCAGAAGGTTGCCCTCATACCCCTCAGGGCAGAGGAAGCGGGCAAAGCCGAACTCCACCTCCAGCTTGGCGCGGAACTCGGGCGGCAGGCCTCGGGCGCCCTGATAGCCGCTGTCGGCGCCGGGATCCTGGCCGCTGGCCCCCGTCACCGCCTCGATCGCATCGCCGCTGCCTTCCAGTTTGGCCTCGATCTGATCGAACGGGCCACCGGGCACGAATTGGGTCAGCGCAAAGTTGATCAGCATGATCCCGAACAGCGTCGGGATCACCAAAAGGATGCGGCGCAGGATATAACCGCCCATGGCTTACTTCAGCGCCCCAGCCGCGCGCAGGGCGGCCTCTTTTTCCGGGTTGTGCCACCAGAAATCCAGCTCTCCAAGGGCATAGGGCGGCAGGGTTTCAGGGTGGTCATACATGTCGTAATAGGCGACCGTATGGGCTGATTTATACCATTGCGGCACCCAGATCCGTTCCGCCCGCAGCACCCTGTCCAGCGCCCGCACCGCCACGTCCAGCTCTTCCCGGGTCTTGGCCCCTTCCACGGCCGCCAAAAGCCGGTCCACCGCCGGGCTGGCATAGCCCATCCGGTTGCGGCTGGAGTTGTCGCGCGTCACCGAGGCCCAGGCCTGTTTCAGCTCGGCCCCCGGCTCATACCCCCCGTTGATGGCATTGCCGACGATGATGTCGAAATCAAACGACGGCGGGTCGATCCGCTGCACCAGCTGGGCGCTGTCCACCATGACCAGCTGCGCATCGACACCCAACGCGCGCAGGTTTTCGACATAGGGGCTGATCACACGTTCGAACGCCGGGCTGTCCTCAAGGAATTCGACCTTGAGCGTCTCGCCCTTGGCATTGCGGCGCAGACCGCCCTCGCCCACCGTCCAGCCCGCCTCGTCCAGAAGGGCCGAGGCCGCACGCAGGTTCTTGCGGTCCATCGCGCGGTCGGGGGTAGAGACAGGCGCCATCACCGCCTCATCCGTGAGGATGGCGGCGCGCAACAGCCCCTCGTCGATCAGCGGTTGCAGAACCGCTGTCTCCTCGGGACTGGCCGGCCCCATGGCGGCCATCTGGGTGTTTTCCCAGACCGAGTTGATCCGCTGATAGAGCCCATAGAACAGCGTCTGGTTCGACCATTCGAAGTTGAACATCAACCCGATCGCCTGCCGCACCCGCGGGTCCTGAAACTTTTCGCGCCGCAGGTTGAACAGGAACGCCTGCCCGGTGGCAATATCGCCCGAGGGCAGCGTGGCCTTCACGATCTGGCCGTTCTGCACGCCCGGAAAGTCATAGGCCGTAGCCCAGTTCTTCGACGAATTCTCGTTGCGGAAGGTGTAGTCGCCCGACTTGAACCCCTCCAACGCTGCCGCGTCATCGCCGAAATATTCAATGCGGATGCGGTCAAAGTTGTATTGCCCCACCGCCAGCGGATGGTTCACGCCCCAGTAATCGGGATTGCGCCGGTAGACCACCTGCTGCCCCGGGCGCAGGCTGTCCAGTACATAGGGCCCGGTGCCAAGGAAGGGCTGAAGGCTGCTTTCCTCAAGATCGCGCTTGTTCGCCAGATAGTCCGCCTTGGACAGGATCGTCAGCCCGCCCGCATTGGCCGGCATGTCCCGAAACGGCGTGCCGGGGGTGAAGGTGAACTTCACGCGGTAGGGGTCCAGCGCCTCGACCTTTTCGAACTTTTCGTTGAACACCGCGCGGAACTCGGCAATCCCCTTGTCGCGGAACAGCTCATAGCTGAACACCACATCCTCGGCCGTCATGGGAGAGCCGTCCGAGAAGGTCACATCCTTGCGCAGGTTGAAGATCACCCAGGACCGGTCCTCGGGATACTCCATCGTCTCGCACAGCCGGCAATAGGCCGCGCCGATTTCGTCCGCCGTGCCCGACAGGATGGATTCGTAGAAGATCTGGCCCAGAGCCACCGGAGCGCCCTTGATGGTGTAGGGGTTCACGCTGTCGAACGTGCCCGGCGCCCATTGGCTGATCTCGCCCCCCTTGGGGGCATCGGGGTTGACGTAGGGCAGATGCTTGAAATCCGCTGGCAGCTTTAGGGCGCCAAAGGTTGAAATGCCGTGGGCCACGATGATCTTTGGCTCTTCGGCCCGCACCATCGGCGCGGCCAGAAGCGTCGAAAGCCCGATCAATCCCGCCAGCCCCCAAGCCCGCGCGTCGAACGCCCTTGCCGCAACACCCGCCGTGCCGTCGCGCCGATCTGCCATGCCAGATGCCTCCATGCCCGCCTGCGCCCGTGCCGGCGCGTTGCGGCGAATCTAGTCCGCCCCCCGCCCCCTCACAAGGCGCGAATGCGTGAAGCCCCGCGCCGGAAACGAAAAAGGCCGCCCAATGGGGCGGCCAATCGCGTGCAGTCCAGGCCCCGAAAGATCAGGGGTTGGATTCCAGATACTTGATGAGGTTGGCGCGATCTTCCGCCTTGGGCAGGCCGGCGAAAGACATCTTGGTGCCGGCGACATAGCCCTTGGGGTTGGTCAGGAAGGCATCCAGGTTTTCCGGGGTCCAGCTGTCGGCGGCCATGGCCAAGAGGCCGTCGGAATAGCCAAAACCGGGAACCGAGGCCTTGGCGCGGTTCACGACGCCGTTCAGATGCGGGCCGGTGCCATCGCTGCCATCCAGCTTGTGGCAGGCCTTGCACTTGCCGAACACCTTTTCACCCGCGGCCGCATCTGCGGCAGCGAAAAGATCCGCAAAGGCCGGGCCTTCTGCGGCGGCTTCGGCCGGGGCCTCGGCTGCGCCGGTGTCGATGGTATAGGCCTGTGCGACAGGCTCGTCACCATGGGCGGCCGGCGCCGTGGCATAAAGCGCGTCCGAAGCCCAGGTCGCGAAGAGATAGACCAGAAGCGAGCCGCAGACGGCCCCGGTCACTTTGGTCACGGTCATCGTATCGAACATGTCTCGCCTTCCCTCTGGCTGGCTCACGCGGCTGATTGGCGGCTATCTACCCGCTTCCCCCCATCGGTTTCAAGGTGTAGTAGCGCGACGAAACGCCCAATTCGGGCCATTTTGTCATGGGAGCCTGCCAGGATGTCGGGTCGCATCGCCTTTCAGGGAGAACTTGGCGCCTATTCGCACCAGGCCTGCGCGCAGGCCCGGCCCGATTTTACGCCCGTTCCCTGCCAGACCTTTGAAGATGTGGTCGAAATGACCCGCTCGGGCGAGGTTGATCTGGGCATGCTGGCGGTGGAAAACTCCACCTATGGCCGGGTGGCCGATGTGCATTCGCTGTTGCCGCGTGCCGGGCTGCACATCGTGGACGAGGCCTTCGTGCGCGTTCATGTCAACCTTCTGGGGGTCAATGGCGCGCAGCTGGCCGACGTGCGCGAGGCGCATGGCCATGTGGTGATTCTGCCGCAATGCGCGGGGTTTCTGAAAGACCATGGCATCAAGGGCCGCGTCAGCAGCGACAATGCCCGCGCCGCCCGCGAGGTGGCCGAGGCCGGCGACAAGACGCGCGCCGCGCTGGCCAGCGAGCTGGCTGCCGAAATCTATGGGCTGGACGTGCTGGCCCGCCACATCGAGGACCACAAGAACAACACCACCCGCTTTCTGGTGATGTCGCGCAGCGCCGATCATTCCCGCCGGGCCGAGCGGATGATCACCACCTTCACCTTCCGCGTCCGCAACATTCCGGCCGCGCTTTACAAGGCGCTTGGCGGCTTTGCCACCAACGGGGTGAACATGACCAAGCTGGAAAGCTACATGGTCGGCGGCAGCTTCATGGCGACCGAATTCTATGCGGACATCGAAGGCCACCCCGACGATGCCAACGTGAAGCTGGCGCTTGAGGAGCTGGCCTATTTCACCACCGAAATGCAGATCCTGGGCGTTTACCCCTCGGACCGCCAGCGCGGCTAATGCCGCGGGGCACTGCGCGCGCCCGTGGCAGCTCTGGCACGGGTTTCCAGTTCAAGCGCCAGCTGGCCGACCCTTGCATCGAATTTCTGGTCCACCTTCGACCGCGCCAGCCGCAGCGATTGCAGGAACAGACGCGCGCCAAGTGACCGTGGCTTGATTTCCGTCGCGACGTGAATCCGCGTGCGGCGGGCACTCATCTCGATCAGTTCGACCCGCGACACCAACTCGATCGAATCAGAGATCAGAAGGAAACCAAGAAGAGACGGTTCCACCATTTCGGTCATCGTCAGGCTGGCCTTGCGCGCCTTGCCGCGGAAAGAGAACCTTGCCACCCATGCCATGCCCGGGCCCGGGCGCGTCTGGGTGTCGGTCCGCTCCACCTCGACCCCGCGCCGCATGGCGGAACGTTCCCAGGCTTCGTGATCGGCAATCGCCGCCCAGACCGCCGACAACGGGGCTTCGATATCCTTCTTGGAGGCGAGTTTCATGGCGTTCCCTGCGCGTTCTACGGTCTGCCCCATGGCGCAACCCAAGGGGGAAAGCTGTTATCCAAGTGCCGAATCTGGGGTCAATCCAGCCGGTCCGCAAGCCAGTTGCGCATCAGAAACTCGGCGATGGCGCCTTTTCTTGGCGGCCGGATGTGCGGATGCCGCCCGGCGAACACCAGAAGAAGCTCTTCGCGGCTGATCCACAGCGCATCCTGCAGTTCCTCAGGGTCGAGGGTAATCGCCTCTGACAGCGCCTTGGCCCGGGCGCCCAGCATCAGATTGGCCGGAAAGGGCCAGGGCTGGCTGGCCAGATATTCAACCGGGCCGACCTGAACGCCTGTTTCCTCGGCCACCTCGCGCCGCACGGCCGCCTCCAGGGTTTCGCCCGGTTCGACAAAACCGGCCAACAACGAATACATCCCCTCGGGCCAGACCGCGTTGCGCCCCAAAAGCACCCGGTTGCCATGGGTCACCAGCATGATGACCACAGGATCGGTGCGCGGGAAGTGTTGTGCCGCACAGACCGGACAGGCCCTCTGCCAGCCGCCTTGCCGCACCTCGGACCGCGCCCCGCAGGCGGCGCAGAACCGGTGCGTGCGATGCCAATGCAGCAAGGCGCGCGCCGTGGCCGCCAGCTCCGCCTCTTGCGGCGAAAGCCGGGTCATGGCGTTGCGCAGATCCTCGAACCCTGCGGCCGGATCGGCGAGGGCCGGATGCGACTGGCGGCTTTGGTCAAAGAAGGACTGTTCCGCCGCCGAACCACTTTCCGGCTCCCACGACGACAGGTCGGCGGCGAAATGCGCGCGGCCCCCGGAATCGCGCCCCAGGAACACCTCCTCGACCGCCCCCGCCAGAATAGGATGATCGGCCGGAACCCAGAGCAATCCAGCCTCGGGACCGGCAAAAAGCGGCTTGCCCCGCCAGACCGGCAGCACAAGGCCCGCACGCCGCGCCTCGGCCAGATCCGTTTCCTTGCCGCGCAGCCATGCCGCCCGATCCCAATCACCGCCGCCGAAAACCACCGGCGCGCCGAACCGCCCGCTGTTGTTGCCCACCTGCTGCCCCTGCGTTGCCCGCGCCCATCTGACACGAACAGCGGCCCAAGATCAAACCGGCGCTTCCGCAGGCCACTCTGTCAAAAATGCAACTTATGAGTGAATTTTTCTCTTTATTTCACCTTGATCAAGGTCTTTGCCCGCAATCGCGGCACATTGCCCCCAAGCCGCCCCGCACGAACGCCCCTCAACCGGAGGGCGGCAGGACTGATGACCCATGGCCCAAGACGCCTCTCGACAATGCCAGACCTCTACGCCCCGTCTGCGGTTGCGGATTCTGGCCACGACCGACCTTCACGCCCATATCCTGCCCTGGGATGATCTGGCCGAACGCCCGGCACCCGATCGCGGCCTTGCGCAGGTGGCCAGTCTGATCGCCGCCGCCCGGGCCGAGGTGCCCCAGAGCCTGCTTTTGGACAATGGCGATTTCCTGAACGGCAGCCCCCTGGCCGAACACATCGCCGAAACCCGGCTGCCCAGCGCCGCGCGCCCCCATCCGATGATCGCTGCGATGAACCGTCTGGGCTATGACGCGGCAACGCTGGGCAACCATGACTTCAGCAACGGCTTGCCCCTGTTGACCCGGTCCTTGCGCCACGCGGCCTTTCCTGTCGTGGCCACCAACCTTGACCGGCTGACAGCGGGCCGGGCCAGTCCGACCCGCCGCCCGTTCCTGCCACGTCAACTGATCCTTCGGCGTGATCTGCCCGACCAGTCCGGCCAGATGCATCCGGTTTCCATCGGCATCCTTGGCTTTCTGCCCCCCCAGACCGTGCTGTGGGAACGGCGGCATCTGGCAGGCCGCATCGCAACGCGCAGCATCCTTGCCGCCGCGCGCGAGGCGCTGAACCGGCTGCGGCGGGCCGGGGTGGATGTCGTGATCGCGCTGTCACATTCCGGCCTTGGCGGGCCTGATCCGGTCGAAGCGGACCATTGCGAGAACATATCGCGCGCGCTGGCCGCCCTTGACGGGATCGATGCCGTGATTGCCGGCCATACCCATCAGGTCCACCCCTTTGCCACGCAGGACGACGCACAGGAAAAGCCGCTGGTGCTGCCCGGCTGCTTTGGCTCGCATCTGGGCGTGAGCGACCTTGATCTGGAACCGGCCCCGCCCGGCAGCGCGGCCACGCGTTGGCAGGTCATCCGCCACCGCGCCGAGTTGCGCCCCGTGGCCGAACGTCAGGGGGCCGAGGGCCGGCTTCACGCCCGCGTCGCGCCCGACCCGGCGATTCTGGCCACGGCCGAGGCGGATACCGCCGCCCTGCGCCAGCGCGCGGCCTTTCCCGTCGGCCAGACCGAGGTGCCGCTACATTCCTATTTCGCCCTGATCGGCCACAGCGCCGTGCAGACCCTTCTGGCCGAGGCGCAGGCGCGCAACATGCGCCGGCTGCTGGCCGGCCTTCCCGAGGCTGAACTGCCGCTGGTGGTCGCCGTGGCCCCGTTCAAGGCGGGCGGACGCAGCGGTCCGGGCAATTACACGGACATCCCACCCGGTCCGCTCACCGTCCGGCATATCTCGGATCTCTACATCCACCCCAACAGCCCTGTGGCCTTGCGCGTCACCGGGCGCGACCTTGCACTTTGGCTGGAGCGGTCGGTCAGCCTGTTCCGCCAGATCGCCCCCGGCAGCCGCGATGCCCCGCTGATCGATCCGGATTTCCCGGCCTACAACCTTGACATGATCCACGGCCTGACCCACGGCATCGACCTGTCGCAGCCGGCCCGGTTCGACTGCCTGGGCCGGATGGCGCGCCCCACAGCCCACCGCATCACCGATCTGCGCCACATGGGAAAGCCGGTCGCCCCGGACCAGACCTTTGTTCTGGTGACCAACAGCTATCGTGCCTCGGGGGGCGCAGGCTTTGCCGGAACCGAGCCGGCCGATGTGGTCATGGAGGACAGCCGCCCGCTGCGCCGCATCCTGCAAGATCATGTCGCCTGTTGCCAGACGGTCGCGCCTGCGGCGGCCACGGGTTGGCGCTTTGCCCCGATGCCCGGCACGACGGCGGTTTTCGACAGCGGGCCCGGGGCCGCCGCCCATGTGGCCGACGTGCCGGGGCTGGAGAGGGCAGGCCCCTGCCCCACCGGCTTTCTGCGCTTTCGGCTGCACCTGTGATCGGATATGCGCGAGCCAACCGCCAAGCCCCGCACAGGTTCGCCCATGCCCTATGACGCCCTTCTGTTCGATCTGGACGGCACGCTGATCGATACCGAAACCGTGGCCCTGCGCACCGGGATGGAGGCCTTTGCCGCCCTTGGCCATCCGGTCGATCTGGCCTTCATGCAGCGGCTTGTCGGGGTGGACATCCCCACCTCGGCCCGGATCATCGGCACGGCCCTGCCCCTGCTGGACCAGGGCCAACTGCAGGCGCGCTGGCACAGCGCCTTTGTTGCCGCCATCGATCAGGATCTGCCGCTGAAGCCCGGCGCGCTGGATCTGCTGTCGGCCCGCCACCGGCCCATGGCGCTGGTCACCTCTTCGGGCCGGGATGAGGCGCATCGCAAACTGAACCGCACCGGCCTTGCCGGGTTCTTCGACACCATCGTGACGCTGGCCGATGTCACCGCGCCCAAGCCCGCGCCGCAACCCTATCTGCTGGCGGCCGAGCGGCTGGGCGTGACGCCGGACCGCTGCCTTGCGTTCGAGGACAGTGAAACCGGGGCCGAGGCCGCCCACCGCGCCGGCTGCACCGTGGTGCAGGTGCCCGATGTCGGCCATGCCAGCGGCCGCTGGGCGCATCATCTGGCCACCGACCTTTTGCAAGGGGCACGTCTGGCAGGTCTGCCCGCCTGAGCAAGGCAGGCCGTCCAGCCCGAAGGCGCCGTCAGGGCGTCATGTGCCGCACCCGCGCGCCCCATTCGATGGCCGCCGCATGCAGCCGGTCAATCGCCAGCTCTTCGCGCACCTCTTCCAGCATCTGCAGCTCGACCTGACTATGCTTGCCATCCGCCGTGACCACGTCACAGGCCAGCGCATAGGCGGTTTCATTCAACCGCTCCGGCAAGGCCGCGCGGATCAGGCCGAACAGCGCATCCAGCCCGTCCTCTTCCTCAAAAAGGTCAAAGACGATCTGGCTGACCCGCCGGATCCGGTCGGCGTCATAATCGGCAAAGACCGGCATGTGGTTGACCATCCGCTGGATGGCCACCAACTCGGCCGTGCGCATGTTCTGATCGCTGGCCGAGGCCGCCACCATCACCGCCACCAAAGCATCCTGTGCCGACATCGGCGCCGTATCAGACATGTCCAAATCCCTTTGCATCCGCGGCAAGATTATTGACGCCCCGGCCCCATGGCAATATGGCACGATTGCCCGTCCGGCACAGGGTCGGCGGCGTTTGAGGAATTGACCATGACCGCGCTTCGTGATGCCGCGATGAAGTCGAAAGCCTGGCCCTTCGAAGAGGCCCGCGCCCTTCTCAAACGCTATGAAAAGAAGGCCCCGGAAAAGGGCTATGTCCTGTTTGAAACCGGCTATGGCCCTTCGGGTCTGCCCCATATCGGCACGTTCGGCGAGGTGGCCCGCACCACCATGATCCGCCGCGCGTTCGAGGTGATTTCCGACATCCCGACGCGGCTGATCTGCTTTTCCGACGATGTGGACGGCATGCGCAAGGTGCCCGAAAACGTGCCCCAGCAGGACATGCTGCGCCAGCACATGCAAAAGCCGCTGACCAGCGTTCCCGACCCCTATGGCGAATATGACAGCTTTGGCCACCACAACAACGCCATGCTGCGCCGGTTCCTGGACACCTTCGGTTTTGAATACGAATTCATCTCGGCAACCGATTTCTACAAGTCCGGCCGCTTTGACGACACGCTGAAACTGGCCGCGGAACGCTATGACGCGATCATGAAGATCATGCTGGCGTCCTTGCGCGATGAACGCCAGCAGACCTATTCCTGCTTCCTGCCGATCCACCCGGAGACCGGCCGCGTGCTTTATGTCCCGATGAAGCATGTGGATGCGGTCAACCACACCATTACCTTCGATGATGAAGATGGCCGGGAATGGACGCTGCCGGTGACCGGCGGCCATGTCAAACTGCAATGGAAGCCCGATTTCGGCGCCCGCTGGGCCGCGCTGGGGGTGGACTTTGAAATGTATGGCAAGGACCATTCCACCAATACGCCGATCTATGACGGCATCTGCGAGGT
>ERZ1645187.4486-NODE-4486-length-11228-cov-28.313971_pt1 | contig 11228 bp, 15 predicted proteins | sample MGYA00575352_ERZ1645187 | MGnify/ENA primary metagenome ERZ1645187 (study PRJEB40837, sample SAMN11349314) | freshwater sediment metagenome | isolation source: river sediment | host: Sediment | place: India: Wazaribad , New Delhi | collected 2017-02-21 ... | reverse complement strand
TCATAATCACATTTTGCTATTAATAGCTGATATCCATCCGCAGGATGGTGACTACCGCAGGCGTTGTGCTATTTCTTATAGTGATGTAGACCTGGCTGATTCTTCTTTCGCTGTCAAATACATAGCGGTAATCTTTTGTGATGGGACCATTCACCACCTTTAGCGGCAGCTTGTAACTGTAGTTAGAGGAGGAAAGCGCGCCCAGCAGTGCATTGCCGAAGCCGCTGCACGTATTTCTGATGTCGGCAAACAGCAGGTAGGGCAGTTGCGCATTCAGATAGCTCCGCGCCGTATTGATAAGCGTATCCGTTGTGCTGCACGCGGTTCCGCTGCGCTGCGTACGGATGAACAGCGAATCGTCTTTGTAATCCAGGCTTTTCTGATAAAGGATGTTGCTGCCGGCGGCCTGTAATCCGCTGATCCGGCTGTCGCTGTTATAGCTGAAGGTATAGCGCGTGTTTTGTGTCGTGTCCGCCGGATAGATCTCCGTCAGCGATTGCAGCGCGCTCAGCGCTCCGTTCAGCCGGATTTCCGAATATGGCGTCAGTCCGTCGCTGTAGTTGATGCGGATGATCTGCGCGCTGTTCAGCAGACTGTAATCAAAAACAAAGGAACTGCCGTTGGCGATAATGCTGTCGTATCGTTCCAGTGAATCGTTGTAGAAATAGCGGAAAGTCTGTTCTGTTACTTCCGTGCCCGAAGCACTGTCGGTGGCAGTAATCAGAATACGGGAAGCTTGCTGTCGCAGATTAATCCTGGCGGGACCTTCTTCCGTCTTCTTGCATGCAAAAAGCAGCAAAATCAATCCGCCGGTCAAAAATAGTCTGGTGCGCATGTTTTATTGCGGAACAACGCCGTTTCCGTACACTTTAGGTTTGCTTTTTTTGGCGCTCTTATTCGGATTGTTCGGATTCTTCATTTGCTGTTTGCGCATGGCTTCAATCTTCTTCCAGTCATTGTACTGGTCAGCAGGGCAGCCCACTCCCTTGTGACAGGAAATGGCGACAAAGGATATCAGGATGAGCATCCAGCTCCGGTAAAATGTAGGGGCACTGTTTTTCATATCAATAAAGATAAGGAACATTGTTTTAAAAAACAACTATCCTTTCAGCACGGCAGTCGCCTCAATTTCCACCAGCAATTCGTCAGAAATCAGCTTGGAAATCTGATACATGCCGGTTGCAGGCTTGATCTCGCTGAAAAACTCACCGTGCGCCTTGCCAATGGCTTCCCACTGAGAAATGTCCGTGCAGAAAATGCGGGTGCGGATAACATCTTCCATGCTTGCGCCGTACGACTGCAGTACTTTCTCGAATTTCTCCAGGATGCATCTGGTTTGTGCATACACATCACCTTTGCCCACTACTTCGCCGTTCACACTGGCGGTCGTACCGGAAATTTCGATGATATTGCCGATTTTCACCGCTCTCGCGTACCCGATAATCGGTTCCCACGGGGAGCCTTCTACAAATAATTGTCTTTCCATGAATTTATTTATTTTGGTAATGAATCTCGTAATCCAGCTGACTTTTGCGGATAACCTCATGCGCTTCGTCGCGGCCGTAGATGCCGGAGATTTCGCATACATTTTTGGTTTCGCCCGGAATGTTTTTGTACGTCAGGAAGTAGTGTTTCAAGCGGTTCACCACACCTTCCGGCAATTCGGAGATGTCGCGGTACTTGCCGTAAATCTCATCGCCTACCAGCACGGAAATAATCTTATCATCCGCTTCGCCTTTGTCGATCAGGCGGATGCCGCCAATCGGAATAGACTTCAGGATGAGATAGCCGTGGTGGATGATTTTCTCTGTCAGTACGCAAATGTCCAGCGGGTCGCCGTCGCCTTTCTCAATGTTGTAACCCGGTGAGTGTTCCCGTGCCAGCGCCGCTACATTTTCATCGCAGTAGGTCTGCGGCACAAAACCATAGAGAGAAGGAATGAAGTTGGAGAATTTCTGCGGGCGGTCCACTTTCAGGAAGCCCGATTCCTTGTCGATTTCATATTTAACGGTGTCGGTCGGAACAATCTCGATGAAGGTGTTCACGATTTCGGGAGATTGATCTCCGGCCGGAATGCCGTGCCATGGGTGCGCAGTGAATTTGCTGTACATATCAGAGTCTTAGTTGGGTGAGTGTTTTTTTAATCACATCAGGCTCAAAGCCTTTCTGCAGCGCAAAGGTATATAATTTTAAACGTCGCTTGTGGGTATCGGTCTCTTTAATTGACTTTAACTTTTTATGAAGTAATGTCTCCAGCTTGCCCGCATATTGTTCCTCATCGATATCGCCCAGATATTTCTGCAGCAATGCAGGCGGGATTTTCTTTTGCTGTAAGGCAAAAATGATTTTCCTTTTGCCCCAGCTTTTCAGTTGCAGTTTGCCGCGGATGAAGGATTGGACAAAACGTTCTTCGTTCAGAAATTTCTCTTCCGCCAGATAAGACAGATAGTGCGCCTGTTCTTTTTCTTCCACACCAAGCAATCTCATTTTTTCGATTACCTCGCTCCGGCATCTTTCCCTGTAGGAACAGAAAGTTTCCAGCTTTTGGATAACCTGACTTTCGGTCAATGGAATGTCGCTTTTCTTTTGCACGCCGGTAAAGTATAATCCTGTCAGATGTCCCAGACGGGATTGCGTTTGGTTTTGATCATGTAGCGCAGGTTCAGCACGAATGTCAGAATCAGATAGATAATGACCGGAGAGCCCAGCGCGATAAAGGAAGTATAGATAAAAAACAGCCGCACCTTTTTGGAAGGTATCGACATCTTCCTGCCGAGATAGGAACATACGCCGTACACACTCATTTCAATGATATCGCGGGGTGTGCGGGACTGTAGCAGTTTGATGGGTTTTTCCAGCATGGATGGTTTTTCTTATTTCATAAAATTAGACAATTTCCTGAAAACAGAAAGTATTTATCATTTCCGGTTCGCGCAGAATGTGGTGGCCGACCGTACATTCCAGACAGCGCTTCTTCGCGCAATACTGCTGTTGCAATTCCAGCATGGACTGGGTGTCGAGTGCCGTTTCCGCCTGCCACACTTCCTTCGGGAAAATGTGCACTTTGTTGTTTTCCTCCGGCGGCCGTGAATATAAAAGTTCAATAGCTGCCTGTTTTCGCTCAATGTCATCGGTATAAATGCCGTAGGCATACAGCAGCGGCACGACCACATTGATAAAAAGTATGTTTTTGAAAGCGGTTCCCGGCTTTTTTTCCTGGAATTTGCTCGCTTTGTCCGGCAGGTAATGCGATTTCCAGTAATCGCTGACGCCCATATTTTCGAGCCATCCCACGGCATCCGGCTGCGAGAGCAATTGCTGGGTGAGCGGAAACTGCGGCAGCAACGAGGCCAGCCATGCGAGCCGGATGGTGGGAAATGATATCGGGCGAATGCGCATGAACTGCCACAGCTGTTCGCGCAGTGGCACAAGACTGTATTTCTGTTGCAGGAAACGGAATTCCTGTTTCAGCAAACGCGGGTAGGGATCCACAAAATCCTTATTCAGGAGACCGGCCATGCCGAACAGCAAGGCTTCCTGCTGCTCGGGACGATCTGCATGTTTCAGCAGGATTTTGTAATCTAACCTTTGCGTCAGCAGCTCGAATGCTTCCTGATTGACAGATGCCCCGAAATATTTGCCCAACAGTTGATAGCAGGTCTGCTCCCAGTCGCCGTTATTTGCCTGATGGTGCGCCAGAATCTCAGCGGCTTTGCGCTCCAGCCGCTCGATAATGAGTCGCTCCTTCCAGTTGGTCATCGTGCAAATGTCCAGCGATGGCAGCGTATGCTTGCAGAGCATAAAATCCGCGTCTTCCATCATCTGATGATACCTGTCGAGCAGTAGCGGCGGAATGCGCCCGTTCAGTTCAAGCGTGGGCAAATGGCTGTCTGCAAGGTCATTGATAAATACGACATGCAGGATGACATTGTTATAAGCCTTATCGTGTTGGTGTCCGTGTGCTTTCCAGTCGCTGGCCAGTACATGCAGCTCCACCGAACCGGCCAGTACGATATCCCCGAGCCTGATTCTGGCCTGCAGAAAATCGGGGCCGCCATGCCGATTGTAGGTGCCAAAGTCGAGCATCGTAATCGGTTCTCCCTGCACGGTATGCAGTTCCCGGGTGTTGAACAGTTTGTGCTGCCAGATAAAATGTAAGAGTCGCTCCTTCATACGCCGCATTTGCTATATAGATACCAATGCGGGCAGAATTCCATAAAAAATATGTCGAAAAAAATGACGGCAGACATATTCCGCAGAGATCAGTACTTGTTTTTACAAACCTGAATAAATGTGAAAATTGCGTGAAAGCAACGTGTTTAAATGCCATACCACCATACTAAAAACGGTATTTTTTCGTTTGCAGGTATAGTAGAATTAAAAAAATAGTCTAATTTTACACCTCATATTAAAATAAAGTAAACAACATTTTAAACTTAAATTGACAATCATGGCTCAAGCACAAACAGCAAAATCTGCTAAGAAAGGATTTACATTACCTGCATTCGTAGTGATTATTGTGGCACTCATTGTATCTGAATTGATATTTCATTTCGTTTTCGGTGATGCTTCCCACTTTAAGGATTCATTGAAAAAAGAACCTAAACCAGGTGACTATATGGGTATCATCTACAAAGGTGGTTTCATCGTACCTTTCCTGATGACCATGTTCCTCGTGGTAATCACGTTCTCTATTGAGAGATACCTGACTATTGGCAAAGCAGCCGGTACTGGTAATCTGGAGACGTTCCTGCAAAATGTTAAAACAAAATTGGCAGCTAACGACATCAGTGGTGCAATGGCAGAGTGCGACAAACAAAAAGGTTCTGTAGCAAACGTAGTACAAGCCGGATTGCGCAAATATGCTGAGATGGAAAAAAATACAGAACTGGAAGGCGAGAAGAAAGTACTGGCTATTCAGCAGGAAATCGAAGAGTCTACTGCATTGGAATTGCCTTCACTGGAGCAAAACCTGACAGTTATCGCGACTATCGCATCTGTGGGTACGCTGATTGCGTTATTAGGTACGGTAATCGGTATGATTAAAGCGTTCGCGGCACTCGCAACTTCCGGTACTCCGGACCCTGCTGCGTTGGCAACCGGTATCTCTGAGGCGTTGATCAACACGGCATTAGGTATCTTTACTTCTGCTTTGGCGATTATCTTCTACAACCTGTTTACCAGCAAAATTGACAAACTGACTTACGGTATCGATGAAATCGGTTACAGTCTGACTCAATCTTTTGCTTCCAGAAAACACTAATTCTCAGAATCCTAAATAACGGAAAATGCCAAAAATTAAAGTACCTCGTAAAAGTACCATAGTGGACATGACCGCCATGTGCGACGTGTCTTTCTTGTTGCTCACCTTCTTTATCCTTACGGCAAAGTTCCGCCCAACCCAGTTAGTACCTATTGAGATTCCGACATCCCGTGCAGAAAAAAATGCTTCTGACGATCTGATTACCATCTCTGTCGATAAAGACGGAAATGCGTACATGGGCGTGTCCATCCCGAAGAGACGTGGAGAGATTCTGGAAAAAGTGATTGCCAAATACGGCGAGAAATACCCGAATGTAGCAGCGATGACACCGGCACAAAAAGCACAGTTCAACAACCTGGAGCTGATTGGTGTGCCTATTCAGAACCTGCCCCAGATTGTGGGACTCAAGCCGGAGCAATTGCAGGAATACAAGTTCCCGGGAATTCCTAAAGACTCCACGGAGAATCAATTGGGCGAATGGATCATGGCGGCACGATATGCCTATGCTGAAGATGATATCAACAAGTTGAAATTTGCCATCAAAGGAGATAAGAGTTCTAATATTAAAGCCGTACAACGCGTAATAGAAGTGATGAAAGAAAAAGACGTGTACAGCTTTAACATTATTACCTCTCTGGAAGGCAGCAATGATTAATTAATTTTGAAGATACGAATGTATTTCAAACAAAATAACAGAAGAAAATGGCAGATATAGATACCTCCTCCGGCGGGGGGAAAGGAAAGGGCGGTAAACGCTCCAAGAAAATGTCCACCCGCGTCGATTTAACTCCCATGGTAGATTTGGCTTTCCTGCTGATTACCTTCTTTATGTTGACGACTTCCATGTCAAAACCGGTCGCCATGGATTTGGCTATGCCGAAAAAAGACGATACGAAGAAACAAGACGTAAAAGAATCCAAGGTGCTCAATATTATCTGTGATAAGGATGATGTCATCTGGTATTACGAAGGTCTGAAAGTAGCCGGTCTGAAAAAAACGGATTATTCTTCCGGTGGATTGCGTCAGGTGATTCTGAAAAAACAGAAGAAAGTAGACGCCATGCACGGCAAAGATGATAAAGGGGATACACAGATTATCGTATTGGTGAAACTGACAGACGATGCCAACTACCGCAACATGGTGGACGTGTTGGATGAAATCGATATTACCGATACTAAAATCTACGCTATCCAGGATTTGTCAGACATTGAAAAAGAAGCCATCGCCAACGGTGGTGTGGTGAAATCCTTTGCCGCAGAATAATCGCCCGCACAATAGTGAACGCGCTATTTTCGTTTAAATAAAACAAAACGTACGAATGGAAAACATAAATTATAAAGGAACGCCGTGGGACGATATTATCTTCGAAGGAAGAAATAAATCCTATGGTGCATATGAGCTGAGAAAGCTTACCGAAAAAAACCAGACGCGCGGTATTATCATCGCCGTGGTGCTTTTCGTGGCAGTAGTGCTCTCTTCTCAGTTTAAGATATTTTCTTTTCTTACCTCTAAAAAGGCAGAAAAGGAAGTCTCTCTCGAGATGACAAATATTGATATTCCGCCACCACCACCACCGGTAGAAGCGCCACCGCCACCGCCACCGCCACCGCCGGTTCGTCCTACCATCAAATTCGTAGAGATGATCGCGAAGGAAGATGAGAAAGTGGCAGAGGAAGCGCCGCTGACTAAAGTAGAGGAAATCAAGGAAACACAGGTGGCTACCGTTACACAGGAAGGAGATAAAGATGCGAAAGCCATCATTTCTGACGTGGTGGGCAACGGTCCGGCAGTAGCTGAACCACAGCCGGAAGCGCCGAAAGAACCGGAAATCTTCGACCGAGCAGAGGTAATGCCGGTATTCCCGGGTGGACCTGCCGCATTGATGAAGTTTCTCGGTTCTAACATCCGCTATCCGGCCATCGCCCGTGAAAACGGCCTGGAAGGAAAGGTAATCGTGAAATTCTACGTAGATACCGATGGTACGGTAAGAGACCCGCAGGTATTGAAAGATGGCGTTGGAGGTGGAGCCGGAGACGAGGCTATCCGCGTTATCAAAACGATGCCAAAATGGTCGCCGGGTTCACAGCGCGGTAAGAGCGTAAAAGTGTACTACACGTTGCCTGTTACCTTCAAGCTGCAATAACAAAAAATGTTTTTTACTTTATGAATAGAAAATCCCTTCGCAAGAAGGGATTTTTGCTTTCTTAACCAAAAAGCTGTCCCTTATTCTTTAAATTCGCAGTATGAACCTTTTCAGTCACCCGGGCTTCGTGTTGCGCATCTGTATAGCCGCAGGCTATATCGTGCTCAGCATCTTTTTATTCCTACGTCCTTATATCTTAAGTTTTCTTACTACGGAACTAACTTACGGTTTCAGCGTTGTATTATTATTGTATGGATTGTTCAGGATATACAGAGCCTATGAAATGTACAAAAATGATGAAATTTAACTCCATTCGCAGCTGGATGTTCGCGGTGTTGCCGCTGCTGTTGCTGTGGTCTTGTCAGGGAGAACAATCGTCATCCAATGGGAACAACGCGTGGAACAGCGGTAAGATAGTAATTGCCGCGGATGAAAACCTGAAGGCAATACTTCCGCAGCTTACACAAATCTATCAGCATCAATTTCCGAAGGCAGAAGTGGTGCTGCAATTCCGCCCGCAGCATACCATTCTCAACGATTTTCAGGAAGGTAAAATATCCTCGATGATAGTGAGTCGTCCGCTGACTGCCAAAGAAGTGGAGAATGCCACCGCGATACAAACGGTGAAAGTGCAGCAGCATATTTTCGCATACGATGCTGTCGCCGCGATTGCCGCTAAAAATGCTTCCGTGAAGGAACTCGATATTCGTCAGATTGCCGCTTATCTGCAGCCGGGCGCTCCGGTACAGCTGGTATTTGACAATGCAGCATCCGGCGTGGCACGCAATATCATCGAAAATACGGGCGTGGAACCTGCGTTATTTAAACAGGCACTCGCGGTTTCTTCCGTGCAGGCAGTGATTGATTATGTAGCGGCACATCCTAATGCCATCGGATTTATTCCATACAACCAACTGAGTGATGAAGACAGCCCCGAAGCAAAAGCATGGATGTCGAAGGTGAATGTGTTGCCGGTCCGCAAAGGTGATACGCTGGCCGTCATTTCACAGTACAGCATCGCGACATTCGCATACCCTTTGCAGAGTCAGTTGAATCTGGTGTTGGGCAATAATCCCGAACTCGTGGGACGCGGCTTTGCCAATTTCCTGTTTCGCGAAAAGGCATCCAAAATCCTGCTGAAAGCGGGCATGGTGCCGCGCTATTTGCCGGTGCGCAAAATAAATGTGCACGACAAGTTGCAGGTGAAGGAAGAGAAGCCCTTATAATGATATCTTAACTTTCAATCTCACTTTTCTTTTTGTATTTTTATAATCTCATTTACACGTTATGGCAGAAGATAAAGTAATTATTACGTACGCTGGAAAATCTACCGAATGTCCGGTAATTATCGGCACTGAACAAGAGCCTGCAATGGATATTGCAAACCTGAGAGATGACACAGGTCTGGTAACACTCGATTTCGGGTATAAAAATACAGGTGCCACCAAGAGTGCTATCACATTCCTGGATGGAGAACTCGGTATCCTGCGCTACAGAGGATATGATATCGCGGATCTGGCAGAAAAATCCAATTTCGTGGAAGTTGCTTACTTGTTGTTGTATGGTGAATTGCCTACCGCACCTCAGTTAGCAGATTTCACGTCCAAATTACAGGCTAATTCAGATGTGCCGGCAGAGATCGCCACTATCCTGAAGGCCATGCCGAAAGGTACGCATCCGATGGCACAACTGGCCGCCGCCACATTGGCACTGTCCGGTGTATATGCCAAGGATTCGGCTAAAGCAACAGAAGAAACCATCATCAACATACTGGCGAAATTCCCGGTGTTGGTAGCCATGGTAATGCGCAATACACAGGGACTGGATTTTGTTCCTAATGATAAGAGCCTCGGCTATGTAGAAAACTTCATGAATATGGCATTCGGCAAACAAGCCTCTCAGGTGATTGTGGATGCCATGGATAAATTGCTGATTCTGCATGCAGACCACGAACAAAACTGTTCTACGTCTACGGTGAGAATGGCGGGTTCATCCAATGCCAATGTATACGCTTCCGTTTCTGCCGGTATTTCCGCGCTGTGGGGGCCACTGCACGGCGGTGCGAATCAGGCGGTATTGGAGCAACTGGAAGCGATTGAAGCAGACGGCGGCGATACCGCTAAGTTTGTGGCAATGGCAAAAGATAAAGCTTCCGGCTTCCGTCTGATGGGCTTCGGACACCGCGTCTACAAAAACTTTGACCCACGCGCCAGAATCATCAAAAAAGCATGTGATGAAGTATTGAACGACCTTGGGGTGCAGGATAAAAAACTGACGATTGCCATGGAACTGGAGCAGGCTGCCCTGAACGACAGCTACTTCGTGGACAGAAAACTGTACCCGAATGTCGACTTCTATTCCGGTATTATCTACAAGGCTATCGGCTTCCCTACAGATATGTTCACACCGTTGTTTGCCCTGGGTCGACTGCCGGGATGGGTGGCTCAATGGAAAGAAATGAAAGAGAACAAAGAGCCTATCGGTCGTCCGCGTCAGATTTTCACAGGCGCCACACTGCGTCCTTACAAAGAAGTAGAAAATCGTTAATTCAAGCGATACAACTATACAACCTGCCTACAATGGCAGGTTTTTTTATGCATATACGGGAAAGTCAGTATCTTTGCAGCACAGGCATGATAGAAGTAAATCCGAAAATAGAAGAACGCGCGGTTTTAGTAGGGATTATCAGAGATAATCAGACGGCAGAACAGGTGGATGAATACCTGGATGAACTCGCATTTCTGGCAGAAACCGCCGGTGCGGTGACCGTCAAGAAATTCACCCAGAAATTAAAACATCCCGATACCCGTTTTTTTGTGGGTAGCGGAAAGTTGGAAGAGATCAGGGCCTACAAAGAATATGCGGATATTAATACCGTAATTATTGACGATGAGATTTCGCCGGCGCAGCAGCGCAACCTCGAAGCAGAACTGAAATGTAAAATCCTCGACAGAACGAGCCTGATCCTCGATATCTTCGCGATGCGCGCGCAGACGGCACAGGCCCGCACACAGGTGGAACTGGCGCAGTTGCAGTACCTGCTGCCGCGATTGAAAGGCTTGTGGACGCACCTCGAAAGACAGCGCGGTGGTATCGGTATGCGTGGTCCGGGAGAGAAGGAAATTGAAACCGACCGTCGGGTCATCAACGATAAGGTGGCACGCCTGAAGCGCGAGCTGGAAATCCTGGATAAGCAGGAGGAAACCCGCCGGAAAACGCGCGGTGAACTGATTCGAGTGGCGCTGGTAGGATATACCAACGTAGGAAAATCCACCATCATGAATCTGTTGAGCAAAAGCGAGGTGCTGGCAGAAAACAAACTCTTCGCGACGCTGGATACCACGGTGCGCAAAGTGGTGATTGACAATATTCCATTTCTGTTGAGTGATACCGTTGGATTCATCCGCAAGCTGCCGCATCATCTCGTAGAGAGTTTCAAATCGACGCTCGACGAAGCCAAAGAGTCCGATATCATCGTACACGTGGTGGATGCTTCGCACGAGAATTTCCGGGATCAGATCAATGTAGTGAACGAAACACTGTCGGAACTGGGTGTTACGAAGCAGCCGCGACTGATAGTATTTAATAAGATGGATTTATACCGCGAGAAACATTTCGATAAGTTTCTGCCGGATGATATCAAGCAGGAATTGTCTGCGGAATTTGAGAAAAATATGCGTTCCTGGATGAACTGCAACTGCGTGTTCATGTCGGCCATCAATAAAGAGCATGTCGATGAGCTCAGAAATACTATGGTGCTGATGGTGCAGGATATGTACCACAAGCGCTATCCGTATAAAAGCAATTTTTACGGGTGAGGTG
>ERZ1645187.4484-NODE-4484-length-11232-cov-6.355909_pt1 | contig 11232 bp, 12 predicted proteins | sample MGYA00575352_ERZ1645187 | MGnify/ENA primary metagenome ERZ1645187 (study PRJEB40837, sample SAMN11349314) | freshwater sediment metagenome | isolation source: river sediment | host: Sediment | place: India: Wazaribad , New Delhi | collected 2017-02-21 ... | reverse complement strand
GGAGTCGCGACCAGCGCGAACGAGACGCCGACCAGCAGCGAAAGCTTAGTCTTGGTAGTCATAGATACCCCTCATCAACAAAGTGGTTTCGAGTTCAAGAGTGGCGAATGCGCGCCCGTTTATTGGTCATTCGTAGTCCACATTGCCCCTGTTCAATACACGTTCACGCGTTCTTGAAAAGAGGAAAACCATCCGCAACGAAACGAAATTGCGCATATCGGCAAGCCCTGATGTACATGGTGACAAAAGCGCCACAGTGCGCAGGCCCTGTGGCGCGAAAATGTGACGGGGATGTGCAAGGGGCCTTGCGGAGCAATCCGGCCTGCCCCGGATCAGGGACGCCCGGGTTCGGGAAGCGGCTGTTCATCCGCTGCTGGCTGCTGCCCCTGACCGGCGGCCTGCTGGCGGGCGATGTAATCCTTTTCCGCCTGCTCGACGCGGGCCTGGGTTGCCGCCGCATCCTCATCGATGGTGGAGAGGCGCTTGGCGCGTTCGGCCGCGATCAGCTGGCTCATCCGAAGATCCGGATTGTCCTTCTTTTCCGCATAGGCCGCGTTGATCAGCTGCGCGGTGCAGCCGGTGGAGCCGCCGGGGCCGACCGGCGAGCAGCTCATGATTCCGCCGCGGCCCACGGTTTCGTAGGCGAGCACCTTGTTGTTCCAGGCCTCGTTCTGGGGCGAATCCGAGCCGCGCAGGCTGGGCGGGATGCGATAGCGCTCGCTCTCGTTCAGGCGCGGGCAGACGACGATCTCGTCCCCGGTCGATTCCGGGCATTTGTCATCGCCATAGACGATCACCATGTTCACCTTGGGCTCGGCCGCAGGCTGGGCAAGCGCCGGACCCGGCAGGGCAAGCAGGGCGGCCCCGAAAGCGAGGGCGGCGGGCAATCTGGCGAAACTGGTCATGTGCTGTCTCCCGTATGGGCGGTAATAGGAACCCTGAGGCGTGAATGCCAGATGAAGCCGCAGAGGCATTGGCGCCAGTCAAATTTGGGGCGCCAGTCAAATTTGGGGGGGCGGTCAAATTTGCGGTGCGGGTTGCAAGCGGGGCTCAGGAGGATGGCTTCAGATGCGCTCGGCAAGGCGGATCGCGGCGCGGCAGCCCAGGCGGATCGCCCCGGCCAGTAGGGGATAGGCGGGCGCACGCTCCGCCCCGGCGGCAAGTGCGGCATCGCGGTGGGCGCGCTCGTCATCGCGGAATTCGGCGATGGTGGCGGCCAGTTCCGGCTCGCTTGCGCCCAGCTCCTCAAGCTGCTGGGTGTAGTGGCGATCGATCTCTTCCTCGACCGCTGCGGTGCAGGCCATCGCCGCTTCCGGCCCGATCAGCGCGGTCGCCGCGCCCAGCGCAAAGCCCGCGACGTGCCAGAACGGCTGCAGCGCGGTGGGGCGCACTCCGCGTTCGGCCAGCAGGGCGTTGAACTTTGCGAGGTGCGCGGCCTCCTGCTCGGCCATGTGGCGGACTTCGCCGGCGTGCGGGGCGCGGTTGCCCATTACGGCAAGCTGCCCGGCATAGATCCGGGTGGCGCCGTATTCCCCCGCCTGATCGACGCGCAGGATGCGGGCGATGGCTTGCTTCTCGGTCATGCTGAGGCCCCGGAATTGCGGCGCAGGAGTGCCAGAACGGCCAGCGCGCCCGCGGTGGAAATCAGGAAGTTGAAGCCCGCCAGGCTGATGCCCAACAGCTCCCACTGCACATCGTCGCAGCGGACCAGCGGCGCGGCGAGAATTCCGGCGAGGGGATCGCCGCCCACCGCCGCCGGAGCGCCCGTGCAGGTGGTAAGCCCTTCCCACCAGCCATATTCGACCCCGGCATGGAACGCGCCGATCAGGCCGGACACGAGAATCGCGAGGGCGGCGAGCAGCGTGAGCGGACGAGCCGCGCGCGGCACGGCCAGCGCCAGGCCAGCCAGCGCCAGCGCGGCGAAGTGCGGCCAGCGCTGCCACCAGCACATCTCGCACGGGTAAAGGCCGAAGCCGTATTCGCTGATGTAGGCTCCGCCCAGCAGCGCTGCCGGAATCGCCAGCGCCAGCCAGGCCGCCCGGCGAGAGCCGTCCTGCCCCCGTTCGTTCATCAGTTGCCCCGGCTCGCCAGCGCGGCCCCGGCGGTGCGGCGCAGGGTTTCCTTGGCGTAATGAAGCTGGAAGTCGTCGATGCCCTTGGCCTTCAGTTCCTCAGCCGTCAGCTTGAAGCGCGGATCGTCCTGCCGATCGGATTCCAGCTTCTTGTCATCCATGCCGATCTCGTTGACGAGGTGGCGGCGCAGATCGCTTTCACGGATCGCCAGCTCGCTGCGGCGGCGGGCATCGGGATCGGACAGCTGCGGCACCTTGATGTCCGGCTCGATCCCGCCTTCCTGGACGGAACGGCCAGCGGGGGTGAAGTACCGCGCGGTGGTGAGCTTTACCGCATGGGCCTTGTCGAGCTGGAACAGCGACTGGACCGAACCCTTGCCAAAGCTGCGCTCGCCCATCACCAGTGCGCGGCGCTGGTCCTGCAGCGCGCCCGCCACGATTTCCGAAGCCGAGGCCGAGCCGGCATCGATCAGAACGATCACCGGCAGGCCCTTGGCCGCATCGCCCGGGAACATCGATTCGGCCCGGTAATATTCATTGTCCCGCGCATTGCGGCCCCGCTGCGAGACGATGTCCCCCTTGGTCAGGAACAGGTCGGACAGGGCCACGGCCTCATCCAGCGAACCGCCGGGGTTGGAACGCAGATCAAGCACCAGCCCGGTCAGGCTGCCGCCCGCCTGCTTGCGCAGATCCGCGATCCCCTGGGCCACCTGCTGCCCGACGTTGCGCGAGAATTCGTTGACACTGATCGTGCCGATCGCGCCATCGAGCTTCCAGGTGACCGGCTCAAGCCTGATGACGCCGCGCGTCACGGTGACATCGAAGGGCGCGTCGCGGCCCGGTCGGAAGATCGTCAGGCGGATCTTGGTCCCGGCCTCGCCGCGCATCTGGGCCACGGCATCGTCAAGCTCGCCGCCATAGATCAGCTTGCCGTCCAGATGGGTGATATAGTCGCCCGCCTTGACCCCGGCCCCTTCCGCCGGGCTGCCGCGCATCGGCGAGATCACCTTCACCGCGCCGTCATCCATCGCGACCGACAGGCCAAGGCCGGAGTAATTGCCGTCGATCATCGTCGTCAGGCGCTGGAGCGTCGCGCCTTCGAGATAGGTGGAGTGCGGATCGAGCGCCGCCAGCATCCCGTCGATCGCGCCGTGGACCAGCTTCTCGTCGTCGGCTTCCTCGACGTACTGCGCCTTGACCAGCTGATAGACGGTGAGCAGCCGGCCGAACTGCGGGCCGGAACGGCCATCGACCGCAGCAAGGCCCGCCGTGGTCGCGGGCAGCAGGGCAACCGCACCGGCCAGCAGGGTGGCGCGCAGCAGGGAGGCGGGTTTCATTGCGGCAAGCCTTTCAATCGATCGTGCGCCTTCTATCGCGCAGCACAGCTTAACGCCAGATGGCGGAGTGCTCGAAGATTCCCCCAGGTACAGGCGGAATTTCCGGCAGGCCGCTCAGCCCCGTAGCAGGTCGAGCGGATTGACCGGGACACCGTCCTTGCGCAGTTCGAGCGTCAGCACCGGGCGCCCGGTCCCGGTGCGCCCCAGCGGGGCTCCGGCGACCAGCCGGTCGCCAACCCGGGTGTCGAGCTCGGCCAAACCCGTGACCAGGCTGGTCCAGCCGCCGCCGTGCTCGATGATCACGATCGCGCCATAGCCCTGGTACGGACCGGCAAAGACCACCCGCCCGGCCCCCGGCGCGACGGCCTGGGCCTCGGCACGGGTCAGGATCGAAACCCCGCGCGAGCCTGGCTGGCCGGCAACCCGCGCTCCGAATCCCACCACCAGCCTTCCCGCCACCGGGAGGAGGTAGCGCGCGGGCGCCTGCGGCTCTGGCACCGCGGCTGCGGGGATAGCTGCGACCTCGGCAACCTGAGGGCGCGCAGGGCGCAGCACCGGTCCCGGCAAGGCGGCCAGTTCGGCGCGCAGGGCGCCTGCGCGGGCCAGTTCGTCAAGCAGGCCGGTAAGATCGCGGGCCTGTTCCTTGAGCGCCAGAGCGCGCGTCGCTTCGCGGTCAGCGACCCCGCCGACCTCGCGCGATTCGAGCCGCTGCCGGGTTTCGAGCATGGCCAGTTGCTTGCGCCGCTCGCCCAGTTGGCCCTGGCTGGCCCGCAGGCCGGCGGCGACCTGGCGCGCCTGATCCTGCAGGGCGCGGGCGCGATCGAGTTCGGCGCGCAGGCCGGCGGTCCGCCGTTCCACCTCGGGCAGCATGGTTTCGAGCACCGCGCGCAGATAGACCGCATCGTGGAGCGAGCCCGGCCGCAGCAGGGACAGCGCGGGGGGACGGCGCGACAGGCGCTGCAGCGCGGCCGTCAGCCGCACCAGCGGGCGCTGCCGTTCAGCCAGGCGGGCGCGCAGTTCGGCGCGCTGGCGCTCGATCAGGCCGATCCGCGCCTCCTGGGCAGCAATTTCGGCCTCGGCCTGCTGGATGCGGGCAGCGATGGCAGCGCCTTCCTGGGCAGTGCGCTCGGCCGCCTCGCGGATGGAAAGAGCTTCGGATTCAAGAGTTTCTGCGCGGCGGCGGGCCTGCTCTCCCTGCTGCTGGGCGCGGGCCAGGGCCTGTTCGCCCGCCTCAAGGGAATCGAGAGAATCGGGCGTCAGCGGGCTCTGCGCCACCGCGGCACCAAGCGCGGCCACCACGGCACCTAAAGCGGCAGAGAAGATCAGGACGCGGCGCATCGCGGGCCTTATCCCGAACGATGATAGGGATGGCCAGCAAGAATGCTGGTCGCGCGCCACAATTGCTCGGCCAGCATCGCGCGGGCCATCAGGTGCGGCCAGGTCATCGCCCCGAAGGCGAGCAGCAGGTCGGCGCCTTCGCGGGCGGCATCGCCGTGTCCGTCGGCGGCGCCGATCATGAACCGCGCCTCGCGCACTCCTTCATCGCGCCACTTGCCGATGAGGGCAGCGAACTCTTCGGAGGACATCTGCCTGCCGCGCTCGTCTAGCAGGACGGTGCGTGATTGCGACTGCGGCGCCGGGACGGTGCCACCCGTGTCCGGCAGCTCGGTCAGCCTGAGCGGCCAGGTGATCCGCCTGGCATAGCGGGCGATGAGATCGGCCTCCGGCGAGCGGCCGATCTTGCCCCGGGCAATGACATGAAGAAGCACCGGTGAAGATCAGGCGCTGCCGGAATCTCCGAAGGCCCACATCCGTTCGAGGTTGTAGAACGTGCGCACTTCCGGGCGGAACAGGTGGACCACCACGTCGCCGGCATCGACCAGCACCCAGTCGGCGGCGGGCAGGCCTTCGATCCGCACATGGCCGAAGCCGGCGGCCTTGATCCGCTCGGCCAGCTTCTGCGCCAGCGCGGCGACCTGGCGCGTCGAGCGGCCCGAGGCGATCACCATGTGATCCGCGATCGAGCTCTTGCCTTCGAGCGGGATGGAAACGATCTCCTCGGCCTTGTCGTCGTCAAGCGACTGGATGACCAGCGCGTGGAGCGATCCGGGCTTCGCAGACGGAAGCGGGGCGGGAGCGCCGGAAGCTTCCGGCAGGGGTTGGGCAGACGTCATGTAAGCGCGAACGGCTCCTCTGGGCGAGCAGGGCAAAGCGGATTTGTCATGCTGTGTCGGGATCGACGGGACGGTGCGTGAGCGGGTCCCTGAAGGCACGGCCGGAAAAACGGCTGGACCAGTCCGGATCGGCGCGGCGCAGGGCCGTGGCCGAACGGGGATCGGGATCGAAACGCAAGGGTATCAGCGCGGGGGCGCTCCATCCTGCCCGGTTGTTCAAGCTGGCGGCAGACCGCCGGTAACGGCCGAGCCAGGCCGCCGCGGGGCTCGCGGCTGCGGCGCCATCATAGCCCGGACGGGCGATAACCGCAATCGGCATGGCGCGGGCAATACCGCGCCAATCGCGCCAGCGGTGCAACTGGGCCAGATTGTCGCTGCCCATCAGCCAGATGAAGCGGTGACGCGGGTAGCGGCGCTTCAGCCCCCGCAGGGTATCCACCGTGTAGCGCGTGCCCAGCTCCCGCTCAATCGCGGTTGGCACGATTCGCGCCCGCCGGGCCATGGCGATTGCCGAGCCGAGCCGGGCGGAGAGCGGCGCCATCCCTTCGCGCGGCTTCAGCGGATTGCCGGGCGAAACCAGCCACCACACCTCGTCCAGGTCCAGCGCGCGCAGCGCGGCAAGGCTGATCTGGCGGTGACCGCCATGCGCGGGATTGAAGCTCCCGCCCAGAAGGCCGACCCGCTTCAGCGCCGCAGCCTAGGGCCGGACCTGGCCGGTGCCGCGCACCTGCCATTTATAGGTCGTCAGGCCTTCCAGCGCCACGGGCCCGCGCGCGTGAAGCCGCCCGGTGGCAATGCCGATTTCCGCCCCAAGGCCGAATTCCCCGCCGTCGGCAAACTGGGTGCTGGCATTGGCCATCACGATCGCGCTGTCGACTTCGGCCAGGAAGCGTTCGCACACGCCTGCGTCCTCGCTGACAATCGCGTCGGTGTGGTGCGAGGAATGGCGCGCGATGTGATCCAGCGCCGCGTCGAGGCCATCGACCACCGCGACCGACAGAATGGCGTCAAGGTATTCGGTGTCCCAGTCCTCGTCGCTGGCCGCGCCCACTCGCGGGTCGAGCGCACGGGCGCGGGCATCGCCGCGCAGTTCGCACCCCCCGTCGAGCAGGGCGGAGACGACCGCCTGGCCGCCCGGAAACTGCGCGTCGAGCAGCAGCGTTTCCATCGCCCCGCAGATCCCGGTGCGGCGCAGCTTGGCGTTGAGCGCAATGGCCAGCGCCTTGTCCGGATCGGCGGCGCTGTGCAGATAGGTGTGGCAGATCCCGTCGAGGTGGGCGAGCACCGGCACGCGGGCATCGGCCTGGACCCGCGCGACCAGGCTCTTGCCGCCGCGCGGCACGATCATGTCGATCAGCCCCGCCGCGCTGAGCATCGCGCCGACCGCAGCGCGGTCCTGAGTCGGCACAAGCTGCACCGCGTCTTCAGGCACTCCTGCCGTGGCCAGGCCCCGCACCAGCGCGGCATGGATCGCGCGGTTGGAATGGACCGCCTCGCTCCCCCCGCGCAGCAGCACCGCATTGCCCGAACGCACGCACAGCGCCGCTGCATCGGCGGTGACGTTGGGGCGGCTTTCATAGATGATCCCGATCAGGCCGATGGGAATACGCACCCGCGCCAGCACCAGCCCGTTGGGGCGCTCGCTGCGGCTGATCTCTTCCCCCACCGGATCGGGCAGATCGGCCACGCTGTCGACCGCCGCCGCGATTCCTTCGAGCCGGGCGGGATCGAGCCGCAGCCGGTCAAGCATCGCCCCGGTCAGCCCGGCCGCCTCGCCCGCCGCGACATCGCGGGCATTGGCTGCAAGGATGGCCGCCTCGTCGCCGCGCAGGGCGGCAGCCGCAGCGTGCAGGGCCGCCGCCTTGGCCGGGGCATCCATCCGCGCCAGTACGGTCTGCGCGGCGCGACCGGCGCGGGCGAGCCGGGCCACAAGCTCTGCGGGTGTTTCGGGGAAGGACTGGGTCTGCTCGGTCATGCCCGCGCGCCTATCACCACCGGCAGGGCTTGTCACCGCCGGGCAACCGTCCGCGCTGCATATGGTTAAGGGTGCAAACGATTCGTCGCGCGAGTCTTTCGATTCGACGACAAGCACGGTTAAGGGATTCGCGCCGCGCCGACGAAGCTGCTAGCGCCCGCCCCGCAAGAGCAGGCTAAGGCATTAGGGGTCGACTTGAACAGGCAAACCGACGGGGGGCTGGCCAGCCGCCTGCGGACATGGTTCCCGGATCGCGAATTCTTCATGCGGTCGCAGGGGCAGGTCCGCTTTATCAAGGTTTCATCGCGGGTGCAGATGATCGGTGCGGGGGCGGTTGCGGCCCTGGCGCTGACCTGGCTCGGCTCCGTCACGACCATGGCCGTATCCCAGTATCTGGCGAGTCGCGACCGGCTGGCCCTGCTTGACCGCGAAGCCAAGGTTACCTCTGCCGAAAGCCGCGTGGCGGAATACCGCGACGACCTGAAGGGCGTGGCAGGCGATCTGGAAAAGCGCCAGGACTTCCTCGAAAAGATGGCCGAGGCGCATCTGGGCGAGCTGCCTACCGATGCCAAGGCGGGCGAAACCGTGTCCGATTCGTCGGGCGAGGCCGCGAAGACCGTGAACAAGGTCAGCGCCCTGATCCCCGAGGCCGGCGCGCTTGCCCGGATCGAGGCGCGCCAGCTGGCCTTCGCCGAAGCGCTGACCCGCGCGGCTGACCGGCGCGCGGCGGCAGCGGCGGAAAAGATCCGCAAGCTCGGCCTCAACCCCGGCATGATGCTCGCCTCGCTGGACGATCGTAGCGCGATGGGCGGCCCGCTGATCCCGCTGGCGACCTCGCGCAAGGGTACACTGGACCAGCGCTTTCAGCGGCTCGGCGTCAGCCTGGCGCGGATGGCAGCCTTGGAAGACGGCCTTGCCGGCATTCCGCAGGTGATGCCCGCCAGCCTTGAATACATCTCCTCCGGCTTCGGTTACCGCGCCGACCCCTTCACGGGCGGTGCGGCCTTTCACGCCGGGCTTGATTTCAAGGGCCCGATCGGCGCGCCGATCTATGCCGCCGCCGAAGGCGTGGTCAGCTTTGCCGGGGTGCGTTCGGGCTATGGCAACTGCATCGAGATCGATCACGGCAATGGCCTGACGACCCGCTATGCCCATATGTCCGGTTACCGCGCGCAGGTGGGCCAGAAGGTCGCCGCCGGGCAGGTGGTCGGCCTGATCGGCAACACCGGCCGCTCGACCGGCCCGCACCTGCACTTCGAAGTGCGGATCAACGACCGGCCGCTCAACCCGCGACCCTTCCTGGAGGCTGCAGCCCGTGTTTTCCAAGAACCAAGCCACACCCCGGCAGGCGGGCGCTAGCGCCATGGCCAGTTCCACCTTCTCGGTCTTCGGTCCCGACACCCGGATCAAGGGCGACGTCACGGCCTCGGCCGATCTCCACATCGATGGCAAGATCGAAGGTGATGTTACCTGCACCTCGCTGGTCCAGGGCGAATCGAGCGAGATCACCGGCGCGGTGAAAGCGGAAAGCGCGCGCCTTTCCGGCATGGTGCGCGGGACAATTAGCGTACGCGAACTGGTGGTGCTGCGCACCGCGCGGATCCACGGCGACGTCCACTATGACAGCCTGACCATCGAACAGGGCGCGCAGGTAGACGGCCGCTTCGCCCCGCGCGCGGCGGGCGAGGACAGCTCGGTAGTGCCCTTCGCCGCCACCTGACGCGGCGGGCGCCTCGTGCCCGACACCAGCCTTTTACAGCAACCGTCACCCCGGACCTGATCCGGGGTCCAGCTTGCGTCCAGGCGCGGCACCAAAGGTTTGGCCGGGCCCCGGATCAAGTCCGGGGCGACGATCGGGGCTGGGGCGTAAAGGTCAGGGTGTGCCTGAACCAGCCGCTTCCACCTCGGCGCGCAGGGCCTTGCGGTCGAGCTTGCCGATCATGGTCTTGGGCAGGCTGTCACGCACCACCACGGCATCGACCCGTTCGTGCTTGCCCAGCCGCTGGTTGAGCCATTCGCGCAAGGCATCGCCATCGGTGGAGGCGCCATCGTTGAGCGTCACATAGGCGCGCGGCACTTCGCCCAGGTAGGCATCGGGCACGCCCAGCACGAGCACTTCCTTGACCGCCGGATTGCCCAGCAGCACGTCCTCGACCTGGCTGGGGAAGACCTTGAAGCCCCCGACCGCGATCATGTCCTTGATCCGGTCGACGATCGACAGGTATCCTTCGTCATCCAGCACCGCGACGTCGCCGGTGCGCAGCCAGCGCCCGTCCCCGCGCTCGGCAAAGGCGGTCGCATCGGCATCGGGGCGGCGCCAGTAGCCCTGCATGATCTGCGGGCCCTGCACCGCCAGCTCGCCAGGTTCGCCCGGCGGCGCATCGCGCGCGGGATCTTCCTTGTCGAGCAGGCGCACCCGCGTTTCGGGCAGGACCTGGCCGATCGTGCCGGTGCGGTCCTCGCCCTCGTAGGGATTGGTCGAAACCACGCCCGAGGTTTCGGTGAGGCCATAGCCTTCGACCAGCCGCGCTCCCGTCGCCGCCTCGAACCGCTCCTTCAGCGGTCCGGCGAGCGGCGCGCCGCCCGATATGCACACCCTGAGCGAGGAGAAGTCGGTCTTGCCCAGGTCCGGATGATCGAGCAGCGCCTGGTACATAGTCGGCACGCCGGGCATGGCCGTGGCCCGCACCCGCTGCAGCGTTTTCAGCGTCTGCCCGGCATCGAAGCGCGGCAGCATGGCAATGCACCCGCCATTCGCCACGGTGCGATTGAGCACGCAGACATTGGCGAAGACGTGGAACAGCGGCAGCACGCCGATGATCACGTCCCGCTCCCCCGCGCGCGGGTCGATCGCCTCGACCTGGCGGGCATTGGCGGTAAGGTTCTGGTGGGTCAGCATCGCCCCCTTGGGGGTGCCGGTGGTGCCGCCGGTATATTGCAGCAGGGCCAGGTCGGTCAGCGGATCGATCGCGACCGGCGCGGGCGGGCCATCGGCCAGCAGCGCATCCCAGCGCAGCACCCCCGCACGGGCCGGAACCCGGGTCAGCGACTTGCGTCCGAGCAGGCGGATCGCCAGACCCTTGAGCGCCGACAGCTGCGCGGCGAGCGAGCCGACCACCAGCGTTTCCAGCGCCGACTGCTCCAGCACTTCCAGCGCGGTCGGCAGGAGGGCCGACGAATCGACCGTCACCAGCAGCCGCGTCCCCGAATCCGCAACCTGCGCGGCCAGTTCGGCGGCGGTGTAGAGCGGGCTGAAATTGACCAGCGTCGCCCCGGCGATCGAGGCACCGTAATAGGCCGCGAGATAATTCGGCACGTTGGGCAGGTAGAGCCCCACCCGGTCGCCCCGCGCGATGCCCAGCCGCTGCAGCCCCGCCGCGAAGCGCAGCGCCTCGCCGCGAATCTGCGCATAGCTGTAGGTGCGGCCCATGAAATCGACCAGCGGGCGGTCGGCATGAGCGGCCACGCTGGCCAGGAAGAAATCGGGCAGCGACAGCGGCGGCAGGTCCAGCCGCCAGTCGCAGGGGTGGACGTAGTGCGCAAGCCAAGGCTCGCCGGGGGCTGTTTCAGTCACCCCGGCAGTCTAGCCGCAGGCATGGGCGCCGAGCAAGCGAATGCGCCACCCCTGCGGGCTGAAATCAGTCCTCGCCCGCAGCCTCGGCGGCGCGCTTGGCC
>ERZ1645187.4482-NODE-4482-length-11234-cov-10.658646_pt1 | contig 11234 bp, 11 predicted proteins | sample MGYA00575352_ERZ1645187 | MGnify/ENA primary metagenome ERZ1645187 (study PRJEB40837, sample SAMN11349314) | freshwater sediment metagenome | isolation source: river sediment | host: Sediment | place: India: Wazaribad , New Delhi | collected 2017-02-21 ... | reverse complement strand
GCCCGACTTCAGCAGGCTCTCCATCTTGTACCAGCTGCGGAAGATCTCGCGGCCGCTGACGCCCTCGAGGCGGATGCCGCGCTTCACGATGTCGCCGGCGTAGTCTATGCTGAGGTTCGTGACCGGCAGGCCGAAGGCCACGAAGCGCCCGCCGGGGCGCAGCGCCTTGAGGCCCAGCGAGACGGCCTTGGCCGCGCCGCTCATCTCTATCACGGCGTCCACGCCCTCCTCGCCGCAGGTCTTGTGTATCTTCGCGAGGCAGGCCGCGTGCTCGACGGGGTCCATCGCAAGGTCGGCGCCCATCTTGAGGGCGAGGTTCCTGCGGTAGGCCGAGGTGTCGAGGGCTATGACCTTCTTGGCGCCGCCGGCCCTGGCTATCGCGGCGGCGAACAGGCCCTGCGGCGCGCAGCCGGAGACCAGCACGCTGCGGCCCACCAGGTCCTCGGCGAGCACGGCGTGCACCGAGCTGCCGAAAGGCTCCATGATCGGGCCGATGTCCTTCAGGGTATCGTCGGAATGCTTCCACGCGCAGCGGGCCGGCACGGCCGCGTACTCGGCCAGGCCGCCGGGCACGTCGCGGCCTATGACCTTCAGGTTCTGGCAGATGTGGCGCTGGTCGTTGCGGCACTGGCCGCAGACGCCGCAGAAAACGTGCGACTCGACGGAGACGAAGTCGCCCTTCTCGAAACCCTTCGCGAGCGAGCCTATCTCCACGACCTCGCCGCAGAACTCCTGGCCGAAAACGAAAGGCAGCGACGGCACGGCGAAATCCGGGCCGGAGGAATTGAAGATCGCGAGGTCGGTGGGGCTTATCGAGGCGGCTGTCACGCGCACCAGCAGCTCGTCCTTGTTGATCACGGGGACGTCCACGTCGCGGTAGCTGGCCCCGCGGGCGCGGGAGGTCTTTACGATGGCTTTCATTTCGGCTCCTTGGGTCGGACTGCGGTATTGCTTATACAATTATGATATAAAAAAAAGCCCGCGAAAAAAACATCCTTAAGGCGGGCTAAATTTGGTAAATTATATTCAACGCTATGGCCGGACTTTCCAGACCGCTGCCTGCCGAGGACAGGCTCGTACTTCTCCCGAAGAACCCCGGGCTGTTCTTCGTGTTCTGGCAATTCTCCTCCGGCCGCGCCGAGTCCTTCCGCAATTCCGTTTTCTCCGCCGAGGTCGAACTGTCCCTCGCCGCCACCGACGGCGGCCCGTCGTCGTCCCCGGTGAAGGCCCGCTGGGACGAGGGCCGCGTCTACCTCCCGGTCCCGCAGCAGGGGCGTTCCTACCTGGCCTCGCTCTACGTGACGCGCAACGGCGCCCGCGAGCGCCTGCTCGAGTCCAACCAGGCGGCGGCTCCGTCGGCAGGCGGTTCTCCCGACGACAGGGCCTACGCCAGCCTGGAATTCCACAAGAGGGTGAACAAATGAGCTCGCGCGGATCGCTGATGTTCCTGCTCCACGCGCACCTCCCGTACGTGAACCACCCGCAGGAATCCAGCTTCCTCGAGGAGAACTGGTTCTTCGAGGCCGTGGTCGAGACCTACGTGCCGATAATCGTTTCGCTGGAGCGCCTGGCCGCCGACGGCATACGCCCCGGCATAGCCGTGTCCATATCCCCGACGCTCGGAGCGATGCTGGAGAACGAGGCGCTGGAGGACAAGCTCGCCAACTACATAGAGTCGCGCCTGGAGCTGATAGAGAAGGAACTGGCGCGCGCCAAGGACGAGCCGGCCCTGCTCAGGAACGTGAAACTTTACCAGCGGCTGTACACGCAGGCCGCCGACGTGATGCACAAGTACAGCGGCGACCTGATAACCCCGCTGAAGGCGCTGCAGCACGCCGGGCAGATAGAGATCATTACCACCGCCGCGACGCACGCGGTGCTGCCGCTGATGACCCGCCCCGAGGCCGTGCGGGCCCAGTTGTCCGTCGCCGTCGAGGACTACATCGACCGCTTCAACCGCAAGCCGTCCGGTTTCTGGCTGCCGGAGTGCGCCTACGAACCGCGCCTCAATTCCTACCTGAAGCTCTCCGGCTTCAACTATATTTTCACCGAGTCCCATTCCGTGGAGCTCGCCGGCGCGCCGAACGGCGTCTACTCGCCGTACCGCACGTCCAACGGCGTCGGCCTTTTCGCGCGCGACGCCGCGAGCTCGCGCGAGGTGTGGAGCGCCAAGTTCGGCTACCCCGGCGACCCGGCCTACCGCGAGTTCTACCGCGACCTGGGCTACGACGGGGACTACGAGTACGTGCGCCCGTACCTCGGCTCCGACGGCATACGCCGCCCGCTGGGCCTGAAATACCACCGCATCACCGGCGGACCGGACCTGGCCGCCCGCGAGTACTACGACCCCGAGGCGGCCATGGCCCGCGTCGAGGCCCACGCCTCCGATTTCCTCGCCCGCCGCATGAAGCAGACCGACGATTTCTACGCGGCCAAGGGCTCGCGGCCGCTGATAGTCAGCTGCTACGACGCGGAACTGTTCGGCCACTGGTGGTTCGAAGGCCCGGCCTTCCTCGAGACCGTGATCAGGAAGATACGCGCCGAGCGCCTGCCGCTGCAGTTCGTCACCCCTTCCGAGTACCTGAACTCCTGCCAGGAGCCGGCGGAGCTCACGCCGGTGGTCTCGTCGTGGGGGGAGAACGGCTATTTCGACCCGTGGGTCAACGAGACCAACGATTTCATCTACCCCGCCGTCTACGCCGCCACCGACAAGATGATAGAGACGGCCAACCGCTTCCGCAACCAGGACCTGCCGAGCCTCAGCCAGCGGGCGCTGAACCAGGCCGCCCGCGAGACGCTGCTCGCGCAGTCTTCGGACTGGGCCTTCCTGCTCTACATAGGCTCCCACGCCGAGTACGCCAAGGGCCGTCTCGAGGACCACGCCGCCAACGCCGTCAAGCTTCTCTCCGAGGTCATCGAGAAGCGCATAGACGAGCAGGCCCTCGCCGCGCTGGAGCAGAAGAACTGCCTGTTCCCCAGGCTGGACTTCCGCATCTTCGCCTCCGTTTCCCGCTTCTGAACTTTCCCGGGGCGTAAAAAAACCGCGGCCTCCGCCGCGGTTCTTTTTTTTGTGCCGGCCGGTTTACTTGCCGCCCTTCACGGCCTTCCAGGCCTTCTTAAAGTCCTCGCCGAGCGGCGCCTCCAGCTTCATGCGCTTGCCGGTATAAGGGTGCTCGAAGACCAGCCTGAGCGAATGCAGCAGCATGCGCGGCGCCTCCGGCCCGCCGTAAAGCTTGTCGCCCATTATCGGGTGGCCGATGTGGGCCAGGTGTATCCTTATCTGGTTGGTGCGGCCGGTCTTCGGGTGTATCTCCAGCAGCGCGCAGCCTTTGCCCTTCTCCGTCAGCTCGTACTCGGTCAGCGCCTCGCGGCCGTACTCCCAGACCTTTATCTTCTTGAAGCCGCTGGCCCGGCCTATAGGCGCGTCTATCGAGCCTTTCTTCGCCGGTATGCCGGCCACGGCGCCGATGTAGGTCTTCTCCATCAGCCGGTCGCGGAAGCCGTCCTTAAGGGCCTCCTGCGCTGAGACCGTCTTCGCTATCACCATAAGTCCGCTGGTGTCGCGGTCCAGCCTGTGCACCAGGCCCAGCCGCTCCAGGCCGCCCCCGGCCATCTTCGGGCGGGCGGCGTATATCAGCGAGACCAGCGTCGGCTCGCCTATCAGCGCGGCCTTCGGGTTCACTTCCCAGTTGGCCGCGTTGGGGTGCACCGCCATGCCGGCGGGTTTGGCGACGGCCATCAGCTGGTCATCCTCGTAGAGAACAAGGTCCTCGAAACCGGCGGGGCCCTCCGCGGCCTCGGGGGCGGCTATCTCCACGGCCGCGCCGGGCGTAAGCACGAACGCCGGCTTCCGCTTAGCGCCGTCCACCGTGGCGAGGCCTTCCTCTATCAGCCGGCGCGCGAAAGAACGCGAGTATTTCTCCCCGATGGAGGTCAGGAACACGTCGAAGCGCGTGGGCGCCCCGGAGAATATAAGTTTATTTTTTTTCATGATCTGTCCTTATGCTCCACATGGCGGCGGCCGCCAGCAGCATGACGGCGGCGGATATCCACTGGGCCGGGGAGACGCCCAGATGGAGGGCGCCGCGGTCGTCGCCGCGCAGGAACTCCAGCAGGAAGCGCTGCAGCGAGTACAGCGCCGCGTAGGCGGCCAGCACCGCGCCGCGGCCGTGCCGTCTCCGGAGCACGGCGTCGAGCACCGCAAAAATGACCAGGTTCCCGGCCGCTTCCATAAGCTGCACCGGGTACAGCGGCACGCCGAGCAGCTGAGGCGCCACCTCGCAGCGGGGGTCGGTGAACACCACGGCGAGGAAATTTCCCGATGGGCGGCCGTGGCAGCAGCCGGCGAGGAAGCAGCCTACGCGCCCGAAGGCGTGTCCCAGCGCCAGCGCCGGGGCGAACAGGTCCGCGGCCGCGAGGGCGTCCAGCTTCCTGAACCTGGCGAAGCCCCAGAAGGCCGCGGCCCCGAAGATCAGTCCGCCGTAGAACACGAAGCCGTACTGGAAGGTCCTGAGCGCGTAGAGCGCGCGCTCGCCGAAACCGCCGCCGAAGCTGTCCCAGTAGGTGAAGGCGTAGAACAGCTTGGCGCCTATCATCCCGGCCACCACGGAGTAGAAGACCAGGTCGGAAAGCGTCTCCCTGGAGAAACCGAGGGAGGAGGAACGGCGGAACAGGTAAAGTATGCCCGCCGCGTAGCCGAGGGCCACCATCAGCCCGTAGGCCGGCAGTTTGAAAGAACCGAACTGGAGTATCACCGGGTGCATTTCATTTCGTCCTTCAGGAACTTTATCGCCTTGCGGAAGCCGGTCAGCGGCGAGGCCTTTATGCCGCGCTCCCGGCAGAGCTTGAGCAGCCTGCCGGCGGCGTATACCTTGTCGGCGGCGGCGGCGGCCTTCAGGTCGTTGGGACCGTCGCCGAAGAAGACCACGCGCAGCCCGGCCTTCTTCATGCGCAGCACTCGCGACGCCTTGAAACTGCTGAGGTCGGTGCGGCGCAGGAACGGGTAGCTGACCTTTATGCCGCCCTTCACCACGCGGGCCCTGCCGAAATAGGAGCGCACCTTCACGCCGTGCTTGGCGAAGAACGGTTCTGCGTAGAGGTCTATGCCGCCGCTGGCTATCTCGAACGGTATGCCGCTGCGCTCGCAGAAAAGTATGAAGTCCCGGAAGCCCGCCCTGGCCCTGACCCGGGTCCTGACGAAGCCGGCTATCGCCTCCTCGCTGAGCGCGGCGCCGGCGAAGGCCCGGCGCATGAAATCCTCCACCTTCACCTTCAGCGAGTATGACTCGTCTATGGTCTTCGCGTCGGCGAAGCCGTAATGCAGCAGCAGGTGGTCGCCCACGTCGCGCAGCGTGACGGTGCCGTCGAAGTCGGAGACGGCGCCCCAGCCGCGGCGGCGCATCAGGAGACCGCCCTCAGGAAATCCTCGCGGCGCCCCTGCCGCGCGAGCTTGAGATAGAAATTGTATTCCTTCTGCACGCCGAACGTCGACGTGTCGCCGTTGTAGGAATGGCCGGGGTACACCGTGCTGCCGTCGGGCAGGGCGGCCAGCCTGACGAAGCTCGCGTAGAGGTCCTCGGCGCTGGAACCCGGCAGGTCCACGCGCCCGCACTCGCCGATGAAAAGTGTGTCGCCGGTGAATACCGCGTCGCCGGCCACGTAGCAGACCGAGCCGGGGGTGTGGCCGGGGGTGTGCATCACGTCCAGCTTCAGGGTCCCGGCGGTCACCGCGTCGCCGTCGGAAACGTTCTTCAGCCCGGCCGGCCTGTCCTCGAGCATCTCGGCGTCGGCCGCGTGCAGGTATACCGGCAGGTCAGCCCCGGCGGTGAAATAGCGCACCGCGTTCACGTGGTCCGGGTGGCCGTGCGTCAGCAGCACGGCGGCTGGCTTAAGGCCCTCCTTCTTCACGGCGTCGGCTATCTTCTCCGGCTGCCAGGCCGGGTCTATGATGACCGCGTCCTTCGTCTTCTCGTCCCAGACGAGGTAGGAAAAATTGTCCATCGGCCCGAGCTTCATCTGGCGCACGATCATTTGTCGGACTCCTTCGGCGGGGGGAAGCGGTACTCCGTCTCCTCGGGTTTTATCAGGCCGAGCTCCTTGCGGGCCGCCTGCTCTATAGCCGGCTTCTCGCCTATTTCCTTCAGCTGCGATTCCAGGTCCTTGCGCTCGTGCAGCAGCCGCGCCTTCTCCGAGGAAAGCCGGTGGTACTCGCGGTAGTTGCGCACCAGGCTGCGGAAGCCGCGGTTGCCGAGCAGCAGCGCGGCCACGGCCAGTATCAGCAGGTATCGGAGCTTGAACTTGAAGCGGAGGGGTTTCATACGGACGGGGCGGAACGGTCAAGGGAAGCCCCGCCCTCGTGAGGACGGGCGGGGCCTGCCTTCGGACGCTGTTACTTGAACTTGAAGACGACGTCCTTCGCGTACTTCGACTTCTTGCCCAGCTCCTCCTCGATGCGGATGAGCTGGTTGTACTTGCAGAGGCGCTCGGAGCGGCAGGGCGCGCCGGTCTTTATCGCGCCCGCGTTCGTGGCGACAGCGAGGTCCGCTATGAAGGCGTCCTCGGTCTCGCCGGAGCGGTGCGAGATGATGGTGGCGTAGTTGGCCTTGTGGGCCATCTCTATGACGCGCACGGTCTCGGTCAGCGAACCTATCTGGTTGAGCTTTATGAGTATCGCGTTGGCCACGCCTTCCTCGATGCCCTTCTTGAGGCGCTCGGGGTTGGTGACGAACAGGTCGTCGCCGACGACGCGGGCCTTCTTGGCGAGGTGCTTCGACAGGTAGTCCCAGCCTTCCCAGTCGTCCTCGGCGAGCGGGTCCTCGTAGGACACTATGGGGAAGTTCTTCTTCCACTCGGTGTACTTGGAGGTAAGCTCCTGCGCGGTCAGGTTGGAGCCCTCGAACACGTAGCGGTCGTTCTGGTAGAACTCGCTGGCGGCGGAGTCCAGGGCTATCTGCACTTCCTTGAAGCTGTAGCCGGCCTCCTTGATGGCGTTGCAGATGGTCTCCAGCACGGCCTCGTGCGTGAAGATCTTCGGGGCGAAACCGCCCTCGTCGCCGACGGCCGTCGTGTAGCCGGTCTTCGCGAGGAGCTTCTTCAGCGAGTGGTAGACCTCGCAGCCCATGCGGATGGCGTCGGTGAACCTGGGCGCGCCGGTAGGCACGACCATGAACTCCTGGATGTTGATGCCGGAGTCCGCGTGCTTGCCGCCGTTGACGATGTTCATCATCGGGGCGGGTATTATGAAGTCCTTGTGCTTGAGGCCGTAGGCCTTGCGGATGTACGCGTAGAGCGGCAGCCTGGCGTTGGCCGCGCCGGCGCGGGCCATGGCCATGGAGACGGCCAGTATGGCGTTGGCGCCCAGCTTGGTCTTCATCTGGGTGCCGTCGAGCTCGAGCATCATCTCGTCTATCTTTATCTGGTCGGCCTTGAGCCCGGTTATCTCGCCGGCTATGGCCTTGTTGACGTTCTCGACGGCCTTCTCGACGCCCTTGCCCAGGTAGCGCTTGCCGCCGTCGCGCATCTCGAGGGCCTCGTGGGTGCCGGTGGAGGCGCCGCTGGGCACGGCGGCACGGCCGAACGAGCCGTCGGTGAGGGTCACGTCGGCTTCCACGGTCGGGAAACCGCGCGAGTCGAGGATCTCTCTTGCGACAACGGACTTTATTTTAGCTTCCATGTGTTTTGTTCTCCTAGGTAAAGGTCCGGCGCCTTGGACGGCGCGCGGACGTCAGAACTTGCCGCTGACTATCCTGCGGCCGGCCTCGCAGAGGGAGGCTATCTTCTTCTGGTCCGGGGCCTCGGCGTACAGGCGCACCAGCGGCTCGGCGGTGCCGGCGGGGCGCAGGCCCAGCCAGCTGCCGTCCTTCATGATGAACTTGAACCCGTCGGTCTGGTCTATGCGCCACACCGAGGCGCCGCCCAGCGAGAGCGGGGGGTTCAGCCTCAGGCGCTCGACGAGGCGCTCCATCGGGACGTTCTTGTCCAGCTGCAGCGTCAGGCGGGTGTTGGTGAAGGTGCCGACCTTCTTGGTCAGGTCGGCGAGTATCTTCTTGAAAGGCTTGCGCTCGTAGGCGGCCATCTCGGCCATCAGCATGCAGGCCAGTATGCCGTCCTTCTCCGAGACGTGGTTCATCAGGGTCAGGCCGCCGGACTCCTCGCCGCCCATCAGGTACTGGCCGGTGCGCATCAGGTTGCCGACGTGCTTGAAGCCGACGGCGGTCTCGCGCACCTCGAGGCCGTGGCTCTTGGCTATCGCGTCCATGAAATGGGAGGTCATCACCGAGCGGACCACCTTGCCCTTCATGCCGCGGTTCTTCACGAGGTGCTCGAGGGCCAGGCCCAGCACCAGGTTGGGGGAGATCCAGGTGCCGTCGGAATCTATCACGCCGAACCTGTCGGCGTCGCCGTCGCAGGCCAGGCCGATGTTCAGGCGGCCCTTCACGACGGCCTCCTTGAGGCCCTTCAGGTTCTCCTCGCCGGTGTCGGGCGCGCGCCCGCCGAACAGCACGTCGCGCTCCTCGCGCAGCGGGGTCACCTTCGCGCCGGCCTTCTCCAGCATCGGGCGCAGGTAGCTGCGGGCGGCGCCGTTGACGGCGTCGGCGGCTATCTTGAGGCCGGCCTTCCTGACGGCGCCCAGGTCCAGCAGCGACTCGAGCTGCTTGAAATAGTTCTCGTGGAAATCCTCGACCTTTATGATGCCGGCGCTTACGCCCTGGTCGAAAGGTATGATCTTATCCACCTCGGCTATCGTCAGACCCTGCACGCGGGCCTCGAGGTCGTTGGTGATCTCGGGCAGCGCCGGGCCGCCCCAGTAGGGCGTCCACTTGAAGCCGCTGAAATGCGGGGGGTTGTGGCTGGCCGTTATCATCACGCCGCCGGAGGCGCTGTTGCGCATGACCTCCCAGGCCACCACCGGGGTGGGGGCTTCCACGTCGGAGATGACCGCGGTTATGCCCTCGGCCGCTATGGCCTCGGCCGCGTTCTTCGCGAAATCCTCGGACATGTAGCGGGTGTCGTAGCCTATGATGACCTTCGGGGTCTTGGGGGCGGGCTTGCCGGCCTTCCTGAGGCTGAGCAGGTACTCCTCGCCCTTGTAGCCGTACTCGCGGTTCTCTTTTACATGCTCGGCCGCGGCGTGGCTGACGCGGCGCAGGGCGGGAACGGTGAAATCTTCGCCTATTACGGCCCTCCAGCCGGAGGTTCCGAACTTGATATTGGGGGTGGCCATAGGAATGAAATATAGCATATAGCGCGCCGCATGGCAACGCGCGGGGCGCCGCCATTTTTTAGTAAAATATTTAGAATACATGAATAAAGATAAAGTAAGCATGTTCTCCGCACGCTACCACGGCCCGGAACTCACCGCGTATCTGGCCTCGCTTTCGGCAGCCGACGAAGGCTACGCCTCCCATGTCACCGCCGCCATGGAGGCCGCCGGCTTGCGCGGCTGCTCCGTTTCGGCCATGGAGGGCCGCCTGCTGGAGACGCTGGCCCGCGTTTCAGGGGCGCGGAAAGCCGTGGAGATAGGGACGCTTTACGGGTATTCGGCCCACTGGCTGGCCCGGGGCATGGCCGACGGCGGCCGCCTTTATTCGCTGGAGAAGGACCCTGCCTGCGTGGGCGCGGCCAAGGACGCCGTGGAGGTCTCCGGTCTCACACGCAAGGTCACCGTGATGGAAGGGCCCGCCTCCGATACCCTGAAGACGCTGGCCAAGCTGGCCCCTTTCGACCTCTGCTTCATGGACGCCGACCACGAAAGCTACCCGGCCTACCTGCGCTGGGCGGCCGCCAACCTGAAGCCCGGCGGCCTTGTGATAGCCTCCGGAGCCTTCCTGAAGGGCAAAATCTGCTACGAGGGGGAGGACGCGGCCTCCAACGCGGCTGCCCGCTCGATGCGAGAGTTCTTCCATGTGCTGTTCGATTCGGACCGGTTCATATCCGCCTCCATCATCCCCACCGGCGAGGGCATGGCCCTCGCCGTGAAAGGACAGGACTGATGGGACGCCGCCTCCTGCCGGCGCTGCTGGCCGCCGCCTTGCTGGCCTCGGCCTGTTCCAAGGGCGAGCCGGGCCGCCCGCGGCTGGCCGCCGCCGGCAAACCCGCGCCGGAGATCTCGCTGCCCAAGCTGGTCAACGCCCCGTTCCGCTCTCTCTCCGGCTGGGAGCAGCTCAAGGGCAAGGCCGTCGTGCTCGAGTTCTGGGCCAGCTGGTGCGACCCCTGCGTGGAGAACCTCCCTCATCTCAACGAGCTCGCCGCCAGGTACAAGGACAAGCCCGTGGTCTTCATCTCCGTCACCGACGAGTCGGCCTCCGACGTGGAGGCTTTCCTCTCCGGTCACCGGATGGACGGCTGGATAGCCCCCGAGGCCGGCCAGGACGTCTTCAGGGCCTTCCGCGTATACGGCAGGCCGCACACCGTGCTGATAGGCCGCGACGGGGCCGTAAAGGCCTTTACCTACCCTTCCGACGTCACCCCGCAGACGGTGGACGAACTGCTGGCCGGCACGCTGCCGCCCGACGAGGGACCCGAAGCAGGCCTGCACGCCGACGAGGACGCCGACCCCGACCCCTCGGTGCTGGGCGAGTTCTACATGGCCCGCTCCTCCGGCACCTCGACGCTGCGCTACAGGCTGGACCATTTCAGCGCCCGGGCCGTTACCCTGCGCACCGCGCTGGATTTCCTGCTGGGCTCCCCCGATCAGGTGGACGCCGGCCCCGGCACCGCCGCGCTGCTGGACGCCGTTTACGACATAAGGCTGGTGGCCCCGACCAACGGGCCGGACCGCAAGCCCGAGCTTTTCCTGAAAGGACTGGCCTTCTCCACCGGCCTCAAGGCCTCGATGGAGTACCGCGACGCCGACGTGTACGCGCTGCGCCGCGTGGCCGGCGCCGACCCGCTCAAGCGCGCCGCGGCCGCGGCCGACGCGGCCTACGACGGCGTCACGCTGAAGGCGCCGGGTTCCTCTTTCGACGTGCTGGCCGGCCGGCTGGGCGAGCGCCTGGGCCGCCCGGTGCTCGACGAGACCGGCGACAAGGGGCCGTTCTCGTACTCCTTCGTCTTCGACACCCGCGAGGCGCGCGTGGCCGACGCCGAGCTGCGCCGCCTGCTGGGCCTCAGGCTGGACCTGGTGCGCCGCAGGATAAAGGTGCTCAAGGTGCGCAAATGAAACGCCTCTCCACCAAGCCCACCGTCTACCTGATAGACGCCTCCAATTTCTCGCTGCGCTTCTGGGAGCGCGC
>ERZ1645187.4481-NODE-4481-length-11236-cov-27.819336_pt1 | contig 11236 bp, 8 predicted proteins | sample MGYA00575352_ERZ1645187 | MGnify/ENA primary metagenome ERZ1645187 (study PRJEB40837, sample SAMN11349314) | freshwater sediment metagenome | isolation source: river sediment | host: Sediment | place: India: Wazaribad , New Delhi | collected 2017-02-21 ... | reverse complement strand
CGAAGTGAAACGACCTTCTCTTCGTCCGCTGGCTGCTCTGCTCTTGATAGCAGGCAATGGCCAGTGCGCGCTGGGAATGGCCACTTTTTATTTGGAAAATGGGGGATTCAGCCTGCCGCTGGCTTTGCCGGACCTGAGCGGTTCGGCGCGGCGCACCTGGTCATCATTCAACCTTTGACAACCGGATAAAACGGCTTGCCGGCAAACACATCGGGGTGATTCATCATCACGCCGAGCACCACCGGCAACAGACGCTTCAGCAGCGCGCGGCCGTCGCGCACCTGCGCCCGGTTGACCGAGCTGTTCCATGTCGCGCCGCCATGCATCAACTGGTTGCGCAGCGTGTACAGGCGCACCAGCACCTCGTACAGCACCCGCTCGGTGTCCTGCTGCGCCAGCGCCCGATGCACGCGTTGCCGCGCCTCGTCAAACGCCTCGCGCCAATGTCCTGGAATACTGCCGTCGCTGCGCGGGTTGTTGAGCGCGTCCCAGAACGGTTGGAACACATACTGGTTGTCCAGCAACAGGCGAATCGGGCCCGGAAACACCTGCCACACCAGCGCAGACAAGGCCTTTTCAGCGTCCAAGCGGCAGACATCGCCCACGAAGTTCCGAAACGTCTGCCGCTCCGACGCCATGCCGTCGCCCATGTCCTGCGCGTACGCGGCATTGAAGGCAATCCACAGGCAAACAAAGGCCACGTCGTCATCGTCCCCTGCCGCCTCGGCGCGCTGGAGCCAGCTCAGCGCGCGGTGCATGCGCAGGGTGAACGGAGTGCGTTGCAGCGCGGCCTGGGCCTGGTGCTGTTGGATCAACGTGTTCAAGACAGTGGCATTTTCGATAGCTGCACTTCTTGTTTCAGTCATCTGGATTCCAGTTCAATTGCTGCTCCAGCGTCTCGATGCTGGGCAGCTTGTCCAGCAAGCCTTCGGGCAATGTGTGTGACAGGGTGTAGCTGGCGAGTCCCAGCGGTTTGTGAATGTCGGACAGCGCGTATTCAGCCACCAGCCGGTCCTTGCTCTTGCACAGAAGCAAACCAATGCTGGGTGCGTCGTGCTGGCCGCGCAGCTGCGCGTCCACCGCCTTGAGGTAGAAATTGAGCTTGCCGGCGAACTCCGGTTCGAAATCGCCCGTCTTCAGCTCCACAACCACGTAGCAATGCAAACGCGCGTGATAGAAAAGCAGATCAAGAAAAAAGTCGCGCTCGCCCACCTGCAGGGGCACCTGCCGCCCCATGTAGGCAAAGCCCGCGCCCAGTTCCAGCAAAAACTGGGTGATGTGATCGACCAGCGCCGTCTCCAGTTCGCGCTCGTTGTGCTCGGGCGTGAGCGAGAGAAAGTCAAAGACGTACGGGTCCTTGAGCACCTGGGCGGCCAGATCGGAATGCGGCGCCGGCAAGGTGTTTTCGAAGTTGTGGATTGCCTTGCCCTCGCGCTGCCACAGGCGGCCCTCGATCTGGTGCGTCAGCACCGCCCGACTCCAGCCGTGGGCCTGGGTCTGGCGCAGGTAGTAGAGCGCCTCGTCGTGGTTGGCGCACTTGCTGACGATCAGCACGTTGTGCCACCAGGGGATGGTGAACAGTTGCGTAGCAGCCTGCTTCGCAATTTCAGGTGGGCTGCTCCAGAAGCGGTACCAGCGGCGAATCTGCTCAAGGTTGCGCTTCGAAAATCCCTTGACCTGCGGAAACTCCCGCATCAAATCCTGGCTCAGGCGCTGCAAGAAGCCATCGCCCCAGCGCTGCTCCGCCTGCCGCGCCGCCATGTCGGCACCCAATTGCCAATAGAACTGCAGGAGTTCGACGTTGACGGCCACGGCGGCCTTGAGCTGCACCCGCCGAAAGCGGGCTTTGAGCTGCCCAAGCCATTGACCGTATTCATCGGCAGGAAGATGAAGGTCAGAAGTCATCGCCTGAACCATTTTTCGACGGTCTCAGCAATCCTGCCCATGCCCGCCGGCAGATTGCCCACCGATTCGGATGAAAGCGGGGCATGCCCGCATTTTGGACACGAATCGAAATGGTCATGGCCAGGCATCAGGGCATCGCTCCTTGGGGCGACGGTCTGGCTCCAGCCGCAGGCGGTGCATTGGTAACGACGGGGCGAGGGACGGATGGGCATCGCTTACTCCAACGGGAACGTCATGACCGCCACACCCTCAAGGCTCGCCTCGTCCGGTGCGGCCGCCAATTCAAGAAGATGCGGCTTGACGGCGCGCGCATAGACGCGTGAGCCCGTTGGGGCCGCAGGAAAGTCCAGGCGGTTCTTCCGTAGTTCAGGATCTCCTTCGGCCAACCCATTGTGGGCGCGCGGGCTCAAGGAGGCATACATGTTGAACACCCCCTGCTGCAGAGCCCCCAATTCCCGCCACACGCCATACGGCATGTTGGGCAAGATGATCGGATCAAACCGCCCACGCCGCAGCCGTCCGACAAACCAGGCAAACGGGGCCTGCCCGTCGTTGGCAGCATGCAGATGGCTCGTCATCAACGTGCCCTCCCCCGGCACCAGACGCAACAAACCCAGAGCCACGCCGGTCTTGGAGGTTGGGGCATGCGGTTTCGTGTCGTCCATGGGCAATGGCGGATGCACCACGATTTCGGGCACTTCACCGCTCCAGTTTTCCTGGCCGTTTCCAAATGCCTGACTCAGCAACTCCTGCCACATCGGACTTTGCGGATCGAACAATGCCTTGATATGGCGCGAGCGGCTTCCGTTACCAGCCAGCAAGATCTGGATGGTCGCGCCCGAAGGCAGCACGGGGTGGACACGGGCCAGTCCGGCCAAAAAGGCCTCCACGCCCCGGCGCATACGGCTCGCCAGAATGGAATCCAGCGATTTCACGTCCAGAACAAGCTCGCAGGTCTGCTTGTTGCCATTGGCGTCGATCAATTCCAGCTTGATCGGCGACGTCAGCTCGGGTTTGTCCTTCTCCATGAAGTCGCGCAGCTTGGCGGCCAGCATCACGGCATTCGTTTGCGCGGCCTGCGTCGGCGCCAGAAAGGCTTCGCTGCCCGCGAACGGCAGCGCGTCGATGGGCTGTGTGAACTGAACCCGCTTCTTGCGCAACTCGTCCAGGTTGTGCTTGAAGCTCTCGTACACCAGATGTTCCAGCAGGTTCTCGCCACCCAAAAAGTTGTCACCATCGCTGGCCAGGTGCTCATACACCCGCTCGTAACCGTGGGCTTCTTCTTCGGGCGTGGCCCAGCGCAGCAGTCCGTAGTCGAAGTCACTGGTGCCGCCGCCAAAGTCGAACACCGCGTACGGCACGCCAACCTCGGTCGGTTGCACGCCGAGGTGGGGCAACGCCGCGGCGGCGTAGGCTGCCGGCTCGCTGGCAAGCTCCGTTACCTCGAATTCGTTGAGCACCTGCGGGTGATGCCGGATCAACGTTTCGGGCAAGCTGCGCTGCAGGCCCCGGCGGAAACTGGCGAGGACGCGTTCCCTGACCTCGCGCGGGTACTTGACCGGGAACGACAGGTAGTACTTGAGAAACAACCCGCGCCCGCGCCAGTTGATGGCCATGCCCAGGTACCAGGCGTACAGCTCCACCGGATCGAACGGCTCGCCCTCCGACACGGCCAGTGGTTGGCCACGCGCCGGATTGCGTTCCGAAAGGGGCGCCAGTTCCATTTCGTGCTCGTGTTGATCGGTCAGGCGCACGCGCCGGCTTTCCGCTGAACGCAACGCCCACTGCTTCAACCGGGGCAGGATGCTGGACAGGATCTTGGTGTCGCCGGGGTTGTCGCGAAAGCGCGCCTGCGCCTCGTGCGCGGCACGCATCCAATCCCAATTCAGCGCCGGGCGGTAGGCATTGGCCGTCCACGCTGTGAAGAAAGCGGGATAGTCCGCGCACTCCAGTACGGTGGGGTTCTCGAAGTGCTGGGCCCTGACCGGCTCGTAAAAGTCCCGCACGCCAATGCGCAGCAACTCGCGCGCGCCGTTGGGTGTGTCCATGGCCACCACCGTGCTGCTGGTGCCAAAGTCGATCGCGACCGCGCGGCGCTGGACGTCGCGCCCGGGGTCGCGCGCGACGCAGTTGAAGCTTTTCAACGTTTCCGGATCGTCGCCCCACAGTTCCCACAACCCCTTTTCAGGGTCGGAAAGCTGGGTGGCGTCAAGTTTGGGCAGACGGCAAGGCGTGAAATCGAGTTCGATCATTTGCATGGTCGGCCAATAGTCGCCAAGTATTATTTCGACAGAATTTTGGTCTGCGGAGCGAAGTGTCTTTTTCTCCTTCGCTCCGTCAAAAAACCACGAATCCACGTCCGACTGTTCCCGCAAGTTTGCCCGTTCAGGCGGAAACGTTTGCCCGTCTAGCGCGACCAGATACTCATCCCAATTGATCAGGCTGGTCAACACAACTTCATAACTTGCATTTGCCAAAAAGGTGTTACAGGCAAAGACGTAGCCATCCTGGTCAGGGTTTGGTGTCCAGTCCCAGTCGTCAACGTCAACGCCACCCCCATCCGTCAGCCAAAAACGACCGCTGTTTCCGTTTGCCCTTTCCAATCGGTAAGTTCCGCCTATCCGGCATGGATTTGCGTCGTCTTTGGCGAAGCGCTCCAGCATCACCTTTGTCGGCAAGCGCCAGTTGTTGAAGCCATCCCAACGAAACTCAGCCACAACTTTTTTGGCGTCCGCAAAGGTGTACCCCTTTTCGCTGCCTTCGTTGCTCCAGAGTAGCTGCCCCTTGCTTTGCAGAATTGCCCGATTGCGCTTGCTCTGCTGTTTTCGAAGGTAGACGAACGGATTCTTGTCCAAGAAGGCCTGCAACGCCTTCGCTGGTGGCAGTTCACGCCGGGTCTGCACGTCGAACAACCCGACGGCCTCTGCAGGGTCGGTCGTGCCTGGCGGCAGGACATGCCAAAGGCGACTCGAATTCAAACGTTCATTGACTCTTGCCAGATTCTTGGCATGGCGTTCCGCCAGTTTTTCTTGCGTCATGGAATTGTTCTCCTCTTTTTCCTTCGCGGCCACGCTTGCTGCCCGATCTGCCACGGCAGCCCGGAGGGCGGTGCCAATAGGATCGCGGGCGTGCAACGAAGCCCATAGTTGGCTATTCAACTTGTCAAGCAAGCTCATGCGCCTCAGTTTCCATCAGGGTCGATGAAAAACGTCGCCTCAAGCCACCTCAGCCATGGGATTGCCGAACCAGTCGGAGTCGATATTCGCCTGTCATCGCGTATGAACCAAGGCCTTGCAAACAATATGCCCCCCACCATCCGCGATGCCGGGCAAATGCAACGCGGCCACGGTCTCACCCCTGGAGTTGTGCCGGCTGCGGAGGTGCTGTTCAAAATCGTAACCGTTGCCTGGAGCGACTTCGATCAGGCGGTAGGGCCTGGCCGGCCAGTTGTGGTTGTGCCAAGCCAAGGCGCTTTCCAGAAGGGCTAGCTCATCGGTCGATGCGGGTCGTTTACTCGATTCACAGCGTTCTTTGAGCACACCCCACAGTCGCTCCAGATTGACCCGCTGGGCCAGCACGGCCACCATCCGGATCAGCGCGTGGGTGTTGTCGGTTGGCAAACCGGTCAGGCCCATCTGGTTGCTCAATTCCGGATCGCCGCGCAACAGGGCCAGTTCCGGGGGGGCGCTGGCCTGGCTCGCCTGACAGTCCTTGAGTCTTTTCCTGACTTCCTGAAGTTCCGTTTCAAGCATCTTGATTTCCTGCTTCTGGCCTTCGTTCGCCTGCTTAAGCTTCTTGCCTTCGGCGGTGCATGTGGTCAGATCGCCCTGGACCTTTTGGCATTCCTGGTGAATTTGGTCGAACAGGGCTTTAGCCTTCTGACGGTCGGAATTCGATTGCTTCAACTCCCGACGGGTGCGCGCCAGCTCGGCCCGCAACTCCTCGGTCGCTGCCACATCAAATCCTGCGGAACTGGACGCTGGGGCGGCAGTCGCTGGCGCTCCAGCACCGGCAACGATGCGGCGCAACAGATCCTGCAACGGCTCGCAGTGTTCGAGCAGCAGGCGCAGGTCTGATGCCGAGAGCCCGCCCAAGCTGTAAGACGCAGGAGGTTTTGCCCAGTCTGCTTCCAGCTTTTCCAGCCGCTTTCGACTGTCCTTGTCCAATTCGTCGTCTCGCTTTTCACTTTTCCCCATTTTCAGCACCCTTCCAGCTCCTGCACCCACTCGCGCATTTCAGGCCTGGGCTCCAATTTCTGCCTTTGCGGCAAGGCCGCCACGAAGCGGACGAATTGCCGTTGCTGATCCATTGGCAGCGCACGAAAGCGCCTTTGCAAGGTTCGCAGCGTTTCTTCGCTGGGTTCGGGAAAAGGGTTTGGCAGACTTGGCGGCTCGACGCGGCCACACAACAACGCCACATCCGCAGGGCCGAGCACCGTGAACACTCGGGGAAAAAGCGCCGGGAGAAAGCTCACCAGGCGCTCCAGGTTTACCTGCTGCAGGGCGCCGTTCTGGTCACGCAAATGCTGGTTTTCCTTCTCAAGAGCTGCGCGTTCGGCCTTCAGCCGGTCGGCTTCGCTCAGGTGTTCGTTTTCACGCGCCCGCCGCAGGCTCTGGCGTTGGACCGCGTCATCCGCGCTGATGAGCCATGGCAGCACCACGTCGGTGAAAGACTCGACCGCATCCCGGGGCCGGGCGCTGCCCAATCCAAAACGGTCGGCCAGCCATTCCCAGCCCAACAGTTGCCAGTTGGCTAAAGGCTCGGTTTGAGTGGCACAAGCGGCGCACCATGCCCGCCCAGCCGCGTCAGCGATCCAGTGGGTGTGAGCCACGACCACCCCGTCGCCGCGCAGTCGTTCAGCGATGTCGGCCAAGGCGCTTTCCAGTTTCTCCAGGCTGGGCACGGACAATCGTGCTTCGTCCTTGATCGGCAATGACTTGGGTTTGCCCGTTGGATCGACTTGCCATGCAGAAAGCTCTTTGCCATGAAGCACCAGAATCAGTTGATGCCCCGCAAGCTTGGCCGATGAGCCGAGCGCCTGGTGCACCGCTTGCGCAGGTTTCTGGTTTGGGTCGGCAAGGCTCTTGGGTGGTTTTTTCACATCAATCCCCAGTTTTGAGCTGCTGCTGCAGCTTGGCCCATTCGGCACGGGAGCTGTCAAGCGCGTCGTAAAGCTTGCCCAGTTCACCCTCGTTCATGGGTTCCCCCTCAAGGTTGATCTCGTAGTTCTTCTCGAATGCGCTGGCTTCCTCGCCGCCCATGCGCTTTTCAAGGTAGGCGCTGACGTCGCCGATCAGCTTGCCATTTTCCAGCAGACTCTTGACACGATCCGGCGTGAAGTACTCGCTGTTGGTGACGGGCAGCAGCCAGAGATTGTTCAAGCTGCCCGTTGCCATGTTGAACTTGTCTTCGATGCCAGCGGTGGCGATGCCCAGGCCCGCCGTGAACTTCTCGACTTTGCTGCGCTTTTCCGCCACCTCCGGGTCCAGTTCGAAATTGCGCAATTCCGCCATGTATTCATCGAAACTTTCGAACTTGTCGGGGGTGATGCCGTCTTCCGCGGCCTGCATCGCACGCTCGCCCATGTCCTCCACCGTTTCGTCCGGTTTGAAGATCGCCAGAACATGCAACAACGCATTGGCGAAATTGGCCAGCGCTTTGACGACGGGGTGGGGCACCACCTGTGCGAGCGTCGTCAGCAGCGGCCCCAGCGTCGGCTTGATGTCATTCGCAAAGGCGGCAACCGAACTGCCAACCTTGCTGACGGTATCGCACACAGACTTGAAAGCGCCAGAAATGGCGTTACCGATATCTGAAAAGAAACTCATGGCAATGACTCCAAAGAAAAAGACAGGGTGGACAGCGAGACAAGAATGCGACGATTGGCGAAACAAACTTCAAGGGGGATTCAGAGGCTTTTGAATCGAGCCAGATGCGTCAGATGGTTGTTCAACTGTCTGACACCTTTGACACCACTGACACCGGGCACAGCCCGTTGACGATTCCACTCCTCCAGCGTGTCGCATTTTTCAAGCAACATCATCAGGTCGTTTGTTACGCCCATCAAGTATTCGCCCGGCGCCAAAAGGGGCACGTCCTTTTCATTCGCGTGCGGGCGCGGGTTTGCATCGAGCAGCAAGGCCAACCACGAAGCAGACAATCGTTCTTGGGCAAGCGGTCGCCATTTGCTTTGCCATTCCTTCATGAGTTGAAGGGCAACAGCCTTGTGGGGCATGTCCGATACGACGCGCAGCAGTTGCTTCTGCGCCAGCCGGATTTCCCGAACAAAGTCGGCAAAGCGCTGCCGGTCTTCATCGTTGGCGCAAAGCCACCCGTTGCGGCAGAAGCTCGGGTAGTACCGCGCGCGTTCGCGCCAGAGCTGGCGCGCCCCGCACGCTGCGAGGTCCAGCGCCGGTCTCTCATGGTTGCCGGTCTGCGCGCGGTCGCTGCGGATGGCCGCGTGGGCCGGGCCGTGCCAGCCGCCGCAGAAGATCACCGCCTCGCCATTGCCCAGATTGGGCAGGTAGTCGCGCTGTTCGTCGTCCATCATCATGCTCTCGCCCATGGCACGCCGGTCGTCCTCGGCGAACAGGCGATGGACGATCTTGGTGTGGGTGTTCTTGATGACGTCGGGAATCAGCTTGGCAGGTATCTGGTCGGCAATGATGAGACCTTCACCATACTGGCGCACTTCGGCCAGCATGTCGGCAAACGCTTGCACGGCCATCGCGGCAGCCTTGTCACCCGGCTCCGGGCGGGCGAGCAGGCGGTGCGCTTCTTCAATCAGGGTGAGGTGGCGAAATTCGGGCTGCCGGGCATGACGTGCGCGGATGGCCTCGTTGATACCACCCATCAACAGGGCCATGAGCAAGGCCTTTTCCTCGCCGCCTTGCAGCTCCTCCAGCTCGATGACGACCGTTCGGTCGAGAAGCTCATCGAAAGACAGGGACTGACGCACATCCAGCACCTGACCCAGGGTGCCATCCGTCAGGCTGCGCAGTCGGGAAACGAGCGAACCACGGTATTTCTCCTCGAATTCCTTGCCCAAACCAAAGGTGGGAATAAGCCGGTCCAGCTGGCGAATCATGTCGCTCATGGTTGGCCAGGCAGTCGTGAGCGGGTTGAACGGGTCGACGCCTGGTAGGAAAAGGTTGTCGTCCACATCCCAGCCCTTGTCTTCGTAGGCGGCCAGAATGGCGGCCTCCACCATCATCGGCATGGAGGCTTCCATCGGAAAGATCGCAGCGAAGACGTTCTTCAGAAAACCGGCGTGGCTCTTGATGCGCTGGCTTGGGCGCACCAGGGCGAAGGGGTTGATCCGCAGGCTCTGGTGTTCGTCGCCATTGGGCCGGTAGTAGTCAACCTGCGCCAGGCGCGTGGCAAGCTCCCGGTATTCGGTCTTGGCGGGTTCGATGACGAGAAACGGCAGCTTGGATTCCAGCAGCAGGTTCAGACAGGTGGTCGTCTTGCCGGCACCGGTCACGCCAGTGATGAACACGTGCTTGTTCAGGTCCTTGCGAATCAAGCGCACTTTGTTCTTGGAATTACGCCGTCCCCTGTCGATGACGATGCCCAAGTCAAGCGTCTTTTCCTCCTTCGGGTCTGGCAGATCAACGATGAATTCGACCGTCCGGCGCCGACGAATGCCTGGCACTTCGTGCTGGGGCAGGCTAGCGACGATGGCGAGTTCGTCCGCTGTCATCAGGGTACCCAACCTGTCGCCTGACCCAACCAGCAGACTGTGAAAAAGCAGTGCATTTGGCGACGAGTCTTCCTGAAGCACGGGAAAACCCAAAAGGAGACCTGGCGCAACTTCCGAGTTTGGCAGGTCATGCACTTCCAGCGGGCACAGCGTGGTCTCACTGCCCTGAAACGTCGCGCGCACGGTGTTCTTGAGGCGCTGGTAAAGGGCTGTGTTCTCGGCCGTCAGGTAAACGGCACTGTGGAACAGCCCTTTGGTCAGCCCTTTCTGCAGGCGGGTGATGAGCTGCTTGTCCAGGTAGTCCACCAGGTGCTGGGCGCGCTTGTCGGTGATTTCCTTCGATACATTCAGCGATTGGCCGGTGGTGTCGGATTGGCTGGTGCCTTCATTGGTGGCCTGGGTCAGGGACAGACCCTCGGTGTGGCTGTCGCTGGTGTTCGTGCCAAGCGTCTTGGAGTCCGAGGTGCCCGTCGTGCGCGAGGTAGTGGTGCCCGTAGCGCGAGATGTTGAGTTGCTCCAGTTCTGGTCCTTGGAGCTTCCGGAGGATTTTTGGTCAGACGACCGGCTCGAATTCTTCCCTTCAGAACCACCCTGGCTCTTTCCGCGTGTATCCGTGGTGCTCTCGCCTTCGGCGTCGCTGACGTTGGTGCCGACCGTGACGCTTTTGTTTTCACCCTTGGTCTTGGTCGTGCTGCTGTTGCTGCCCCGGGATTCGCTCGAACCGCTGGAGGCGCCAGTCTGGTGGCTGCTGTTGTCACCAAACTGGACGTTTGTATTGACCTGGTGCGCCAGCAGGGAGGACAGGGTGTAGGCGGCATCAAGCTGTTGGTGGACTTCCCGGCGGGGCAGGGGCCGGGTGACGACGGCGAGTTGCCACGTGTCGGTGCCGGTTTCGCCGCTGCTGCCCGACTGCAAGGCGCGGACCAAGCGGTCCATGTCTTGGAAGTTCAGCTCGTCACTGTTCTGATCCTGCGCCTGACCCGTGGGCGTACCCAGCAGCACACCTCTCTTGCGAGAGCAGCAGAAGCGATCCAACAAGGCGGCTCTTTCATCCGGCGTGACTTCATCACCGAAATTGACTCCCGGAAGTTGACCTTCGAGGGCACTGCGCAGGTTGTGCATCGCACCGTGCAGCAACTTGTCATTTTCCGGTTCAGCTACCACACCGAAGTACAGATTGACGCCGGTTGGCCCGCCTTCAAGGAGATACAGCAGGCGTACCGGTTGTTCCGGGTCCATGCTTGCATAGACGTTTGCAAGCGCCTGCCGATAGGCCTGGTGCCGTTCGTCGTTGATTTCATCCAGTCGGAACAGGCGAACCTGCGGGGCAGGTTGCGCCAACGGCACACCAACCTGCAACGCCAGCGGGCCGGTCAAGTCAAAAAGGATGTTGCCCGCTTTCAGTGTGACGGGTTGAGGCGTTGTCATAGGGTGTCCGAAGTGAAAAGTTGTCAATTGCCCCACAGCTCCAGCGCCTGCCGCAATTCGTCCACCAATTGCTCATGCCACGCGATCGGTTGCAGGATTCGAACGTTCGGCAGCCAGTAGCGGACCACGGGCAGCAGTTGGTTGACGTGGTTGATGCGCGTGGTGACCAGCAGGGAGCCGTCCGCATCCGCCCGCTGTTGC
>ERZ1645187.4479-NODE-4479-length-11238-cov-4.835643_pt1 | contig 11238 bp, 12 predicted proteins | sample MGYA00575352_ERZ1645187 | MGnify/ENA primary metagenome ERZ1645187 (study PRJEB40837, sample SAMN11349314) | freshwater sediment metagenome | isolation source: river sediment | host: Sediment | place: India: Wazaribad , New Delhi | collected 2017-02-21 ... | reverse complement strand
AGGCCCGCCTCTCGCGCGCGGCCTAGCGCGCGTGCGCGCGCCCCGGGTCGGCCGCCCGGGGACGGTGCGACCATGGGGGAACGGGCGGATCCGCAGGGGTCGGCCCGTTTTTCGTTTTTCCCCGGAATAGGGCCGGCGCTGGCGCGTTGTCGAAGCGGGAACCAACTCCCTGACATCCATGACCAGAGGAACCACACCATGATCACCCTTACCCTCCGTGGCGACCAGATCGGTGAAGCCCTGCAGTTCGATGCGAACGGCCTGACCACGCATGTCGAGATCGGCCGCGTCTGGTTCAGCGCCAGCGATACCGTGACGCTGACCCTTGCCCCCGATGCGCTGGACCCGGCGACCGGCGCGGTGGTCGGCGGGGCGGGCACGGTTCTGGGCCTGACCGTCACCACCGCCGGCGGCCGGGTCACCACCTTCACCCAGCCGACCAACCCGCTGGACATCGACCCCGACCAGTCGAAGCAGGGGCCGGACTTCTTCTACATCTCGGAATCGCCCGCGCCGGGCAGCGGCGGCGCCTATGCCGGCATCCAGCTGGAAAAGATCGTCATCTCGACCACGCCGCTCTTGGCCGGCACGACGGTGCCCTACACCAATGTCGGCGGCTTCACCGGCGTTCCGGTGGTGCAGCCCCCGCCGCCGGTCACCCTGGTCGGCAACGACGCCGACAACACGCTGAGCGGCAACGGCCAGTCCAACACCATGTCGGGCCTGGACGGCAACGACACGATGTATGGCCGCGGCGGCAATGACACGATGAACGGCGGCGACGGCAACGACCGGATGGATGGCGGGCTTGGCAACGACGTCATGCGCGGCGGCCTTGGCAACGACCGGATGCTGGGTCGGGCCGGCAATGACCGGATGTTCGGCGATGCGGGCGGCGACCTGCTGGATGGCGGCGCCGGGCGCGACGTGCTGACCGGCGGCGCGGGCGGCGATGCCTTCGTCTTCGGCAACGGCGACCGGGTGACCGACTTCAACGCCTCGGCCGGCGACCAGATCTTCTTTGCCGAGATGCTGGGGCTGACGCTGGACGACGTGCGCGTCACCTATGACGCGGCCGGCGCGACCGTCGCCTTTGGCGCGCAGACCATGCGGCTGGACGGCGTGACGCAGCCCTTCGACCTCGGCAACGCGATCAAGTTCGACTACCAGCCGACGTTCGATTTCCTCTGATCCCGCAAGGGCCTAGGGCGGGGGCGGCATCCGGAAGGGTGCCGCCCCTTGCCATTTCGCCGCGCGCCCCGGCAGTCCGCTGCCAGTCAGCCGGCAGAACAAAACCCCCCGGCGTGGGACCGGGGGGCTTGGGGCATGCAGGCCGGTCGGCGGAAGGTCAGGGGGCGGCCCAGCCCTTGGCCAGGGCTTCGGCCTCTTGCCCGGCGTCCAGGGCGACGGCGGTGCGGCCGGCGTCCAGCAGCGACATCAGCGCCAAAGCCTCGTCGCCCGAGGCGGTCGCAAAGCCTTGGCTCGCGGCATCGGTCCCGGTGCCCTCGGCCAGCGACAGGCGCAGCGACCAGCCGGCCGCTTCGCGGCAGGCAACGGCATAGTCAACCCGCGCCGCCGCGGCGTCGATCACCTCGAACTCGCGGCAATAGCCGGTCTCGGGCAGCGCAAAGGTGGCCAGAACCATCGCCTCGCGCCCGTCGTCCAGCAGCACGGGCACGCCGGCGGCCTGGGTTTCCAGCACGCCCGCCAACCCATCCGCCGCCGCCAGCAGGCCCGGCGCAAGACCGCCCGCCGTCGGCGGACCCGACAGCAGGAAGACCGCCGCGGCCAGCCCCGCCGCCAGCGCCGCGCCGCCCGCCGCCCAGCGATACTCCGTGGTCCGCGGCCGGAAGGCCACCACCTTGCCGGCCGCCTCGCCGGCAGGTTCGCCCAGGATCGCAGCGCGGATCGCCTCGGGCACCGGCTCGTCCAGCGGGGCGGAAAACGCCTGGGCCAGCGCGGCATTGGCGGCGAAGAGGTCGTCGACATAGGCCTGGTCGCCCGGGTGGTCGGCCAGGTGCAGCACCACCGCCGCCGCCTCTTCGGGCGACAGCTCTCCGTCCACGAAGGCGGCCAGGCGGTCCTTGTCCGTCACGGTTTCCATCACTGGCGTCCTCCCCGGCTTTCACCCAGCATCGGCAACAGCGCGTCGCGCGCCCGGGCCAGACGGCTCATGACCGTCCCCACCGGAACCTCCAGCACCTCTGCCGCCTCCTTGTAGCTTAGCCCTTCGACGGCCACCAAGGACAGGACGGCCCTCTGCGCCTCGGGCAGGCTGCCCATCGCCTCGGCCGCCCGCGCCAGCATGATGCGGCTTTCCGGCAGGCTGGCCGCCTTGCCGCCATCGCCCAGATCCACGTCATCGGGATCGACCGACACTCCGCGCGTGCGGGCGCGACGGCGCTCGTCCAGCCACTGGGTCTGCACGATGCGATACATCCAGCTGTCCATCCTTGTTCCCGGCTGGAACTGCGCCTGGTTGCGCAGGGCCTTTTCGCAGGCCGCCTGCACCAGATCGTCGGCATCCTGCCGGTTTCCGCACAGGCTCAGGGCAAAACGCCTGAGTTTCGGAACAAGCGCAATGAGGTCTTGTTGAAACGGTGTTGCCATCTTGCGCTCCTGGGTCGGGACGACAACGCGCATGTAGGGCGGCCTATTCCATCGTCACTTCATTTTGTCCTTGCCGCAGCCTGGTTTGAAGGTCGGTGATCGCTTCGGGTCGCGAGGTGATCGAAAACCGCCCCTTCTCGGCGGGCTATCACCGCTCTGAACCGATGTGAACCCGGCCTTGCGAACAGCATGCCGGCCGCTGGCGTCATGAAGGCCGCGCTCAGAGCGCCTGACACAGGTCCAATCGGAAGGCGATTGTATATTTGACAAACCCAACTCTGCTTGCTAGATTGAGAGCGTAGAGTTGAGGAAGTTGTCATGTCCGTTCTGTCCAAACCTTACATGCACGACGAAGCTGCTGCCTTTGCGCACGTCGAAAGCATCATTTGGCCCGATGGTCCGGTATGCCCGCACTGCGGAAACTGCGGCAAGGTCTATGTGCTGACCGGCGTTCGCTCCAAGCCGTCCAAGAAGAACCCCGAAGGCGTTGAGCGCCACGGCCTCAAGAAGTGTGGTGAGTGCCGCAAGCAGTTCACCGTCCGTATCGGCACGATCTTCGAAGAAAGCCACATTCCGCTGCACAAGTGGCTGCAAGCCATTCACCTGATGGTGTCCAGCAAGAAGGGCATCAGCAGCCACCAGCTTCACCGCGTTCTAGAAATCACCCACAAGAGCGCATGGTTCATGTCTCACCGCATTCGCGAAGCCATGCGCAGCGATGGTGCGGTGAGCTTCGGTAGCGGCGGCGGTGTGGTTGAAGTCGATGAGACTTTCATCGGGACGAAGCACAAAAAGGCGGAAGGCGCGCGCGGCTATGCCCACAAGAACGCCATGCTGTCCCTCGTGGATCGCACCACGGGCCGCGCCAAGTCTATCGTCGTGGACGATGTGACCAAGGCAACGCTCCTGCCAATTCTGCGCGAGAACATCGCTAAGGAAGCCACGGTCTACACCGACGAGGCAAAACAATACACCGGCATCAACGCGCACTTTGCTGACCACGACTTCACTACGCACAGCAAGGGTGAGTATGGCCGTGGCGCGGTCCATACCAACACGATTGAGGGCTACTTCAGTATCTTCAAGCGCGGCATGAAGGGCGTCTACCAACACTGCGGCAAGAAGCATCTGCATCGCTACGCGGCGGAATTCGAGTTCCGCTACAACAACCGTTCGGCTAACGGCGTTGAGGATGCTGAACGCGGGCAGATTGCACTGCGCGGTGTCATTGGGAAACGCATCACCTATAAACGGCCTGACACGCAGTTTGCCCTATGAAACTGGCCGACCTGATCAAGACTAATAAGCATGTCACCGACTACGGCAGATGGATGTGTGGCGATATCGACCGTGCATCTTGGCCGATGCGGAAGAAGAAACTCAGGCAGTCAACAGACTGGTCATGGCGTGCGGTTTGCATGAGTTCGCCTGATGGGCGCCAGTTGAGGGTCTTGCTGAGATTGAACCCAGGTATTGAGCGGTTCTATGCAGTTCTTGGGGAAGTGAGAGGCGATAGCATCGCTATATTGTGCAGTCATGAACTGCACACATCTCATGGCAACTGGCACTGCCACGTAACTGTGGTCGATGTTGATGATGTTTTTGTCGGCGTATGGCGCGACAATGATTCACATCGCAGGTGGCCGAGTTATACTGGGGAATCTACCGTCGTCTTTGACGTAGACCGGAAGTCGGCTCTTGAGAGGTCAGCAAGGCTCTACCGCTTTGACCTTCCAGCGCAAGCGGAGATGTTTGGATGAACGTTCAGAACAGTATCTGCTCTTCATTTTGTTCAGGTCTCTCGGTTCGAGAGATCCCGCTTGGCTATGCCATCAAGACACCGTTCTCATGGCTGCATGGGGAACCGCTTGTTGTTTTCGGCGAAGTGGACCGTGACATGGTCAGGATGCGCGATAGCGGTGACACCTTGATGTTTTTGGAAGATGTTGCGGGCGACTTGACGATGGATTCTCGCATAGATGCTATGAGAGAAATCGCGCTTGAGCATGGCGTTCAATTCGATGAAGACAACGCCCTATTTGTCAGTGACTGGGTTGATAAATCTCAGCTTGGCGACTCTGCCGTGCGTTTCATGTCATTTTTGAACCGCTTGCAAGATGTTGCTTTGCTACACAAAGAGCGAGCGACCAGCATTTTTCGAGAAGAACTAATCGATGCGGTAAGAGAAAGGTTTGAAGGTCGATATCATGTTGGTGTTCGAGAGCCGATCTCCGCTGATCATCGCGAATATACTGCCGATCTCATAGTTCGCGCAGAAAACGTGCAGGCAGCAATTTACGCAGCCACGACAGACGTAAACGTTCTTGAGGCGCTCCTAGCAGAGCATGTTTTTAGCAAGACTGCTGGGTTACAGACTATCCCGATTGTCGTTTTCGAGAATTTTATGCAGTCGAAGGTTTCCCTAAAAACGAGACGTCGCGCCATGAACAGCGCCAGACTTCAAACGGCAGACTGGTCAGGAGGGGCAGATGAAGTCCTTGAAAAAATTGAACAGCAAATCGCAGCTTGAGAAGTTCAAAGAAGCCGCCCGCCAGCTTGAGACAGACGACGACGAAGAGCGGTTTGAGGAACGGCTCAAGCAAATGGTCCGTCAAAAGCCAAACGAAAAGAAATCGTCCGACTGATCCAGCCTGTCACGCAGGCTGACAATGTCCCGCGCATTGTGGGTTTGTCAAATATACAATCTCCAATCGGAAACCCCGTCAACAGATCAAAGACTTCGCTCGCCAAACAGGGGCATCCGCACAGGCCCCATCCCGACCGTCTGCACAGACCTGGAAACGGCCCGTCGCCCGGCCGATCGCCACCAAGTTGATCGGTGTCGTCATCACTTTGCCCGCCCTTCGGTTCCAATGAAACCATCATGGCAGAGGTGATGCCGTTGGGGTGGGGCATCCGCCGCGTCAGGTCAGGACGATCCCTGAACCCGTCCTGAAGGACCGGAAGCTGGAGCGTTTGGACATGCCTGAGGCCTGGTGGTCCCCGCTGCCCGCCCGCAAGCCAGTTCCATCACCCCCCCTGTCGCGATTCTGTGACGTCCGGGTCGCCCAACCGTCACATGCCGGTGCTAGCAGCGGGGTACCCTGACCCTGATCCAACGACGGAAATCCAGATGAAACCGTTTTTTGCTGCCAGCCTGCTTGCCTTTGGCCTTGCCGCCGCCGCTCCTGTCGTCGCGCAGGAGACGATCCGCTTTGCGGTCACCGACATCGACGGGCTCGAGGCGCTTCAGCGCGAGATGGGGCCGTTCAAGGAGGCTTTCGAAGCCGCCTCGGGCCTGAAGGTCGAGTTCTTCCCGGTCTCGGGCCGCACTGTCGCGGTCGAGGCGATGGCCGCCGACCAGGTCGACTTCGTGCTGACCGGCCCGGCCGAATATGTGGTGTTCAACGCCCGCCTCGACGCGCAGCCGGTGGTCACCTTCCGCCGGCCCGACTATTACTCGACCGTCGTCGTGCTGGACGCCAGCCCGGTCAGGACCCCGGCCGACCTGGCGGGCCAGAAGATCTCGTTCGGCGAGATCGGCTCGACCTCGCAGCACCTTGGGCCGGTCGACCTGCTGACCCAGGCGGGCCTTGGCTATGCCACCGATTACGAGCCGGTGTTCCTGAACCGCAACGTCGCCGTCGAGGCGCTGATCGCCGGCGAGATCGCCGGGATCGGGCTGAACCGCACCCATATCGACAGCATCACCAAGAAGTTCCCCGACCAGTCGTTCCGCGTGCTGGTCAAGGGCGAACAGCTGCCCGACGACATCCTGCTGGCCTCGGCCAAGGTCGCGCCCGAAGTCGTCGACACCGTGCGCAAGACCTTTGCCGACCAAGGCGACGCGCTTCTGGCCGCGATCACCGCGACCGAAGAGAACGCCAAGTACATCGGCGGCGCCTTCAACGCCGATGTGACCGACGCCGATTATGACGTGGTGCGCAAGATGTACGAGAACATCGGGATCACCGAGTTCACCCAGTTCGTCGGCGAATGAGGCGGCGGTGAACGCGCCCCTGCTTCCCCGCGGGCCCCTGGCCGGTTCTGCCCTGGCAGAGCCGGTCCTGGCCGTCTCGGGCCTGGCGCGGTCGTTCGGCGGGCGGTCGGTGCTGGGGGGGCTGGACTTTGCGCTGGCCCCCGGCCAGGCCACCGCGCTGATCGGCGCGAACGGGTCGGGCAAATCCACCCTGCTGCGCTGCCTCGTGCGGCTGATCGAACCCGACGCCGGCCGCATCTCGATGCTGGGGCAGGAGGTGACGGCGCTGCCGCCGCGCGGCCTGCGCCGGTTCCGCGCGCAGGTCGGCATCGTCTGGCAGCGCCACAACCTGGTGCCGCGGCTGTCGGTCCTGTCGAACGTGGTCCATGGCGTGCAGGCGCGCCGCGCCGGGCCGCGCGGCTGGTTCCAGTCGCTGGCCCCGGCCGAGGTGCGGGCCGAGGCGATGGCCTGCCTGGCCCGCGTGGGCCTGGCCGACCGGGCGATGGCGCGGGTCGACAGCCTGTCGGGCGGGCAGCAGCAGCGCGTGGCGATCGCGCGGATGCTGATGCAGCGCCCCGCCTTCATCCTGGCCGACGAACCCGACGCCAGCCTGGACCCGCAGACCGGGCAAGAGGTGATGGCGCTGTTGCAGGGCCTGGTCCGGCAAGAGGGGCTGTCGCTGCTGGTGATCTCGCACCGGGTGGACCATACGCTGGCCTTTTCCGACCGCATCCTGGGCCTTGCCGGCGGCCGGATCGAGCTGGACCTGCCCACCGCGCGCGCCGATGCCGCCCAGTTGCGCCGCTTCTTCGATCCGGCGGGGCGCGCGGCATGACGCACCCCTCTGCCGCCCCCCCGCCCCGGTTCGCCGCGATCGGCCCGCTGGGCTTTGCCGCCCTGCTGGCGGTGCTGGCGCTGGTGATCTCGTCGCTTGCGGCCACCGCGCCGCGCTTTGACAAGCTGGCCCACGGGCTGGCGCGGCTGGTGTCGCCCTCGGGCCTGCTGACGCAGATGGTGCCGCCGGACTTCAGCCGGATCGAGCCGATCTCGTGGAAGCTGCTGGAAACGCTGCAGATGGCGGTCGCGGGCTGCGTGCTGGGGCTGGTCCTGGCCCTGCCCATCGCGATCCTGGCCACCGACCGGCTGTCGCCGCACCCCATTGTCCGCCATGCCGCGCGGGCGCTGATCGCGCTCTTTCGCACCGTGCCGGACCTGGTCTGGGCCATCGTCTTCATCATCGTCGTCGGCCTGGGTCCGGCGGCGGGGGTGCTGGCGATCATGGTCGACAAGATCGGCTTTGCCGGCCGCTTCTTCGCCGAGGCGATGGAGGAAACCGACCCCGGCCCGCAGGACGCGCTGCGCGCCATCGGGGCCAGCCGCCTGGGCCTGATCGGCTCGGCCGTGCTGCCGGCCTGCCTGCCGTCGTTCACCGCCACCTCGCTGTTCGCGCTGGAGAAATCGGTGCGCGGATCGGCGGCGCTTGGCCTGGTCGGGGCGGGCGGCATCGGCGTCGACCTCAAGGTCGCCTTCGACCTTTTCAACTATGACGAGGCCTTCGCGATCATCCTGATGATGCTGGCCCTCGTCATCGCCGTCGAACAGGGGTCCGGCTGGATCCGCAGGAAGCTGATATGATGATGACCACCGACACCGCGCACCGCTACTGGAATGCCGAATGGCAAAGGGCCGACGGCAGCAGCCCCTGGGCGCGGGCCGAGCCCTGGGTGACCGAGCACGCCGCCACCCTGGCGCCGGGGGCGCGCATCCTGGACCTCGGCGCCGGGATCGGGCGGCACGCGCTGGCCTTTGCCCGGGCCGGCCACCAGGTCACCGCGCTGGATGCCTCGGCCGCGGCGGTGGCGGCGACCTCGGCGGCGGCCTTTGCCCAAGGGCTGACGCTGACCTCTGTCGAGGCGCCGATGACCGCCCTGCCCCTGCCCGACGCCGCCTTCGACCATGTCCTGGCCTGGAACGTGATCTACCACGGCGACGAATCCGTGGTCCGCAAGACGCTGGCCGAGGTTCACCGCGTCCTGCGCCCCGGCGGCAGCGTCATGGCCACCATGCTGTCGGCCCGCCGCCTGCCGGTGGAACAGGCGAAAGCGCCGGGCCGCGAGATCAGCCGCAACACCTGGGTCTTCGACGGCCCCGGCGACAAGGTGCACCCGCACTACTTCTGCACCGCGCCCGACCTCCTGTCGCTGCTGTGGGGGTTCGAGGTCTTCTCCCTCTTCGACCGCCCGCATGAAAAACCGGGCTCCTGGCACTGGCACCTGCTGGCCGAGAGGCTGGCATGACCGCCGAACTGATCGAGGGCGCAACCCTGATCCTGGACGACCGGGTCGAGACCGCTTCGGTCCGCATCGAGGCGGGCCGCATCACCGGCATCGACGTGGCGCGCGACGGCGCGACGGTGATCCCCGGCAAGGGGCGCCTGCTGGCCCCCGCCTTCATCGACATCCACGGCGACGCCTTCGAGCGCCAGGTCATGCCGCGCCCCGGCGTCCTGGTGCCCACCGAAACCGCCCTGCTGGAGACCGACCGCCAGCTGGCCGCCAACGGCATCGCCACCGCCTACCACGCGCTCACCCTGTCCTGGGAGCCGGGCCTGCGCAGCGTCGAGACCGGCTGGCAGATCCTGCGCGCGCTTGACCGCCTGCACCCCCGCCTGACCGCCGACAACCGCCTGCAACTGCGGTGGGAAACCTTCTGCAACCAGGCCGAACCCCTGATCGCACAAGCCCTGTCCGGACCGGAGCGCCCGGCGCTGGCCTTCAACGACCACACCACCTCGATGCTCTTGCACCCCGACGTGGCGGTGCAGGACCGCCCCTTCGACCAGGTGCCCGACTATCCGGTCACCCCCTTCGACGCCCCCCGCTTCCTGAAAAAGATGCAGGACCAGGCCCGCCGCGCCCATGTGACGCCCGAGGACTACATCGCCCTTCTGACCACCGCCTGGCAGCGCCGCGCCGAGGTCCCCGACCGCATCGCCCGCATCGCCGCCCTCGCCCGCTCGCACAAGGTGCCGATGCTCAGCCACGATGACAGCCAGCCCGAAACCCGCGCCTACTATCGCGGCCTGGGGTCGCGCATCGCGGAATTTCCGATGCATGAACGGGTGTTCCTTGCGGCGCGCGCGGCGGGCGATGTCATCGTTCTCGGCGCGCCCAATGCCATGCGCGGCGGCAGCCATCTGGGCAGCCCCGGCGCGGCGCAGATGATCGCGCGCGGCCTTTGCGACATCCTGGCGTCGGACTATTTCTACCCCGCCATGCTGGGCGCGGTGACGCGGCTGCATGCCGACCGCATCGCCCCCCTGCCGGCGCTGTGGAACCTGGTCGCGCGGAACCCGGCGCAGGCCATGGGCCTGGCCGACCGCGGCCGCATCGCCCCCGGCCTGCGCGCCGACCTTGTCCTCTTGGACTGGCCCGAAGGCCATTCCCCTGCGCCGTTGCGCACCTGGGTCGCCGGGCGCGGCGGCTATTCCGCGCTGCCGCCCTTCAGACACCCCATCCCCGCCTGATCCCAGCCCAAACCGGAGGATCCGATGCTCACCGACACGCTGACCTTCGACCAAGCGCCGCACCAGCCCGACGTCACCTTCACCTATGCGCATCCCGGCCAGTCGCTGTTCCGCCGCAGCCTGATCCGTACGGTCGAGGCGCTGTCGGGCCAGCCGGAACTGAAGCGGCTCTATCAGGACTGGGCCTTGCGCGACCGACGCCCCGGCGAATCCGTGTTCGACGCCGCACTGCGCAAGCTGCAGATCTTTCCGATGGTCGATGGCGGCGCCCGGCATCTGGAGGATATTCCCGACCGGGGCGGCCTGCTGCTGGTGGCGAACCACCCGTTCGGCGTGGTCGACGGGCTGGCCATCGGCCATCTGGCGACACGGCTGCGCGGCAATGTCGCGATCCTGACCAACAGCCTCCTGTGCCGGGTGCCCGAGGTCGATCCCCACCTTCTGCCGGTCGACTTCACGGGCACGCCCGAGGCGCGGCGCCTGACCGCCGAGACCCGGCGCCAGGCGGCGGCGCTGTTGCAGGCGGGCAAGGTGGTGGCGCTGTTTCCGGGCGGCGGGGTCGCCACCGCGAACCGGCCGCTGCGCGGGCGCGCCGTCGATTCGCCCTGGCACCCCTTCGTCGGGCGGCTGGCGGCGCTGCCCGGCGTCACCACGCTGCCGGTGCATTTCGCGGGCCAGAACTCGCGCCTGTTCCAGCTGGCCAGCCACTGGTCCTATCCGCTGCGCGTCGCCCTGATCTTCCGCGAGACGCGCCGCCAGATCGGCCAGCCCGTCCGCATGGCGATCGGCGCCCCGATCGAGGCGGCCTCGCTGGCCGACCTGCCCCGCGACGGCATTGCCGAGGCGCTGCGCCGGCGCTGCATGGCGCTGGCGCAACCGGCCCTGCCGGACCCCGACGAACACTTCGTCTGGCCCGCCCGCGTCCGCTGGTAGGGCTGTCACACAAGTTTCACCCCGGCTTGGGCGCTCTGTCACACGGCCCCGATACCACCCGGCACAACAGGACCGGAGGTGCAGGCAGATGCTGGAAGTCAGGGGCGTGACGCGGATGTTCGGCCAGAAGGCCGCCGTCGACAACATGACCTTCGCCATCGACCGCCCCGCCTTTGTCGGCATCATCGGC
>ERZ1645187.4478-NODE-4478-length-11249-cov-29.011792_pt1 | contig 11249 bp, 8 predicted proteins | sample MGYA00575352_ERZ1645187 | MGnify/ENA primary metagenome ERZ1645187 (study PRJEB40837, sample SAMN11349314) | freshwater sediment metagenome | isolation source: river sediment | host: Sediment | place: India: Wazaribad , New Delhi | collected 2017-02-21 ... | reverse complement strand
TGATCGTGCTGCTCATCGACGAGCGGCCGGAGGAAGTGACCGACATGCAGCGCACCGTGAAGGGCGAGGTCGTCTCCTCGACCTTCGACGAGCCGGCGTCGCGTCACGTCCAGGTTGCCGAGATGGTGATCGAGAAGGCGAAGCGTCTGGTCGAACACGGCCGCGACGTGGTGATCCTGCTCGATTCGATCACCCGCCTCGGCCGCGCCTACAACACGGTGGTGCCGTCGTCGGGCAAGGTGCTGACCGGCGGTGTCGACGCCAACGCGCTGCAGCGGCCGAAGCGCTTCTTCGGCGCGGCGCGCAACATCGAGAACGGTGGTTCGCTGACCATCATCGCCACGGCGCTGATCGACACCGGCAGCCGCATGGATGAAGTCATCTTCGAAGAGTTCAAGGGTACCGGTAACTCGGAAATCATCCTGGACCGGAAGGTGGCCGACAAGCGCGTGTTCCCGGCGATCGACATCACCCGTTCCGGCACCCGCAAGGAGGAACTCCTGGTGGCGCCGGATCAGCTCAAGAAGATGTACGTCCTGCGCCGCATCCTCACGCCGATGGGGACGGTCGACGCGATCGAGTTCCTGCTCGACAAGCTGCGGCAGACCAAGCGCAACGCCGATTTCTTCGATTCGATGAACACCTGATCGAATCGGCTCCGAAAAAGGAAACGCCCGCCGAAGCGATTCGGCGGGCGTTTTCGTCTGACCGGTCGGCATTCCAGAAACGCGGAACTTTCTCGGCGCAGATCGCCGCCGGCATGGTCGGATGACGGGCGCGGGAATGTTTCCGTCCCCTCCCCTCTCTTCGGACCAGCCCACACTGCGGCAACCGATCGATTCGGCCCGGGATCCGATTTCGAATCGGCTCCGGGTCGATCACGCCTTCGCGGTATGGCTTCACACGTGGTGGCCGGTCTCGAGCAGGGTGCGCAGCGGGGACGGTTCCGTCACCGGCAGGCCGCAGACGCCGCCGCGGCAGACCCAGGCGGTCGGCAGACCATCGATCGCGCCCTTGCCGTGGGCCGGATGCGACGGGTCGAGCCGGGTGGTCGATTCGGTTTCGAACAGGACGATGCGGGGATCGGTCGATTCGAAGACGACACGGCGCAGTGGTTCGGCATCGGTTCCGGCGGGAACGATCAGGACGACTTCGATGGTGCCGATCACCGTGTCGAAGGCATTCCACAGTCCGGCCGACGACCAGATGTCGGCGAGTGCGGCTCCGGCGAGGCGATGCAACACGCCCTCGGCGCGTCGACGCCAACCGTCGTCGCCGGTGAGCAGAGCGAGGCGCACGAGGTTGTCCACGGCGATGCCGTGATGGTTGGGAACGGCGTCGTCGGCGGACGAGGCGGGGCGGATCACCAGAGCTTCCGCATCGTCGGCGGTGAGGAACCATCCTCCCTGCGGATCTACGTAATGGCGGTCGAGGGCGCGCATCCAGCGGACGGCGTCGCCGAGCCAGGGATCCGGTCCGAGGGTTTCGGCGAGGATCAGCGCCGCGCGAGCCATATGGGCGAGGTCGGAGGCGAGACCCGGCACGACCAGGCGATCCTCGCGCCAGGAGTGACCGATCCGGTCGCCGTGGGCCATCGATTCGGAAACGAAGCGATAGGCGGCGACGGCGCGATCGATCCAATCGCGTCGATCCAAGCGTCGCCCGACCGAGACGAGGGCGTGAATCATCAGGCCGTTCCAATCGGCGAGGACCTTGTCGTCGGTGAGTGGGCGCCGACGGCCGGCGCGAGCGGCGAGCAGGCGAGTGCGAGCTTCGGCGAGGCGGGCTTCGCGGGAACGATCCCAGGGCGCGTCGGCGTCGGTGCGGGCGAGGACGATCCTACCTTCCCAATTGCCTTCCGGGCGAATGTCATAGGAGGCGGCGAAGGCGGACGCCTCGGGCCCCAGGACTTCGGCGATCTCGCCGTGGGTCCAGACGTAGAAGGCGCCTTCCTCTCCTTCGCTGTCGGCATCGATCGCGGTTGCGAAGGCGCCGCCGGGGAGGCGCATTTCGCGTTCCAACCAGCCGACGAGGTCTTCGATTCGGGCACGGAACGACGGATCGCCGGATGAAGAATGAGCTCGGCCGAGCAGTTCGAGGAGTTGAGCGTTGTCGCTCAGCATCTTTTCGAAGTGCGGAACCAACCATTCCTCGTCGACCGAATAGCGGGCGAAGCCACCGCCGAGGTGATCCCAGATGCCGCCGGCGGCCATTCGTTTCAGGGTATGACAGACGGCGTCGCGGGCGGGTTCACCAGCGCGGCGTCGGGCGGCGCGCCACCACATGTCGAGCAGCGGGGCATTGGGAAACTTGGGGGCGCCGCGAGTACCGCCGTTGATGGAATCGAAGAGGCCGAGCAATCGTTCGGCGACGGCATCGAGGAGGTCTTCGGAGAAGGTACCGCGTTCGGTCGTGGGGCGTGTGGCGAGGCGGCGGACGATGGCGGCGGCGTTGTGGGCGATCTTCTCGGGCTCGGCGGCGTGGAGGCGGGCCATTTCCTCGAGGACGGCGACGAAGCCGGGGCGGCCCCATTTCGCTTCCTTCGGGAAATAGGTGCCACCCCAGAAGGGCCGGCCGCTCGAGTCGAGGAACATGGTGAGTGGCCAGCCGCCGTTCTGGTCGAAGGTGCGCAGGGCGGCCATGTAGATCTGATCGATGTCGGGGCGTTCCTCGCGATCGACCTTGATGTTGACGAACAGCCGGTTCATCACCTCGGCGACCGCCGGGTCCGCGAAGGACTCGTGGGCCATGACGTGGCACCAATGACAGGCGGCATAGCCGATCGACAGGAGGATCGGTCTACCGGTCTCCGCCGCTTCGGCGAGCGCTTCGGGAGACCATGAACGCCAGTGGACCGGATTGTCGGCGTGTTGCAAGAGATAGGGGCTGGTCGTATCGCGTAGAAGATTGGTCGGGGGTAGGGGCAAGGCGGCGTCCTCTCTCCGGATGTTCGGTGGAGACTAGCGCGGATCGTCGGCCGGGCGAGCACGGGTTGAAGGCAAATGGACACGATCTATGCAGTTTCGAGCGGTAGGGTGCCGGCGGCGATCGCCGTCATACGCATGAGTGGGCCATCGAGCCGATTCGTGATCGAAACGCTGTGTGGATCGGTTCCGGAAGCGAGACGTGCGTCGCTGATGTCGATTCGAAACCGAGACGGTCTCGTGCTGGATCGCGGGATGGTATTGTGGTTTCCCGGTCCGCAGTCGTTTACCGGCGAGGATTCCGCGGAATTTCAGGTTCACGGCAGCCGGGCGGTGATCGCGGCGCTGCATTCGGCCTTCGCGTGTTTTCCGGGTGTTCGGTCGGCGGAGCCGGGCGAGTTCACGAGACGGGCCTTTCTCGCGGGAAAGATGGATCTGACCGAAGTCGAAGGACTGGCGGATCTCCTGGTCGCGGAAACGGAAGCGCAGAGACGGCAGGCTCAGGAACAGAGCTCGGGGTCGTTGCACCGGCTCTACGATTCGTGGCGGGCTCGTTTGATCCGGGCGCGGGCGTTGATCGAGGCGGATCTCGATTTCGCCGATGAGGAGGATGTTCCGGGGTCGGTGGTCGAAACGGCGTTCGAGGAAATTGCGCGGCTGCGATCGGAGATCGAGGTTCATCTCGCGGATGCCAACCGGGGCGAACGGCTGCGGGATGGGTTCCAGGTGGTACTGCTCGGGGCTCCCAATGCGGGGAAATCGAGTCTTCTCAACGCATTGGCGGCGAGGGATGTGGCCATAGTCACGGCCGAGGCGGGAACGACGCGGGATTTGTTGGAGGTGCACCTCGACATCGGCGGGTATCCCGTGACCATCGTCGACACGGCCGGATTGCGGGACGGCGGCGGAGCGATAGAGCGGGAAGGTATGCGCCGGGCGATCGACCGGAGTCATGGGGCGGATCTGGTGTTGTGGCTCGAACCTCGCGGGGATGGGCCGGGGGCCGGACCGGAGGCGACGGGAGCGGCGACCGAAACCTGGGTTGTCGAGAGCAAGTGCGATCTGCCGGGTGTGCCGATCGTAGCGGCGGGGGAGGGAGATCCGGTCATTCGCCATCGGGTTTCGGTGGTCACGGGGGAGGGGTTGTTCGGGCTCATCGAGGGGCTCGGTGAAGCGGTCGAGCGAGCGTTCGGCGGGGAGGAGGGTTCGGTCGGCAGACCCTCTCGGGAACGGCATCGGGCGGGAATCTCGGATATGTTGCGGTTGATCTCGTCGGTCGAAGCGGTTCGTGGGGAAGGGCTCGAAATCGTAGCGGAATGCCTTCGTCTGGCATCGGAGGATCTGGGTCGGTTGACCGGACGGATCGGGGTCGAAGACCTGTTGGACGAGGTCTTCGGCAGTTTTTGCATCGGAAAATAGATTCCAATTCGAAACGATGTTTCACGTGAAACATGGATTCGATGCCGAAGCTATTTTCACGGAAGAAAACGAAGGACATGGCAGTGGCAATGGACGTCCTGGTCATCGGTGGTGGACATGCGGGTTGTGAGGCGGCGGCCGCTGCGGCGCGGTGCGGCGCGCGGACGTGGCTCGTAACCCATCGCAGCGAGACCATCGGGGCGATGTCGTGTAATCCGGCGATCGGTGGGCTGGGCAAAGGGCATCTGGTTCGTGAGATCGACGCCCTGGATGGACTGATGGGGCGGGTCGCCGACCTCGGCGGGATCCAGTTTCGACTTCTCAACCGACGGAAGGGTCCTGCGGTGCGGGGGCCGCGGGCGCAGGCCGATCGGCGGCTCTATGCGAAGGCGATGCAGGAGGCACTCGCGGCAACGAAGGGTCTCGAGGTCGTCGAAGACGAGGTGCAGGCGCTGGTCATGGAGGGTGGCCGAGTCGTCGGCGTACGCATGGCGGAGCGCGGTGAGGTCCGATGCGGTGCGGTGGTCGTAGCGACCGGGACCTTCCTCAATGGACTGATGCACATCGGATCGGAAAAGTCGGTCGGGGGGCGGGTGGGTGATCCGTCCGTCGCCGGGTTCAGCGACAGTCTACGGTCGTCCGGACTTTCGCTGGGGCGTCTGAAGACCGGGACGCCGGCACGGCTCGATGGCCGGACGATCGATTGGGCAGCGGTGGAGATGCAGGATGGCGACGACGAACCGGTGCCGTTCTCGTTCCTCACGACGGCGCTGCCGAACGCGCAAGTAAGGTGTGGCATCACCCGGACGACGTCCGAGACTCACGCGATCATTCGCGACAATCTCGGGCGATCGGCGATGTATGGGGGTCACATCGACAGTCGCGGTCCGCGCTATTGCCCCTCGATAGAGGACAAGATCGTACGGTTCGGGGATCGGGACGGTCACCAGATCTTTCTGGAGCCGGAAGGGCTCGACGATCCGACGGTCTATCCGAACGGATTGTCGACGTCTCTGCCGGCGGACGTGCAGGTGGCGATGCTGCGGTCGATCCCGGGCTTGGAACGGGTGGAGGTTGTGCGGCCGGGATATGCGATCGAGTACGATCACATCGATCCCCGCGGTCTCGACGCGACACTTGGGGTGAAGGGTGTGGCGGGGGTCTATCTGGCGGGTCAGATCAACGGTACGACCGGGTATGAGGAGGCAGCTGCGCAGGGTCTCGTCGCGGGGCTCAATGCGGCTCGATTCGTCAGCGGAACGAAAGGTCATGTCTTCAAACGCTCGGAAAGCTACATCGGGGTGATGATCGACGATCTGGTGACGAGGGGGATCACCGAGCCGTATCGGATGTTCACGTCGCGGGCGGAATACCGACTGTCGCTGCGGGCGGACAATGCGGACCGACGTCTCACGTTTCTGGGGATCGAATTGGGGATCGTCGGTTTGGAACGTGCGCGGTTTCACGAGAAGAAGTGCGCGGCCATCGACGGGGCGGTAGGCGCGGCAAAGGGTTTTGGGCTGAGTCCCACGGAGGCGGCCAAGGTCGGGATTTCTGTCAACAAGGATGGGGTATGGCGATCGGCGTTCGATCTTCTGGCCTATCCCGAGATCGATTTCGATCGGCTGATTGGGCTGTGGCCGGAGTTGGGGCGGTTCGGGGCGGACGTTCGGGAACAGGTCGAGATCGATGCGAAGTACGCGGTTTATCTCGATCGACAGGCGGCGGGCATAGCGGCGCTCGAGCGGGAGGAGCACGTCGAGATTCCGGTGGGGTTCGATTTCGGCGGGCTTCCGGGTCTGTCGAACGAGGTGCGGCAGAAGTTGTCGTTGGTTCGTCCGCGGACGCTGGGACAGGCGGGGCGGATCGACGGGATGACGCCGGCGGCTCTGACGTTGCTGTTGGGGCGGGTTGAGCGGGAGCGGCTGTCTCGCAGCCCAGAAGACGATTCGAAAGCGGTACGATGATGGATATCGAAGAGGCGCGTGCCTTGCTCGAGAGCGATTTCGACGTTTCACGTGAAACGTTCGAACGATTGGTCGTCTATGTAGATCTGGTGCGAAAGTGGCAAAAGAGCCAGAATCTGGTGGCTCCGTCGACGCTGCCGCAGATCTGGACGCGGCACGTTGCGGATTCGCTCCAGGTCTGGGCGCTCCATCGGGAGGCGACGCGGTGGCTCGACTTCGGATCGGGGGCGGGCTTTCCCGGTCTGGTGACGGCGATCTGTCTCGCCGATCGTCCCGGAGCCGTGGTTCACCTGGTCGAAAGCAACCGCGGCAAGGCGGCTTTTCTGCGCACGGTGGCGCGGGAAACCGGGGCACCGGTGGTGGTTCACGCGGAACGGATCGAAACCGTCACGACGGAATTCGATGAACCGATCGAAGTGGTTACGGCGCGAGCGCTGGCTTCGCTGAGCATTCTGGTCGGTTTCGCAGCGCCCTTCGTGGCGCGTGGAGCGGTCGCGGTTTTCCACAAAGGACAAGATTTTGCGGCCGAGATCACAGAAGCCACTCTATCTTGGGATCTGGATCTGATAAAACATCCCAGTCGGATCGATGCTGCCGGATGTCTGGTGGAGATCCGAAAGATCCTCGCCAAGACTCGGACGGCGTGACGGAGCGATCGGATGGCGCCTCTTGCAAAGACCCCGCGCGTGCTGGCCCTGGCCAACCAGAAGGGTGGCGTGGGCAAGACCACGACGGCCATCAACCTGGGCACCGCGCTGGCGGCGATCGGCGAGGAGGTGCTGATCGTCGATCTCGATCCGCAGGGCAACGCCTCGACCGGGCTCGGGATCGATCGGCGGTCGCGCAAGCGCTCGACCTACGACGTTCTGGTCGGCGACAGTTCGCTCGACGAGGTGCTGATCGAAACGGCGGTGCCGCGGCTCTGGGTGGCGCCGTCGACGTTGGATCTGCTCGGGGTAGAACTGGAGATCGCGGCGACGACCGATCGGGCGTTCCGGCTGCGCAAGGCGCTGGAGACCCATGCGGCGACCGCGGGCGAAGGGCGGCCGCGCTTCACCTACGTGTTGGTCGATTGCCCGCCGTCGCTCAATCTGCTGACGATCAATGCGATGAGCGCGTCGCATTCGGTGCTGGTGCCGCTGCAGTGCGAGTTCTTCGCGCTGGAGGGCCTGTCGCAGCTCCTCACGACGGTTGAGCAGGTCAAGGGGGCGCTGAACCCCGAACTGACGATCCACGGCATCGTGCTCACCATGTACGACGCGCGCAACAATCTGTCGGGCCAGGTGGTCGCGGACGTGCGCGAGCACATGGGCGACACGGTCTACGATACGATCATTCCGCGCAACGTGCGCATCTCCGAGGCGCCGTCGCACGGCAAGCCGGCTCTGCTCTACGACCTCAAGTCGGCGGGCAGTCAGGCCTATCTGCGGCTGGCGTCGGAGATCATCCAGCGCGAACGGCGATTGCGGGAAGCCGCCGCGGCCTGAGCGCGAGCGGCGTTTCGAAGCGAACACGACGGGCAAACGAGCGGGAGCGTGCCGAGGTGGGCGACACCGTCGGTGCGTGAGGCATCTCGCGAGACGAGCATTGGAGGCGACCGTGGAAGAGCGCAGACGACTGGGGCGGGGTTTGGCGGCGCTGCTCGGCGACATGGCCGAACCGGATGCGATACCGGCGGGTGAGCGGACCGGTGCCAAGCGGGTGCCGATCGAACTGGTTCATCCCAATCCGCGCAATCCACGCAAGGCGTTCCGCGAGGAGGATCTCGCGGATCTGGCGCAGTCGATCCGCGAAAAGGGCGTGGTACAGCCGATCCTGGTGCGGCCGCTGAAGGCGCAGCCGAACCACTACGAGATCATTGCCGGCGAACGGCGTTGGCGGGCGTCGCAGCGGGCGGGGCAGCATGAGGTTCCGGTGGTGGTTCAGGACGTTTCCGACAAGGAAGCGCTCGAATTGGCCATCATCGAAAACGTGCAGCGAGCAGATCTCAATCCGCTCGAAGAAGCCTTCGGCTATGAGCAATTGATCGCAGACTTCGCCTATACGCAGCAGGATCTGGGGCAGGTGATCGGCAAGAGCCGTAGCCATGTGGCGAACACGCTGCGTCTGCTCAAACTGCCGGAAAAGGTGAAGGATCACCTGCGCGAAGGGCGATTGACGGCGGGCCACGCGCGGGCGCTGGTGACGGCGGTGGATCCGGAAGGGCTGGCGACGCGGATCGTCGACGAGGGTCTGACGGTGCGCGACGCCGAAGCGCTGGCGCAGGCTCCGCAGGAGGCGCCGAAGGCGACCTCCAAGGCGGCCAAGGAGAAGGATGCGGACACGCTGGCGCTTGAGAAGACGCTGAGCGATGTGCTCGGTCTGGTCGTCTCGATCGATCACAAGGCCACCGGCGGCGGTGATCTCAAGATCCGCTATCGCACGCTGGAGCAGCTCGACGATCTGTGCCGGCGCCTGCGCTCGCATTGAGCGGGCAGCGGTCGGGAATATTGGACAAGGGCGCCGGGTCGGCGCCCTTTTTCGCTTTCGGAGGGCGATACGTCGGTTTCCTGGCCCCTGCCTCTTTCGGGTGACGGGTCGAATCGTCGGCGAAACGGCGTCGGGAGCGCGTTCGAAGGTCTTCGGCGGCGCAGGGCGTCAGCGACGGGCGCCGGCGCGGGCGACGCGCGCCAGGGTGAGGGCGGCTTCGGCGATCACGGTGTCGGCGAGATGGGGTAGCTGGCGGCTGCGCCACATGGCTTCGTCGAGCAGGCCGAGCGCGCGGGAGAGGCGATCGGCGGTCCACAGGCCGAGCTGGCGGGTGATCGCCGGGCGGCGTCTGGCGAAGATCGGCGGCTGGTGTGCGGCGACCACGTCGGAAGCGCTGCGGCCGGCGCCGACCTCGGCGCGCAGGCGCTCCAGGAGCTGGAAATGGCGCTGCATCATGGTGCCGGCGACCGAGGCGGGAGTGCCGCTGGCGACGAGGCGGGCGAGCAGGCGGTCGGCGGAGGCCACGTCGCCGCCGGCGACGGCGTCGTGCAGCTCGTCGAGGGCGAAGGCGGAGGCATCGCCGACGATGGCGACGACGTCGGCCAGGGTCACGGTGGACTTGCCGTGGGCATAGAGGCAGAGCTTGCGCAGCTCGCCGCGCGAGGCCATGCGATCGCCGCCGAGATGGCTCTCCAGCAGTTCGCGGGCGTCGCGATCGATGGTCAGACCGGCGTCCTTCAGCTCGCGCTCGACGAGGCGCGAGACGTCCTCGGCGGAATCGGCCCAGCAGACGATGGCGACGGCGGTGGCGTGGTCCTCGACCCGCTTGCGCAGGGCGGTGCCCTTCTTGAGATCGCCGGCCTCGAGCACCACGAGGCTGTGGGGAAAGGCGGCATCGAGAAGCGGTTGGACGGCGGGCAGGATGTTGCGGGCGCCGCAGTCGCGTACCCAGACCACGCGGCGGGAGCCGAACAGCGACACCGTGCCGGCCTCGTCGGCGAGGCGGGCGGGGTCGGAGACGAGCTCGGAACCGTCGAGGCGGACGAGGGAGAAGGGATCGTCGGCGGCGCCGGTGGCAGCCTTGACGATCGCCGACGCCCGTTCGGCGACGAGGCCGTCGTCCTGGCCGAACACCAGAACGAGTGAGACGCGCTCGGGCGGGCGACGGAGGAAGGCTTCGATTTCCGATGGTCTCAAGGTCGCCATCGAATCGCCTCCGAAACCGTGACAGGCAATGGGAGCGGGCTCGGGCGCGGTCGAATCGGTGCGCGCGCCGAGCGATCAGCCCTCGGGGTGGGTCGAGAACCACACCGCGAGGCGATTGCGGATGTCGGACGCCACCACGGCGGCGGCGCGGTTGGCGGCATCGCGTTGGGCACGGATGTCGGCGAAACGCTGGGCCGAGTAGTCGTAGGAGGCGTTGGCGAAGGAGGTGCCCGAGGTCACGGTGCGGCCGGTGGCGATCTCGGTCAGAACCCAGGTCACCGACACCTGCTCGATATAGCCGGTCGGCAGGTTCTGATGACGATCGAGGCCGACGGCCACCTCGGTGGTGTTGGGGTTGATGTCGAGGCGCCAACGCACCGGCTTCTCCGGCTCGCCGGAGCCGCCGTAGAAGGCGAAGTCGAGCTCGTTGGAGATCTGCTGACCGACGCGGCCGCCGGCGCTGACGTCGATGTGGCGCAGGGCCTCGTGACCTCCGGCCTTGCCGTAGAGCGGGCGGATGCCGCCCTCGGCACAGCCGGCCAGGGTGAGGAGACCGAGGCCGAGCGCGAGCAGGCGAGCCGAGGCGGCGAACGGGCGATCAGACCACGACATTGACGATCCTCGCGGGTACGACGATGACCTTCTTCGGCGAACGGCCTTCGAGGGCCGCCTTGACCGCGTCGAGCGCCAGGGTGGCCTCGCGGACCTCAGACTCGCCCGCTTCACGGGCGATCGTCAACTCCGCGCGCTTCTTGCCGTTGATTTGGACCGGCAGTGTGACCGTATCGTCGACGACGAGGGCGCGATCGACGGTCGGCCAGGCGGCGTCGGCGATCAGGCCGGTGCGGCCGAGGGTCTGCCAGCATTCTTCGGCCAAGTGCGGCATCATCGGAGCGATCATGCGCACCAGGGCGTCGAGGGCCTCTTCCAGGGCGGCGGCGAGCGAGCCGTCGATGGCGGCAGCCGCCTGCGTCTGGGCGATGGTGCGGCCGATGGTGTTGGCGAACTCGTAGAGGCGGGCGACGGCACGATTGAAGCCGAGCTTTTCGATGTCGTCTTCCACCGCCGCCACGGTCTTGTGGGTGGCCTTGGCGAGGGCGAGGGCGGCCTCGGAGCGGGCGTCGGCGGTCTTGGCGGCCACGAGGGGCAGGCCGTCGCAGAGGAGCCTCCAGACGCGCTGGACGAAGCGGTGGGAGCCCTCGACGCCGGCCTCGGTCCAGATCACGTCGCGATCGGGCGGGCTGTCGGAGAGGACGAACCAGCG
>ERZ1645187.4477-NODE-4477-length-11250-cov-15.032425_pt1 | contig 11250 bp, 9 predicted proteins | sample MGYA00575352_ERZ1645187 | MGnify/ENA primary metagenome ERZ1645187 (study PRJEB40837, sample SAMN11349314) | freshwater sediment metagenome | isolation source: river sediment | host: Sediment | place: India: Wazaribad , New Delhi | collected 2017-02-21 ... | reverse complement strand
GCCTCGAGCGCATCGCGCTGGCGCTGTTCCGTCAGCACGGCACCGACCCGGCGACCTGGCCGAAGTCCGTGCGCAAGGTTCTGTGGGGCTGAGACCCCGTCCCGGAACACGAGATCGCGCGGGCGCCGCGCGATCTCACCTTCTTCCGTGACGGGAGAGGGAACGCGCGGTGCGTCCGCGCCGGTGCCGTCACCCGATCGAGGAGATCTCATGCTCGCTCTCGACCCCGCGACCCATCGCCGCCACGGCCTCCATGCCTCCGACCGCCGCTGGCCGCAGACCAACTGCTGGACCGATCTGTGGATCGAGATCGTCGCCGCTCTCGGCCACGATCCCCATGCCATGCTCGGCTTCACCGTCGCGCAGGACCACGAGGGCGATCAGGCGACCTTCTTCAAGGTGCCGACCGAGGACCTGGAACGGCTCTACGGGCTGCGTCTGCTGGAACTGTCGATCTTCGATCGGCTGGAGGCGCACGTCGTCGAACAGGTCGCGCGCGGCCGTATCGTCGTCGTCGAGGTCGACGGCCACTTCCTGCCCGACACGCTCGGCGTCTCCTATCGCACCACCCATCCCAAGACGACGATCGGCATCACCCGCATCGACCCCGCCGCCCGCACTCTCGCCTATTTCCACAACGACGGCTTCTTCGCCCTCGACGGCGACGACTACGACGGCCTCTTCGGCCGCCCCGGCGCGCCGGCCGATCCCGAGAAGCTCTTTCCCTACTGCGAGTTCCTGAAGATCCCGGCGACGCCGCCTGTCCTCGACATGCGTCGCGAGGCGGTGGCGCTCCTGCGCCGTCATCTCGCCCGTCGCCCCGCCGCCAATCCGCTCGGCGCCTGGGCGGCCGATTTCCCGCGCCATGCCGAAGATCTGGCGACGCGGCCGCCGGAGTGGTTCCACACCTACGCCTTCAATCTGCCGCGTCAGTACGGCGCGAACTTCGAACTGCTCGGCAGCCACCTGCGCTGGCTCGCCGAGAAGGGCGAGACCGGGCTCGACCGCGCGGCCGAGGCCGCCGACGAGATCGCCGAGACCGCCAAGGTCTTCCAGTTCAAGCTCGCCCGCGCCATGGCCCGCAGGAAGTTCGACGGCCTCGTCGAGATGATCGAGACCATGGCCTCCGCCTGGGACCGCCTGATGGCCGATCTCGACGCGAAATATGGGGGCGACCGCCTCCGCGACGCGGCCTGATCCCGTCGGGCGCAATCGCCCGGATGCGGCGTCCCCGCGCCTGCAAGTCGCCGCGCTCTGCGCTACTCTCCTCGCACGCCGTCCACCCCCGACAAGCCGGAGCGTCCGCGTGCCCGTCCGTCCCTTCGAGATCTCGACCCCGATCGCCTCCGGTTGGCGCCTCGTGGCGACCGCGCCGGGCGCCGCCGCGACGCCGAGCGACCTCGCCGCCGATCTCGAAGCCGTGCCCGCCTCGGTGCCCGGCACCGTCGCCGCCGCGCTGGCGTCGGGCGGACGTTGGTCGCTCGACGCCCCGACGCCGCTCCACGATCGCGACTGGTGGTGGCGCACGACGCTCGACGCCTCCGGCCGCCGGATCCTGCGCTTCGAGGGGCTCGCCACGGTCGCCGAGGTCTTCCTCGACGGCGAGAAGATCCTCGAGAGCGAGAGCATGTTCCTCGCCCACGAGGTCGAGGTCGACCTCTCGCCCGGCCGCGAGCTGGCGATCGTCTTCCGCTCGCTCGCCGCCCGGTTGGAGACGGTGAAGCCGAGGCGCGCGCGCTGGCGCTCGACGCTGGTCCCCGATCAACGCCTGCGCGCCGTGCGCACCACGCTCCTCGGCCACATGCCGGGCTGGTGCCCGCCGGTCGACGTGATCGGTCCGTTCCGGCCGATCCTGATGATCGACCCCGCCGCGAGCCCGATCGCCGACGCGCGTCTGCGCGCCCAATGGGACGGCATCGACGGCCACCTCGAGGTGAGGCTCGTGGCCGCCCCCGGCCGCGCGCTCGACGGCGGCGAGGTGCGCTGCGCCGGATGTTCCGCCCGTCTGACGCCGGAGCCGGACGGCTCGGCGCGGGCGCGTCTCCATCTCGCCGGCATCGCTCCCTGGTTCCCGGCGACCCACGGTACGCCCATCCTCCACGACGTCGACCTGGTCCTCGGCGCCGAGGTCGTTCCTCTCGGCCGCACCGGCTTCCGCCGGGTCGAGATCGATCGCGGGGCCGACGGCCGGGGCTTCGGGTTCCGCATCAACGGGGTCGACGTCTTCGCCCGCGGTGTCGTCTGGACGCCGTCGGACGTGGTCGGCCTGACGAGCGACCGGGCGAGCCTCGAGCCCGACCTGCGCCGCCTCGCCGACGCCGGTCTGAACATGGTCCGCGTCGCCGGCATCGGTGCCTACGAGAGCGCCGCCTTCCATGCACTCTGCGACGAACTCGGCCTGCTGGTCTGGCAGGATCTGATGTTCGCCAACTTCGACTACCCGGATGCCGATCCCGCCTTCGTCGATCTCTGCCGCCGAGAGACCGAGCAGGTCGCGGAGCGCCTCTCCGCCTCGCCGTCGACGGCGCTCGTCTGCGGCGGATCGGAGATCACCCAGCAGGCCGCCATGATGGGGCTGCCCCCGGCGAAATGGGCCCATGCGCTCTTCGACGAGATCCTTCCGGAGGTCGTGGCCCGGATCCTGCCCGACGTGCCGTGGCTGCGCTCGACGCCCGACGGCGGGGCGATGCCCTTCTCGGTTCGTGACGGCGTCGGGCACTATTTCGGCGTCGGCGCCTATCTGCGCCCCCTCGCCGATGCCCGCCTCGCGAAGGTCCGCTTCGCCGCCGAGTGTCTCGCCTTCGCCCATGTGCCCGATGCGCCCGGACTGGCGCGCCACCTCCCGGTTCCCCCGGTCCATGCCCCGCGCTGGAAGGCCCGCGTGCCGCGCGATCCCGGCGCCTCCTGGGACTTCGAGGACGTGCGCCTGCACTATGAGCGCGAGGTGTTCGGCGTCGATCCGTTCACGGTCCGCCACGACGATCCCGGCCGCGCGCTCGAGGTCGCGCGCGCCGCCACCGCCCATGTGGTGGAGGAGACCCTGCGGGCGTTTCGCACCCCCGGATCGCCGACGCGCGGCGCCCTGGTGCTGCTGCATCGCGATCCCTGGTTCGGCGCCGGCTGGGGCTACGTCGACGCCGCCGGTGTGCCGAAGTCGAGTTTCCATGCGCTCGCCCGGGCCGCGTGCCCGGTCGTGGTGATCCTCGCCGACGAGGGCGTCGACGGTCTCGACGTCCATGTCGTCAACGACGGCCCCGAGCCGGTCCGCGGCCGTCTCGATCTGACCGCGCTCGCCGGCGGCGCGCGACCCGTCGTCACCGGCTCCCGCGAGGTCGAGATCGCCCCGCGAGGCCGCCTGACGTTCGCCGCGACCGATCTCTTCGGCGCATTCTTCGACACCACGCGCGCCTATCGGTTCGGGGCCCCCGCCCACGACGCGACCTGGGCCCGGCTCGTCGACGAAGAGGGGAGGGTGACGGCGGAAGCCTTCCACTTCCCGCTCGGGCGGGCGCTCGAGAAACGGGCCTGCGGCCTGACGGCGCGGCTCGAGGGCGGCGAAGGAGAAGGCTGGCGGCTGGTGGTGGGGACGGCCGCGCTGGCGACCTCGGTCACGGTGCTCGACGCGGCGTTTCACGCCGAGGACGACGGTTTCCACCTCGGCCCCGGTGAGCGGTCGCTGCGCCTGCTGCGTCGGCCCGGCGCGGATCCGCAGGCGCGACCCGACTGCGAGGTGCGGGCGCTCGACGCGCTGGAGGTGGTGCGCGTGCGGGCGTGAGGCTCAGGCCGAATGGCGCAGGACGAACGGGCGCCGGGTTCGCGACAGGTCGCGCGCGACCAGGTCGTCGATGCGCGCCCGCAGCCGTTCGCCGAGCCGCCGGTAGAGATGGCGGGCGATCTCCGTGGGCAGATCGGAGCGGCGCGCCAGCGCCTCGTCCATCTCGGAATGATCGGTGGCGATCGAGGCGAGGACGTCGAACCCGTTGGCCGAGATCTGGGCGCCGATGTTGCCGGCGATGACCAGGAGCACGCGCGGCCGTCCGCGACCGATCAGGAAGTCGGTGAGGCCGATCGACAGGGGCGACCGCCAGGCGATGGCCACCTCTTCCGATTCCTTGTCGCCGGCGACGACGATCTCGATCAGATCCTCGTCCGACATCTCGGCATGGACGAGGTGGCGAACCTCCATGCGGCGGTTGAGCATGCCGGCGATGTGCGACGGCAGGTCCGACCGCTTGGCGAGCGCCTTGCCCATGGCGCTCTGGCGGACGGCGGTATCGCACAGCATCTCCAGACTGGAGCGCGACAGACGCGCGCCGCGGTTGGCGGCGAGCGCCGTCAGCACCTCGGGCCGTCCCTTGCCGACCAGCACGTCGGTGATGGTCTCGCTGAGGTCCTCGCGTCGGGCGATGGCGCCGTGGACGCGCTCGGAATCGCGCGAGGAGATCAGCTTGAGCAGTTCGACGTCGGTGAAGGGGGCGTGTTCGATGACCGAGGAGGCGACGAGATGGTCGTCCTCGAGCAGCCGGGCAATCACGCTCGCCGGGGTGTGGCGCAGGACGGCGACGTCGCGCGCGAAGGCGAAACGGTCGAGAAGACCGGCCTTGTCGAGCAGGTCGTTGGCCAGTTTGGTGAAGATCTGACATTCGACGGAGGTGTATTCCGCGTCGCTGCGAACGTGTTCCTCCGCCACGAGCTTCAGGAGTTCGGGCGCCGATCGACGTCCCCCGGTCCATTCGCGATGGATTTCACGCAGTCGCCGTTCCCGCATCTCGCACCCTCCCGATGGGCGATCCTAGCGGGCCAGACGTTGAGAAAACATTGAGGCACCACCGAGGGCGGTTTACGTGACGGTATCGTCCGAGGAAAAGAGATCCTCCGGACGGTCGTGGGCTCTGGCCTCGAAGGGATGACGGACGAAGCTCATGCCGAGTGCGGGGCACGCCGGGGACGTCACGCGTCTGTCTGAGCAGGTATTGGTGGTGACACGGTGATCGACTTCAATACTTCGGAGACGACGGTTCCGAGGATGCGGTGTGCTTCGATGCTGAGGTGCATGCCGTCGGACAGCAGGACTCGTTCCTTCGGCAACCCGATGAAGGGGGACAGACAGTCCACGAAGGTCGCCTTCTCGTAATTGCGACACAACTCGGCGAGGCGGTGAGAAAAATATTCGGCGCTGAGCCCACAGTGTCGGTTCGCGAACGGGAACGGCGACAGGACGACGACGCGGATGTCGTCTGTGATACATCGCTCGATCATCTGGCGCATCGCCGCCAAGTATTGTTCGATCTCGGTCCGCGGTTTCAGCGGCGTCACCAACCCGATGGCAGATGCCATGTGCCAACGAATACGATCGCGCATCGTGGGTGGGTGCAATTCATCTCGAGTCGAAAGTGAGGAAGACGAGGCGCCGGTGGAACAGGACTTCGGCTTCGGCCGTCGCAGGGCGTGGAGCAGACGCTTCAGGAATCGAACCGGCCCTCTATCGGAGAGTGGCATGACGCAGTCGCTCGAGCCGAATTGAAGAACGACGATCGCCGGTCCGGCGGAGATGATCCTGGGCTCGAAGTGCTTGACGACGCGTGTGACCGGAAATCCCCCGAGGCTGACCGCGCGTCTTTCGATCGGTTCCGGAGACGCTTCTGCCAGAGCATCGGTCGCGTGCACGAAAAAGCCGACCTCCGGCGAGAAGGGATAGCCGTCGATCATGCATGCACCATAGCCCATCACCAACAAGTACATGTGCCTTTCTATGGATATCGCCGTTTCTAGTCGCGATGTACCGAATCGGCCGCCGACTCGATTTTCATCTGGAAATCCCCAATCGACATGCTCCAGACATCATGAATTCGAGTTTTCTGATCAACTCCGTGTCCATCACCCCTGGTGTCGGAAATGGAATTTCAATGTGTCTGTAGTGTACGATTGGAAGTTTTTTACTTCGCTGTAGAAGTCATACGACATGGTGTCATGTAAATCAAGGCGGTACATCTTGTGGAGTGGCTGCGTATCGGGAGCGATGGCCGTCCTTCAGGGGCTCGGGCCACCGGATCCCGACGGGGATCCCGCCGCATCATTCGGTACTGAAGTGATTGTCGAGGGCAGGTGCCGTCGGGGATGGTCACGCGTCCGCGAACCCCGCTCGGCCGCGAGAAGCCTCCGCATTCGTGGAGCTTTCGACGCGAGGCGAAAACGTGCCGGCGCATCTCGCAGAATTCATTGATTTTAGAAGGAACCGAGTGGCTGGGGGACCTGGACGCCAGAATTACACTCACAAAGCCGTGTAAAAATATAGCGTATTTTCAATTATTTGGTCAAGGGGTCGCGTGTTTTTGAAAGCATGAAACCTACATGTCGTGGACCTGATTGGGGACCGGTCCACACGGAGGTCCACAATCGGGTCCACAGGGCTTTTCCGAAGGAGCGAACCCTTTATCCCCCCATCGCCGAAAACTCGGGCTGACAGGCGAGTTCGAGACAGGGGCATCAGCACATCACTGACAGCGCTCCAGTTTCAGCGTTTCGCCGTCGTCGACCAGGAAATAGAGGGTTTGCCCGACGAGCGAGGCCTTCACGGTCGCAGACGCGACTTCCTCGGGAAAGGAGCACTCTCCACGCCAGGTGACGGTGTCGCCGACACGCTTCACGTCGTTGAACTCGCATCCCCAATCCGCGGCGTCGACCCGATGCGTCTGGGCGGGGCGATAGACGACGTAGCCGGGAGCCGGATAATAGTATCTCGGTTGCTGTGCGGCGGCGGCGCCCACCATGGCGCCTGCGGCGAGCCCGAACACGGCTGTGGCAGCTGCACCCCCGGCGTCATAAGCCTGTACCGGCGTGGACACGGTCGTCACGGCGACGAGGCTAGAGACCACGAGGATCGTGGAAGCGAAAGGTCTGAAAATCACTGGACTTCCCCCATTGGGATCGCACCCCCCTGCGATCCGAATGGGAGGATGATCGGCGAGAAGATATCGTGGCCTGGTTGTAAGGGTCGCTGAAATTGCACAATCGGTGGATTTGCGTACCAAGGAAACGATCTTTGGTTGCCGACCTACTCGTGATTCCGCCACCGAATTCCGCCATGCGACAAATCGGCGCCTCACATCAGTAGGCCGATGTTGCCTGAATCAAACAAAGAATCCAGAAAGCGCTGTGAAGATAATATGAATTTGTGTTCCATTGAATTTCAATTGAGCGAAGTATGCAAGCGCTCTGCAAAATATTGACTCATACTAGAATTTAAACCATCATTTTCATGTGTGCACTTACGAGTCATCCCCAGTCGGGATGGGAAAAGTTGTTTGGAGTTTGCGTTGGCGATCTACCATCTGCGTATGCAGCCGATATGTCGAAGACAGGGTCGAAGTTCGATTGCTGCTGCGGCTTACCGATCTGGTGTTCGACTGACCGATCGACAATCCGGAACGGTTCATGATTTCCGGCAACGGAAGGACATCATCCATCGCGACATCATTCTGCCTCGTGGCGTGGGGGCAGATTGGGCTCGTGACCGCGAGCGCCTATGGAACACTGCGGAGATCTCGGAACGTCGACTGGACGCGAGGGTGGCGCGGGAGTTCGAAGTTGCCATTCCGACTGAATTGCCGCTCGAACGAAGGCTTGCTGCTGTGCTGGAATTCGCCGGACGGCTCGCCGATCGGTATGGCGTGGTCGTAGACGTCGCCCTTCACCGCGCACGGGAGAACGGTGATCCGCGCAACGTTCATGCGCATCTCTTGATGTCGACGCGGGTCGCCACGGAGACAGGGCTCGGCGAGAAGTCCGACTTCGAACGTCCCACTGCGTGGCTCGCATCTCAAGGTCTGCCGTCGACCAGAGAGCAACTCGAGACGGTAAGGTCCTGGTGGGAACAAATTGCAAACTTCCATCTCGAAAGCGGCGGTCAAACAATGCGTATAGACCGTCGTTCGCACCGTGACCGGAAGCAAGTCGTTGCATCTTCGCGTCATGTCGGCGCCGCGGCGACCGCAATGGAACGGCGCGGTAGTCCACACGGTCGTAGGCGCGTAAATTCCGAGACGGCTCGGCGCAACGCCGAGATCATCGTCGAGAAGCCGAACGCGATCCTCGATCTCATCGGCATCGAGCGGCGGCGCTGTGGGCGCCTCGTGATCACCCAGATTCTGATGCGCTATGTCGGTGACGACCATCGGTTGCTGCGACGAGCCCACAAGGCGGTCATGAATGCGCACGTGGAATCCGAAGCGGGAAGAATCGCGACGATTTTGTCGGGTCTCGCAGACCAGCACCTACAGCTGCTCGCCGTTGGCGATGAGGAGGGGCGGAAAGCCCTTCGACGGCGCGAGATCAAATTTGTCGAAGCCGTCCGTAGCTCAATGCGTCGAGAGCCTGCGTTGGAGGCCGCACTTCGAAAACGACGGGTATCGCCGATTGGATCGCTGAACCCCGATGCATTGGATGGATCTTATCGCCTGTGACAGGGGGGGGGGCATCGTCTTCGATGAGCCCGGCGATGCGTCGATAGAGTTCCGAGATCTGCCGACCGAGAAGGTCGATCATCGCTTCGCAAGCCGAGGCGATCTCCTACTGCCCGGCACTGTGGCGGTCCAGTTTCTCGGCCGTGCGCATCTCGACCAACTACCTGCCATGACCCAGGAAATCAGAGAGGCGCGAACAAGCGGCACTCACTGGGACGGTGACCGGCAGAGACAGCGAGGCTACCCGTGAGGTGGGGTGAATACTGCGCCATCCCCACGGTTCGAACTGACCTCGACAACCGACGGGTTCAATGCATTCGAACAAAAAGGGAACATGGCAAGATCCCCAAGTTCGGCTATGCTCACGCTCAATCAATATTCGAATCGGAAGTGGAGTGCCGGAATGAAGGTCGCGGGCCTCTTTGCGGGCATAGGCGGATTGGAGGCGGGGCTTGCTGCGGCGGGCCACCAGTCGTCGATGCTTTGTGAGATCTGGGAGCCCGCCCGTGCAGTCCTGTCAGCACGAATGCCGGGCTGTGATTTGGAGCGAGATATCGCTGAGCTAAAGGCGCTGCCTTCGGACACAGAATTAGTCGTTGGTGGGTTCCCTTGCCAAGACCTCAGCCAAGCCGGCTTAACCGCAGGTATCGGAGGGGCGCGATCCGGTCTTGTCGGGCACGTGTTTCGATTGCTTGATCAAAGGCCCGTCCCTTGGATCGTTCTGGAAAACGTCTCGTTCATGCTCCATCTCGACAAGGGGCAAGGCCTAAGGGTCCTCGTGGAGGCATTTGAGAGCCGGGGTTATCGCTGGGCCTATCGGGTCGTAAATTCGCTCGCCTTTGTTCCCCAGAGGCGAGAGCGCGTGCTGTTCGTAGCCACGAATTCGGACGTCGACCCAGCCTCGGTCCTCTTTGTAGACGATGTCGCCCCGGACGAGCGTGTTACCGCCCTCGACACCCACGCGCATGGATTCTATTGGACTGAAGGAATCCGAGGTCTCGGATGGGCACCGGATGCCATTCCAACATTGAAGAACGGTTCGACAGTCGGGATTGCTTCTCCGCCAGCGATCCTATTGCCCTCCGGCAATGTAATTACCCCCGATATTCGAGATGCCGAGCGTCTGCAGGGATTTCCGGTGGGGTGGACTGAGGCAGCCTCGGCAATACGTCCTTCGCTGCGTTGGTCGCTTGTCGGCAATGCGGTAACGGTGCCGGTGGCAGAGTGGTTGGGTGGTCGCCTTTCGCGTCCCGGTACTTACGATCGAAGTCGGGATCGCGAATTACCCAGCTTTACTCGCTGGCCGAAAGCTGCGCGGTTCGACGGAGACCAACGTTGGGCCGTCGATGTCGGCGCTTTTCCCGTGTGGCGTCCCCGCCAGCCGCTGGCGGGTTTTCTGAAATTTGACGGCAAGCCACTTTCAGTGCGCGCAACAAAAGGCTTCCTGTCCCGTACCGAGCGAAGCAGTCTCAGATTCGTGCCGGGCTTTCTTGATCGCATTCGCGCGCATCTGAAACGTATCGATAATTCGGTCTGCCAGGACCGGTTTTCTGCTCTCTCAGCTGCGGAGTGACTAATTCAGGCATCACGATAACGAGTTGAGTAGAGGTGGTTCAATCGATCGATCATCGATGCGTAGTGATAGATGTCACCTGCCTGGGGTGCTGGAGCATCTGAAACCAGCTTCACCGGCGTTCCATCGTTGGAACATTCGACCACGACGATAGACAGCGCATCATAACCCGCGTCGCCAGTTTTCGACCGCCTGGGCAGCTGCCGCACCTTTTCGAGTGTTATTCGGCTGTCGCGAGGTTGATTATGCGCACTCCATACTGGCTCTGACGTGCGATTCCTCTTGTTGAGGTCAGGACTCATATACCGTTCTGCAATATTCACCATGACGAACCCAGCGGCAATCGCTTCATCCGTAGACCCATGAACGGTCTGGTGCGACGAATTAAGCTCGTCATAGAGCCGCGGCAGGGCTCGTTGATGCGCAGTCATACAGGCTTTCGCTTCGAGCGCCATACGTACGCTACCAACCGGTCCCTCGCGCAGAGGCGGTAGTGTATCGAGAACCTGAAGCTCTTGCGTCGACAACTCGATACCATAATGTTCTGCCATATCTCTCAGGGTACTCCCCGAAGAGGTGGTGGATCGATCTGTGGAAGTGCAAAGAACGAGATCTAAATTCTTCTTGCGATCATGAACAAAATCGCGCATTTCGTGGTTTATTCCGAAATAAACGCGGCCTTCAATAACATGTTGCTGGAGTAGGTGGCTAGATTGAAGTAAGTCGAACACAATTCCCCAGCAGGCGACCTTTGAATGGTGATCGCTTCTTGAATGGTATTGCCACTCGTTGCCGTATCTGTCGACAATGTTTGTCTTTGAAAGTGTTCGGACAAGAATTTCGGGGCCATACATCGTAGAGCTCATCTTTCGAATCGATCCATGAAGTCTTTATGATTTTTACGGCGCTTGCGCTTAAGAGTCGATCGGTGGCGACGTGCGACCCAGAGCGGACATATGCCCCACATGTTACGAATAGCAGCAAGTTAGCAGGTTAACCGACTATGTCGGTCACCAGTGCTTTCATCGTCTCTTTCACAATGCTGACACGCGTTCCCCAACCCATCAACCGGTTATTCGTCGTCACCAAAACTCGTAAGCGACTGCATCATAATAGCAGTTTTCACTTCTTCTCGTACAATATCTATCTCAGCAGATGCGCTAGTGGATTGATTCCAACGCTTGGAACCCTCTGTTTCGGGCTGCGATGATGGCG
>ERZ1645187.4475-NODE-4475-length-11257-cov-12.439832_pt1 | contig 11257 bp, 9 predicted proteins | sample MGYA00575352_ERZ1645187 | MGnify/ENA primary metagenome ERZ1645187 (study PRJEB40837, sample SAMN11349314) | freshwater sediment metagenome | isolation source: river sediment | host: Sediment | place: India: Wazaribad , New Delhi | collected 2017-02-21 ... | reverse complement strand
CAGCGAGCGCGACGGCGGCGGTGAGCGTGCCCTGCGTGGCTGCGGCCCGCTCGCCCACGAGGATGAGGGCGCCGGGCTGCTGCAGCTCCTCGGCGACGTCGGCGAACTCGCCGTCCGCGGCGATCGCCTCGAGCACCTCGGGCTGGGTGCCCGGGGCGGCGGTCAGCACCCGGGCCGCCAGCTTGGCGGACCCGCGGGTCTCGAACGGTGCCACGGTGACGACCTTCACGCGGTCCGCCACCACTCCCTTGCGGAGCCGGAGGAAGACGTTGCCGACCTCCTCCTCGGGCTCGAGGTCCACGAGCAGCACCCGGGGTGCCCGCTCGAGGTCGCTGAAGGTGACGCCGAGGCCGGACCCCGCGACGTGGGCGGCGAGGAAGGCCGCCTCCTCGTCGGAGTGGGCGCGCGCCCGGTGGTCGACGTCGTTGCTGCCGAGCACCACGCGGGTGAAGGCGGACCAGGCGTAGGCGTCCTCGAGGGTGAGGCGGCCACCGGGGAGGGCGGCGACGCCGCCACCGGCCCGGGCCCGCTCGAGACCACGGGCGGCGATGTCGAGGGCCTCGGACCAGGACGTGGGCACCAGCTCACCGGTCTCCTCGTCCCGCACCAGCGGCATGGTGAGGCGGTCGGGGGCGTCCTGCCAGGTGAAGGCGAAGCGGTCCTTGTCGGTGATCCACTCCTCGTTGACCTCCGGGTCGTTGCCCGAGAGGCGGCGCATGACGGCGCCGCGGCGCATGTCCACCCGGATCGCCGCGCCGGAGGAGTCGTGCTCCGCAACGGACGGCGTCGCCACGAGGTCGAACGGGCGGGCACGGAAGCGGTAGGTGGCCGAGGTGAGGGCACCGACCGGGCAGATCTGGATCGTGTTGCCGGAGAAGTAGGACGCGAACGGCCGGCCGGAGGTGTCGAGCTCGGCCCGGCCGATGGGGCCGGTCGCCATCGCCCCGGCGATTCCGGGTAGTCCCTGCGGGCCGGTGACGTCGGTCGCGAGCACGAGCGGCTCCTCCGGAGCGGTGTCGGAGAAGTCGAGGACGTGCTCGTCGAAGCGTCCGACCTGGGAGCCGTGCAGCCCGTGCAGCTCGTAGGCCGGCGAGCCGGCGCCGCGCCCCTGGAGGGCGATGAACGCGTCGCCCGCGATCTCGGAGGAGAAGCGGGTGCAACGCTGGCACAGGATGCAGCGGTCCCGGTCGAGCAGGATCTGCGTGGAGATCCGGATGGGCTTCGGGAAGGCCCGCTTGACGTCCATGAACCGGGTGGCGGCCCGGCCGTGGGCGAGAGCCTGGTTCTGGAGGGGGCACTCACCGCCCTTGTCGCAGACCGGGCAGTCGAGCGGGTGATTGATCAGGAGGAACTCCATGATCCCGTGCTGGGCCTTGTCCGCCACCTCGGAGGTGTGCTGCGTGTTCACGACCATGCCCGGGGTGACCTCCATGGTGCAGGAGGCCTGGGGCTTCGGCATCTTGCGGACGTTGCCCTCACGGTCCGGCATCGCGACGTCCACCAGGCACTGCCGGCACGCGCCGGCGGGCTTCAGGAGGGGGTGGTCGCAGAAGCGCGGGATCTCGATGCCGGCCTGCTCGGCAGCACGGATGATCAGCGTTCCCTTGGGGACCTGGACCTCGACGCCGTCGATGGTGACGGTGAGCAGCTCGGCCTCGGGGCGCGGGACGGTGGCTGTCATCGGATCCCTACCTCACTGAATCTCGCGGATGCGGCATACGGGAAGAGTTCGCTCGCGGGCGTGGTGTACCCCGCCTCGAACTCGTCCCGGAAGTACTTGATGGCGCTCTGGATGGGGGTGGCCGCGGCGTCGCCGAGGGCGCAGAAGGAGCGTCCGAGGATGTTGCCGGCCACGTCGAGCAGCAGGTCGACGTCCCCGGGCAGGCCCTTGCCGGCCTCGAGGCGGTGCATGACCTGCCGCATCCAGAAGGTGCCCTCGCGGCAGGGGGTGCACTTGCCGCAGGACTCGTGCTGGTAGAAGTCGGTCCAGCCGCGCACCACGCGGACCACGGAGGTGGTCTCGTCGAACACCTGGAGCGCACGGGTGCCCAGCATGGAGCCCGCGGCGGCCACGGAGTCGAAGTCCAGGGGGACGTCGAGGTGCTCCTCGGTGAAGATCGGGGTGGACGAACCGCCCGGCGTCCAGAACTTCAGCCTCCGGCCGTCCCGCATGCCTCCGGCGAGGTCGATCAGGGTGCGCATGGTGATGCCCAGCGGGGCCTCGAACTGGCCGGGGTTGGCCACGTGCCCGGAGACGGAGAAGATGCCGTGCCCGGTGGACTTCTCGGTCCCCATCGCCTTGAACCAGTCCACGCCCCTGCCGATGATCCCGGGGACGGAGGCGACGGACTCGACGTTGTTGACCACGGTCGGCCGGGCGTACAGGCCGGCGACGGCGGGGAACGGCGGCTTCAGGCGGGGCTGGCCACGCCGCCCCTCGAGGGAGTCGAGGAGCGCGGTCTCCTCGCCGCAGATGTAGGCACCGGCACCGGCGTGCACGGTGATGTCCAGGTCGTAGTCCCCGTCGGGCCCGAGGCCGGTCCCGAGGAGACCCGCCTCCCGGGCCTCACGCACCGCGGCCAGGAGCCGCCGGTAGACGTGTACCACCTCGCCGCGCAGGTAGATGAAGGCGTGGTTGCAGCGGATCGCGTAGGCGGTGATGGCCATGCCCTCGATGAGCACGTGGGGGTTGGCCATCATGAGCGGAATGTCCTTGCAGGTCCCGGGTTCGGACTCGTCCGCGTTCACGACGAGGTAGGTGGGGCCGCCGTCGGGCTTCGGGAGGAAGGACCACTTGAGGCCGGTCGGGAAGCCCGCGCCGCCGCGGCCCCGGATGCCGGAGTCCTTCACCAGGGAGACGATGTCGGCCGGGTCCATGCCCTGGGCCTTCTCCCACGCGCGGTAGCCGCCGTGCTCGCGGTAGACGTCGAGGGTCCAGGACCGGTCGACCCCCCACAGTTCGGTGAGGACCGGGGAGAGGGTGCCGGGTTCGGTGACGCTCACTTCTCCTCCTTCGCGGGTTCATCGGCGTCGGGCTCGTCGACGCCCGGCTTCTCGACCTTCTCGGGGCTGACGTCGCCCTCGGTGGCGGGCTTGTGGGCCGCGGAGGAGTGTTCCTCGCCGACGCGTTCGGTGCCGGCGGCCGGGGTGGCGCCGGAGTCGGTGGGTTCATCGGCCCGGGGCGCGCGCCACCCGTTCTCCTCGGCGATCCGCTTGCCGAGCAGGGAGGGCTCGCCCGCGGAGGGGCCCTCGTCGGCGTGGCCGTCCTCGAATCCGGCGAGCACTCGCGAGACCTCCTTGAAGGTGTGGACCTTGTCCGCCCCGCGGGTCGGGTGGATGTCGACGCCGGCACGGAGGTCCTCGACGATCGCGAGGGCGGAGGCCGGGGTCTGGTGGTCGAAGAACTCCCAGTTCACCATGACGACGGGGGCGTGGTCGCAGGCGGCGTTGCACTCGAGCGCCTCGAGGGTGATGAGGCCGTCCTCGGTGGTCTCGTCGTGTCCCACCCCCAGGTGCCCGGAGAGGGCCTCCCAGATCAGCTCGCCGCCCATCACACCGCACAGCGGGTTCACGCACACCCCGACGTTGTACTGCCCGTTCGGGTGGCGGCGGTACTGCGAGTAGAACGTGGCGACGGCGGAGACCTCCGCCCGGCTGAGGTCCAGGACCTCGGAGCACAGCGCGATGCCCCGTGGGGAGACGAAGCCGTCCTCCGACTGCACGAGGTGCAGCATCGGCCCGAGCGCGGAGCGCGGGAAGTCGGGGTACCGGGCGACGATCGCCTCGGCGTCGCGGCGGATGCGCGCGTAGTCCTCGTCCGACCAGGTCTCGCTCATCGGTCCACACCTCCCAGGACGGGGTCGACCGACGCCAGCGTGACGACGACGTCCGCGAGCTGGCCCCCCTCCGTCATCATCGACAGCGACTGCAGGTTCGCGAAGGACGGGTCACGGAAGTGGGCGCGGTAGGGCCGCGTCCCGCCGTCGGAGACGAGGTGGACCCCCATCACCCCCTTGGCGTGCTCGATCAGCTGGTACACCTGCCCGGGCGGCACCCGGAAGCCCTCGGTCACGAGCTTGAAGTGGTGGATCAGGGACTCCATCGAGTGCCCCATGATCTCCCGGATGTGGTCGAGCGAGTTGCCCTGGCCGTCGGCACCGATGGAGAGCTGTGCCGGCCAGGCGATCTTCTTGTCCGCCACCATGACGGGCTCGCCCTCGGAGGCCTCGAGCCGGTCCAGTGCCTGGGCCACGATCTTCAGCGACTCGAAGCTCTCGTCGAACCGGATCATGGCCCGGTTGTACGGGTCGGAGTAGTCGCGCGTGATCACGTCGAACTCGTACGTCTCGTACCCGCAGTAGGGACTGAGCCGCCGGATGTCGAGCGGGAAGCCCGTCGCGCGGAGGCAGGGCCCCGTGAGGCTGAGGGCCATGGCCCCGGCCAGCGAGATGTACCCGTGCTCCTTCTGGCGGAGCTTGAAGATCGGGTTCTCCTTGGTGAGGTCCATGAGCTCGTTGAGGTCCCGGTTGATGTTCGGGAGCAGCTCGCGGATGTACTCGATCGTGCCCGGGGGGAGGTCCTGGGCGACGCCGCCGGGGCGGATGTAGCCGTGATTCATGCGCAGCCCGGTGATCCGCTCGAAGATGCGGAGGATCTCCTCGCGGCCACGGAAGCCGATCGTCATCATCGTGGTGGCGCCGAGCTCGTTGCCGCCGGTCCCGATGGCCACCAGGTGGGAGGCAACCCGGTTGAGCTCCATCAGGAGCACCCGGATCTCGCTCGCGCGCGCCGGGACGTCATCGGTGATGCCGAGCAGCTTCTCCACCCCGAGGCAGTAGGCCACCTCGTTGTGGATCGGGGCCACGTAGTCCATACGTGTGCAGAAGGTGACGCCCTGGGTCCAGGTGCGGTACTCCATGTTCTTCTCGATACCGGTGTGGAGGTAGCCGGTGGAGACCCGGAGCTCCTTCACCGTCTCGCCCTCGATGTCGAGGATGAGGCGCAGCACCCCGTGCGTGGAGGGGTGCACCGGCCCCATGTTGACGACGATGCGCTCCTCGCTGACGCGCTCGGCCTCGGCCACGATGTCGGCCCAGTCGCCCCCGGAGGCCGTGTACTCGCGCAGCCCCGGCTCGTCGAGGGCGGGTCCTGTGGCGTGGAAGGTGCTCATCAGTCGAAGTTCCTCCGGGTGTCGGCGGGCGGGACGGTGGCGCCCTTGTACTCCACCGGGATGCCACCGAGCGGGTAGTCCTTGCGCTGCGGGTGGCCGACCCAGTCGTCCGGCATGGCGGTGCGGGTGAGCGCGGGATGCCCGTCGAAGACGATCCCGAACAGGTCCCAGGTCTCGCGCTCCTGCCAGTCGTTGCCGGGGTAGACGTCCACGAGCGAGGGGAGGTGCGGGTCGGCGTCCGGTACCGAGACCTCGATCCGCAGGACGCGCCCGCCGTGCGTGATCGACATGAGGTGCAGGACGGCGTGCAGTTCGCGGCCCTCGTCGGCCGGGTAGTGCACGCCGGAGGTGCCGAGGCACAGCTCGAAGCGGAGGTCCTGGTCGTCCCGGAGGCTGCGGGCCACGGCCACGAGGTGCTGGCGCGCCACGTGGATCGTGAACTCGTCGCGGTCCGCCACGGCCTTCTCGATCACCTGGTCGGGGTCGAGACCCTTCTCGGCGAGAACCTCGCGCAGGATCTCGTGGACCTCGTCGAACCAGGACCCGAACGGCGGGGTGGTGGTGCCGGGCATCACGACCGTGCGCTGGAGGCCGCCGAAGCCGGTGGTGTCTCCGTAGCCGACGCGGCCGAACATCCCGGTGCGCTCGCCGATGACGTCGAGGCGACGGGCGTCCTCGGGCACGGCCGGGGTGGTGGCGATCTCGTCCCGGGGAGGAGTGGTCATGCGAGCAGCCCCTTCATCTGGTGGGTGGGCGTGGCGGCGAGCGCGGCCTCCTCGGCCTTGCGGGCGGCCTCCTCCCGGTTCACGCCGAGCGGGCTGTGCCGGATCTGGTCGTGCAGGGCGAGGATCGCGTTCAGGAGCATCTCCGGGCGCGGCGGGCAGCCCGGCAGGTAGATGTCGACGGGCACGATGTGGTCGCACCCCTGGACGATCGCGTAGTTGTTGAACATGCCGCCCGACGAGGCGCACACCCCCATGGAGATGACCCACTTGGGCTCCGGCATCGAGTCGTACGTCGTGCGCACGATCGGCGCCATCCGGTGGCTCACCCGGCCCGAGACGATCATCAGGTCGGCGTGGCGGGGCGAGGCGCGGAACACCTCCATGCCGAACCGGGAGATGTCGAACCGCGGCGTGCCGGTGGCCATCATCTCGATCGCGCAGCAGGCGAGGCCCATGGTGACGGGCCACAGCGAGGTCCGGCGGGCCAGCCCGACGACGTTCTCGATCGTCGTGAGCGCGAATCCAGCGGGAACCTTTTCCTCAATACCCATGTCGTTCCTCAGTCCCAGTCGAGTCCGCCCCGGCGCCACTCGTACACGAACGGCACCGTGATCAGGAAGATGAAGCTCAGCATCGCGATGAGCCCGAAGGCCTGCAGCTCCGAGAAGGCCACTGCCCAGGGGTACATGAACACCACCTCGATGTCGAAGATGATGAAGGTCATCGCGACCAGGTAGTACCGCACCTGGAAGCGGGCCTGGTGGCCGGCGCGGGGGGTCGGCTCGATGCCGCACTCGTAGTTGGCCACCTTGACGCGGTTGAACCGCTTCGGGCCGATGATCGCGCTGGCGCCGATGCCTCCGACCGTGAGTGCGGCCGCGACTGCCATCATCACCAGGATCGGCACGAATGGGTTGGTCATGGAGCCTCCTTGTTCGTCATGACGCAGGCACGAGCCGGGTGAGGGCCGCGATGATCTGGTCCATCGTCTCACCACCACGGCGCTCGAAGCCGTCACTCAGCAGTTTATGGACGAATTTCATGAGGAGGGGCCGTGGCAGCCCGTACTTCGTGCACACCCGCATGACCGCGGGGTGCTCGATGAGCTTCACGAAGCCCCGCCCGAGCGTCCAGTAGCCCCCCAGTTCCGCCTCCATGGCCGCCGGGTAGGCCCGCAAGGCCTTCTCGTGGCCGTACCCGGAGGTGCGGGCGAGGGACTGCGAGACCACGTCCGCGGCGATGCGCCCGGCCATCAGGGCGTACCCGATGCCCTCCCCGTTGAAGGGCGAGACCATGCCACCGGCGTCCCCCACCAGCAGCAGGCCCTTCGAGTACAGCGGCTTCCGGTTGAAGGCCATCGGGAGCGCGGCGGACCGCAGCTCACCCACCTGGTTCTCCTCGGTGAACTCCCAGCTCGCGGGGGCGTTGCGCATCCAGGTGCGGAAGAGGTCCTTGTAGTCCAGCCGCGTCGCGCGGGCGGTCGAGCTGACCGACCCGAGTCCCACGTTGACCGTGCCGTCACCGAGGGCGAAGATCCAGCCGTAGCCGGGCAGCAGGTTGGAGCGTTCGCGCGGCCCGTCCCAGAGCTCGAGCTGGGACTCCATCCACTCGTCGTCGTGCCGCGGGGAACGGAAGTAGGTACGCACCGCCACCCCCATGGGGCGGTTCTCGGCCTTCTCGATCCCCATGGCGGTCGCGATCCGGGCGGAGACGCCACCCGCGTCGACGACGACGGGGGCCCGCAGCTCGATCTGCTCGCCGCGCGTGCCGTCCGGGTTGGTGGTGCGGGCCCGCACCCCCAGGATCCGGCCGGAACGCTCGTCCACGATCGGTCCCGTGACGGTCGTGCCCTCCCGGAGCTCGGCCCCGGAGCGCTGCGCGTGGCGCGCGAGCGCCTCGTCCAGCCCGGTCCGCGCCTTCGCCATGCCGTAGTTGGGGAAGGAGGCCGTCTCGGGCCAGGGCAGGTGGATCTCGTGCCCACCCCCGATCACGCGCAACCCCTTGTTGCGCATCCAGCCGTCCGCCGGGTCCATGGGCACGCCCATGGAGATGAGCTCGCGAACCGCGCCGGGCGTGAGCCCGTCCCCGCAGACCTTGTCGCGCGGGAAGACGGCCTTCTCGAGGACGATCACGTGGTGACCGTGCTGGGCGAGGTGGTGGGCGGTGGCCGAGCCGCCGGGCCCGGCGCCCACCACTATCGCGTCGGCGTCGCCCTCACCAGTGAAGCCCACGTCGGCCGCTCCTCGTCCCGGTCGTCCCTGTCCTGCGTGGCCGCGTCCAGCGCCGCGCGCCTCCACTCTAATGCACGCCGGCTGAGGCTCCGACAGAGGGGGCGAAGGCCCGGTGAAGTGCGACGATGCCGCCGGAGAGGTTGTGGTAGGAGACCCGGGACCAGCCGCCGCGCTGGAGCATCCGGCCCAGCGTCCGCTGGTCCGGCCAGTCGGAGATCGACTCCGCGAGATAGGAGTAGGCCGGGGTGTTTGAGGAGACGAGCCGGGCCGCCCGCGGCAGCACCGTGCCGAGGTAGAAGTCGTACAGTTCGCGGAACGGGGCCCAGGTGGGCGTGGAGAACTCGCAGACGACGAGCCTGCCGCCGGGCTTCGTCACGCGCAGCATCTCGGCGAGCGCGCGGTCCACCTCCACCACGTTGCGCAGCCCGAAGGAGATGGTGACGGCGTCGAAGGACGCGTCCGCGAACGGCAGTGCGGTGGCGTCCCCAGCGACGAACGGGAGGTCCGGGCGCCGCTCCTTCCCGACCGCCACCATCCCCGTGGAGAAGTCGCACGGCACGACGTCGATCCCCGCGTCCGCCCACTCCTCCGTGGAGGTTCCCGTGCCGGCCGCGAGGTCCAGCACCCGCTGGCCCGGACGGGCGGCGACGGCGGCGCGGACGTGCCGCCGCCAGAGGCGCACCTGGCCGAGCGACAGGACGTCGTTCGTCACGTCGTAGCGCCTGGCGACGGCATCGAACATGCCGGCGACGTCGGAGGGGTCCTTGGCGAGGGAGGCGCGGGTCATGGGCCCATTGTCCCCCACCCGCCGGTCCGCGTCAGTCCGCGGCCCCCAGCGTGGCCGTCACCGTCTCCGCGGTGCCGCGGCGGACCACCTCCAGGTCCACGGACTCGCCGGGGCTGTACTGGCGGACGTACCCCGTGAGGGACTCGGAACCCGAGACCGGCTCGCCGTCGATCGCGACGACGACGTCACCGGACTCGAGGCCCGCCTCCGCCGCCGCGCTGCCGGCGACGACGCGCTGCACCTCGGCACCGGTTCGCCGGGTGCCGTCCACCTCGACCACGGCGTCCGACATGGAGACGCCGAGGAAGGCGTGCGAGGCGGCACCGTCGGCGATGATCTCGCCGGCCACCCGCTCGGCGAGGTCCACCGGGATCGCGAAGCCGAGGCCGATGGAGCCGGAGGAGCCCTGCGAGAGCGTCGCGATCGAGGACGCGATCCCGATGACGCGTCCGTTCAGGTCGAAGACGGGGCCGCCCGAGTTGCCCGGGTTGATGGCGGCGTCCACCTGGATAGCGTTCGTGACCACCACCGTTCCGCCCGGACCCGAGGAGTCCGTGGTGGTCACCGGACGGTCGAGCGCGGAGATGATGCCGGTCGTCACGGTGGAGGACAGCCCGAGCGGATTGCCGACCGCCATGACCTCCTGGCCGACCACGAGCTCCTCCGAGCTGCCGAGGCTCGCCGGCCGGAGGTCGTCGGGGGCCCCGACCATCCGCACCACGGCCAGGTCGGTGGACTCGTCCGTGCCCACCACCTCGGCCGGGAGGATGCGGCCATCGGCGAGCGTCACCTGGATCTCCGCCGCGCCCGCGATGACGTGGTGGTTGGTCAGCACGTTCCCCTCCGCGTCGAGGACCACCCCGGAACCGAGACCGGACCCTGCCCGCGAGGCCGTCGAGATCGCGACCACCGAGTCGCGGACCGCGTCCGCCACGCTCGCGTAGTCCCCGGACTCCACGACCGGGGCGGCTGCCACGGCGGACGACGACGCCACCGCGGTCTGACCGTCCTCCGTGGTGATCGCCCACGTGGCACCGGCGGCGAGGGCCGCCGAGGCGAGGGACGCCACGCCGACCCTCCCCCAGTCGCGCCAGTCGGTGCGCCGGCGCTCCGGTGGCGTGGGGCCGCCCCACCGGGGGTGCTGCTCCCAGGGCTGCTGGTTCCAGGCCTGCTGGCCCTGCGGGTACTGCCGTCCGGTCTCCCACGCGGGGGCGGGAGCGTTCCTGGTGTCCTGTGTCATGCGTTCCTCCTGGTTCGTGTCTGACCAGGAGTCAACCAGCCCCTTCTTGGCGGGCCCTTCAGGAAGGCTGGGAGTTCACTGGGAGAGCGGGACGTGTAGGACGGACCGTCCCCGGATCGGCTCGGCGAGCGCCGCGGGCAGGTCCGCCACCTCCGCACGCGCGTACCCCGCCCCGAAGGCCCGGGCGATGCCAGCGGGGTCGAGGCGCTGGGGCGTCGTGAAGTAGCGCGCCAGGAAGTCGGTGTCCGTCTCGGCCCCGTACTCGAGGGCGGAGAAGATGCCGCCGCCGTTGTCGTCGAGCACGACCACCTGGAGGTCGATTCCACGCTCCAGGTTCCCGACGGCGAGGCCGCCGGCGTCGTGGAGGAACGCCAGGTCCCCGAGCACCACCCGGACCGGCTCACCGAGCCCGGCCGCGAGGCCGGCCGCGGTGGAGATCGTCCCGTCGATGCCCGCGAGGCCCCTGTTGGCCACTGCCCGGACCGCCCGCGGCGGGGCGGCACGGTCGAGGGCCCGGATCGTCATCGACGAGCCGACCACGAGCGCCTCATCCCGGTTCCAGACGGCTCGGGCGGCCCGCTCGATCGGGCTGCCGCGCCAGGAGTCCTCCGCGGCGCCGTCGGCCGCCCGCCACCGCTCGAGCCACTCGTGGTCCACCGCGGACGGCGCGGGCGGCACGACCCCCGGGACCACCGCCTCGGCCACCCCGGCGACGTCGGTCCAGCGCGGCCCGCCGACCACCACCACTCCCGGCCGCGCGAGCAGGGCGGAGACTGGACGGGAGAGGGTGGGGTGGCCGAACACCACGACGCGTTCGACGCCGTCGGCGAGCCCGGCCGCCAGCAGCGCCTGGTAGTGGATGATCGCCGCACCGGTGCGGGCCCCGGAGGTGGGCTCGGCGAGGAGAGGCCAGTGCGCGGCGCGGGCGACCTCGGCCGCCACCGGGCCAGCGCCGTCGCCCGCGACGACGAGGGTGCGGCGGCCGGGGGGCAGGGCCACCGGGTCGCCGGGGGTCGCGGCCACCACGCGGACCGGGGCGGGGAGCGCGCCAGGCTCCCAGCGGTCGGCCGGCGCGAGGGGCTCGCGGAAGGCGACGTTGACGTG
>ERZ1645187.4474-NODE-4474-length-11262-cov-13.349871_pt1 | contig 11262 bp, 8 predicted proteins | sample MGYA00575352_ERZ1645187 | MGnify/ENA primary metagenome ERZ1645187 (study PRJEB40837, sample SAMN11349314) | freshwater sediment metagenome | isolation source: river sediment | host: Sediment | place: India: Wazaribad , New Delhi | collected 2017-02-21 ... | reverse complement strand
AGCCCACCAACCTGGACCAGCGGTTCGCCGGCTGTCCACCTGCCACCATGAACACTTTCACCAAAGAAGGGTTCGCCGCAGCCAAGACCAGCGCCTGGTGTGAGCGGAACGCCCCGCGAGTCCTGTACGACCTGTGGGCGCTGGCCGCGAACGGCCACCTCACACCGGCTGCCGCCGAAGTCTTCCGGAAGCTGGGGCCAACGAATACTCCACCGTCCCCCGCGATCCTTGCCGCCGGACCGCCGGGCGAACGGGAGTGGAAGGATGCCTTGGGACGCCGTTGCACCGTCTGGAGACCGTGTACCGCCGGATCACCGAGTCGCTGCGCACGGCCACGGTGCCGCCGAGTGCGTTCCGGGCGGTGCTGGGGACTCAAACCTCGCGCGCGCCACCTTGGGCAAACGGCTGACCGACCGGCGGCGCGCCCCAGTCGCCCAGGGCAGCGCACACACATGCAGGAGGCGCTGAAGGCGCCCACCAGTTGGTCTACCGGTCGATCGGCGTGTCGGCGCGGCTCGCCACGTCAAGATCTCCGAATTGCGGGTCCGCGGCCAGATCTCGTCACCCACTTTCGATGCGACTGAAGGACCGGGTCGATGTTCCGCTCACACTGTCGAACACCTATTTGACAAGCAACGTCACGCCACACAACGCGTGCCGACGACCCCCGCCAGCCGGCCAAATTCAGATCTGAACTTATCTCTCGATGCCCCGGGAATGAACCCATGAACAACTTGAAGATGATTTCATTTTTCGCGACAAATGCACAAGAATGCTCTCAATCGCAGCTAGATTGATAAAGGTGTCACATTCCCTGCCATCGCTGTCACGTTCGATCGGACGCCGAAACGCGCTTAAGCTGGGTGGTCTAGGTGCCTTGGGCCTGCTCGCGGGCTGCACCTCCGCAACCGGTCCGGTGACACTGCCCGACGACGCCGCGAGCGGCCGACCAGCCGAGGGCGGAACCCTGCGCATCGCTCGTCCCGCGAACTCGAGAGCAGAAGGACTGTACCCTGCCGCCTCCCTGTCCGCCTACGAGTACCTTGGTGCGCTGTACAACCGGCTCGTGCGGTTGGACGAAGCCGGCAACGCGGTACCCGATCTCGCGCAGGACTGGGAGGTTTCCGGCGATGCCATGCACTGGACTTTCCGGATGCGCGACGGGGTCACGTTCCACGACGGGCGGCGGTTCACCTCCCGGGACGCGGCGTACACGCTCGCCAAGATCCTCGACCCCGCCTTGGCGTCCCCCCAACTCGGTGTGCTTTCGCCAGTCATGTCGGTGGGCGGTTTGCAGGCTTCCGATCCCACCACGTTGATCATCGACTTGGACGCACCCCACTCGGATCTGCCGTCGCTGCTGTCGGCCTACCAGTGCTATGTCATCCCCGAGGATTCCTTAGCCGAGATCGCCCATACCGGCATTGGCACGGGCCCGTTCCAGCTCGACGCGTTCCGACCTGCGGGCCGCGGCCGGCTCTTGGCCTTCGAGGACCACTTCGGTGGCAGGCCGGTGCTGGACCAGATCGACTTCTTCTCGGTCCAAGACACCCAAGCCCGCACCAACGCGCTCATCGCCGGCCAAGTCGACCTGCTGTCCCAGACGAACTTGGATTTCGCCAGCGCCCAAGTGGTAGCGGCGTCGGCGAAGGCGACGATTGCGCGGGTGCGCAACGGCCAGTGGTACACGATCCCGTTGCTCGCCACCAGTGACGAGTTCAGCGATGTGCGGGTACGCCAGGCAATCAAATTGGCCTATGATCCCGCACGGATCCTGGCCGTGGCAGCCCAAGGCAACGGTGTGGTCGGAGACGACAACCCGGTGCTGCCAACTGACGCCGCTCATCTTGACCTGCCCCACCAGCATGACCCCGAACGGGCCAAGGCGTTGCTGGCCGAGGCTGGTCGTCCCGACTTCGCGTTCGAGATCTCTACGTCGAGTCTGGACCCGGTCTTCACCCCGATGGCGGTGGCGTTTTCGAACTCGTTGCGTGAGGCCGGCATCAGCGCAACCGTGCGCAATGAGTCTGCAGATTCGTATTACACGGAGGTCTGGATGCAGAAGCCGGCGATGGCGACGTACTGGTTCACCGGACGGCCCATCGACCAACTCCTCAATCAGATCTTCCGTTCGGGTAGCTCGTATAACGAGTCCGCTTGGTCGAATGCGAGGTTCGACGGCGTGCTCGACGCGGCTCGAGCCGAGGTGGATCCCGAGCGCAGAATGCGGCACTACCAGGACGCGCAGCGGCTGATCGTCGAGGAGGGCGCCACTTTGACCCCGATGTTCGCCGATCGCTTGGTCGGCATCTCCAGGGAGGTCCTGAACTACCACGAACACGGCTTCGAGTTCGACTACCTCAACATCGGATTGCGGTGATCACGATGACACGGATGATCTTGACCCGACTCGGGACTGCCGTCCTGACTGTTGTGTTGTCGGCCACCCTGGTCTTCCTCGCGGTGCAGCTGCTACCCGGTGATGTCGCCCAGCAACTCCTCGGCCAGGACGCCACCCCCGAAGCGGTCGAGGCCCTGCGGGTCGAACTCGGCCTGGACCGGCCGGTCTGGGAACGCTACCTGGGGTGGCTGGTGGGTTTGTTCACTGGGGACTTCGGCAACTCACTGGTCACCGGCAGCCCGATCGGGCCTGTGCTGGGTCTTCGGCTGCGCAACACGTTGATGATCGCCATCCCCACCTTCATCTTGGGTGTGGCGCTTGCGATCTACCTCGGACTGATCGCGGGAATCAATCGGGACAAGGCCTCCGACCGAGCAATCTCTGGCATCGCGCTGGTGGGCATGTCGATCCCCGAGTTCGTGACCGCCACCCTCGGCGTGCTGCTCTTGGCGGTGACTTTGCCGATCCTGCCGGCGGTCGTCATCGATGGGGACGAGGCGACCATGGCTCAACTGTTGCCCTCGACGATCCTGCCGGTGATCGTGTTGACGATCTCGATGACCGCCTACATCTTGCGGATGACCAGGGCGGGCATAATCGACACGATGGCCTCGGAGTTCGTGACCACCGCGATCTTGAAGGGTGTACGGCTCCGTAACGTGGTGGTGCATCATGCCTTGCCAACCGCGATCCTGCCGACGTTGAATGTGCTGGCCATCAACGTGGCTTGGCTCATCGGTGGTGTGGTGGTGGTGGAGGCGGTCTTCAACTACCCGGGGTTGGGCTCGTACATGATCGAAGCCGTCCATAACCGGGATCTGCCGGTCATTCAATCGGTCGCGGTGGTCACGGCCATCATCTATTCGCTGGCGAACCTCGCCGCCGACATCGGGGCGATGCTCCTCGACCCACGGCAGCGCACCAGGCAGGAGGCAGCAGCGTGAGTACCCAGGTCAACACGCAACCGGTCGTCGACGCTCCCGTCGAACGCAAACGCCGGTTCCACTTGGACCAAACCAACATGACGCTGGTCGTTGGGGTCGGCTTGATCGTGATGCATCTGATCATCGCGGTGACCGCTCCCCTGCTCACCTCCCACAATCCGATCCTGGCCGACCCCAGCCAGGCCCTCATGGGACCGAGCTCCCAGCATCTGCTGGGCACCGATCAGTACGGACGCGACGTGCTCGCACGCACCCTGCATGGCGGGCGCTTCGGCCTGCAGGTGACTTTCATCGCCTCGACGTTGACGGTCCTGTTGGGGTCGGCGGTCGGCATCCTATGCGCCTACCTGGGTGGCTGGTTCGACATGGTCGTGATGCGTTTGATCGACGCGGTCTTGGCCATTCCGTCGATCCTGTCGCTGCTGGTGGTGGTCACGGTCTTCGGCAATGGCATCCCGGTGATCGTGCTGGCTATCACGATCGTCTACACCCCGGCGGTGACTCGGGTCATCCGCGGTGCGGCGATGGCCGTGGTGCCGCTCGATTTCGTCACTGCGGCCAAGGCCCGGGGCGAATCGGCCTTCTCGATCGTGGTCCGGGAGATCCTGCCCAACGTGCCCGGGGTGATGCTGGTTGAGTACGCCATGCGGGCGTCATGGGCGGTGCTGCTGATCTCCACCTTGTCGTTCCTGGGGTTCGGCGCCAACCCGCCGACCCCCGATTGGGGCCTGATGATCTCCGAGGGCCGGGTGGCGATGACCGTGGTGCCGTGGGCGGTGCTGGCGCCGATCATCGCCCTGTCCAGCCTGGTGATCGGGCTCAGCTTCGCCGCCGACGGCCTGTCGGGACGATTGGGAGTGGACCGCCTGTCGAAGGGAGCATGACGATGACCGAGACTGCAGAACCATTCGTGGACGTCCGAGACCTTTCGATCAGTTATCGCACCACCCCGGGCGGGCCTGCGGTCCATGTGGTGCACGACGTCAGCCTGCAGGTCGTCCGCGGCCAGACACTTGCGGTCGTTGGAGAATCCGGGTCGGGCAAGTCGACCGTTGCCCGCACCCTGCTGGGATACCTGCGTCCGGGATCATTCATTCGCGGTGGCACAGTGCAGGTGGGCGGTCGGGATGTCTTCGGCCTGAAGGGCTCTTACCTGCGCGAGTTACGCGGCGGCACGGTGGCGTTGGTGGCGCAGAACGCCGGGCAGGCACTCACCCCGTCGATGCGGATAGGCGCCCAGATCGCTGAGGCGCTGAGCGTCCACAGCGGCACGAGTTCGGACGAGCGCGTCCTCGAACTGTTGGATCAGGTGGCGCTGCCGGGCCGGCTCGCACGTTCCTACCCCCACGAACTGTCCGGCGGTCAGCAGCAACGCGTAGCCATCGCCATGGCCGTGGCGGCACGCCCCAAGGTGCTGGTGCTCGATGAACCGACCACTGCCTTGGACGTGGTGATCCAGGCGGGGGTGCTGCGGTTGCTGCGGGACTTGTCGGAGGAACTCGGCAGCGCCACGTTGCTGGTCTCGCACGACTTGGGCGTGGTGGCGGGCCTAGCCGATGAGGTACTGGTGATGCGGGAGGGCCGGCAGGTCGAATACCGCAGGGCCAAGGAACTGTTCGTTGCCCCTGAGGACCCTTACACCCGCATGTTGCTTGCCTCCGCCCCACGGCTCACCGACGACGGCTTGGTCGAGGTCGCCGAGGACGGTTCACGCCAGGTACGCGCGAAGCCATCGGTCGGCGACGCCGACGTGTTGATCCGCGGCGAGAACGTGCAGGTCACCTACGGTCGCGGGTCGCGCGCGGTGCATGCGGTAAATGGGGTCGACCTGACGGTGCGCCGAGGCGAGGTGGTCGCGTTGGTTGGGGAATCGGGATCTGGCAAGTCCACACTGGCTTGGGCGGTCGCCGGGCTCACCCCGCCCAGAGGTGGGGACCTGCGCTACCTGCATGAGACCACCGATGAGGACTCCGACGCAGGCAGCGACGACCTAGCCGAACCGGTTCGCCGGCGTCCGCTGGGGTTGCGGCGCCGGATTCAACTGATCTTTCAGAATGCCGATACCGCCCTCAATCCTCGATTGTCGGTCGGCACATCGATCAAACGGCCTCTGCATCTGTTCCGCACCGCCGTGGGCCAGGAGACCCAACGCGTCGGGCAGCTACTGGAACAGGTGGAACTGCCGGCGGATTTCGCTGGCCGACTGCCCGGGCAACTGTCCGGCGGCCAGCGGCAACGTATCGGCATCGCCCGGGCGTTGGCAAGTGGACCGACAGTCATCATCGCCGACGAAGTCACCACCGCACTCGACGTCTCGGTGCAGTCCGGCGTGCTGCGGCTGCTCGACGACATCCGCCGCGAGAATCAGCTGGCCTGCATCTTCATCAGCCATGACCTGGCCGTGGTCCGTGGCATCGCTGACCGGGTGCTGGTGATGAACGACGCCCGGGTGGTGGAGGAGGGGCCGACCGGCGCGGTCTTCGACAACCCCCAACACCCGTACACCCGTGAACTATTGGCAGCCACCCTGGTCGCGCCGGACAGCGCTGGTGAGACGGCGGCGGACCAGATCGATGGGTCAGACTTGACGCTGCAAGATCCGCTGGAGCATGCTGGCGCCGAGCGGGCCTGGCGGCACGATCCCGGCGGCGGTTGGCACGACCACGGCGGCGGGCAACGATCGCGCGCATGGCTTCCGATCGAGACCGCCTAGCCCATTTCGCCGAAAAGACGACCAGCCTTGCAATTCGTCAGACCAGAACAACTGCCCCACCAGGTACGGATTGAGCATGCTTGGATCGCTATGCCAGACGGTGTGCGTCTGCATGCCCGGTTGTGGTTACCTGCCGACGCCGACGCCTCGAACCCGGTTCCGGCCTTGTTGGAGTATCTGCCGTATCGCAAGAGCGACTGGACCGAGACCCGCGACCATGAGCGTCATCCCTGGTTCGCCGGCCATGGCTATGCTTCGATCCGGGTCGACATCAGGGGTAACGGTGATTCCGAGGGCGTGTTCACCGACGAGTACTCCGAGACTGAGCTGAGCGACGGCGAGGCGGTGCTTGCCTGGATCGCAGCCCAGCCTTGGTGCACCGGCAAGGTAGGCATGTTCGGTATCTCGTGGGGTGGATTCAACGCTCTGCAGCTGGCGGCTCGGCGTCCCGAACCGTTGAAAGCCATCATCACCGCTTGTGCTACCGACGACCGCTACGACAACGACGTGCACTACGTGGGCGGTTCGGTGCTGGCCGTGGATATGACTGCCTGGGCGGGCGCGATGTTCGCTTTCGTTGCCAGGCCACCCGACCCACTGTTCGTGGGTGACGAATGGCGCCGAATCTGGGACGAACGGCTGGCCGGCGTAGAACCACCGGTATTGACCTGGCTCTCGCATCAGACCCGCGACGAGTATTGGCGACACGGCTCGGTGTGCGAGGACTACGACGCCATTCAGATTCCCGTGCTGGTGGTGGACGGTTGGGCTGACCCCTATCACGACACGGTGCTGCGGTTGGTGGAGCACCTGCCCGGCCGGGCGAAGGGTCTACTAGGCCCGTGGGCGCACCAGTATCCCGACCGGGCGAACAACCCGGGCCCAGCGATCGGGTTCCTGCAGGAGTCGTTGCGGTGGTGGGATCGCTGGCTGAAGGACGAAGAAAACGGTGTGGACGAGGAACCGGACCTGAAGGTCTTCATCGAGTCGTACCGTCCCCCGCAGGTCCGTTATGGCGACGTCCCGGGCCACTGGATGGCCACCAGCTGGCCCGCACCCGAGGTGATCGTCCACGAGCACACCTTCCACCAAGCGTCGGTGCCGATCAGCCAAGGCTGGGTCACCGTGCGCACTCCGCAGCACCTAGGGGTCCACGCCGGCCGGTTCTTCCCGTTCGGGGGTGACGCGGATCTGCCGCCGGACCAGCGCGGTGAGGACGGCCGCAGTGTCGTCTTAGATAGCGCCCCGCTCATCGAGGATCTGACGCTGCTGGGTATCCCACTTGCCCGGCTACAGCTTGACTGCGACCAGCCGCGCGGGCAGGTGATCGTCCGCATGTGCGATGTGGCACCCGACGGGTCGTCGCGGTTGTTGGCTCGTGGTGTGTTGAACCTGTCGTCCCGCCACGGCCGGGACCGCGACGTGGCCTGGGTGCCTGGTGCGCCGGAGACCGTGGCAGTGCCGCTGACCTCGGTGGGGGTGACGATCCCGGCTGGGCACATCCTGCGATTCGCAGTGTCCAGTGCCTACTGGCCGTGGGTTTGGCCGCACGCCCAACCGGTGACGTTGCGGCTGGACTTGGACCACAGCCGCGTCGACCTGCCGCGACTTGCGGGCGGAAGGGTGCCCACCGCCGACGAGGTCATGTTCGAACCACCGCTGCAGATGCAGCCCAAACAAGTGCCTCAACCTGCACTCCCGCAATCCACCCGGCCCATCCGGGAAGTGCACCACGATGTCCGGACCAACACCTGGACAGTCGAAGTTGACCCGGGATATGTGCCGTTGAAGGTGCTGGACAACGGGCTGGTCTACCAGGAGGATTCGCGGGAGGTCTACCGCATCACCGATGACGATCCCACGTCGGCAGTTGCCACCTCCCGGTGGCAGATCCAGTTGTGCAGAGGAAAGTGGAACGTCAGGACTACCGCTCACCAACAGGTCACTGCGACTGCCAACGCGTTCCGTGTTCAGGCACAGTTGACCGCCGAATGCGACGGTGAACTGGTGGCCGCACGCGAATGGGACGTGCTGGTGCCCCGCACGGTCGGCTGAGCGCTCACGCAGCAGGGCGTCAGCGGTTAGACCAGGGCCGAATCAAAGACGGGCCGTGGAACCTGCAGGTTTGAAGGAATCTGCGCGCCATCGGGCCGCGTCGATCTAGAATCCTCTTCCGCCACCACCATGTGATCCACCACTTGAACCCGAATGGGAGCTGAATCCACCTCCGCCGCCACCGCCCGATCCGCCTGAGCCGCCAGACCCGGAGGAAACCCGCACAGTGCTTGTGCGTGAGGTGACGTACCTGTCTCGCTGGCTCAGCTCAATTGCGACAGCCCTCTCGCTGACATCGTAAATGTCCGGCACAGCCCTGGACGCATAGCGCAACCTGACGAATACGAATGAGCACAAGGCGATCGCCACTGCGATCAGAAGGGCAGTCTTCACCTCGGTGTCGGTTAGATATCTCTTGGTCAGCAGTCTGGCAGTACCACTGGTACCGCCTTCATCCCAGCCCTGCTCCAGATTGAGTTCGACATGATCGAGGAAAATATAGGGAGCCATGGCATAATCCCCACCGGACATATCGGCATACCTGAAGATCTCGTCCAGCATGTGCTCAATTCTTGCATCCGAGAACAGGGGCATCGCAACACCTGCGGTGGAAATCCAGACCTGACGGGGATCGAGCGATATCAGCATCAGGACGCCATCGTCACCGTACTGGTGGTAATCGAAGAAATCATCCGCATAGTCGCGGGCCCAGATGCTCGCCGATTTGTCCCTCTCATCTTCGGACAACCGGGCGGAATCAGCAGTCACCACGACCAGATTGATGTTGTACCGAGCCGAAATCTCAGCGGCTCTTCGGGCCAGAGCCTCCTCATCTGCCACAGAGAACAAGTCGGCCTGGTCAACCACCAGGGGATCTCTCTCCTTGCCGGCAACATCACGTGCTTCCTCTCTTCGAGCAGCGGCGCCTGCTTCGTCATGAGATTTCGCAACGAAGGGTTCCTTTGCCTTCAAGTCCGCATTCGCACTGTAATTCTCGTCCACAGGTCTGGGCGTCAGGGGATGACCGGACACCGGCAGAACAACCCACGCGGCGAGCAGGACTGCCAGACCTATCGCCAGGATGGTGACCCATCTCGCCCTGTCGACAACAGGGATTCTGTCTTTGAAGGTGGAGACGACGTTCTTTTCCCGATCGGAAGAGCGTATGCTGCCGCCTTCCCAATTCTCCTGTGTCATATCAAGTACCCCACCAACAGCAGTGCTGCCGCGGCCGCGAGTCCCAGCAGGAGGGTCGCCGACAAGAGACGACCCTTACTGACAGGCAGCTCACCGAAGGACTCTCCCGTCTCCCCGTTCATGCAATAGAGGAATGTTGTGTCATTCATACGGTAGGTCAACAGCCAGAAGGGATGCAGCAGCAGTCGCCAATTCAGAAGCTCTACCGGCAGATATTCCGTTTTGGTGGAAGTGCTGTCATAATGCCCTTCAACGCTATTATCGACGACCTCGTCGGCATCCGATTGTATCTTGCGGACGAAGGCCTCTGCCGCCTGTTCTCTGGTGATGTTGTTCCGCTCGGCGAAGAATCCCTGCAAATAGGCCGGGCTGAAGGGCATGATTACCCCCTTGGCAAAGGGTTTGGCGCCGACAACCAACTGTTCGGCAGCCTTGTCGTTCGCCAAGGAAGTGATGTCGTTGGCTTCGAGAACGCCCTCGCGATAAATATCGTAGATTTCTGAGGTGGTGGTGACGTACTCTCCCATCACACTTTGGGAGGAATTGATTCCCTCACCTTTGACACGATACTTCGCGCTGCCGTCCGCTCGCCAGAAAGGTAGATAGACACCATTGAGTTGCTCTAGATGTTCTTTGGTACCGAAGTCGCGCGGGGTGAACCGCCTCGACCTCGACCATTTTGCGAAGGCACTAGCAACTTCATCTTTGTCCACCCGAAAAGGAATCAGTCCGTCAGGCGCGAAATCCTGAGTCATCCTGGGCGCGACGATAACGGGGCTGTGGCAGTAGAAGCAATAGGTGGCCAGCGTGGTGTCGTCGGTCCAGACGCTTGCTCCGCAATTGTTGCAGTTATAGCCGTACGTCGGTTCTTCGATCGGTGTCGCGGTCCCGGCTTCCCCGGCGCCGAATGCTGTCTGCGAAAGTCTCAGCAGTTCTTCGGGAGCAAAGACCTTGCCGCAGTATCCGCAGCGTACTTGGCTTGCGCCGGGGTCAAAAACAATCGCTCCGCCACAGTTCGGGCATTTCATAGTCCTTGTTTCGGCCATGACACTGGTCTCCCAAGAGATTGCAACAACAGACGGGCGCGATGACAATTGTCATCGAATCATACTATGCGTTGAGATTGCCGGCGCCCGGCACGTCCCTGGATCACCACCATGAGCCGGATGTCGTCTGGGCAGCATGCTTGGCGGGGCTGGGAGACTGGCTCCATGTCCTGGTATGAGGTTCTGTGGCGCCGCGTCTCGTCAACGACCCCGACACCGGACACCTCTGTCCTGACACTGATCGGGTTCGCCGCCCTGGCCAGCGTGATCTTGGCGTGGCCGCTGGTGCGCATGCTGGTCACCGTCTGCCACGAGGCTGGACACGCAGTCGCCGCCACTGTGACCGGTCGTTCCCTGGAAGGAATCAGGTTGCACTCGGACACCTCGGGTCTGACCGTGTCTCGGGGTGCGCCGAAAGGTGCGGGCATGGTGGTCACGTTGTTCGCCGGCTATCCCGCCGCCTCACTGGTCGGGCTGACGGCCGCGTTCGTCGCGGGGGCTGGCTTCGCAGTGGCGATGGTATTGCTGCTCGTGGTGGCGTTGGCGTTGATGCTGTTGAAGATCCGCAACATGCACGGGGCGCTGGTCGTGCTGGGGCTCGGCGCGGCGTTGGGTCTGGCGGCCTGGTACGTTCCGGTGACATTCGTGGGGTGGCTTGCGTATGGGCTGGCGTGGCTTCTGCTGCTGGCCGGGCCCCGACCGGTACTCGAGTTGGCGCTCACCTCGCGCCGGACGGCTTCGGGATCGGACGCAGCGCAGCTGGCCCGGCTCACCCGCATACCCCGGATGGTCTGGATCGTCCTTTGGCTGGGCGGCACGGTGGCAGCGCTGATCTTGGGCACCGCCATCATGGCGCCCGGCGTGCTGCCCATCACCAGCTGATCCCGCCACCCGCAATCAGCTCGT
>ERZ1645187.4472-NODE-4472-length-11267-cov-22.465305_pt1 | contig 11267 bp, 6 predicted proteins | sample MGYA00575352_ERZ1645187 | MGnify/ENA primary metagenome ERZ1645187 (study PRJEB40837, sample SAMN11349314) | freshwater sediment metagenome | isolation source: river sediment | host: Sediment | place: India: Wazaribad , New Delhi | collected 2017-02-21 ... | reverse complement strand
TGATGGCGCTCACCGGAATTCCCCAGGGGTGCTCATCGAATTTCCCCACCCTGGGCGGGTGTCACTGTAGCGGTCGGCGGGTGCCGGTCGCTGCGTGACGGAGTGCTTCGCTCTTGGCGTGGTGGTCGCGTAGGCGGTAGGAGTCGCCGTCGAGGTTGAGCACGACCGAGCGGTGCAGGAGCCGGTCGAGCATGGCGGCGGCGACGGTGGTGTCGCCGAGGATCTCGCCCCAGCCTGCGACGCCGCGGTTGGTGGTCAAGACGATGCTGGTCTTGAGGTAGCGCTGAGAGACGACCTGGAACAGCGCTGAGGCGGCTTCGCCGGGCAGCGGGAGGTAGCCGAGCTCGTCGATGACGAGCAGGGTGGGGCCGGCGAAGAATCGCATGGTGGTGGCCCAGCGGCCTTCGATGGCGGCGCGGTGGCAGCGGGCGGCGAGGTCGGCGGCGGTGGTGAAGTAGGTGCGGTAGCCGGCTTCGGCTGCGGCCCGGCCGAGCCCGACGGCCAGGTGTGTCTTCCCGACACCGGGCGGCCCGATGAGGAGCACGTTGGTGGCGGTGTCGAGGTAGCGGCAGGTGGCGAGCTCGTCGACGAGCTTGCGGTCGACGCCGGGGGCGGCGTCGAAGTCGAAGTCCGCGAGGGTCGCGGGCGTGGGCAGGGATGCGAACCGCAGCCGGCCGGCGAGCTTGCGGGCTTCGGTGGCCTCGACCTCACGGGCCAGGAGGTGTTCCAGGGTCGCGGTCATCGACCATTCCTCGGCTTCGGCTTGGGCGAGCACTCCGGGCAGGTGCTCGGCCGCCGCGGACAGTTTCAGCGTGGCGAGGTGGCCGCGCAGCTGCTGGTAGAGGCTGGCCTGGCTCCCTGTCATCGGTGAGCTCATCGGCACGTCGTTCGTGGTGTCGGTCATGTGAGGGTGTTCCTTCCGGTTGCTGCTCGGTCGTACTTGGACAGGTCGATCACCACGTCGTCGCTGATCGCGGTGTCGGTGGACTCGTTGCGGGCGCGCAGGACGTCAGCGGCTGCGAGTGCCGCGGGGCCGGGTGGGATGCGTTCCTTGCGGCGGTGCGGGCGGGAGGTGTCGTGCCCGGACAGGACGAGCTGCTCGAGGGCGATCACGTGGCCGTGGTCGCGGACCATCACCCCCGCGCCATCGGGAGCGAGCTCGTGGCGCGCGATCACGATCCCGCTGTTGGTGGCGATGTCGACGTGCTGTTCACCGAGCCGCTGCGACACCACGACCTGGGCACGGGCCAGCTCGGGCGGGACGGAGTAGAAGTTCCCCCGCCAGGCGACCAACGCCTGAGCAGACACGATCCGTCCCTCGCTGATCGTGGCGGGGAACGGCGTGGCCGGCACCGGTGCCAAGGGTTCGCGTTGCGCGACCGTGAGCACGGTGGCCCGCCGGTCGACGGCGGAGGGACGCAGCCGGGCATCGCCACGCACTCGGCAGAACTCATCGAGTGAGGCTTGGGCTTCCTCGACGGTGATGTCGTCGGGCAGGGTTCGCCACCAACGCTGGGCGGCGCCGTGGTTGGCCTTCTCGACCACGCCCTTCCTGTTGCCCCGCCGGGGTGGGCAGATCGCGACCTGGACGCCGTAGTGCTTGGCGACAGCGGCGAATGTCGCGGTCATCTTGCCCGTGTCGGGGTGGCATACCGTGGTCATCCGGTCGAAGCGCCACTTCCGAGTGAGCCCACCCAACTTGCGGGTGGTCTTGTCCAGGGCGTCGATGAGCTGGGCCTGGTCCTCGGCCGGGGCGAGGGTGCCGCGCCACTTGCTGGAGTGCGCGAGCGCGCCGACCAGCAGGTGCGCGTTCTTGCCCCACCCCCACGCCGCGGGCGGGTCGGGCAGTTCGAGCCAGTCCCACTGGGTCTCCTCACCCGGCGGGTGCTCGATGGGCGCGTTCGCCCGGCCCTTGGTCGCTGAGCAGGGCTCGCAGTGCGGCCGCAGGCTCCTCGTCCGGATCTGGCGGGTGAACGTCGGATACGACCGGTCGTAGCCCAGGCCGGTGACCTCGTCGAACAAGGTCACCGCCCACAGGTGCGGATCTTCGGTCAGGCGTGCGCGGACGTAGTCGACGAACGGCTCGAACGGATCATCCTCAGCGGACTTCCGTTCGCCGGCGACCCGCTCGTCGTTGAGGTAGGCGCGGATGGTTTTGCGGTCCCGGTTCAGGTGCCGGGCGATCGCGGAGATCGTCCAGCCCTGCCGGCGCAACGCGTGAGCGTCGATGTCTTCCTCCCGTGTCAGCATGGGAAGCGGAGGCTCCTTCGGTAGACGGCGTGTGGTCAGAGACCGCCATCTTCGAAGGAGCCCCACCCGCTTCCGGATGGAGCCACGGGGTGGGGAATTTCAGTGAGCAGAACTGGGGAGATTCACCTGAGCGCCATCACCGCAGATCTCCGTGAGTTCCTCCACACTCCGCAGGGTGGTGTCCGGGCGATTGCACGTTCCCTCGTCGACCGCGTCCTCCAAGTGAGGCAGGGGCAGTTCAGCAAGAACGTCGAAGCAGCGATCCCCACGGAAACGTTGGGAGCCATCTTCCCCGAACTTCCCGGAGACCGTGGGCACTTCGGCAGCCCGTACATGCCCCTTCTGCTCCGGGGGCTGGTCCACGCTCCGCCCGCCTACATCGTCGCCATGATCGCGGGAGAGCCGCTCGGCGAAGCGCCGGCGGAGAACATTGCCGGAGTCGTCCTAGCTCTGGTCGGACCTGGGTCTTAGAACGGGCGCTTCCCTCTGGCCCGCTTGCTTCGCCCAGTCGCCTCGGATTCCGGTGGCGTAGAAGTTGCCGAGGCCGATGATGGCGAGGGCGCGAGATTCATCTGTCTTGCTTCATCCACAGGGTCGTCACACACACCCCGTGGGCCGGTCCAGCTCAGGCCAACTCGACGACGTACGTCTGCGCCTGAGCGATGTGACGCTCGGGATAGAGCGACTGCATGTTGCCGTCTTGATCCAGGATGTGGTGTACCGCCCCGGGCACCGATCGTGGGTCGAGCGGACGCAGGGCGCTCGGGTTGTGGAAGACCTCCATCCCAGAAACCCACTCTTCCCAGTAGTCAGCCTCGACTTCGCCTGAGAAGGTCGTTCTCTCGATGCCTTCGTCGGACGCGATCAGCAGCTTGCCCCCGTGGAAGATCTTCACGTCCTCCCGCGCGAACCCGACCTTGACACCCATTCGCGAGAACTTCGGGAGAGTTCCCTGGCTGTTGAACATGACCGCGCTCACGTTCTCGGAAGCCGGGAGCTCGAAAAACCGCGATGGAACCGTCTTGTCGCCCCAAGTGTGCGTGTCAATGCGTGCCGTTTGCCCATTGTCGGCGACCACGTCGTACACGCTCACCCCGTAGAGGTAGGCCATGAGTCCACCCATGCTGTGCATCATCGAGAAGTCGGCATGGAAGTCCTGGATCGCGAACACGAGTGGCAATCCATTGACACCAGGCTTCTCCCAGTACCGCTTCGACAACTTGCTCGTCAGTGGGCCGGCGAACCTGACCGGAAGGTAGTGATCGGCGTACGCGGCGAGGTCCGTTTCGGAAGCGGGGACGTATGGCGGGATTGACTTCCCAGACCTGTCGAAGCTGGGATTCACAGTCGTAGCCTCGATCGCGAACGCACCTTCCAGGCCACGCGCCACGAAGTCGGGGCTTGGATCAGGCTGGGTGACCTCGTATCCGAGGGAGACGAAGGTCGCCCAGAGGTACAGCTCCCACACCCGGGCATCGAAGCCCGCCGTCTGAAACTGCTCGATGAAGTTCCCGTCTCGGTCCTCGTACCAGCGCATCATCACGTTGATCAGCTCGCGGGCAGACGACTGACCCCTCTCATCGCGAACTCGCTTGAAGTTGGCGTGTAGACGGTCCGCCGCCGCGAGCGGCGCGAAGAAATCGACCGGGGTGCCGTTGTCGTCACCCTGCACCCGTTGGACCTCTACCTCCGCGAACACTATCCGGAGGACCCGCTCCAGGTCGGCACCTGCCTCCTGGGCTGTATCGAAATAGCCAGTCTGGTTGGCCCAACGAAACCGACCGAGAAGGTCTGGAAGGAACACCACCGCTGAGAACTCTCGGTCCCTGTCGATGATCATGGTCGCGAAGACAGAGTTGTCCTCCGCGCCCAACCACGCCACCTCGTGCGCCACGGTGGCGACCTCAGGCGACCGACATTGCCCGACGAAGGCATCGAATCGAGCCTTCGAGATCTCCCTGATGACTCTCGGCCCTAAGGCTTCCCCTGTGGCCATCAGAACGGGCCTGACCCCTTCGCCCACTGCTTGGCCCAGTCGCCCCGTACGCCCGTTGCATCGAAGTCACCGAGATCAGTAGTCGCGAAGGGGTCGTCGAGGTAGCGCACATCGTCGTACTGAGCTCCACGTGGATCGACCTTGACCAGGGCGAGCCTGTAGCGCGGGACGGCGTTCTTGCCGGTCATGACTTCGTTGTGGGTGACGAAGAAGTCTTTGGCGCCTTCGATGCGGGCCTTGACCTCGATCCGGTAGGTGTCGCCGTTCGGCGCGGTGGAGAGGATGTCGAAGCCTGGGTTGTTGAAGGCCTGCTCGACAGGTTTGCGGCCGAGTTCGCGTTCGCGGGCCATGACCAGGTCGACGCCGCGGCGTTCGACTTCTTTGGTCTCCTTGGCGTGCATCGGCGCCGTGGGCGGCAGGTCGCCTTCGAGCATCCCGACGGGCAGCACGAGTGCTGCGGTGAGGATGTGTGGTGGCTTGGTTGACATCAGTGCTTGCTGGTCGAGCAGTTCCAGGCGCTTGCGGAGGCGGATGTCGAGTTCGACGGCCTTGCGGTTCAGGTTCTCCGACGATTCCTTGACCTTCTCCCCCGCCTGTTCCTTCTCGCTCGCGACCGCGGCGTCGAGCAGGAGACGGTCGCGTTCGCTTTCGAGACGCTTGGTGACCAGTTCGCGGGTCTTGTCGAGCTCAGCGGCGCGACGAGGCTGGACTTCGGCGAGGTAGTCAGGCAGCTGGTGGGCGATGATCCAACTGGTCGCCTTGTCCTCGGCGTCCCCGAGCCACGGCAACTGCCGTGCAGCATCCGTGACCGGGGTTTTGGGTGCTGCAACGCAGTCCAGGTAGGGGGCGGGGCCGGCGGAGGTGACGGTTCCGAAGCTGTCGACGTAGGCGTAGCCGAATCGTTTGGCGACGGTGGCTCCGGTGGCGTCCGCGACTTCCTCGACCACACCCACCAGCAGGTGCGGTTCCTCCAGCGTGGAGGAGACCAGGACTGTGCCGTGGTTGAGGGTGCCGCCGAACTGGCGGATCGCCTCATTCATCACCGCGTCATGCAGCGGGTGGCCCGGGGCAAGGAGATCAGCTCGTGCGCCGTCCTGCGGTTGCACGTAGGGCAGATCGAACGCGACCCGGTCGTATCGGGTGGCGATGGGTCCGTGCTTGCTGGCACGGACGTGTGCGGGGACGTTGGCGATCTCGTAGCGGCCCTTCTCGCGCTTCGCGATCCGCCCACCCAGCCGAGTGAAGGCAGCCTTGAAGGCCAGTTCGATGTAGTGCGGCTGCAGTCGCCGGGCGCGGGCCTCGTCCATCGCCGCCTTCAACGCTGCGAGGTCGGCTTCGGCAAGGTGGTCGGTGGCCAGAGCACGTTCGTCGAGGATCTCTTTGAGCCCGTCGCCGACGGAGGCGTCGATGACCTCGTGCATCTTGGCCTTCACATCCGGGCGTTCGCCGTACTGGATGGCCTCCAGCAGCAGGTTGCGCAGCGGGGTCTCGGTGAACGCCTCCCCCAGGACGTCGAAGACCTTGCCGCCGTAGGTGTCGCGCATCTGGTCGAGCTTCTCCAACAACCGGGTGAAGACCTCACCTTCGCGGGTATTGGAGGCAACCAAGTTCCACAGGCGGCAGACCTCTTCCTGGCCGATGCGGTGCACGCGGCCGAAGCGCTGCTCAATGCGGTTGGGGTTCCACGGCAGGTCGTAGTTGACCATCAGGTGCGCGGCCTGCAGGTTCAGGCCCTCACCGGCGGCGTCGGTGGCCAGCAGGATCTGGCAGTCGCGGTTCTTGGTGAACTCCTCGGTGATCTGACGCCGCTCCCCGCGGCGCACACCGCCGTGGATCGCACGCACCGCATCCGGCTTCCCGATCAGCGAGGTGATGCGCCGCTGAAGGTAGTCGAGTGTGTCGCGATGCTCGGTGAAGATGATGAACTTGCGCGGCCACCCGTTCGCATCCGTGGTCAGAGCGTTGTCCTGCAGAATCGTGGACAGTTCGGTCCACTTGCGGTCGGTGCCGATGTCCCGGACCTGTTTGGCGGTCTTGGTCAGGTCCGCGAGTTCGAGCAGTTCGGCGTCGAGTTCTTCGACCGTCTGGGCGGCGGTTGCCGCGTCCATGACGTCTTCCTCGAACTGCTCCAGTTCCTCGGCGTTGTACTCGTCCTCGTCGAACGCCGCCACGTCAAGGGTGGGCTCGTCGTCCTTGTAGGTGCCGTTAAGGATCTCCTGCTTCTTGCGCTCCAGCCGCTCTGAACGGCGTACCAGGCTGCGGTAGATCGCCTCGGGGCTGGACGCCAGCCGGCGCTGCAAGACGGTGAGGGCGAACCCGACGGTGTTCTTGCGCTTCCCGCCGAGCTTCTCTGCCCGGTTCATCCCCTCACGGACGTAGTGGGTGACGTCCTCGTAGAGGTCATACTCCAGCGCCGTCAGCTCGTAGGGCACTGTCTCGGCGATCCGTTCGGGGAAGAGCTTCTTGCCCTCGAACGTCAGGAGTTCTTCCTTGGTCATGCGCCGCATGACGCCGTCGAGGTTGACTGACTTCTTGCTCTTTCCCTCGAACCGGTCGCGGTCGAGCAGGGTGAGGAAGAGTTGGAAGTCTTCTTCCTTGCCCGAGTGCGGGGTGGCGGTCATCAGCAGTAGGTGACGGGTGATCTCACCGAGGATCTCGCCCAGCAGGAACCGTTTGGTCTTCTGCAGCTTGCCGCCGAAGTAGTGCGCACCCATGCGGTGGGCCTCATCGACGATGATGAGATCCCACTCGGTCTCCTTCAGCTGCGCCTGGAGTTCCTCATTGCGCGACAACTGGTCCATCCGCGCGATCAGCAGCGGGTTGGACTCGAACACGTTGAGATTGACGTTGGCGTCGATCAGTTGGTTGGTCAGCAGGTCGAACCGCAGACCGAACTTGAAGAACAACTCGTCCTGCCACTGCTCCACCAGACCGCCCGGTGCCACGATCAGGCACTGCTTCACGTCATCGCGCAGCAGTAGTTCCTTGATGTAGAGACCGGCCATGATCGTCTTGCCCGCGCCGGGGTCATCCGCGAGCAGGAACCGGAGTGGGGTGCGTGGGAGGAGTTCGCCGTACACGGCCTGGATCTGGTGCGGCAGCGGCTGCACATCACTGGTCGCCACCGCCAGCATCGGGTCAAACAACCCAGCCAGCGTAATCCGCTGGGCTTCGGCCACCAGTTTGAAGTCACTCGCACTTGCATCGAATGCACGACTACCGCTCTGCGCGATCGTGAGTTTGTCTTGGTCCTTGCGGAACACGACCTGCTGGCCGAGTCCACCGGCAGTGTTCTTGTACGTCAGTTCGAGAGCGTCAGTGCCGTGCCACTGCGCGGCGATCACCGTGATGACCTCCGCCGGGATGAGCCCGTCGATCCGCAGACCGGGCTTCAACTCTTCCAACTGCACCGCGACATCCTCCTGATTGACAGTCCACCAACGCTACGCGAGTGCGCCGACACTTCCGCGCAATGATCCGCTCGTCTCCGAACATTCGGATCAGTCACAGCCGGTCAATCCAGGTGTCCGCCTCGCGGTCGTCCCACGCCGATCCGGACGAGGAGCGCTTCGGCGGTTCCTGACCGAACTGATTGAGGATGCCCAGTGCTTCCTCCTGCGTCAGTGCCCGGAGTGACGACACTTCTCGTCCTGCAGCAGTCTCAATTGCAGCCTGTCGATCGGCCATCGAGGTCAACCCGCGGGCGTCCAATGCCTTGCGTAACAGGTCGACCTGCCAATCGCTGATGGGAGGCGCCATCGGCTGAGGCACAGGCTCCGGCGTGGTCGGCTCATCGCCGAACAAGGAGAGTTCATCTGACACGGCTCAAGGCTATGCGCCGTGGCATTCCGCCCGCCGACGGGATCGCAGGGGGACGAACGATCACTCGCCGTGCGCTCGCCGCTGTTGATGCCACGGCCACCCACGCGAACTTGATGGTGTTCCACGCACACAGGAGTGCGAGCGGGTTGAGCCAGCCGGGGCCGCCCGAGTCGACGATCGAGGTCAGCCATCCCCCGAGGAGTCCGTACGACACCGCCAAGACCGCAGACACCGAGAAGGCGAAACCCTGACGGCCGGGAGCGCGCAGCGTGCGAATGAGGATGTTGGTCGGCGCGTTGGCGTCGAGGTAGCCGTGGACGGTTGCGGCCAGGCGGACCGAGAGCATCAGAATCATGGCGTTGTTCCCCTTCAGACGAACTGTTGTCGCCTCTCCGGGGTAGCGCAGAAGCCGCGTGCCGTGAGCAACAATCTCCGACACGTGTGGACAACCACGGATGGCGAATGCCTGTGGAAACTCGTCAGCGAGCGATGACGGTCGGCTGGATCCCTGTGACACGGCGATCGACGGAGTCGCTGACCAACTCCTGCGCCCGCCGTAGAGCGGCCGCTGCCCGTTCTCGGTCGGCCCGCTGGGTGATGCTCGCAGGCACCGGCCCGAGCGGGTGGGCTCCGGTGATGTCGTAGCGGTCTCGGTAGGCGGCAACGATGCGGATCTCGTCGGCCCAGCTGGGCGAGGCAAGGGCGCCCTGAGTCTGACTGACGGTCGCAACCCACGGCTCGCGGTCCTTGATGGCGCGCTCGACCAGGGCGGTGGCGCGGGCTTCCATCAGCTCGCGGCGCTCGTGGAGTGCTTGCCGTTGCTCGGGGCTCATCGGCCCTGAGGCCACCGGGATCAGGCCGACGATCAGGTCCGGTTCTACGCGGCGGCGACCGGTTCGTTTGGGTCGGGCTGTGGCGTGGTGGAGGCGGCTGATCAGAACGGCACCGATGTCGTGGACGTCGGCGAGTCCGCGGCTGGCGACAACCCGCGGCAGGACGGTGTGGAGGTTGTAGCCGTTGGCTTCGGCGCGGCGGAGTTCTGCGGTCAGTGGCGCGAAGGAGTCGGAGGCTAGGAGGCGGTCGACGTCGGTCTCGTCCAGCCCGATGTGGTGGACCAGTTTCGTCCAGCGGTCGTGTTGGGCCTCCGCAGCGATGGTCTCGTATTCCGCGGCCAATTGGGCGATGGACGACCAGTGTTCGTGCTCGGCCTCGATCATCTGGTGCGCCGACAACTCGGCACCGGAGCGCTTGAGGATGCCGTACAGCACCGTCCGGGCGGTGACCTCACCGTCCTGCGGCGGGGTGTGGGTGTCGTCCGGGTCGTCGAGTGCGACGTAGACGGTGTTCGATCGCCGGCCGCGGGTCATCGAGACGTACAGGTTCTCCCGGTTGGTTCGCCCGGAGGCAACGACGTGAGCGGTGTCGACTGTCATGCCCTGGGCGCGGTGAGCGGTGGTGGCGTAGCCGAGGTCGACGTTCTCGCGGACGTATGCCGCGGGCAACACCACCGCGCCCGCGGACTTCTGGCCGAGGCGAGTCGCCAGGACGGAGTTGTCGGGCAGGACGTCGGTGATCCGCCACCTGTCGCCGTTGCGGACCCAGCCACCTCGAAGGGACCGGAGGTGGCGCTGGTTGCGGCGGGTGATGATCAGGTCCCCGACCGACGCTTGGTTGCCGTCTGCGAGTGCGACCTCGCGGCTGGCTTCTGTTTCACCGGTGAGGATCCGCTCGGCCCGAGCTCGTTGGTTGAGTCGGATGACGGTGGCGGTGGCTTCGGTAACCAGCACACTGGACAGTCCGGCCTGGGTGTCGGTGCGCCAGGCGTCGTACGCGGCGTCGGTCATTTCGTCGGTGCCGCCGCTGTGGACGCGGTCGTGGTGGAGGTAGGTGCCGATCACGTCGGTGTCCCCCACCCGCAACGCAGCGGTGGCGGTGGCTTCCCAGTCGTGGTCGAAGCGGAGGATCTCCACCAGTTCGGGCGTGTCGTCACGGGCGGCGGCCAGCATCGAGAACGCACCGCCGGCGTCAACGGATTGCAGTTGGGCCCAGTCCCCCACCAACAGCACCTTCCCCCCAGCGTCCACGGCCAGACCGGTAATCCGGTCCAGCGTGTGCGTGCCCGCCAGTGTGGCTTCGTCGATGATCACCAACTGACCACGGGTGAACTGGGCCCGGCCGTGATCATGCTCGTGGAGCCACTTTGCGGTGTTGTCACACACGATGCCTAGGTCGTCGGCCAGCACCTGTGCTGCGGCGGCCGAGGGCGCCAGACCGACGACCGATCCGGGCCCATGGCTCGTGGTCCACGCGGCGTGCAGGGCACGCATCGCGGTGGTCTTGCCCGCGCCCGCCGGACCGACCAGCAGGTCGACCTGGCGACCGGAAGTGGCGATCTGGGCCAGCGCGTTCGTTTGCCCCTTGGACAGGTGATGTCCGAGGACGTCGCGGCTGGTGGCCGCTTCGACCGCGGCCAGGTCGGCTGCGGGTGCGGCGGGGGTGTTGGCGCGGACCAAGAGCCGGTCCTCGGCCGCGAGCAGGTCGGCGGAACTGAACACCGCCGACTGGCGGGGCCGGAATCGACTCGAACCGTCCGACCAACGGAACGCTTCCGGGCTGGCCGCGAGTTCGGGTGGGGTGAGGCGGATAGATGCGCCGGTGGCTGCGTCGACGATCAGCGCGACGGCTGCCTCCCGGTCGCGGGGTGTGGCGAAGCGCCACTCCATCGTCTGCCTTGATGCCTCGGCCCACAGGTTCCAGTGACGCCAGGTCGATCGCTTCTCCCCCACCACTGCCACAACCTGCCGCCCGACCTCAACGACGACGTCGAGTGGCACGTCCTGAACGTGCAAACCCGCGCTGCCTGTTCGGGCAATAACCGAGTGCGCCCAGCCAGTCGGATCCGCGCCCAGCAGACCTTGGGCTCGGTCACGCCACCCCGTCGTCAACTCAGCCAGTGAGTGCAGTTCCTTCTCGGGGCGGGTCGCGATTGTCGCCGTCGCTCGCAGTTCGATGATCGTCTTCGCCGATGGTCGCCGACCATACTCAGCGACGTACTCCTCAATCAGTCGGTCGGTCTCGATGTCGACAAGGCGGGAGCGGTTCGAGAACTCCACGATCAGGTCTTCGCTGACACCGGTGATCTCCAGGGCCTGGTTGCGGTCGGCGCCGCGGTCGCGGCGGTCCCAGGTGATGCCAAGGC
>ERZ1645187.4471-NODE-4471-length-11269-cov-6.717853_pt1 | contig 11269 bp, 10 predicted proteins | sample MGYA00575352_ERZ1645187 | MGnify/ENA primary metagenome ERZ1645187 (study PRJEB40837, sample SAMN11349314) | freshwater sediment metagenome | isolation source: river sediment | host: Sediment | place: India: Wazaribad , New Delhi | collected 2017-02-21 ... | reverse complement strand
GGCACCCGCATCCTGTCGAACGTGATCGACTGCAAGCCGGAAGACGTGCAGATCGGCAAGCGCGTGAAAGGCGAGATCATGCAAGTTGATGCGGACAACATCTTGCCGCAATTCCGTCTGGTGTGAGGTAACGACAATGAGCAAGCAGACACTGAAATTTTCTGCCGTGAATGTCGGCGACAAACTGCCGGGCATGGACATCGACATCAATGTGAGCTTTGTGGTCGCCGGCGCGATCGCCTCGCGCGACTTCACCCCGGTGCACCACAACAAGGGCGCTGCCAATGCCTCCGGCCTGGCCAACGTGTTCCCGAACATCCTGACCGACAACGGTCTTGTAGGCCGCTTCGTCACCGACTGGGCCGGCCCGGACAGCACGCTCAAGCGCGTCAACATCAAGCTCGGCGCACCGGTACAGCCGGGTGAAGTGCTGAAGTTCACCGGCGAAGTGGCCGCGAAAGATGACGCCAGCGGCATCGTCGACGTGAAAGTCACCGCCAAGGGCAACTGGGGCATGCATCTCGACGGCATCGCCCGCGTGCAGCTGCCGAAGTGAGGAGAGACAAGATGAAAGTAGCGAACCTGAAAGACAAGGCCGCCATCGTCGGTGCCGGCAACACCGAGTTCTCCAAGAACTCCGGCCGCAGCGAACTGTCACTGGCCTGCGAAGCAGTACTCGCCGCCCTCAACGACGCCGGCCTCAAGCCGTCTGACGTTGACGGCATGATCACCTACACGATGGACAACAACGACGAGATCGAGATTGCCCGCGCGATCGGCTGTAACGACCTGTCGTACTACTCGCGTGTGCCGCACGGCGGCGGCGCCGGCACCGGCACCATCCAGCAGGCGGCGATGGCGATTGCCACCGGCGCGGCGGAAGTGGTGGTGTGCTGGCGCGCACTGAACGGTCGTTCCGGCCATCGCTATTCCGGCGGCGTGTCGGGCGACATCGTCACCGGCGACATGATCCACTATGGCTGGTACATTCCCTACGGCCTGCTGACACCGGCCTCCTGGGTCTCGATGTACCACAAACGCTACGAGCACCTGTTCGGCGACACACGCGATGCCCTGGCGGAAATCGCGATGACCACACGCCAGTATGCCACCACCAACCCGAACGCGTTCTTCCACAACCGGCCGATGACGCGCGAGGAGTACGACAAGGGCAAGATCATCTCGCTGCCGTTCAAGCTCTATGACTGCTGCCAGGAATCCGACGGCGGCAGCGCCGTGGTGCTGACCACACCGGAACGCGCCAAGCACCTGAACAAGATGCCGGTCATGGTGAAAGGGGTTGGCGCTTACGCCGATAAAAACACCGAGGCGATGACCAACTTCTACGCCGATGAAATCGCGCAGATCCCGGCGATGGATATGGCTGCGAAGCAGGCTTACGCACAAGCGGGCATGACACCGGACGACATCGACGCCGCCATCATCTATGACGCCTTCACCGCGATCGTGATGTGGCAGCTGGAAAGCTGGGGCTTTGCCGAGAAGGGCAAGTCGAAAGACTTCATTCTCTCCGGCGCCCTGCGCCCGGATGGCCGCCTGCCCACCAACACCCACGGCGGCCAGTTGAGCGAAGCGTATATCCACGGCATGAACGGCATTGTCGAAGGCGTGAAGCTGGTGCGCGGCGAATCGCTGAACCAGCCAGCCAAAGCCATCAACAATGTGGTCGTCACGTCCGGCGTCGGGGTACCGACCGGCGGGATGATTATCGGCAAGTAAGCAAAACGGAAAAGGCACCTGCGGGTGCCTTTTTTATTTCGCATCAAACGAAGGAGATCGCCATGACCCGCAAGATTCTCGACGCTTCCCGTATCCACCCCGCCATTGCCAACGAAATCGGCGGCAGCGCCGATTTCCGCCGCACTGTCGACGAGGTGGAAAACGCCATCAACCAGCACGCCATCGTCATCATCGGCATGGACCAGAACCCGTTCCCGAAAAAAGCGCGAAAAATGCTCGACACGCAGGGCATCGCCTACCACTACCTTGAATACGGCAGCTATTTCTCGGAGTGGAAACGGCGCGGCGCGCTGAAGATGTGGAGCGGCTGGCAGACCTTCCCGATGGTGTTCGTGAAGGGTCAACTGGTCGGCGGTTTCAGCGACCTGGAAAAGCTGGGGAAAAGCGGCGAGCTGAAAAAGCTGCTGGGCTGACGTTGCCTTCAGCTCCGCTCAGGCAACGGGTAACATGATGTCCCGCGAACCGGTCTCGTGGCTCACCAGCAGGCGCCGTTCGCGGATGCGCCAACCCTCCGGGGTGCGCACCAGCTGGTCGCAATACTCGCCCCACACTTCATACACCTGGGCCGCACGCTCGCCGCTGCCGGCATGGGCTGCGCGCACGTAACAGGCGGTCTCGGCCTCATCGCCTGCCACCTGGATGCGGGTATTGCCGAGCAGGTGCTGGCTCGGGCCGCAGTGCTCGAGGAAGTGGCGAATCATCCGCACCAGCTTGTCGCGCCCCTGGAGCCAGTGCTCGCCGTCGTAGCAGAAGCGCACATCCGGCACGAACACCTGCTCGAACAGCGCCCAGTCGCGCCGGTCGCAAGCCAGGGTATAGCGGACCAGCGTGCCCCCTATGTCACGTTCATCATGCATGCAATGGATCCAATGGGAAACGATCCCTGCGATTCTTTACGCCGTCATTATCACGGTCTTTGTCGCAAGCATCTCCCATCCCATCACTATCTGTATCGATCTGATCCGGGTTTTTCTTCTTGCGACAATTGTCACTATCGTTCGGAATGCCGTCACGATCACGGTCACGCAGCAACTTGAAACGGGCAGCAAAACCAGATCTGGAACTGCCGGCTGCAGCACGCGAAGCCACAGAAGACCCATCAACAGCCGACCTACTCGCTGCAGATTCAGACACCGCTCCTCCCACCAAAACCACCTTGCCATCGGCCTGCAACAACATGGCGTTAACCTCATTGTTCTCGATAAGCAACGCGAGCGGCAATTCACTATACCCCTGCTTATGCACACTGGTGTCCGCCGTACCATCCGGCAGGTAGAAAAAAGCATACGTCCATACATCACGAGCATTGATCATGACAATTTTCCCATCAGGACGCACACTCAACTGCACTCTCGATGTTTCGGACAATAACGGCTCATACACAACACCCTGGTTGCCAAAAGTAGCATCTAGTGAACCATCCGGGTTGTATCGTACCAAACCGCTCGCACCAACCACCAGCAACTGACCATCTTCTTGTAGCGCCATTGCAAGCACCCTATCGAAAATTTCGTTCATTGATGTCAACACAACACCATTAACACCAAACGAGTTATCTCTCGATCCATCTGCATGTAATCTCACAACCGTCAGATCACTGGAAGCACCTATACCGCCCATGACCAGCTTTCCGTCAGACTGTTGCAAAATTGCATCAACATAAGGAATTTCCGAAACCGTCACAAATCCGCCACTGCCAAAACCAGTATCAAGAAAACCATCCGGGCCATAACGCACCACAATCCCCTCCGGAGCCCACAACGACTGATTGAATGTACTACCTCCCACAACAATCTTCTGGTCATGCTGCAAGAGCGAAGCCTCAATATAAGCATGGGTGCCGACACTGTCCGGCACATCTGTTATTTGCTTGCCCCCGCTACCAAAACCAACATCAAGAGTTCCATCAAGGTTGTACCGCGCCAAAGCTATTGCCGACCATGTATCAATGACAGCATCTCCGACAACCAGCAGCTTTCCATCCGCCTGCTGGTGCAATCCAGACAACGACGACTCACCCGACAGATCACTCATTGTCGTCACCACACTGCCATTTCCATTAAATGTCGTATCGAATGATCCATCCAGATTGTAGCGAACCACACCAAATTGCTTGGTACTGTTTGCATCGTAAAGCCAACCAGCCGTCACCAGCTTGCCATCCATTTGTTGCAAAACCTCAGTAGCGGCTGCATTAGCAGGAGACGCTTCAATACCACTGAAATTGACCAATAGGGCTCCGTTATCTGCAAAGCCCGAATCCACAGCGCCATTACCGAGATAACGTCGAACAAGAAAATCCAGCGTATTGTTGCCCGCGTTCTTAACCACCGTGGTTATTACATGGCGACCATCGGCATCAATCAGCAAACGCGGCCTTGTCAGAGAACCTTGCTGACCCTGGAACGGAAAGCCAACACCTACAGAGGGAAAATCCATGTCCAGACTGCCATCCGGCAAGTAGCGAGCAAGGCGGGTCTCGTAATATGGCTCCCCTACTTCTGATTTATACGAGCCGGTCGCCAATACCAGGATACGGTTTTCCGTATCGACGCCCATATCACGACCATAAAGCCACATCGAAGAAAATGCGGTTTTTATCATACTGAATGTTTCGTCATGCACCCCATCCGCAATGAGCCGCTCAACAGCAAGACATTTTTGGGGGTGAGCATAGGGACCCGCAGCAGCCCCATCACAATGTTCGTACAATTCGGCCAAAACCAGCAATTTGCTATCCGACTGCCAACGCATTGCAATAACCTGCCCTTTTTTGCCAGCAAGCACAGAAGATGTACTAAATGCTGTATCAACAGATCCATCAGTATTCAGTCGTTTGAAATCTATTTTGTAACTATCCAGGTTTGACCCCCCTAGCAGCAAGCTTCCATCTGGCAACTGCAAATAACTGCCTACGAGTGTCATACCTATGTCACCAGACAGGCCATCGCCCGCGAATGACTCATCCGGCGACCCGTCGGCGTTGAAACGAAAGAATCGCCATGGGTAACCGGGAACTCCCGCCACGGTATAGCGGCAAGCAATAACAAATTTCCCATCGGCCTGACGCAACAAGTCTGCTTCCGCACAATAGATTCCTGTTGGCGCGTCTTCTAGCGGCCCACGGAAACCATTGATCCCGCCGTCACCAAAGCCTGTGTCTAGCGAACCATCAGCATTCAATCGCAACAAGGCGACATGGTAGATCTCATGATGTCCAGCAATGAGCAGCTTGTTATCTGGCAACAGTAACGCTGTCTCAGGCGAGAATCGTTCTACTTTCACAAACCCGGTCTGGTTATAGCTGGAATCGCGCGTTCCGTCCGGCAGGTGACGTGCCACCTCCGTGATGGCTATGCTTTCATAGCCACTCCAAGCGTATGTTCTTCCAACCGTAATCAACTTGCCATCAGACTGCTGCAAAGTGATTTTGGACTCATCGTGGTAATTGCGCTGGGTGCCATAGGCCGCGAAGGGCACCCATGCAGCGCCATCGCCAAACGCACGGTCTGGTGCCGCCGTACGTGCTTGTGCCACCCATGGCAGCCCCCAAAACACCAGCCATAGCACGACGACGACAAACTTCATGCAAAACCCTCTGTTTTTATTAGATATGTTTCATTCCAAACCGCTTGAGTACATCTGTCAAGCGTAAGGAATCGCTTATCAATGCATAAAACCACCACTAGTCTCGGCCTCATCGCCTGCCACCTGGATGCGGGTATTGCCGAGCAGGTGCTGGCTCGGGCCGAGTATGCCACACGGGGTGGCCGGGCCTTTTTTGCTTTCCCCCATTCCCATCCCGCCCCACTCCGATACAATGGAGGCAGGCCAGCACTGGTCAAATTTCGAACAACGATAGTCGAGCTGTTACCTGCCTGATGTTCAAACATAAAGAAGATATCCTGCCCGTATCGCTGATACTGGCGCTCACCGCAGTCGATTTCACCTTGTATTTCACCGTCGAGAGCCTGCCCTTACTAGCGGGCTACTGGCTGCTGATGCTGGTGCCGAAGGGGGTGATCTGCGCCTGGAACCACCACCACCAGCACACGATGACCTTCCGCCAGCCGGCCCTGAACCGGCTGCTGGAAGTGGCCTATGCCCTGCACACCGGCGCCACCAGCAACCTGTGGGTGCTGCACCACGTGCTGGGCCACCACCACAATTTCCTCGACCAGAGCAAGGACGAGAGCCGCTGGATGCGCAAGGACGGCAAGACCATGGGGCCGCTGGAATACACGCTGAACGTGGCCGGCACCTCGTTCTGGCGCGGCTACCAGGTGGGCAAGCGCTACCCGAAGGTGCAGAAGGTCTACCTCACCTTCACCGCGCTGACCTTTGCCCTGCTGGCCTTACTAGTGTGGTTCAAACCGGCACAGGGTATTTTCCTGTTTGCCCTGCCGATGGCTGTGAGCCTGCTGTTCACTTCCTGGGTCACCTACGACCACCACAGTGGCCTGCACACCGACAACCAGTTCGAGGCCTCCTACAACATCCTCGGCCGCTGGTTCAATGTGCTGACCGGCAACCTCGGCTACCACACCGCCCACCACTACAAGCAGGGTGTGCACTGGTCGAAGCTGCCGGCGCTGCATGAGCAGATCAAGGACAGGATCCCGCAGCACCTGTACCGCAAATCCACCTTTGACTTCGCCCTGCCGGAATGACCATGAGCGACACCAGCACCGACAACCCGGAAAACATCCTCGGCTTCATGCAGGACCATATCCGCCGCTACCTCGCCACCGACGGCGAGGACGGCCACCTGATGAACGGCTTTCCGTGCCTGATCCTCACCACGGTCGGCGCCAAGTCGGGCGAGAAACGCCAGGCAGCGGTCATCTATGGTCGGCACGGTAACAGCTATGTCGTCATCGCCTCCAAGGGCGGCAGCGACACACCGCCAGCCTGGTACGTGAACCTGGCGGCGAGCGGCAAGGGCCACATCCAGGTCAAAGCCGACAAGATGGCTGTGACGATGCGCGTAGCCGAAGGTACCGAGCGCGAGCAACTGTGGGACATGATGGCAAAAATCTTTCCCGCCTACCTGGAATACCAGCAGAAAACCGCACGCCGGATTCCGGTGGTCGTGCTCGATCCCGTGTAAGAAAACACCGGATCGGTGTAAGCTCGAAGCGGAATCTTTTTTCGCGGAGGGCTACTTATGGAACCGGTCACGAAACTGCGCGGCGTCAACCTCGGCGGCTGGCTGGTGCTGGAAAAATGGATGACGCCCAGCCTGTTCGAAGGGATGGAAGCCACCGACGAAACCACCTGGTGTGCCGAACTGGGCCAGCACGCACCGGAAAAACTGCGCGCACACTGGAACAGCTTCATCACCCGCGACGATTTTGCCTGGCTCGCCGCGCACGGCATCAACGCCGTGCGCATCCCGCTCGGCCACTGGCTGTTCGGCCCCGATTACCCCTACCACGACAAGTACGGCATCCACCGTTACCCGTTCGTCACCGGTGGCGTGGACGTGCTCGACCGCGCCTTCGACTGGGCCGAGGAATTCAACCTGCTGGTGATGCTCGACCTGCACGCGGCACCCGGCTGCCAGAATGGTTTCGACAATGGCGGCATCAAGGACGTGTGCGAATGGCACACCAAGCAGGAATATTTCGACCACTCCGTCAGCGTGCTGGCGCGGCTGGCCGAACGCTACGGCCAGCGCAAGGCACTGCATGCGATCGAGGTGCTGAACGAACCGCGCTGGGACGTGCCCACCGACCATCTCAAGCGCTACAACACCGCCGCCTACCACGCAATCCGCCAGCACTGCTCGCCGGAAAAAGTCGCCGTGGTGTTCCACGACGGCTTCCGCGATTTCCGCGAATACCTCGGCTTCATGCAGGAGCCTGAATACCGCAACGTGATTTTCGATATCCACCGCTACCAGTGCTTTGCGCGCGAGGATATCGACATGGACATCTACGGCCACATCCAGAAAGCTGCTATCGAATGGAAGAACGAGGCCGACGCCATCAACAGCGACCTGAAGCTCCCGACAGTCTGTGGCGAATGGAGCCTGGGCCTGGACCTCAAGGTAGTATCGCTGTGGGCGGAAGGCCCCTACAACCACGCGCTGGAACACATGGACGGCTTCCAGGAACACACGGCGTTCCGCGGTTACGGTGCCGCGCAGCTGATGGCATTCGAGAAATACCGCGGCTGGTTTTTCTGGAGCTACAAGACCGAGACCACACCGGCCTGGTGTTTCCGCGACTGCGTGGAGCGCGGATGGTTGCCGGAGCGCTTTGATGGCCCGCGCGTGACACGCGACAGCGAGTAGGGGCGCGATTCATCGCGCCCTGACTACAGAACCGCGATATCAATCCGTCTTGCGGCGCCGCAGGGTGGCCGGGCCGATGAAACCGTTGCTGTCCTCGACGGATTGCGGCCGGTCGGACAACCAGCACAGCGGCGCAGCGTTGAACAGGTATTTCTGCTCACACAGGCGGTTAAGCACGATCTTGCGGTGGTGGTGCCGCTCCATGGCCGTGTGCACGCTGATCGTGATGACAGTCGCATTCGGCAACTCGCGGTAGAGCATTTCCATGATGTGCTCCTCGCCCTTGGCATCGAACGCATCGGTCGCTTCCTCGATGAACACCCAGCACGGCTGTTGCAGGAACAGGCGCGCAAAGCCGAGCCGCTGCTGTTCGCGCGGCGGCAACACGTGCGTCCAGTCGTCGGTTTCACCCAGGCGCGGCGCGAGCCACGCCAGGCCGGCGCATTCCAGCGCGTAGTGCATCGTGCGCAGGTCATAGGCATCGGGCGGTGCCGGGTAGCTGAGCACCGACTGCAACGTGCCGCGCGGCAGGAACGGCCGCTGCGGCAGGAACACCACCGGGTGGTCGTGCGGCAACAGCACAGAGCCGCTGCCCCATGGCCAGAGGCCAGCCACGACCTTGAACAGGCTGATCGCCACCGCCGGGTCGCCGCTGATCAGCACGCGCTCGCCGCGCTGGATTTCGGCACTGAAATTCTCCAGCAGGATCTGCCCGTCCGGGTTGGCGATGGTGAGATCCTGCAATACCAGCGACAGGCGCGGCGACTCGCCCATCTCGATCCGGTACGGGTCAGGCTTGGCGGCATTGGCTTCCAGGGCGAGCAGGTCCTCATACAGTGACAGTACACGGTCAGCCGATGCGCGGCAGCGCGCAATCTCGCCGAGGTTGTCGACCGGCCACGACAGCGCCGACGTCAGCTTCTGGAATGCTTGCGCGGCCTGCATCAACACACCGAGCGACATCAGGCCCGCGATGTATTGCGGTGCGGCGATGATGATCGGGAACACTGGCAGCAACGCACCATAACCGGCGGAATAGGCCACGATCCAGGTGTAGGCGCGGGTCTGCCGGTTCCAGTTTGCGGCAATGCCGCTGAACAACCGTGCCGAGAGTTTGCGCTCGACACGCTCACCCTGCATCAGCGCGATCGATTCGGAATTCTCGCGCGCCCGCGCCAGGCCGAAGCGGAAATTCGCTTCCGCCGTCTGCAAGGTGTTGGTGGCACGGATCAGCGGCCGCCCGAGCAGCAGGCCCAGTGCAGCACCCACGCCAGCATAGAGAAACGCCATCACCACCATGTAACCGTGGATAGTGACATCGGTGCCTGGCACGCTGGCAGCACCGGACACGGCGAGCAGGATATCGATGAAACTGAACAGGATCAGCAGCGAATAGAACAGTGTATGGCCGAGCGCGATCGTGCTTTCGGTGACAATGCGAATGTCTTCGGAAATGCGGCCGTCCGGGTTGTCGTGCTCGCCCTGCATGTACAGCAGGTGATAATGCTGGCCCTTGTACATCCAGTGGTCGAGGATCCGCGCCGTCAGCCACTGGCGCCAGTCCAGCTGCAGCCAGCGCTTCACGTGCAGGTGCACGGCCGTGACCGCCATCGTCAGCACGAAGATGACAAAGAACGTGCCCAGCTCGGCGAGGAACAAGGACAGCGAGCGCTGTTCCAGCGCATCGAACAGCGCCCGGTTCCAATAGCTTGTCCAGACAGCGAGGCCCACCTGTCCCAGCGTGAGCAAGCCGAGCAGCACGGTGAAGCTGCGCACCTTCCACTTGTGGGCGCAGTTCCAGTACGGGCCACACAGCTGCAGGAACTGGTAGAAAAAGTTGCGCCGGCCCGGCTGCGGCAGTGCAGTGGCTTCTGGCAATTTGTCAGGTGGTACTGAAACCATGCGGGTGGAATCCGGTAGAACTGCTGGCAGATAACCCTTGCCATGGTAATGCAGTCACCCGGCAGGCGCACTCCCGGCGGCTTACCCACGCCGTCAACTAGCGGCCACGCCACTGTACATGGTAGAGGTCATGCCGTCGGTCACGCAGGTTCTGTACCGTACCGGTGCTACGCGCCATGCTGAGCGTTTCCAGCCGCAGGTCGGCAATGGCGACCGTCTCGGCATTGGGCGTGGTATCAGCGGCAATCCCGTCGCGGGCAAAGGCAAAATCGCAGGGGGTCAGGATGCAACTCTGGGCATACTGGATGTCCATGTTCGCCACATTCGGCAAGTTGCCCACATTGCCTGACATGATGACATACATCTGGTTCTCGACCGCCCGCGCCTGGCAGCAGTAACGCACCCGCAGGTAGCCCTGCCGCTCGTCGGTGCAGAACGGCACGAACAGGATCTGCACGCCCTGGTTGGCCAGATGCCTTGCCAGTTCGGGAAACTCCGAGTCATAGCAAATGAGCACACCGATCGGGCCACAGTCCGTATTGATCGCCGTGAGCCTGTTACCTCCCTTGATATTCCACCAGTAGACCTCGTTCGGCGTAGGGTGAATCTTGGATTGTTGATGCACCTGCCCGTCACGCAGGAAGATGTAGGCAATGTTCTCGACCATGTCCTCATCCACCCGCGTAGGATGTGAACCACCGATGATATTGATGTTGTAGCGCAGCGCCATGTCGCGCATGGCCTCAATAAAACGCGGCGTGTACTTGGTGAGCGCCTCGATGGCTTCGGCCGAATTCAGCTCCTGGTCTTCTATCGACAATACTTGCAGCGAAAACATTTCCGGAAACACAACAAAGTCGCCACTGTACTCCGCGACCACATCAACAAAATAACGCACATTTTCCAGGAACTCATCAAAGGAACTGACCCGGCGTTGCATGAATTGCACCGTACCGATACGCACGGTATCTGGCAGCCGGTTGCCGTAGTGCTTGGCACGTTTTTTTTCGCGCTCGGACGGCTCTTGCGGGTTACGCCATACCAGATGCACACCGTAACCGAGTGACTGGCGGTCACTTTCCATGTAGTTTTTCACCAAGCCGATAACTTCAAAGCCATTGCGCAGCTGGAAAGACAGCACAGGATCGAATTGCTTGCGCTGGACAACCTGCTCCACGTATTCCTCGACACTGCCAAACTTCGCGAGCCGCTTTGCTAGCGTAGGCAAACGACCTACAAACACTATGCCCTTCAGGCGCAGGTTCCTGCACAGTGTCTTGCGCTCGTTGTACAGCCTCTGGCCGATGC
>ERZ1645187.4470-NODE-4470-length-11272-cov-6.953642_pt1 | contig 11272 bp, 9 predicted proteins | sample MGYA00575352_ERZ1645187 | MGnify/ENA primary metagenome ERZ1645187 (study PRJEB40837, sample SAMN11349314) | freshwater sediment metagenome | isolation source: river sediment | host: Sediment | place: India: Wazaribad , New Delhi | collected 2017-02-21 ... | reverse complement strand
GAGGGTGCCCGTGCAGGTTTCGCAATCTCTTCGAGCTTTGCACCACAGCTCCCGCAGAACTTTTTCCCGGGAATGAGGACGGTTCCGCATGCAGGACAAACCAGTTGAGACGATGGTTCCGATGCGGGTTTCGCAATCTCTTCGATCTTTGCCCCACAGCTCCCGCAGAACTTTTTCCCTGGGATCACCGGTTTTCCGCAGGACCGGCAGACCTGGGATGGCGCAGGGGCAGGCTTTGTACCCTCACCAATCCGTGCCCCGCAACTCTCGCAGAACCTCTCCCCTGGGATCACCGGTTTCCCACACGAGGGGCACGGCACCCCGCCTTCCTCGCCGGGAACCCCTTTTTCAGGCACGAATGATTCCGGGACAGGGGTCCGGGCCGCTCCTCCCCTGTGCTCTGTGATCACCCGGGATACCTCTTCAGTCACCCGCTGCTCGACCTTTTGCCCTGCAGTCGATACGGCTGCATCGACCACCTTCTTGCCGGCAACCGGGAGCACCTCACCGACCACGACCTTCCATTGGGCAGGGGGACGGATGGTGATGGTCGAGAGATCCTTGGCAGTCTTTGCAACGGTCCTGGCCGATTGCGTTGCAGATTCGACTTTCGAAATGGTCGAAGAGACCGTTTGTATCGCCTCTGCTGCTTTCTGCAACCCCTGCCCGGCTGAGGCAGAAGCGGGGATTTTTTCGCCGCAGCCCTGGCAGAACCTGGCTCCGGGAGAGAGGGCAATCCCGCATTTCGGGCACGTACTTCTTTGGTTACTCATACTTCGAACCACCTCCGTCTATTTACCCTAGCCATAGGTCACCTTTCCCCGAAACACGGTCTGAGGCAGTTGGGTACCCTTTACTGCGAGATACGGGCAGTCATCGACCGATGTACGGGTCCGCACAGCCGGGTCCCCGGGAGCAATCCACCCAAGTTTTTCCGACCTCACCCATGGCTCGAGGTCAAAGTCCATCTCCTGTAACTGGACCTCCCGGGATGACCACCCCCGGCCGGGAAGACCCCACTCCTCCAGCCGGAACGATGCCCCCCACGAATTTGGCCGGAACTCAACGGATTCCGGGTTGCTGCTGAAGTAGCAGACCGGATATCCCGTGTGGAGCCCTACTTTAACAGAGGAGATAATGGCAACTACCGAGGGATCCCCCAGCAGACCCGGTAAGACGAATGGCACACCCGGGCCTGGCCTGACAACAAAGGATGCCACAGCAACAGGTGCGACAAGAGCGAGGGCCCCGGAGAGAGAGTGGAAGGTCTCAGGGAGGGACTCGATCGGTCGCTGCGGTGCCTCATAGTTCCACCAGAGACCGTCTATACCAAATGGGTCCAGGGAATGGACGACAAGATCTCCTGAAAACGGGCACCTGCTGATGGCGACCTTCGGCAGGCCATCACGATACTGTTGCGATAGTGCCAAGATCTCACGAAGGAGCCGTTCTACCTCCCCCTCGCAGGAACCTTCCGTGGGAATTCCTAAAAGAGCGAGCTCCAGGTTTTCTTTTTCAGCCTGCGCCGCAGCATAACGGGAGAGGATCGTCTTTCGCGTCCCGGCACTGAAAGGCACCTTCATTTTCGCAACCCCCCATTCCAAAAGACAGTATCCCATTTTCCTGTTGCTGGATTATACCGGTTCAAGGGTGTCCCTCCAGGGGAATGTCCCTTTAAAATAGCGTCGTCAATACGGGTATTTGCATTATGCTCGTGCGGACCGGAATAGTCCCAGGCGATATGGTCCGGGTGCATCGTAACCCCTAGCTGGTGAAGCCGGTCTGAGAACTCCTTGTTCTGTTCCGGGGTGAGAGGTTTGCCAGTCTTTGCATCGACGTAGGCAAACGGGTCATTGTCCCCGGCAAAGCCTTTTCCCTTGTGGGTGATGAGCCCGGTCCTCGGGTCCCATTCGATCTTCCCCGCCATGATGAGCTCGCCCAGGTGGTCGGCGAAGGTGTCGTACTCCTTCTTCCTCTGTTCGTACCGGTCGTGCACCTTCTTCCACTCCGCATCGGTCAGGTCGGGTGGACGTTCAAGGGTATCGGGCATCTTCCTGCAGCCCGCGTACCCCACATCCGCGTCGCTCGCCCCAAAGCCGAGGTACTTCCTGTCGATGGGATTGATGGTCTTTTCATGAATCATAGTGATCTTCGGGAACGCCTCACCAGCCTGGATATGGCCGTACTGGTCACCAAACGGCCGCATGATGGGGATGACCCCCATCTCGCCTGCTGTCTTTTCGATGGCTTGCCGGTGGAAATCCGAGATACCCGAAAGATCGGGTTCTTTTCCTGCACTGACAAATGGTGCATCGGTGATCGGTCTCCCGCTCCCATCCCTGTATGTCGCCAGCTCGTCAGCGGTCCGGTTGCCGCCGCGCCTGGCCGGCTCCCCGCCCTCATGAACCCCTTCGGCACCCTGCCGGGCAGGTCCTGTCGTATCAGCTTTGTCAGGGGCACCCTCCTGTCTGCTGGGCTCTTCGGCGGTCCCTCCGAAGTATCCCTTCTTCCGTGCCTTGTTGTACAGGTCGCGCAGGTTGATGTCCTCGAGCCGGGTATTCCCATGGGACTTGATCACCTCCGCAAGGGTCACCGTCAGAAGGAACATGCCGATGTCCGTGGTCGCCTTGTAGGCCGAGTTGATGATTCCCCCGTCCTCTTTCCCGATACCCTTTGCGAGGTGGAGCTGGAACTTCCATAGCCAGAGCCAGGTGAGTATCTTTCCGAACCTGCGGGGTTCTGTGACGAGTTTCTGCAGCTCAAACTCCCGCTGGAGCCAGGGTTCCACGATCTCACCGCTTGCAAGGTCCGTCAGGTACCTGGCCCAGTTCTCGGCGACATAGTCCCGGATGCAGGCCGGAAAGTCGCGTCCTCTTCCCTGCAACACGTAGTATGAATAGACTGCTTTCGATTCGGACTGGATGGTGGTGACGAGGTTTGAGACCGCAAAGTTTGCGAAGGGGCCAAGGCCGGCTGTGTAGAACATCACCAGCGAACCGAACGCGAGGTCACCGGCAAACTCAGCTTTTTGTGCGTAGTCGATCAGATCGGTCCATCTCTTCTCGGCCGCCAGGTAATCCTCCTGTTCCTGGGCCCATATCTCGTGGGCTAATTTGAGGATCTTCTCGCTGAAGCAACGGTAGTCATCGGGCCCCTTGCAGGGGATCGCTTCGAGCTCCCGCCAGAGCCCCGCCCGGTGCTGCTCCGGGAAACATTCATCGATGATCTTGCGGCATCGGGCACCTTCTGCAAGGGAGCTTTGGGTGCCACCGGTACCCGCAACACCCGGGACCAGCGGGGGTGGAGGGGTCCCGAGGACCAGGCTGATGGGCAGCTCATACTGCCAGTTCTTTGTCACATCGTGTGCGGCAAAGAAGTAGTAATCAGGCGGAGAGACAACGAACCGGATGAACCCGCTGGCCTTCTCTCCCTTCCCGGGTATTTGCTTGAGGATGAGGAGGTGCCACTTCCCCGTGTTCCGTGAGCTCTCCCCCTCGTGCCTTATCTCGATTGCTGACTCCTTCAGGGTGAAGAAGATAAAATCCCAGATATGGCGTGCCATCCGGTCCGGATCCCTGGAATGCTGGGCGACCTGGAAATTCTCATCCTTCTGAACCTCGATGGAAAGGTGCTCATTTCTGACGAGCTCAGTTCCATTCCATTCCATCACTGCAAAGGTCGCAAAGGGGAAAGTGAGCGTAGTCTTCAGGACATTGATCGGTTCAAGGGCCCGATCTTCGGACGGGTCAAGGATAGGGTAGGTGATGGCCTTCCTGTCGGTCACCTCCCGCTCTTTCCCGTCCCTGTCATACTCAAAAAGGGATTCAAGGTAGATACCCTCATGGCACAGGGAGACCGAGAGTGTTGGCCCCTCGATGCTGAGGCCATCGAGTACAGCGAGCGTCTTCACTTTGACGGTCTGGATCCAGGGCACCTTATCCGGGTGCTCGGGCCGGACGGGCACATTATCGCCAATCTCAAACTCGAAGATTTTTGATGAGGAAGTTTCCTCCTTTTCGTTCACCGAGAGAAGGTTCTTTTCCGCATAGTCAACTGAGATCGTCCATTGCCGATCGCCAGGATGAACAACTGAGAGACGAATATCCGCAGCCATGATCGCTTTCGGCCTGCCCTTCCGCTCGTACCGGGCGTTGGCAAGCAGGGTGATAGTCTCTTTATTTGAGATGAGGGAGGGCCTGGGAAGGAGGATGACGGGGATAATCTTTTCGTCCACGAGCTCTCCTTGCAGGGTAGCCCTGATGTGTACACCCTCTGAACCCGGGGGAGTTTGTATCATCCCGGGACTGGGATTGCGCCCGACAAAAACGGCTGTTTTCTCGGCATCCCTGGTCCGGACTGCCTGGGTGATCTTTGGTGCATCAAGGGGAAGGGCGATGGATCCCTCGTTGGGACGGGTAAGGGGATCGTTGGGATCCTCGGCAACTGCATAATCGTGCGGCCCCACCAGCCATCTCCCTGGCTTTGGGCTGGAAAAGGTGATATCGGCATCATCGATGGGGATCCCGTCATGGGAGGTAAGGCGGGCGGTGAGCACAACCCGGTCCCCATCGACGAACGGATTCACGCTCGTCTTTGACGCCGGCATGAACATAACGTTGAGAGTCCCCTCAAATCTCGTCTCAGGGTGCACGGTGACGGTCCGGGAGAAGACGGAATCCTGTTCCACGGTAGCGGTGATGGTAAGATCCACAGATTTTATGCTGGTTACTTTGTTCTGCGTGATGGTGCATACCATTCTCCCCTCGCCCTGCGTGGGAGTGGCGGTTATAAGATCTGAATCCCCGATGACTACGATTGATGCACCGGGCAGCAGCTCCTTCCGGCCATCGGGCAGTTCCTCAAGCACCTGGACAGTGAACGACCCGGTCTTCTTCATCGTCACGTTCAGCAGGATCGGGTCGATGTTCAGGAGAAACGTCCTCGGGTGTTCAAACGACAGCATGCGTTCTGCATAGACCGGTAAGCCGGAAAGGGAGACCTCTGAAGTTATCGTGACCTTCCCGGGCTCTCTCAATCCGGTGGGGGAGACGTCCAGCAGGCAGGATTTCCCGTTCTCGATCGGGACAAGGTCGTGCTGTTGCACCCGTGCTTTCACCGGACTCCTTGGAACAAGAGAGAGCATCTGAAGGGCTGCGTCTCTCTCGGTGCTGTCGATATACGGGGGAAGCTGCAGGGTTGCGGAAACCCGGACCCGTGAGGTACCGTCCTGCATCCTTTCGATGAATTCTGCCTGGATGGTAATTGCCGGTGACGGAATCTCGGGGATGGTCACCTCAACCGTATCCATGACAGGGGCTGCAGAGACACTCACCGGGATTCCCATACCCGGGGTGCCTATCTTCGGAAATAGTGTCACATTCAGACGGACTGGGATCCTCCTTAATATGACGTTCACATAGTGGGACAGGGGGATTCCCTCAGGTATTTCAACGAGGATATTGAGCTTGCTCCCGTTTGGATCCAAGGCGGGTGTGACCCTGACAGTGTTCTTATCCCACCCGCAACCGGGGATAAGTTCAACGGTTCCCCTCTCGATAGGGAGGGGTGGAGAGCCCCGCTCTACGGTGATCTTCGAACCGATGGTTACCGGGCCGAGAGACGCATCGGAGTTGAGAGGGAGTTCCTTGGAGAAGTTGGCCATAACCAGACAGCCTCACGGTTCAGTCAAACTCGATGCCTGCCTCTTCCTCGAAGGTTACGGTCACCTTTGCCGACACGCTCCCTCCGCGGTCTGACGCAGTTATCGCAATGCTGGCGGTCGCCTTCCCGGGAGACCGGCTCAGGGATACTACGGGGGTGAGGGACCCCTTTCCGGTAGAGGGCGCAATGTTCAGGCCTGGGATCCCTGTCGGAAGCGTTACCTGGATGGTCGCATTGGGAACCGGCACAAAACCCGCCTCTTCGGTCACTTTCCAGACCGAGGCAGTGAACGAGTCACTCTTCTTCAGGCCGACCTTCAGGGTATCCTTCGAGAGCTGGAGGATGTACTGTTCGGGTGGCTGCTCGCCCTTCTTTTTCGGCCGGTTCTTCAGCATTCTGGCAATCGCCGCTGCTGCTACGGCAACTACAGCAAGGCCGCCAACAATGACAACCCAGGAACTGTCCTCGGGAGGTGCTGCACAGGCAGGCTGGTTCTGGATGACAGTGTTCGAGGGAGTGGCAGGAAGTGCTGGGAGTTGGGTTCGCGAATAGCAGACCCCGTTCACCGTTTTTGCGGTGATCCAGGCATCCCCGCTCTGCCTGTCGATGTTACAGATGGGGAGAACCCTTTGATCAGTCTGTCCATAATACTGGCTGAACACCCCCCATGTCTGTCCATCTCTATTCACCCAGGTGGCCATATGCCCCTTTGCATCGGTCACCTCGAGGTATAACCCGCCATACAGGGTGAAATGATCTTTTGGGACCACTACGGAGTTCTCCTGCGAACATCTGAATACATCTGCAGTCATGCGGGGAGTGGAGGTCTTCTTCCAGACGTATGTGTAGGGTGGCGTCCCCCCGGACATGGTGACCGTGAAGGTGAACGGCCCGGGACTATTCGCAAATTCATCGATGGTGGGACCATTGATGCTCATCAAGGTGGGGAGACTTTCACCGGAGGCGAACCCGACTCCGCCAGAAAGGACCAGGAGAACGAGAATCCCGACAGTGAACCATGAGAGAAACGAACCGTTCCGCTTCATGTAAGATCCTCCGTGAAGAGATGTCCATCCCGACTTAAAACGGGATATTTTCGTGAAATTTGGGCATCCCGGAACTGGTGAGAGAAGCGGTCATTACCGCACCCTGGAGCGTGTGTCGCCAGGAATGTACTGTTTCCCGATGAACAGGTTTTGCTGAAATGAGGGAGAAGAACGGCACGTGAAATGGGATCCAACCCCTGTATAGCAGGCTTTCATCGGGAGATGATATCAAGATTTATATTTTGCATTAAACCTCCCGCCCCCATGCAACCCTGCAGTATAGTCGAAATCCTTCAAAATCCGTCACCGGGAGATATCCTGTGTCCTGATTCGGCCGAACGGGCTATTGTTGAAAGAGAGGGTCACCTGTCCTGCAGGATCAGTCTTTCTCCGAGGAGTTGCATGAGGGCAGGATCCCGGAAATATTCACCCGGATCCTCGTGATAATCGGTCCTGAGTTTGAGTGCTTCCTTTTTCGTCGTGAGAAGGACCTGCCAGTAGGTCTCCATCCCGTCTTCCTTGCTGTAGCTGACAAATTTTGTAACCGTGATATTCACGAGGTCTGCAAGCGGGATCACCTGGCTCTCAGGATTCTCTTCTAGGATCCGTTCCGGCTTCATCGATTTCATGAATGAATATTCGTAATCCGGCCCTATTACCCCGATATCCTGCTTAACCCGTAAAAGCCCCTTCACCGTTTTCTGCACCACGATGATCCGCTCCGGGGTCACCACGAGGTGGTGCCAGGACGGTCCCTTGAGAAAGAGCCCCCGGACCTTCATGAGGTTGGGGATGACCGCGATCACTTTCTCTGCCCCTTTTGGACCCTGCGCTGACTCACCGGCAGCCATTACTTCCGGGCTACTCCCGGGAACATCCAGTACCAGTGCTCCGCAATCGATGCAGAACTTCGACCCTGCCGGGAGCATAGCCCCGCAGTCCTGGCAGAATGGCATACCGGTTTTCAGCACTCCCTACCGGGATATCCATCCCGCGGACGATAACCCTGCCGTTCCGGTCCCCTCTCCTCGCAGAGGACTGGTGTTCAGCGATAACAGGGACAATGAGGGGATAGGTAACATGACCTCCCTGTCCCGGGCAAAACCACCGTGATTATGTACCCGGAGCGCCCCAGATCTCCCGGTGAGCATCCATATGCGATCGTTCTGTACCCGATGCGGTGCCCCGATTGCTTCAGGATTGAGGTTCTGCGAGCAGTGCGGAGTCCCCGTGGAGGTACCCCTTCCACCCCCGCCCTGCATCACGTTCATCCCCCTTCTCGAACTACACGAAGGAACATTCAACCTCAAAAGGACCCCTGCCGTAATGGAGATTACCCCCGGGGAACTGCGGATCTACCGGCTCCCGGAATACTTTCACGGGGAGATCGAGGACCTGCAAAGCCGCCTGGACGATGCCTGGATGGCCGTTTCCGATCAGAAGGGCGACTGGAAAGCAAAGGTCACCTCATGGAACTGGAACAAAGAACCGCTCATCACGGCTCTTGCAGGAAACCGGGATGACCTTGAAGCCGGGGGGAGGGGTCTTGTGATCCTTGAAGGAGCACAAATCCGGTCAATCGTGATCGAGCATGTCGAATCAGACACTGTCTGGGATATCATGACCATTGATTATGGTGGAAGAAAAGTGGTGATCGATATTACCGGACCAGTCGCCTGGCACGCATTCGGGCTGCTCTTCTCTGTGCTCGGGGAGAAGGTTTCCTACGAAGAAGGATAAAAAAGAAGAATCAGAGGCCCATGCTGAACGCGAAGGCGATTGCACCAATGACGAGCACGACCACGATAAACCCGATAATGACCATGGTGTTCGCCTCCTTGTAGGGGATCAGCCCCTCGTTCACCTTCTTCGCCGTCGTATAGGCATCATACATACCATAAATCCAGACGATCACACCAGGGACTATGAAAAGGAACATGCCGATAATTGCCCCAATATATATCGCGACCCCCTTGAACGTGTCACCATTGTAGACCGACCCGAGCCCGGGGAAGAAGAACGAAAGGATGGTGGATATCCAGGGGTTCTTCTCTTTTTGTACCGCGGCGGCCGGAGCAGCAGCAGATGCCGGTGCCGGTGAAACGGCGGCAATCACTGCCCCGCACTGCTCACAAAACTTGTCGCCTTCCTTGAGTTGAGCCCCGCATGACTCGCAGAATTGTCCTGCCATGAGTGTACCATGCGGAAAGGAATCATAAATAGGTTATTTTTTGGATCCGTGTTCCTTGAAGGCATTGATTTCTCGATCACGCCATCAATCAGAATCCTCTTGAGGGATCCGGTCTATCTCTCATCATGGAAAGAGTCCTCCTCATCCTGCTCGTCTTCATCATCTGCTCTGCAGGCTGTGTTACTACCGCTGAGGAATGGAACCAGCGGGGGGAGACTCATCACACCATGGGGCGATACGAGGAAGCGGTGGCGGCCTTTGACCAGGCGATCTCGCTCGACCCGGATTATAGCGAGGCCTGGAAGAACCGGGGGCTTTCACTGGCACTTCTTGGCAGGACACATGAATCAGGGGAATCGTTTGCCCGGGCGATCGCCCTCAATCCCTTGGATAACGAGATATTCTACTACCAATCCCTCTCCCGGAACCATTCGGGAAACCGGTCAGCGGCAATGGAAAGCCTCGATGCGGCCATCGCCCTTCCGCCACAGAACCGGGACCAGGCCATCATCCTCCACCAGTCACTCATGATGAGAGGAGACCTTCTCACCATCGAAAACCGAACGGATGAAGCAAACCGATCCTACCAGAGGGCCCACGAAGTCATGATGGGGACGATCTGATCAGGAACAGGAACGGACAGGAAGAACGAACGTGGAAAGGATGAGAGACAATCACCGGATACCAGTCCTGAAAGGTTCAAGGGTGAACTGGCATACTCCAGAGGAAGAGTCATCCATCGCCGGATTTTCATCCCAAACGGTGGATCCGGAACGATCCGGAGCCTCTCTCCTCCTTTCAGACAGTTCTTGGACACTGATCTCCTCTGTTCCCTGATTTCCTTCATTCCTTTATCAGGGCAGGGTCAACATTCTTTTTGATGAATGCGACGACCTGTTCGTAGTTTTCATTGGTGCAGTAAAGCCGGATCGGGAAGATCAGGGACTTCCGGGTCACGGTCACGGTCTTCTTCTTCCGGTTGAGGGCGACGCTCCGTGATTCATCCCAACGGATGAAATCATCCTCCCTGCTCTTTGCGAGAATCCCGCCCCCGGCCGCTGAGAGGCTTCCGAGAAGACCTCCCACCACCGCGATACCGGTATTGACGCTGCTCGTTTTTTTGGAGGCCTCCTGGCCTGCTCCTTCCGCATTTACGAAGAAATCGGATGCCATGCCAAGGACTTTGTTGGTCCACCGGATCTCGTCCTGGCTTGCAGGGGGTGGGCTGGCCTGCGTCACTGGCAGTACCGGCGCCGTCAACGGCCCAGCCGGCGCACCGCACGAGGTGCAGAAGCGGTCAGCAGCAGTGAGCTCCTGCCCGCAGGAGGTGCAGAATGGCATGGAGAAGACTTGGCCGGTCGGGATAAAAAAAGATCGGGTCTGGAGAGAATTATACCGTGGGTGATGCCCGTCCGGTCAGGGTATCGGCACCTTCGCACCACAGGAGCCGCAGAACTTTGCCCCCGGTTTCAGGACCGCACCGCAGGCGGCACACTGGCCAGTGAGCGGTATTGCTTTCACTGGGGTCGTCACCGCCGAACCGCAGGACCCGCAGAATTTCACGCCAGGCCGCAACAATGCCCCACAGGCAGCACATTGATCTTCTCCGGGAGCTACGGCAGGTTTCGCGGGCTCTTTTTTCACGGTGGGAACATTCTTCGCTCCACAGGATCCGCAGAATTTCACACCGGACCGGAGCGATGCGCCACATGAGGTGCATCGTTCCCCAGCCGGTTCGGGTGATGGCATGGCAGGTGCCGGGGTGTCAGGACTTTTTGCCGTGGTAAAAATAACTCTCTCCAGGCCTTCTTTGGCCTTCTCCGCAACCAGATCCGCAGCCTTTTCCTGGACTGCGGCGGTTGCCTTTGCCGCCACCGCCTCGGGAAGCCGGTCCCCGACCACCACCTTCCACTCTGCCGGCGGTGTGATCACGAGGTCCCGGACCTGGGTTGCGGTCCGAACCGCCGATTCAGCGGTTCGTGCGGCTGACTCGGCCGAACGGACTGTCTCCTGGACCTTCCGTGCGAGGTCCCTGGTACCTTTCTCATCGAAGCGGTACCCGCAGGATCCGCAGAACTGTGCCCCCGGACTGCAGGAATCCCCGCACTTCGGGCAGCGATTTTCCTTTCCTGTCATCGTCTCTCTCCCCCACCAAACTTCTCACCGGTGGTTATCCTGCTGTCCATCACTCTGAAACCTCCTTTTTATTTCCCGCCATCTGCTGCCTCAAGGTCCCGGACATGCTGTTCGACTGCCTCCCTCACTTTGGGAGACATATGCTTCTGGGTGGATTCAAGGACTCCTGCCATCTCGTGCACTACTTTCCGCGGGCTCGTCCCCATCTGCTTCAGGGCTGCCTCTGCATCAGCAACGG
>ERZ1645187.4469-NODE-4469-length-11272-cov-9.226799_pt1 | contig 11272 bp, 13 predicted proteins | sample MGYA00575352_ERZ1645187 | MGnify/ENA primary metagenome ERZ1645187 (study PRJEB40837, sample SAMN11349314) | freshwater sediment metagenome | isolation source: river sediment | host: Sediment | place: India: Wazaribad , New Delhi | collected 2017-02-21 ... | reverse complement strand
GAGCGCATCAAGCTCAAGCAAAGAAGGCTCATCTAAAATCGCAACTGTAATGCTAATAACGTGAACATGCGCGGGCCGGTGATCGGCGTGGTAGATCACGATGCGCAATCCATCGAGGCGGAGGACGGTCGGCATAGGGGACGTTAGCATAAACCCAAGCGATTGGGAAATGTGGATGCACTGTTTGGTGAAAGGCATGGAAACTTAGGGAAATTCGGATGATCAGCGGGCCGTGCAGAAGCGCCCCGCATGCTGCATTCCGTCACTGAAGCGCCGGCGGTGAAGCATTTCTAAACATCGATAGGGCGCGCTTATCGATGATGATAGGCGCAAATCATATAGCTCATGGAGCACTTTCATTCCACCTGCGTGCGTGCATCCGGCAAAGCGCCGGAAACAGGTCTGTGCGCAACTGCCTAAAATAAGAACAAATAAAGAACTTTTATCTTGCCTGCTGGGAACATTTGCGTCAGCCTGACGTAAAATGACCCAGCAAGGATTGGACTGACAGATGGCGCTGACACTCAGGGCGGGAAAGCGCCGGTCAGAATTCGCAAGATTACGGGAGGCGGCCGGGCTTACCCTTCCGGAAGCCCAGACTCTTCTGGAGGTGGATCGGCGGACGATCTATCGCTACGAGCGCGGGGAAACGCGGCCGGCGCGGCTGGCGCTCACCAGGCTGCGCGAGGTTGCACAGAGCCGTCTGCCTCAAGAAAACGCGTCGCCTGGCTTCCGCTTTATTGACCTGTTCGCCGGCATCGGCGGCCTTCGTATGGGCTTTCAGGATATCGGCGGACGCTGTGTCTTCACGTCGGAATGGGACGAGAAGTGCAAGGACACCTATCGCCGCAATTTTCCTGACAACCACGCCATCGAGGGCGACATCCGGCCCTTCGCCGCCGCACCGCATCGCATTCCCGAGCATGACGTGTTGCTGGCGGGTTTTCCCTGCCAGCCGTTCTCGATTGCAGGCGTTTCCAAGAAAAACGCTCTCGGCCGCCCTCACGGCTTCCTGTGCGATACGCAGGGGACGCTGTTCTTCGACACAGCGCAGATCATCGCGCATCACCGGCCTTCGGCCTTCGTCCTTGAGAACGTGAAGAACCTGGAGCGGCACGACAAGGGCCGCACCTTCGCCACGATCATGCATGTGCTGACGAAGGAGCTGGGCTATCACGTCCAACACCGTGTCATCAGTTCGGAGCCATGGGTTCCGCAAAAGCGCGAGCGCATCTTCATCGTCGGCTTTCGTGAGCCGACGACTTTTGACCTCGCTGCGCTTCATGTGCCTCCGCCGGGCAGCGGTCCGAAGCTGGGCACCATCCTGGAGCCGCACGTTGAGGCCAAATACACGCTGACGCCGCGTCTGTGGCAGTACCTCCAGGACTACAAGGCCAAGCACAGCGCCGCCGGCAACGGCTTCGGCTACAGCGATTTCGGCCCCGACGACGTGACGCGCACGCTCTCGGCCCGCTACTACAAGGACGGTTCCGAAATTCTCGTGCGGCAAAGGGGCGGCCGGCCACGTCGCCTGACGCCGCGCGAATGCGCCCGACTCATGGGTTTCGACACGCCGGAGCGGCCGTTCCACATCATCGTGTCCGACACGCAGGCCTACAAGCAGTTCGGCAACGCCGTTGTCGTGCCTGTGGTGCGGTGCATTGCGGAAGCCATGCGACCGCACATCGAGGCAGCCCTTGCTGGCCCGGCGGCGTCGCCCGCGCCGCGCGCGCGCATCACGCGGCCGTCGCGCCCGGAAGGCCTCGCCGCGCATGGCTGACATCGTGCCGCCGGATATCCGCAGCCAGATGATGGCCGGCATTCGTGGTGCGGACACGAAGCCGGAAATGATTCTGCGACGCGGCCTTCACCGTGCGGGCTTCCGCTTCCGGCTTCATGATCGCACGTTGCCCGGCAAGCCGGACATGGTGTTTCCCCGCCGTCGCGCGGCGCTGTTCGCGCATGGCTGCTTCTGGCATGGGCACGATTGTCATCTGTTCAGATGGCCGCAGTCCCGCATGGACTTCTGGCGCGCCAAGATCGAACGCAACCGCGTCGTTGACGCCCGCGCGCAAGCTGCGCTGGCGGAGGAGGGATGGCGGCGCGGCGTCGTCTGGGAATGCGCGCTGAAGGGGCGCACGCGCCTGCCCGCTGGCGAGGTGATCACGCGCTGCGCGGAGTGGCTTGAAGGCGACGCGCCTTCTCTCGAAGTCCGGGGGCGTGAATGAGCGCGCCCGATATGAGCCTTGAGCAGATGCGTCGCATGATGGCGGCCCATGGCGTCAGACAGCTTCTGGTGAAAGAGCTGGCCGCCAACGACAACTCGAAAAACCAGCCTTATCTCGGTGGCAGCCTCGACATTCTCAACCTGCTTCCGATGGGCGCGGTGCGCGAGGAAACGACGCCGGCGGGTCGCAAGGGGCTGAAGGCTCCGCTTCCCCTGTCGTGGTTACGGCCGGACGGCTCGCTGACCAATGCGCAGCACGCCCAGCTCATCCTCTATCCCCAGTATCCGGAAATCCGCTTCTCCGGCTTTCTGCGCGGGACGGAGGGCGGCCCGAACGAACTGATGACCAAACGCGAGGCCGGCCGGCTTCTGTTTTTCGGGATCACCTCCGATCGCCGGATCATCGGATGGGTGGCCGCTGCGCGAAGCCTGCTTGCCAACGCGGTGCGCGCGCTTGGCGCGCTCCCCCGCACCGGCGTTTTCATGCATGTGCCGTTGGGCGCGGCCGACACCTCCCGCGCCCGGCTGCTTCAGAAGCTGCATGATCTTCATGCGCTGGGCTGGATCGCGTCCGAGCGGCTGTACGCCGGCGGCGTGCGCGGCCCTTGCAACGCGCCCAACTGCGGCGGTTATACGCTGGAGGCCTATCTTGGCATCGTTCCGAACGGCCGTGCTGAACCGGATTTCGAGGGCTGGGAAATCAAGGGTCACACGGTTTCGGATTTCATCGGCTACAGCAGCGGCCCGCTGACGCTCATGACGCCCGAACCCACGGGCGGCTATTACCGCACCAGCGGCGCAACCGCCTTTGTGCGGAAATACGGCTATGCCGATCGGCATGGGCGCGAGGACAGGCTGAATTTCGGGGGCATCCACAAGATCGGCCAGAAGCATCCGCTCACGGGGCTGACCCTCACCTTTCTCGGCTACACGCCAGGCGCAACGAAATTCGACGCGGGCGGCGGCTTCGCGCTGATCGACGACGCGGGCGCGGAAGCCGCGACGTGGCACTTCGCGTCTCTGATCGAGCACTGGAACAGGAAGCACGCCCGCGCGGCCTATGTCCCCTATCGGGCGCGCACCAGCCCCGCCCGCCAGTACGCCTATGGGGGCCGCGTGCGCCTTGGCGAGGATACCGACTTCATGCGGTTCCTGCAGGCTATGGCCGCCGGCGAGGTCTATTACGACCCCGGCATCAAGCTGGAGGGCGCGAGCACCGCCCGACCGAAGCTCAAGCGCCGTAGCCAGTTCAGAATCCGTTTTGCGTGCCTCGCATCAATGTACGCAGCGGTCGGGGACATTTCCTTATGATCCCGCCGTTTCGTTCGGCGTGATCCAAGAATTGTGACGACGTGCTTTTCGCTTGGAAATAAGGAGCTTTTGAGAGCGCGCACGTTCCGCACAATTTGCGCAGCATCGACCTTAGGTCCTATCCAAGGTGGATTTGGAGGATGAAGGGGAGTGCGAGTAAAATGCATCACGCAGCGCACATTCGAGATATTGCTCGGCTCGCTTTGAAACCATTTTTTCGGCTATCGCCAATTTTCGCGCTATCCGACGGCGCATGTTTTTCGCAAAATTGAATTTGCCAGTAAATTCAACTATGTGAAACGGAATTTCCCAACCCCATATCGCTCTATGCATCTCATTTAACAACGATTCTAACTTGGAATTGCTGAGGCCACTCACGACATTATTGATTGCGACGTCAAATTCTATTTTAGTGACACGACTCCCCAGAACAATTTCGAAAGGAACAAATCTAAGATATTCAAGTATACGGAGAGCCGAATAATATTCCGAACTGCCCACGTCGAAGGTAATGTTGCGAATGTTCTCCCGCACAACTGATGAAACATCAATAATTTCAGACGTCGAATTGGCGTCGCATAATATGTAATTACGTAATTGTATAACGCAACTATAATTATCGTTAACATCGAGTGCCTGACCGCGAGCAAGGCGTTTCAACTTCTGAAATTGCTGCCACATAGGCGGCATACCAACGATGTCATCATCACTGGCGGTTAATTTCAATTTGAGCCCTGCGCGCATGACCGTTACGAAAAATACCAGCTCCTTCGCTATAGAGATAATCCGATTATACGTCGCTGTGCTGCACAGGACGACACGCGACGCTCCTCGCGAATACGATACTTGTCTCGGCGGGGGCCCTGCCATCCCTTGGAACAGGGGCTCTAAATTTGATCTATTCCAGCCCGCTGCGGCGACCGGGTCTCTCGTCGCCAATGCCGGAATGTCACGAAGTAAATGGAATTTGCATCGTTCTAATAGAGAGCGCGAAGAGCCGATGCCCGCACATTCAAAATCGTATAGCGCGACCGCTCCAGTATCAGTAAGGAGAAGGTTGTCTTCGTGTATATCGTAAACACCAGTAAGGTCAGAAATATTAATTGCGCGCGTAATGGCCACAATAGAACGCCTATAAAATTCTAGCGCAGTTAATCGTCGTTGCTGCAAATAGTTGTTTACATTGTCGAGAAATTGCAATGTATCGAAGGTAAAAGGAATTTGTAGAGCTAATACATGGCAACGTATGTTGAAGACATGATTGGTTATTGCTTTTAATGATTCGCCTTTAAGTGGGGCCTTGAGAAAACGTGCAATGTGATTGCGCCATTGTAAGAAAAGCGGCCATTTAGACGCAATCGCTAGAAATTGCTCGGCAGACTGGATGTCTGATTGCGAATCAGAGTTGCAAAGAATTTCGAGCTCATTCTTTATCTCACTTGGCATCGATCGTGTATTGTTAATTAGATATTGCAGCTCGCGAGCAGAATAATAAAATCCGCTTAATGCAGAAAATGTATGTCCTGAAAGATACGTTCTATACAGAAATGTATCGGACACAAGTACATGAATAGGAATAGTAAGATATAGTTCATCGCAATAAGAGTGCGCGATGCGGTATGCGTCGTATTCATGGTGTACTGTCGGCGATATACGACCAACGAACATTTTAGAGTCGATGGAAAATTGGAATGTAATCGATTGGCGATGAGGATCGCCTAATACTTTTAGAAATGATCCAGTTGGAAGGTGACGGCTGAGAGTTCTTTCAGCCGTCTCTCTTGCATAGGAATTAAAATTCAAATGAGGCAAAGCTTATTCCGGTGAGGCAGGGAACATCCCCGTTTGTGCATCCATGTGTACAATTTTTGACTTCTGTTGCTAGGTGGAGCGTGCTGTAATCGTCGCCGGTATCGTGGTCGGATTGTAATGTCATGGGAATGACTCCTTCGAAACCGCCATGTGGCGCAACATAGTGCCGCACTCAAGAGGCTTCGGCAAGGGGCACACGTCAACTGCTTTGAGTTGCAGACTGAAAATAAGCGAAGGTTTTTGAGGGACGGTTAGACTTCGCGCGGATCGCCACCGCCCGCCTCGAATGCGCCTCTCAAAGCCATTCGTGAGCCCTACGTCTCAAAGCTCGCAGAGTCGTAAGTTTCGAACGGCGCAGAAATCAAGAATTTTGCACAACTTTCGCACCACTCGCCACACTCAGCCTTTTCAAGGGCTTGAGCGTTGCGCCAGTCCAGTGCGAAAGTGAGCCATGATCTACGGCTACGCCCATGTCTCGGCAGACGGCCACGCTAACAAAACTAGGATCGACCGTATGACGTCGCCCGCGATCTATCAGGTCGTTTTCCTCGGCAGACACGATGCTCGTGCCGACCGGATCGTCGAGCTTGTGTCAGCGCGGCTCGACGACTTGGGCGTCGATACCGACGCTTTGGTTTTTTTTAGCGAGACGAAAGCCGATCAGCGAGACCGGCGTCTCCCGACTATTGCCGTGTTCCTCGGCTATCCGGGATCCGAGGACGATAACCACCCGGCGATCAGCGGGTTGATTGATGAATCGACCATCGTAGTAACGCTGGTCTCGTGCTTAAAACGCGTCTCGCACGAGATTCCGCCGAGCCTTCGCCACATCAACGCACTCGATGTTGAGCTGCCCGACAAAAACTTCGACCGGGTCGCTTCGCTGGTGCTCGAAAGCTTCCGGCTGCTGCGGCGCGAGCGACGCCTGTTTATCAGCTACAAGCGCGATGACTCGCAGGCCCTCGCCAACCAGCTTTACGACGCGCTTGATGCTCGCGGGTTTGACGTGTTCATCGACACGCGGTCGGTTCCCCCGTCAGCTGATTTCCAAGCCGAGCTCTGGCATCGCCTGTCAGACTCTGACGTGGTGGTGCTGATCGATACGCCGGGCTTTCGGTTGAGCCGGTGGACGACCGAAGAGCTGACGCGCGCCAACGCGACCAATATCCAGATTCTTCACCTCTTGTGGCCCGGCCAGGCGGAAGACGGCGCCTCCGCATTCAGCCACTTCCATACGCTTAAAGCAGACGACTTTGAGATTGCCTCGCTGATCACTCCGGCGAGCAGACTGAGTGCAGCGTCGCTTGATGAAATTTACCGGCATGCCGAGCGGTTGAGGGCGCGCGCGATTGCGGCCCGGCATCGCTATCTCGTTGATAGCTTCTGCGATGCGGCGCGCGACCACGGCCTTGTGCCGAACGTGCAGCCGCAACGGTGGATTTCGATTGAGCTGACGCCGGGCAGCGAACTCGCGATCGTACCAACGATCGGGGTCCCGACGTCTGACCGCATCAATGAGGTGTTCGAGGCGATCGCGGACGCTGGAAGCGGCAGCGCGGGAACTTGGATTTTATACGATAATCGGGGCTTGCTGGCTTCTTGGCTGAAACATCTCGATTGGCTCGACAGTTACCTGCCGGCGCGATCGGTCAAGATGGTAGCTGCCTATGAGGCGTTGAAGGATTTGGCGGCATGATCGACGTCTTGCTGTCTGCCAGCGTTCCGCTCCCCGAACGCGACCGGCATTATTTCGAGACGGCGGACGTGCTCGCCATCCGCGAGGCAATCAAGGCGCTGGTCGAGATCGTCTTGCCCATTGGGCGCATCACGTGCGGCGGTCATCCGGCTATCACCCCACTGCTGGCCTTCTTCGTCCGAGAGGCGGGGCTCGACCGCAACCATCTTACCATCTTTCAAAGCCGCTTTTTTGAGCATGTACTTCCAAAGGAGAATGCCGAGTTCCAGGACGTGCGGATAATCGACGCCGTGGGAGGCGATCGAGAACAAAGCCTGCTCGCCATGCGCGTCGCAATGATTGAAAGCCGCGCTTTCGCGGCCGCAGTGTTCATCGGCGGGATGGAGGGTGTTTCGGCCGAAGCCGAGCTCTTCGCGCAACTCAGGCGAGGCGTAGCTATGCTTCCGATTGCCTCGACCGGGGCAGCGGCAGCCGACATCTTTCGCGAGGCGGCGTTTCCGGCCGAGTTTGCGAGCGAGTTGACATATACGACGCTTTTCCGCCGTCATCTCCTTCCGCATTAGCCGCCGTTGCGGAGCTTGATGGCGCTTTCGATCCAGCTTTCGATATTGCCGGCGATATTCGCATAGACCTGCTTGCTGTCGGTGAAGGGCGGATCATAGGTCTTGGCCCAGTTGGACAAGGGCTGCTGCCCGACGGTGAATCTTGCGAAAGGATTGCTTCCCTTGGCCGATGTATAGCCGTAACGGTCGAGCAGGTTGTGTATGTGGATGCCGAGAACCCCTTTTCCGTCGTTCCAAGCCTTTTCTATCTCGTAATTGACCCAGCGTCGCCCAGCGGTCGCGGACCCGATTAGGACAATGAGGCAGGACCGCCCTTTCATCTGATCGTCAATCCACCGCTGGATGGACCGGTCGCCACCCCGCTCAACTTCTTCCCATTGGTTTCCGGACACGAGCGGCTGTCCTTCGACGGTGCCTATTCCCTTGACTGTCGAGACCCGCCAGCTGTCGTTCGCATAGTGGAAGCTGTAGAAGCAGCGTCGTCCCATTGTCGTTTCCCCTCAGCTCGTCGCGAGCCAGTCCTTGAGCGGCACGGCGGTATTTTCGGTTTCGGAGAGCACCATCCAAAGCGCGTCCTTGTACCCATCGATATTGCCCCAGATGATCCGTTGATAAAGCCCCATATATTCCCACGAGGTCCAGGCCGTGTCGCTGCGTGTGTCAACGGCCGGAAAGAGGGCGATCTTTGGCAGACCCTTATACCCGTCGGCGACTCCGAGTTCCCACGGTACCCACTTGCTGTCCTTGCTGTTAGTGGTGGCAAGCAGCACGAACTTGCGAGCTTGCTGTATCCGGGTCTTTAGCGTCGCGGCCGTTTGTTTGTTCGTGTACGGCGGCATCGCCGGATCGATCTTGTCGATATAGACTGTTGCGCCATGATTGGTGAGGATGCGCACCGCCCCAACGACGAGGTCGTCATCCTTGCTGGAATGTGAAAGGAAGGTCGCACCGCTGGGTGACCGATCCTGCGCCGCTTTGCGGAGCCGGACGCGCTCCTCAACTAGGAGATCTTCGGAAAACTGCCTCAGTTCCTGTTTCGTCGTATAATATTTCATGATCCAGAAGTCTTTCTTACTACGCCATAGATCAAACGCGAGCGTTACAGGTGATCACCGTAATTTATTTGCCAGAATCTGTCAGAAATCAATATCAACGCCGCTGGTTCGCGATGTGCCTCGGTGGCTACTGTGCCGATGATAAGCGCTCCCTATCGTCTACAAACTGTCATTCGTCGAACAGATCGGCGTGGGTGCCGGCGCGCACAAAGATCACAAGTTCCGCCTTGGCGCTGTCGTCGATTTTGTAGGCTAGTAGGAAATCGCCGCCGATATGACATTCGCGATGGCCAGCCCATTCCCCCTTGAGGGGATGATCCAGCCATTCCGGGCCGAGGGGCGTGTCGTTGGCGATGAGGTGGAGCATCGCCTCTTTGAGTCGATGCATGTCGTAGCGTCCCGAACGTGACAGGCGCTCCCAATCCTTCAGAAAGGTCTTGGTGTAGTCGCAGGTCCGCGGCGGCCGGGCGCGCTTACTCTCCGCGGGCTTTTTCAAGGTCGGTGAACAGTTCTGCGGGAGTAGCGAAGCGCGCCGCGCGCTCCTTTGCGATCTCGTCGGCCTCGCTCATGGCGGCGCGCGTCTTGGCGTTTGGCACCTTGAGTTCCAGCGGGAACGCCTGATCGGCGATCACCCGACGCAACAACAGACGAACAGCGTCGGACATCGAGAGGCCCATGGCCTCCAATGCGGCGTTCGCTCGCTCTTTGGTGTGGTTGTCCACCCGGACGTGGAGCATCGAGGTTTGGGCCATGGGGTATCTCGTTTGGGCCATCTCAATGTATCGCAATTGAGAGACGTTTCAAGTGTGTTTTTTAGATAGCTAACCGGTAGCTATCGGTTAGCTAATTTTTTGATATCTGATAGCTATCTTTTCTGGTAAAATTAGTAGCTATCCATTAGCATCCAGATAGCTATCCTTGTTCCGAGTCGCGGAGAATGTCATGCCCACGATCGCATTCGCGAACCCCAAGGGGGGCGCTGGAAAAACTACCGCTGCGCTGCTTCTGGCGTCGGAACTTGCCGCTCGGGGCGCGCGTGTCACGATCATCGACGCCGATCCGGAGCGGTGGATTTCACAATGGGGAGCGTTGGACGGGAAACCGACCTCTATCACCATCATCGCCAACGTGACCGAAGACACGATCGTCGACCTGATCGATGAGGCGTCTCGCGTCTCGCAATTCGTCGTCGTCGACCTCGAAGGCACCGCAAGCCTGATGGTGGCCAATGCGATCGGTATGGCCGACCTTGTCATCATTCCCACTCAAGGGTCGGCGATGGACGCGAAAGGCGGGGCAAAGACGATTAGACTGATCCGCAATCAGGAACGGATGGCGCGCCGACGGATCGCTCATAGCGTCTTGTTGACTCGCACCAGCGCGGCGGTGACGTCTCGGTCATTGCGCAACGTGCAGGAGCAATTGGCCAAGAGCGGGGTAGACGTGTTTTTCACGCCGATCGTCGAGCGGGCGGCGTTTCGCGACATCTTTGATTTCGGCGGCACTTTGGCGACCCTCGACCCCAAGATCGTCAGCAATCTCGAAAAGGCGCAGGAAAATGCGCGGGAGTTTGCCGGGGAAGCCCTGACGAAGCTGAAGCGCGCGGCGCAGGCGGGAGCAGCGTGATGAACGCGAATCGATCCAATCTCGGCTTTGGCGGCGAACTTGAAGATTTTGACCCGAATATCTGGGCCCGTCCCAAATCGAAGCCGCGACCTGCGCCCGAACCGACTGCCACCCGCCAGATCGCAGAAGCCGCGGGGTTTAAGAGCCGCGAACCATCATCGCCGCCGCCCGAGGGGCGGCCAGACCGTCGACGCCGCACAGGCCGCAACGCGCAATTCAATCTCAAAGCAAAGCCCGAGACGATCGAAGCGTTCTGCCAAATCGCCGACAGACAGGGGTGGGGGCTTGGCGAAACGTTGGAGCAAGCGGTTGCGATGCTTCAGGAGCGATTTGGGGAACGTTGATGCCGACAACGGCGATATATAGAATAAATCTGATTTTTGTTTCTGTATAAAATAAATATTTCTACATATTTTGCGTTGATTATACTTCAATTCGTTGTTTAAGATCAGGTATAATCTACTTAGGCCGCATTCAGTCTGCACAGGCCGCCGACTCATCCCACGCACGCTAACTTGCGGCTTAGTTCAAAACAGTTCAGAATTTTTACTCGACCGACTGATTTGCGTCGAGTCGCAGCAAGCAAGGACGAGCCATAGAAACACGAAACCCGCCTCAGGAAGGCGGGCCGGTGCCCCGGCGAACCGGGAGAAATTCAGAGGTCTGGTAGCCCTGAATTTCCCCAAAAAACGCTCTCCCGTCAACTGCGATTTTTGCAAATCGCAGAACGAGGTTTTGCGCGCCGGGCGTCAGCCCCTTGGGGCGGGTTGCGTGAGCAACCCGGGGGATGAGGCATGTCATTGGAAACACAGGCACCTGGCGCCTTGCCGGCGCAGGAGGCGCTGGCGGCGATCGCGGCTGCGCGCTCGTTGGCGCGGCTGGAGGCGCTGTCGGGCGCGCTGTGGAGCGATTACGCGGCCGGTCGCGTGGACGAGGCGCAGACGCAGGCGCTGGCGGAGGCGATCGAGGCGCGGCGGCGCGC
>ERZ1645187.4468-NODE-4468-length-11272-cov-13.332709_pt1 | contig 11272 bp, 13 predicted proteins | sample MGYA00575352_ERZ1645187 | MGnify/ENA primary metagenome ERZ1645187 (study PRJEB40837, sample SAMN11349314) | freshwater sediment metagenome | isolation source: river sediment | host: Sediment | place: India: Wazaribad , New Delhi | collected 2017-02-21 ... | reverse complement strand
TTGGATCAAAATCTCGCTTATAAAGGCGTGAAATTCAACGGCATTCCCGCGGGCCACGAAATCAACTCGTATCTCTCCGCGTTACTTGAAATGTCCGGAGCCTCTTCACCTTTGGAAGGCGACTTGGCCAAACGCATTCAAGCCATCAAAAAGCCGATTGACATCAAAGTCTTCGTTACGCTCAGCTGCCCCCACTGCCCCGGCGCGGTCCAAACCGCTCACCGCTTAGCGATGGAAAACGGCAACATCAAAGCGGAGATGATCGAAGCGCAAAGCTTCCCCGAGCTCTCCCGCAAGTATCACGTTTCCAGTGTTCCCAAGATCGTCATCAACGATCAATTCGAACTCCTAGGAAACCAACCGATTGAAGCTTTCCTAAGCGAAATCGAAAAAGCCTAAAAAAGAAGGCTGTCTCACTCAAGAGGCAGCCTTTTTATTTATTTGGAAACCAACCGTTTTTCGCCTTCCAGTTCCTGAATCGGTTTGATGTTCTGCGTCAACTCCAACGTTCCAAGGAATTTTCCGTCAGGACTACGAACCGCAAAGTAACGGATATAGACGAAGAGGTCTTTCATTTTTATCCAAAAGTCTTCGTGGTCTTTTTGTCCGGAACGGAAGCTTTCGATGATGCCCTCGACAATATGCACGCTGGCAGGTGGATGGCACATGCTGACATGGCGTCCGATGACGGTTTCGGGACGGACAAAGATTCGCTCTTTTCCTTGGGTGAAATATTTCACGTGTCCTTCCGCATCAACGAAGGTCATATCCAGCGGCAACGTATTTAACATCGCTTGGAGTTCTTCGGCACTTAAAGCGCCGGCGCCTAAGGGGATGCGTTCAAAGTTGATGGCTTCTTGTTCTTCCTCTTCCTTTTCGTCGGTGGGTTCGTCTTTCCATGTCACTTTCGGTTTTTCTAAGAAATAGCCGACTTCGGGAGAAGCACTATCCACGGATATCCAGTTGAAGAATGTGAGATTTTCTTTGAGAAGCGGAATCAAAATGTTATTTTCTTTGGAAATCATGTCGCGGACTTTCGTCACGGTCGCAGTGGCCTTTTGCCAAACCTCAGCTTCGGAATAGTCGGGTTTTGAAAGCAAGGCAATCACTTCGGAGATTTGCGCCCGGATTTCATCGTCGACGCCCCACATCACTTTAGGCGGAGCGGTAATTCCTTTTTTCTCCAAATGCGGGAAAAAGAGGTACTCTTTGCGGGCATAATGCTTTTCGATTTCTTTCAAACGGTCAAACCCGATGCGTAGCATCAAAGCCGGAGATTTGCCGCTTTGGCCGATAAAAGGTTCGACTTCTTCTTTTAAAAGTTTTTCAAGCCTTTGGTTTTCTTCCAGAAACACTTGGACCGGATGGCCAAGAGCTTGGGTAAAGTCTTTTTTACCGGGGTGAATGTCCGAGATGGATCCGTCAAAGACGGCGGCATGGACATCGCACAGTTTTTGGATTTCCGTCACATTCATGCCTTCTTTGATCAAGGCTTGCTCCATGGCCGTGATTTCTTCGGTGGTAATGGAACTGAAATGCTTTTTGAATTCCGCTTTGGCGACTTCCAACGAAACTCCGGCGTGTAACCCTTTGATGATGGTTTTTAGCGTCTCTTGGCGTTTTTTGGCATTGTTATTGATGATTTCGCTCATGGTTAATCCTCCTTGAAAACGAATCCTTCTTGTTGAAGTCTGATTTTGACGGATTCCCGATCGATTTTTCGCATGGAACACCCTTGTCTCAACGTCACGAAACGACCCGCTGTATGAATCATTCCCGGTTTGGTGATTTCCGTAAAACCGAGGTCATATAAAATGGCGGGAAGTTCAGGATACGCTTGTGCCAGTTGGTGGATGGTTTGATCCCAATCAATCTCTTTCACGACTAAGTCCTCCGTCGCCCCCAGTATAACAATCATTGAAATGACAACGCCAGCGAAGTGATAAAGCCCTTTAAACAGTGCTTAAAAAGAGGGGGCTTTTTTTAGGTCAATGCGACCTCATTTTTCCACGTTTTTTCATTACCTTATCATTTGAAAATAAAGCCTTATTGTCGTAATATGAAAATACTATGATGGAAGGTTAAGGATTAGTACGCGTGGGCATAAAAATCATCTTTAAAAAAATCTTCGAATCCTTAAAAGCCGTTCTCCCGATTTCGTTGATTATCCTTGCCCTCAGTTTCATCATCGGCGTGGAAACACGCTTTATCGTAGGTTTTGTCATTGGCGATCTCCTGCTCATCGTGGGTCTCGCTTTTTTTACCTTAGGTTCTACCGAATCCACCGTTGAAATCGCTGAAAACATCGGGGGCTATATCCTCAAGAAGCGGAATCTTCCGATTTTTATATTGGTGGCCTTTGCGGTGGGTTTCATGATCACCGTGGCTGAACCGGCATTATGGGTATTGGCCGATCAATTCAAGAGCGTCGTGACCGCGCCAATCTTGATTCTAGCGGTCGCCGGAGGCGTCGGCTTTTTCGTCGTCATCGGGCTTCTTCGCTTGCTCACCAAAATCAAACTGACAACGCTGTTTGTCGTGAGCTATATTGCCTTGTTTATCTTTGCCGGAATTGTCTCTTTGGTGAATCCGGATTTCATCCCCGTGGCGTTTGACGCGGGCGGCGTGACCACCGGACCGATGGCGGTTCCGTTCATCATGTCTTTAGGCCTTGGTATTTCCAAAGCCCGAGGCGAGAAAAACGCGGAAGAAAACAGCTTCGGTTTGATCGGTATTGCCTCAATCGGTCCCATTCTTTCCGTCTTGATTTTAGGCTTCTTCGTTCCTGCAAGCGCACCGGTGAGCGATACCACCACCACGTTAGCGGAATATTTCATTCAAAACGTCTATCAAATGGCGATTGCCATTCTTCCGTTTGTCTTCTTCTTTGCTTTATTCCAAATCGTTGCCTTCAAGATGAATAAACGGCGGATCATCAAAGTGGTCATCGCGTTTATTTATACCTATATTGGATTGGTGCTGTTTTTAACGGGCGCCAACGCCGGTTTGGTCAATATCGGAACTTTGATCGGTGAATTTTTCGGATCAATCCAACAAAAATGGATCTTTGTGCTTTTAGGCGTCGTCTTTGGCTTTACGGTCGTCGCCGCAGAGCCTTCGGTCATCGCTCTCAACCGCCAAGTCGAATATGTCAGCGCGGGCACGATTTCGCGTAAATTCATGATGATTTCACTTTCTTCCGGTGTGGCTTTAGCCATTGGCCTTGCGTGTTTACGTGTCGTCACCGGCATCAGCATCTGGTGGATATTAATCCCGGGATACGCTTTAGCCATTGCGTTAACTTTCTTCAGTCCTAAGATATTCTCCGCAATTGCCTTTGACTCAGGAGGCGCCGTTTCCGGTGCTATGACCTCGGCCTTTTTAATGCCTTATGCTTTAGGAGCTTCCGCGGCATTAGGCACCGACGTTTTAGCGGATGCCTTTGGCCTTGTGGCCTTCGTGGCAATGGCCCCGTTAATCACCATTCAAATCACGGGCTTGGTCTATCAAGCCAAAACCGTTAAAACACGCATGCCTGTCGATGATAACGAAATCATGGAATTACAGGAGGTGGGCGTATGAAATTACTCGTCACCATTGTCCCGCGTGAGATCAGCAAAAAGGTCTCCAAGGCAATCAGCAAGAATCTCATCGTCGATTACCAAACGACCTTGATGGGAGCGGGAACCGCACCCAACGCCATGTTGGAATACCTCTCGCTAGGAAAAACCGACAAGGATGTCATCTTCAATCTCATTGAAGAATCGGATCTTCCCGCCATCTTCAAACGGTTGGATGAACAATTCGACTTCACCCACGCCCACAAAGGGGTCGCCTTCACCGTCGAACTCAACAGCATTTCCAAATATGCTTATCAACTGCTACACCACGAACTCAAGGAGGAAAAGAATCATGGAAACCAATAAGGAAGTCATCATCTTCATTTGTAACTACGGATTCGGAACGGACGCCATGATCGAAGCGCGTAAAGCAGGCGCCTCCGGAGGTACCTTAATCCATGGACGGAGTTCCTTGGAACAAGGAAAACAATCCTTTTTCGGAATTACCATCAACCCTGAAAAAGATCTTTTGATGATCGTTTGTCTCGAGGAAATTCGCGCCAACATCATGAAAGCCATCAATGCTGCGTATGGTCCGTCGACAGACGCCCACGGAATATGTTTTTCCATGAAAGTCACCGATACGCTTGGCATGAACTTTGAAGCCAAGCCGTTCTTACAAGAAAGCAAATAAGTCAGTCCCAGAAACTAAGGGTTTTGATTGCCACCAAAGGGACAACTAGAACCTCCACCAAGATTCTCGAAAATTTATTGCCGTGTGATAAAATCGTTCGCCAAGTCAATCCAATGGGGAATGTTTTTATCTATGATCTGAGCACGGACGTCTTCATACACCCGTTCATTGGCCAATGAGAATCCGTGGGGTCCTTTTTCGTAAATGTGTAACTCAAACGGCTTCTTGAGTGCGGTATAGGCTTCACAAAGCACCAACGTATTTTGAATCGGAACCGTATTGTCGTCGCTTGAGGCAAAGATAAACATGGCCGGAGCGTCTTTCGTGATGTAACGCTCCAACGAAAGTTCACTGCGAGGATATTCTTTGGATTCCAGGTTAGCAAAGCTTCCGCCATGGGTGGGAACCAAAGCGCTGACCACCGGATAACCGAGCACTAAGGCTTTGACAGAAAGATCGGATTCCATAGGAATACCAAGCAGTTTTTTGAATTTTCCCAGATTGCCCATGAACGCCAAGGAGCCTGCCAGATGGCCACCGGCAGAGAAACCAATCACGGAGACTTCCTTTTCGTCGGAAAAGTCTTCTTGGGCACTTTGTTTGATGAACTGAAGGGCCGCCATCGCTTCCAAAAGTTGAATCGGGAAGCGGGTGTTTTTGCTATGTTGCGCCGTTGAATATTCCAATACGTGAGCATTATATCCTTTGGATAAGAAGTATTGGGCAACCGGTTCGCCTTCGCGTTTGGAACAATAGTCATAACCACCGCCGGGTAAGATTAAAATGGATTCCCGTTTTCGGAATAAAATCTCGGTATCCAACTCCGTGATATACGAAGTCAAAACGGCATTAGAATTCGCTAATTCGGCGAAACCCAACGCTTGAAATAAAGATGTTTTCTTAATGATCATGGATGAGCCTTCCTTGTTTTGTATTGGACGGCTCACATTATAACAAAAAAATGAAAAGAGTTTTCACTATCCAAAAAGAAACCTCTTCCGTTCGATTGTTGTTTTGTATTTAAAACCGCTTTTTAGCGGGCGTACATCAAAAACAGAATCCAGTTGACGAACCGCGTCGGTAAAATCTTTTTGAGGAAAATAAACAGCTTGTATTCAAACCCGACGGTGACTTTGACCGGGGGATGTTTGCGTTTCAATAATCGGGCCACCGCTTTGGCAACGGTCAAAGGACTCTTGCCGTTTTGTTCGTCTTTTTCCATACGGGCCAAAGACTTTTCCAACCGTTTTTGATAGGCAGGATCATTCGAAAGTGTTTTTTCTCTGGCCGCGGTAAAGCCGGTCTTGGTGTCTCCGGGTAAAACAGAGACCACACGGATACCTAACGGTTTGACCTCCATACGAAGACCTTCGGAGAACGTATTCAATGCGGATTTGCTCATCGAATAGAAGGTTTGGAACGGAACGGTCAGGACACCGGCGACGGAAGAGATGTTGATGACCATGCCTTTGGTTTCCCGCAAAGCGGGAATCAAGGCTTTGGTTAGGGAGAACGCACCAAAAAGGTTCACGTTAAACATCTTTTGGACGTCTTCCAAGGAGGTATGTTGAATCGCACCGCTGATACCCATCCCGGCGCAGTTGATGAGCGCATCGATATGGGTTTCTTTTTCAAGAAGCGTGTTGACCGTGGATTGGATCGACGCGGCGTCGCTGATATCGGTGGAGATAAACGAAAACGGGAGCACGCCTTCGGGTTTACGGCGGGCTAATCCATAGACGGTATAACCTTTTGCCACTAAATAGCGGGCGGTTTCCAGCCCAATCCCGGAGGATGCTCCGGAAATGACGACGACCTTATTCATGGAGCCTCGGAAGCATCGCTTTCAATGCCTCATCATCGTTGGGTAAGGATTTTAAGACTTCGGCGATGATACCCACCGCTTCTTCGATCAGTGCTTTACTGTGCGTGGCCATATACGAGGTACGGATCAAGCATTGTCCTTCGGGTGCAGCGGGAGGTAAGACCGAGTTGACGTAAACACCCTTCTTGAATAAGAGCTTGCACGCTACCAAGGTACGAAGCTCGGAATAGGTATAAATGGGAATGATCGGGACAATCGATTTATGGATGATTTCAAGGCCGTTGGCCTCAAAACGTTGACGGGCATATTCCGCGATAGCTAAGAGATTTTGGATGCGCTCCGGCTCTTTTTGTAAGATATGGAGCGATTCTAAGGCACAGGCGGCATTGGCGGGAGTCAAAGCCGCACTGAAAATAAACGGTCTTGATTTATGACGGATATATTCAATGACTTTGGCGTCTGCGGCCATGTAGCCACCGATGGACGCTAACGATTTGGAGAAGGTGCCCATGATGATGTCGACTTCTTTTTCTAGTCCAAAGTGTTCGGCAGTTCCTCTTCCGTGAGCGCCTAATACACCCAAGGCATGAGCGTCATCCACCATCACGCGAGCGTTGTATTTCTTGGCTAAACGGACAATCTCGGGAAGGTTGCAGATATCTCCGCTCATGGAGAATACGCCATCGGTAACGATGAGGCGTCCTTTATTCGGATTGGCGTTTTGAAGCAGTTCTTCTAAGCCCGCCATATCGTTATGGTTGTAACGGACCATCATCGCGTAGGAAAGCTTGGCCCCATCATAGATGGAAGCATGGTTTTCACGGTCGCAGAAGATGATGTCGTCATGTCCGGCAATGCCGGCAAGAATCCCTAAGTTGGTTTGGAATCCCGTCGAGAAGGTTGCAACGGCTTCTTTTTGTAAGAAAGCGGCTAATTCTTTTTCGAGTTGGATGTGAAGGGTGGTCGTCCCGTTGAGAAAACGCGAACCGGAAACACCGGACCCGAATTCTTGGATGGCTTTGACCCCGGCGGCGATGACGCGCGGGTCCCCGGTTAAACCTAAATAGGAATTGGAGCCGATCATGATTTCGCGGCGACCTTCCATCATGACTTCCGGTCCTTGCTTGGTTTCCAGGGCGTGGAAGTAGGGATAAACGCCCATTTCTTTCGCGGCCTCAACGGTCTTAAAGTCGTAACATTTCTTAAAAATATCCATGGTGTTTTCCTTTGTGCACGTGGGTGTGATTGATTCAAAGAATCAGCAGCTGTGATTTGCCCATTCTACCACAAAAGAAGTCCAAAAAAACAACCCTCATATGCGCAAAGATATCCAACGCGAAATCAATGTTGTGTCGGAAAACGCGAAAAGTATCGAGTTAAACGCAAAAGTTTCCACAGAATGACCTTTCGTTTTTAGACATCAGTCTGACAAAAGAAAAAGGCTCTTTCCCTGTTTGTAAGTAGGAAATGAGCCTTGAATGAACGTTTCGTTTTATTTGCCGGCGAGTTGGGCTTTGATGACGCGAACCCAAAGTTGAACTAATTCAATGATCGTGGCGACCGCGATGACCGCGAACAGGACGTGGAGTCCCATTTCGATTCCGGCGCTCACTTCTTCGTAGGTTCCACCCGCTAAAACGGCTTGTTCGCCAACCCAAGTGGCATTGAGGAACGGGCTGTATAAGAAGAAGTAGGCAAGGAAAACACTGTAGAGTTTGCTGAAGGTATACACACCGACAACAGGCCACCGCCACTCACCAAAGATGAGTTGGAGGCTACCGACCGCGATATCCAGAGCGATGCTAAAGTAGAAGAACGGAAGGAAGGTATTGACGACGTCTTGATCAAAGTACGGAAGTCCGAATTGCAAGAGCACGACGAAGGCGAGTCCTAACGAAGTCGCAATGATGAGTTCAGCAATCGTGCCACCCTTTTTGATCTTAAGGGTATTGGGTTTGGGCAGTTCGGGAAGATCTTTGAGTTCCCATGCTTTGGGTTGATGTTTCTTTTGCGCTTCCCCGTAAATCCAGAAACCGATGGTGACTAAGGCAAATGCGAGTAACGCTTTGGTCCAGATGTCGGAGAAGAGTTCATCCACCAAGATTTCAACGGCTTGCCATATATCTTGATCGGCGGCAAGGGTGACCGCGGAGATAAATCCGGTGACCAAGGACACGATCAGGAAGATGATGCCCACGAGTTTTAAGGTCGAGATGTAATCGGCGTAGTATTCGGGAGCGACCACATAGTGGCCTTCGCCTAAGTAAGACGCTGCCAACTTCCGGGGATGTCCCAGTTTTTGAAGGACTTCTTTGACTTGGTCGTCCGTGGGATTATCGGTGCCCAACATATCGTCGATGTTGGCCCGTAATTCTTTGGCGACATCGCCTTGCATTTTAAGAGGCAACCGTTTGGTTACCGCGTAGATATAACGTTCAATGTATTTATTTTCCATTTTCTTTCTCCTTAAGGACCGCATTCATATCGTCGGTCAACATTTGCCACTGCTTTTTGAGCGCTTCGAAGGTGGCGACTCCATCCGGGCTCAGCGTGTAGTACTTTCGCGGACGGGTTTCACTGGTATCCCAATCGCTTTTCAATAAACCTTGGGATTCAAGACGTCTCAGTAACGGATAGAGTGTGCCCGCTTCAATCATGACGCCTTGCGACGACAAATCCTGAAGTAACGAGTATCCGTATTGGCCGCGATGCAGATGCGCTAAGACCGCTAACACTTGGGTCCCACGTTTGAGCTCACCGACCAGATTGTTCAAAATCGTTTCATCCATTCTTATCACCTCGGCATCATTATAGTGTGTGGCGTACACTATTGTCAACAAAACAATATTAAAATATTTTTTGGCTTTAGCCAACTTTTTTAAAATAGGGCAAAAAAGAAGAGAACCCGCTAGGATTCTCATTCGATTTCTTTATGAATCAGCTTGTGATAAGCGGGAAAATCATAGGCTTTTAGGATACGTAATCCTCGTAAGGTATTCATTGCCCGATAGACTTCGACATCCACCTTGAAATGTTGTAGTCCGGTGTGGACGCCGCCTTTGGGAAGCGGGCCTTTTTCCAAGGCTTCTTTTAAACGGTCAATGGCTTCTTGCATGCGCTTATCATAGCCGTGTCCCGAATCAATAAAATAAAGTAACGCACGATACGCATCGTAGAACCACCGCACCGGGAAATGCATCTCAATCATGCGTTCGTTGATGATTTCACCGGTATGGACGCTACGGAATAAACGTTTCTTCAAAATGAATTCTTCGGCCTCAGGAACACAGACCAAGAGTTCATCCAACCTGTAACGATAGCCGTTCTTATGATACATATGGATGGCTTCCAAGACCGAAAGTGTCGTATGAAGCGAACTCTTATGTGCACATTCAGGTTTTGCGTCCCAGCAACAGTTCCATCCACCATCGCTCATCGGATGTTTGAGGATGTAATCGACGATTTCGTTTAACCGTTCGTTTTTGAGGTGGGCATAGGCACCCATGCGAAGCAGCATCGCCGCCACGCACATATCAAGACCGCGCGTTTTCTTGGGCAAAGGTTCGGTATGCCATAAAACCGAAATCAGATGGGAAATGCTGTCCACATAACGGGGATCATGTCCATCTGCTTCCAGTTCGAGGAGTTCCAAAAGCGTATAGTGGTCGGAAATCCATTTATGGGAATAGATGCCCTTGCCCCATCCGTGAAGTTCCGGTTTGTACAAATCAAAAAGACGATGAATCCACCCCTCGGTGGCATCCGGTACTTGACGGTCCAACAAATGCCGTTGGGTCATCGTCGACACCGACGGGTCACTCATCAACAGCCATTGAAGATAATCCATAGTCCTCCTTAGAGGTTTATTTCACGATAAAATCGGCCACCACGGGGAAGTGATCCGAAGGATAGCGTCCGCCGATTTGGGATTGGTCGACATAATAGGAAAAGAGGGACAAATCCGAAGTGTAGTAAATATAGTCGATCGTTTCGATGCCTTTTCCGCCTAAAAAGTCGTGGAAGGTGTTTTTGATATTTCCCGAGCGATTGTCTAACGGAGACAATAGGCCGATGGCCTTGAGGCGTTCATGAAGGGGATGGGAAGGGTTGGCGTTAAAATCGCCCAAGAGGATGACGGGATAGGGATATTTCACGCGCCACTCCGCCAAGAAAGCGATGAGCGTCGTGATATTTTGATCAAGTGCCCGGGCACTGCGGTAGGACAAGTGAACATTGGCTATCAAAAGTTTGGATTCATCGCGGATGGAGCTTACGGCCGCCATCGTGCAAATCCGCGGGAATCCTTCTTCGGGGTCCATGCTTCCGGGAACTTCCGGAGTCGCCGATAACCACACTGTTTCGGTATGATCGATTTTCCAGTGGTCTTTATCCACAAACAGAGTGCACCGCTCGCCGTGACGGTCGGCCTCGCGGCCTTCCCCACAGGAAATATAGTTGGAAAGAGGTGTTTCCAAGTCTTTCAGCATGCCATCGGTGACTTCTTGAGTAGCCAAAAAATCCGGGTGGTGTTTGGTAATCATCGTTAGGACGCTTTTAAGGCGTCTCGGCCAAAAATTATTTCCGTCAACTTCGACGGCAACGCGTAAATTAAAGGTCATAGCGGTAAAACGATGGTTCATAAAATCACCTCTTTGTCTCATTATATGATAGAAAAAAGTAAATATTTAGACATTATTCAAACAATGACCCGTTTCAACAACCGGCGAACTAAAAGGTGTATCCGCCCAGAAGTGCCAAGGTCATAAAAATGACGAAATCTTGCATGGCGTGGATAATCCACGGGGCCAGAAAACCTTTGGTTTCAAATAACGACCGGGCCATAAACCAGCCCAAAATCGAGCTCATGACGACTCCGACAATACCGCCCGGAGCGCCGTAATAATGAAAGGAACCGAAATACACCGCGGATAAAATCATGACGGCCTCTTTTGGAAACGTTCTGCCCAAAGGTCCCACCACCGCGTTGCGGCACATGATGCCTTCACAAAAGGAATTGACCGGGGCCAAAATGAAGAGAAACGGCAATACTTTCAAAAGCAAAGAAAAATCCGGCGATGTGCCCGTTCCAGTTACGGTGATTATGGCCAATCCTACGGTGACAGCGGCAATTAAGCCTCCCGAAACAAGTGCCAATCGTCCCCAAGACACCCAGTTTTTGGAGATGCCCAGAAA
>ERZ1645187.4467-NODE-4467-length-11273-cov-7.369317_pt1 | contig 11273 bp, 10 predicted proteins | sample MGYA00575352_ERZ1645187 | MGnify/ENA primary metagenome ERZ1645187 (study PRJEB40837, sample SAMN11349314) | freshwater sediment metagenome | isolation source: river sediment | host: Sediment | place: India: Wazaribad , New Delhi | collected 2017-02-21 ... | reverse complement strand
GGTGGAAGAGAGGTTCGAGCGCGGACCATAGAGCAGCACCCACGCAGGCGGGCGCGCCCGGGCAAGGCGCGGCGCCGCCGCCTCGGGCCAGCGGGCCGCCTTCAGTCGCTGCGCCGCCCTGCCGGCCGTGGCGGCCAGCGTCTTGCCCGGCCGGTCGACAACCGCCAGCGGTACCAGCGCAGCAATATCCTGCCAGTCCTTCCAGCGGTGGAACCCGGCAAGGCTATCCCCGCCCATGATCCAGACAAAGCTCACGCCGACGCAGCGCCGCCTCAGAAATCGAATGAGATCAACGGTGTAGCGGATTCCGAGATCGGCCTCGAAGGCCGTCACCATATGGGCGGGATCGCGCACCAGCGCCTTGCAGGCGGCGATCCGCTCCGCCAGCGGCGCCAGCCCGCCGTTGTTTTTCAAGGGATTGCCGGGTGTCACCAGCCACCACAGACGCTGCAACCCGAGCGCTCGCAGCGCGCTGTCGGCCACCAGCCGGTGGCCCGCATGCGGCGGGTTGAACGAACCGCCGTAGAGCCCGATCGTCATGCCCCGGGCATGGGGCGGCAGGCGCAGCGGCCGGTAGGGCCCGATGGCGGCGAACGGCCGCCTCACGGGCGGATCGTCCCCTGACCGTAGACCTTGTACTTGAACGAGGTGAGCTGTTCGACCCCCACCGGCCCGCGCGCATGCATCCGCCCCGTGGCGATGCCGATCTCGGCGCCGAAGCCGAATTCCCCGCCATCGGCAAACTGGGTGGAGGCATTGTGCAGCACGATTGCTGAATCGACCTCGGACAGGAACCGCGCAGCGGCAGATTCATCATGTGTAACAATGGCATCAGTGTGGTGCGAGCCATACCGCTCGATATGCGCGATCGCCGCATCCAGCCCGTCCACCACCTTCACCGCGATGATCGCATCGAGAAATTCGGTGCCCCAGTCCTCGTCGGTTGCGGCGGTGACGCGACTGTCCGCCGCCTGCGTCGCGGCATCGCCGCGCACCGCGCAGCCCGCTTCGAGCAGAGCGGCCACCAGCGGCTTCAGCGCTCGTTCCGCAATCGCCGCATCGACCAGCAGCGTCTCCGCCGCGCCGCAGATGCCGGTGCGCCGCATCTTGGCGTTCAGCACCACTTGGCGCGCCATGTCGAGATCCGCCGCGGCGTGGATATAGACATGGTTGTTGCCATCAAGATGGGCAAATACCGGCACGCGCGCCTCTGCCTGCACCCGGGCGACAAGGCTTTTGCCGCCGCGCGGCACGATCACATCAATCGCACCATCCAGCCCCGCCAGCAGCGCCCCCACGGCTGCGCGATCCTTCGACGGAACGATCTGGATCGCCGCTTCCGGCAGGCCGGCGGCCACCAGCCCCTCGGCCATCGCCCCGGCAATCGCCATCGACGACAGGAGCGAATCCGACCCCGCGCGCAGGATCACCGCATTGCCGGCCTTGAGGCACAGCGCCCCGGCATCCGCCGTCACATTCGGCCGGCTTTCGAAGATGACGCCGACCACACCCAGCGGCGTGCGCACGCGCTGGAACCGCAGGCCGTTCGGCTGCGTCCATTCCGCTGTCACCGCACCGACCGGATCAGGCAGGCGGGCCACCGCCGCCACGCTGTCGGCAATCGCGGTGATCCGCACTTCGTCCAGCCGCAACCGGTCAAGAAACGAGGGCGCGAAGCCGCTCACCCGCGCGGCCGCCATGTCCGCTGCGTTGGCGGCGAGAATCGCATCTTTCCGGGCGAGGATAGCCTGCGAGGCGGCGATCAGCGCTGCACTCTTGGCCTCGGCACTGGCGAGCGCCAGCGCCCGCGCCGCGCCGCGCGCGCTTTGTCCCATCCCGGCCATCAGCGGGCCGATGGCCGCACCGGTTTCGATCACGGGTGCGTTCATCCCTGCCCCCCCTCGCCGGACATCACCAGATTGTCGCGGTGGATCATTTCCGTCCGGCCGGAATAGCCGAGGATCGCAGCAATCTCGGCGGTCTTCCGCCCCTGGATGCGCAGACCGTCGGTTGCATCGAAGGCCACCAGCCCACGCGCGATTTCCCCGCCCTGCGCCGTGCGGACCAGCACCGCATCGCCGCGCGCGAAATTCCCGTCGATCCGGACCACGCCCGCCGGCAGCAGGCTCTTGCCGGAGAGCAGCGCGCGGGCCGCCCCGTCATCCACCACCAGCGTGCCGCGCGGCTCCAGCGTGCCGCCGATCCAGCGCTTGCGCGCGGTAACAGGGGTCGAGGGCGACAGGAACCATGTCGCCGGCCCGCCATCGATCACCGATTGCAGCGGATTGTCGCGCTTGCCGTTGGCGATCATCAGATGCGCCCCGCCGGCGGTCGCAATTTTCGCCGCCTCGACCTTGGTGGTCATGCCGCCGCGCGACAGTTCGGAGGCCGCACCCCCGGCCATCGCCTCGATTTCGGCGGTGATCTTCGGCACCACGGGAATCAGCGTCGCGGAAGGGTCCTTCTGCGGCGGCGCGGTGTAGAGCCCGTCGATATCCGACAGCAGCACCACGCAATCGGCGCTCGCCATGGTGGCGACACGCGCCGCCAGCCGGTCGTTGTCGCCATAGCGGATTTCGTCGGTCGTCACCGTGTCGTTCTCGTTGATCACCGGAACGGCCCGGAACGACAGCAGCGTTTCCACCGTGGCGCGGGCGTTGAGATAGCGTCGCCGCTCCTCGGTATCGCCATAGGTCAGCAGCAGCTGCCCGGCAGTGATCCGGTGACGGGCCAGCGCCTCGGCCCAGGCACGGGCGAGCGCGATCTGCCCGACAGAGGCCGCTGCCTGTGCCGCCTCCAGCGCCAGCACGCCGGGCTTCAGCCCCAGCACCGAGCGGCCGAGCGCAATCGCGCCCGAGGACACGACAAGAATATCCGCCCCGCCCCGGTGCAGCCCGGCGAGATCATCGGCCAGCCGGTCAAGCCAGCCGGCCTTCAGCCCCTCCTTGCCGACCAGCAGCGAGGAACCGACCTTGATCACCACCCGGCGGAACGCCGTGAGCTGGGGGGCGGGCCGCTTACGGGGCATCCGGCCCCCCCTCGGCGGTGCGCGCCTCGTCGATCACCGCCAGCAGCGCATGCAGCACCTCCGGCACGCCCTGGCGCGAGACACCCGAGAGCAGCATCGGCGCGCGGCCGCAGGCGCGTTTCAGCCGGTCGCGCTGCTTCTTCAACGTCTCGGGATCGACCGCATCAACCTTCGACAGGGCAACGATCTCCGGCTTGTCGGTCAGCCCGCCGCCATAGGCGTCCAGCTCCCCGCGCACGGTCTTGTAGGCCTTGCCGGCGTGCTCGCCCGTTGCCTCGACGAGATGCAGCAGCACCCGGCAGCGCTCGACATGGCCGAGGAACCGGTCGCCCAGCCCATGTCCCTCATGCGCGCCCTCGATCAGCCCCGGAATATCGGCCAGCACAAATTCGCGATCCGCGACGCGCACAACGCCGAGGCCGGGATGCAGCGTGGTGAACGGATAATCCGCGATTTTCGGCTTGGCGGCGGTCGTCGCGGCCAGAAAGGTCGATTTGCCGGCATTCGGCAGGCCGACGAGGCCGGCATCGGCGATCAGCTTCAGCTTCAGCCAGATCCAGCGCTCATCCCCCGGCAGGCCCGGGTTGGCGCGGCGCGGCGCGCGGTTGGTGGAGGAGGTGAAATGCAGGTTGCCGAAGCCGCCGTTGCCGCCGCGCGCGATCAGTTCGCGCTGGCCGACACGGGTGAGATCGCACAGCAGTGTCTCCTCGTCCTCGTCGAAAATCTGCGTGCCCACCGGCACCCTGAGGATCGCATCGGTGCCTTTGGCGCCGGTGCGGTTGCGGCCCATGCCGTGGCCGCCGGTCTTGGCCTTGAAATGCTGCTGGTAGCGATAATCGATCAGCGTGTTGAGGCCATCGACGCATTCGGCCCAGACATCGCCGCCCCGGCCGCCGTCGCCGCCGTCCGGCCCGCCGAACTCGATGAACTTTTCCCGGCGGAACGACACGGCACCTGCCCCGCCATCGCCGGATTTGATAAAGATTTTCGCCTGATCGAGAAATTTCATGGGCTCAAGAACCTTATCATCGCGCCGGGGTCAAGGTTTTGCCGCAGCCGGCGCGGTGGAATCCGCCTGAGTGAAACACGCCCGGCCGATCCGCGCCATCTCCGCCTCGTCCGCGTCCGTCACCCGGTTGGCCACCACGCGCGGCCACAAGGGCAGCGATCGCAGCCCCCGCGCCGCACAGGCACAGGCCCTGAGGCACACCGCCTCCCGCCCGCCCGCCGTCTCGCAATCGATCGCGCAGGACTGGACAAACACCTTCACCTCGGGCTGGAGGGTGACAAGCCCCAGCGCACCCGCGGCATGGAAGACGCCGAACAGCAGCGGCTGATGGATCAGATAGACCGGCAGGCTCCACCGCCCCATCCGGCGCAGCCAGCCCGGCCCGCCGGCTCTACCCGCGCGAACCGGTCCGGCCTGCCCGAGGGCCTGCCCCAGCGCCAGCCCGGCGAGCAGAAAGCCCGCCCACGGCAACAGCGGCACGAAATCGTTGGACACAGGCTCTCGCACACCGAGCCCCAGCCAGATCAGCGCCGGGTGGCTGAACACCTCGGCCCGCACGATGGAAGGCAGCGCAAGGACGAGCACGGCCACCGCCAGTGTCACCCCCCAGGGTGCGGCGCGGAACGCCAGCGCGACAACGCTGGCCGCCGCGATGCAATGCAGGATGCCGAAGAAGATGAACCGGTCGGGGAACAGCGCGTAGCTGCCCGCACTGACCAGCGCCGCCGCCCCGCCGACCACGCAAAGCCGCTTTGCAAAGCCGCGCGGATCAAACCCGGCGCGGAAGGCCAGCGCCAGCGACAGCCCGGCAATCGCGAGAAACGCGGCGGCAATCGCCTGTGCGAACCGTTTCCAGCCCGGATCGAGGCCGACATCGGTCTCGATCAGGCCGAAATGGCTGACATCCCACGCCAGATGATAGACCACCATGGCGATGACCGCACCCCCGCGCGCCGCATCAAGCCACGGCACGCGGGGGAACTGCTTCTGCGCGTTTGCAGCGTCGCTCATGCGATCGCCGCTTCCATCTGGCGGGTATCGACCATGCGCGGGCTGCGCCATTCCTTGAGGCTGCTCCAGGTCGTCCGCTCCAGCCGGTAGAAATCGCCCGGCTGCGCCCCGCCGCGCGCCGGCGCATCCATCATGCCCGAGCCGATGAGTTCGAACCCGCAGCGCTTGAGCACCCGCCGCGCACCCTGATGCACCGGCGCGACCGAGGCCGTCAGCCCCTTGATGCCCGAAATGCCGAAGGTGATATCGATCATCGCCTGCGCCGCCTCGGTGGCAAACCCCTTGCCCCAATGCGCCTCGCCCAGCCAGAAGCCGAGCTCCGGCAAAAGCCCACGGCCCGGCACAACGCAGACCATGCCGATCGCCTCCTCCGGCCGCACGATCGTCGTCAGCGCGAGGCACAGCCCCTCGCCGTCGGCGTTGCCCTGCCGCGCCTTCAGGATTGCGGCATTCGCCGCCTCGGCCGTGAACGGAAGGGGAATATGTTTGGTTCCCTCGGCAACCGCCGGCGTTCCGGCATGACGGACCATGGCGGCGGCATCGGCCATGCGCGGCCAACGCAGCCACAGGCGGCGCGTCTCTATGCGGAAAACGTCATCACGCGAAAGCTCGGGAAACATGGTTCTCTCCAGCCCGGAAAAACGCAAAGGGGAGATGGTGTCCCATCCCCCCTGCTGGATTTCTGGCTGGAGGTTCGAGGGGTTTCCTCGTGGTCTCCGTGAGCCTTCCGCCGGGGTGATCTGACACCGGCGAGGCTCCTTTGCTAGCCTTCGCCGTTATTCTGCTGCCATCGCTTTCGGCTTGGCAACAACGCCTGCATAGGTTCGGCCGTTCGCCTTGGTGACGAATTGCACGTTGCCGTCGACGAGCGCGAACAGCGTATGGTCCACACCGATGCCGACATTGACGCCGGGGTGCCACTTGGTGCCGCGCTGGCGCACGATGATGTTGCCGGCGAGCACGTTCTCGCCGCCGAACTTCTTCACGCCGAGGCGCTTGGAGTGGGAATCACGACCGTTACGGGACGAGCCGCCTGCTTTTTTGTGAGCCATGTGAGTGCTCCTGAAACCTGTCTGCCGGGGTTATACCCGATGTGAACGTGGTGGTCAGCCGGTAAGAGCTGATCAGAGATCCTTGCCGGAGGCGAGTTCGGCCTGATCGGCCTTGGCGCGCGGCGGCTTGCCGGCGAGCAGCTCCTTGGCCTGCACCACCCACTCCTCGCGGGTCGCGCGGCCGCGCAGGGCCAGCTCGTCGTCGAACTTGGCGATATCGGCATCGGTCCAGGCCGCGATCTGCGACCAGGTCTGGATACCGGCGGCGCGGAGCTTCTTCTCGATCGTCGGGCCGATGCCCGAGATCAGCGACAGGTTGCTCTCGTCCCGCTCGCCCGAGGCAGCGGCAGCAGCGCCGGCCGCGGCGATGCCGACGGCGGCGGCCACCGGGGCGGCCTTGGCCTTGGCCGCCGGCTTCTTGCCGTCGGTCAGAATGTCGGTGATGCGCACGCTCGACAGATCCTGCCGGTGGCCGCGCTTGCGCTTGGAGTTCTGGCGGCGGCGCTTCTTGAAGGAGATGACCTTCGGCCCGCGGGTCTGCTCGACGAGTTCGCCGACAACCGTGGCGCCCGCCACGGTGGGAGACCCGATGATCGCGGTCGCGCCACCGATCATGAGCACCTGCTCGAACGCGATCACGTCGCCCGCAGCCCCTTCGAGCCGCTCGATGGTGATCACGTCATTGGCCGAAACGCGGTACTGCTTACCGCCGGTCTTGATAACTGCAAACATCGGTCACATGCCTTCGTGGTTACGATCATCGCCCGGGGCAAGGCCCCGTCCGCGTCGTCTTCTTGTTGTTCTGGTTACAAAAGAAAATCGTGCGGAATGAAGGTTCCGCCCGACCTGTGCTGCCCATACCGTTCCCGGCCGGGGCCTGTCAATGCGAAAAAGCCGGCGCAAGGCACCGGCTTCAGCTCAGTCCCGCGAAGGGAAAAGGTCTCAGGCAGACGCCTTCTTGACCAGATCCTTCTTCACCGCCAGCGCATCGCGCGACAGCTCGGCGTCATCGGCCTTGAGCAGGAAGGCATCAAGCCCGCCGCGATGCTCGACCGTGCGCAGCGCATTGGTCGAGACGCGCAGCTTGATCGACTTGCCGAGGGCATCCGACATCAGCGTGACGTTGGTGAGGTTCGGCAGGAACTTGCGCTTGGTCTTGCGGTTCGAGTGGCTGACCTTGTGGCCAGAGAGAACCGCTTTGCCAGTCAGCTCGCAAACACGCGACATGGGCGAACGCCTTTCTAGGGTACAGACGCTGACCCCGGGCCCGTCCGCCGGAACGGGCGGAAACAAGGGAACGAGGCCAGAATGATCCGGATCGAAGCCGGGCCTATAGGGGCATCCTCGCGCGCGGTCAAGCCTCAACGCGAACGGAATGCCGGATTTGGTGCGCCCGCACCCGGTCCCAGCCCGCCGCGGCACGAAAACCGCGCCCGCACCGCCTCCATACATTTATGGTTAACGGTTGCTTGCCTACAATGGGCCGCAATTGCCGGATGAAGATGGCAGGATTGGTGTCGCGCGTCCAACGGTTCGGGGTTTGAGGATGTCGGTAAACGGTGTGAAGCGTTGGGGCGCGGCGGCGGCCCTTCTGGCGGCGGCGGGCGTGGCCCCCGCATGGGCCGGATCGATCGATGCGCAATATGCGGTCTCGCTTGCCGGCCTGTCGCTCGGCACGGCGACATTGACCGGCACCATCACCCCCGCACGCTATTCACTGAACGCCCAGGCCCATCTCACCGGCCTTGCCGGCATGGTCACCGGCGGCAAGGGCGCTGCGGTCGCCACCGGCAATTTCGCCTCCGGCCGGGTGATCCCGGGCAATTACTCGCTCACTGCTGCCAACAGTGAGATGTCCCGCACCGTGCAGATGGGCATGAACGCCGGCAGCGTGCAGCAGGTGGTGGTCAATCCGCCGCTCGACCCGAAGCCCGATCGCGTACCGGTGACGCCCGATCATCAGCGCGGCATTCTCGATCCGCTGGCCGCTGTGCTGATGCAGACTCCCGCCGCCTCGCTTCAGGCCGCCTGCAACCGCACCATTCCGGTGTTCGACGGCGCCCAGCGCTTCGATATCCAGCTCTCCTATGCCGGCACGAAGACCGCGACGGCGCGGGAGGGATATTCCGGCCCCGTCGCTGTCTGCAAGGCGCGCTACACGCCGATTTCCGGCCACCGGACAGAGCGCAAGTCGGTCCAGTTCATGCAGAACAACCGAGACATGGAAGCCTGGCTCGCCCCCAGCGGAGTGGAGGGCGTCTATCTCCCGTTCCGCGTCTCGATCAGGACGATGATCGGCACCACGGTGATCCAGGCGGTCAAGTTCCGCACCGAGGCGCCGGAAATGACCGCGACCATCAAAAACCTTAAGAACTGACGCGCCGCACACCGGCGCCGAATCGCAGCACACCCGCCCGCCCGGAGCGCCCGCTCCGCGGCGGGTTTTTCGCGTCCCATGCGCAGCGTGCGGCGCGCTGACAGAAGCAGGGTCGCCACCGCCTGCCGGCGCCGCCTGCCCCGCTCCCCTGCCCCGGAACGGCACAGACCGTTAACGCAGGTCGTGCTTCGGAGCCGCAATCCACTTCTCCAGCCCCTCTCCTGGTCGATTTTCCTTTCGGAATTCATCGTATGAAATCAGCGTCTTGCAGCGCCTCACGGTCGACCGCGAATCACCCGGGTTCTGATTCGCGCATGGTTCGTTCCCCCTTCCGTCCGCCGGTTAACAGCCGCGGCGACAACGGCATCGGCAGCCGCAACACTTCGTTGACCACGATTGTTGGCAGGAAGTGCTTGACGCTCCTTTCCGGCTTTTGCCCCCTCGCCCCCCGCTCCTTGACGCCGGAATGGCCGGAAACCACAAGCCTTTGCGCCCCGGGCCTGCCCCGCCACGACATGTGGTGCTCCGGGTTATCCACAGCCCATGCCGTCGCCGATTCGCCCCCCGTTCGTTCCCCCGCCGTTCGAAGTGTTGACGAGGCCGGGTAAAATCCACCCGATCTGTGCCTGAACGGGACGAATCCGCTTGTCTGCCCCCACGCTTTCGGGCCACTGATCGGGCACGATGTGAAACGGGGACCGGATGGCGATTCCCAACCTGAATGATCCGTTCAAAAGCCGGGGGCTGACCGCCCTGCTTGGCCCGACGAACACCGGCAAGACGCATTTTGCCATCGAGCGGATGCTGGGCCACAAGTCGGGTCTCATCGGCCTGCCGCTGCGTCTGCTCGCCCGCGAGGTCTACCAGCGCATTGTCGAGCGTGTCGGCAAGGAGGCGGTGGCGCTCATCACCGGCGAGGAGAAGATCCGCCCGCGCGAGCCGCGCTACTGGGTCTCCACCGTCGAGGCGATGCCGCGCGACCTGTCCGTCTCCTTCGTCGCGGTGGACGAGGTGCAGCTCGCTGCCGATCGGGACCGCGGCCACATCTTCACCGATGCGCTGCTCAATCGCCGCGGCACCGAGGAAACGATCCTGATCGGCTCGACCACCATCCGCCCGCTGATCGAGGAATTGCTGCCCGGCGCCAACATCATCACCCGTCCGCGCCTCTCGCGCCTCACCTTCGCGGGCGAGAAGAAGCTGACGCGCCTGCCGTCGCGCTCGGCCATCGTCGCCTTCTCCGCCGAGGAGGTCTATGCGATCGCCGAACTGCTGCGGCGCGAGCGCGGCGGCGCCGCGGTTGTCCTCGGCGCGCTCTCCCCGCGCACCCGCAACGCGCAGGTGGCGCTGTTCCAGGCCGGCGAGGTCGATCACATCGTGGCGACCGACGCCATCGGCATGGGGCTGAACCTCGAGATCGATCACGTTGCCTTCGCGGCGGACCGGAAGTTCGACGGCTCCGGCCACCGCCGGCTCACCGCGTCCGAGATGGCGCAGGTCGCCGGCCGGGCGGGGCGTCATCTGCGTGATGGCACCTTCGGCACCACCGCCCGCTGCCCGCCGCTTGATGAGGAGATGGTGGAGGCGCTGGAGGAACACCGGTTCGATCCCATCAGGATCATCAACTGGCGCAATCCGGACCTTGATTTTGCCTCCCTCGCCCGGCTTCAGGCCAGCCTTGCGGTCAACCCCACCGTGCCGGGCATCGTCCGCGCCCGGACGGACGAGGACGAGTACACCCTCGAAATCCTCTCCCAGCGCCCGGCCATCGCCCGCTATGCCAACAGCCGCGAGGCGATCACCCGGCTGTGGGATGTCTGCAAATTGCCCGATTACCGCAAGGTGGTGCCGCATGTGCACGCCGACCTTGTGGAAAGCCTCTACGAGCCGATCATGCGGCGCGGGGCGATCCCCGCCGACTGGTTTTCCCGCGAGCTCAACGCCTGCGACCGGACGGACGGGGACATTTCCACCCTCTCCGCCCGCATCGCCCAGGTGCGCACATGGACCTATTGCGCCAACAGAAGTGACTGGCTGGAGCATCCTGCGCATTGGCAGAACGTTGCGCGCGCGCTAGAGGACAAGCTTTCCGACGCGCTGCACGAGAAACTCGCGCAGCGGTTCATCGACCGCCGCACCGCCGTCCTGATGCGGCGCTTAAGAGAGAATGCGATGCTTGAAGCCGAAATCACCGACAGTGGCGATGTTCTCGTCGAAAGCCAGCACCTCGGCCGGCTCGACGGATTCCGCTTCACCGCCGATGCCCGCGCCGAAGGCCCGGAGGCCAAAGCCCTGAAGGCTGCCGCCGCCAAGGCGCTGAGCGGCGAGATCGACAGGCGCGGCAAGGCCCTGTCGGAGGCGGGCGACGATGCCTTCGTCCTCTCGCTCGACGGGACCTTGCGCTGGATCGGCGCGCCGGTGGCGAAATTGCAGGCGGCTGACAAGCCGCTGGAACCGCGTTTGCTGCTGCTGGCGGATGACTACCTCGCCGGCGCCGCACGCGAGGCGGTGGAGGCCCGCCTCGCCCTGTGGCTGAAAACCCATGTCGAGAAGCTGCTCGGGCCGCTGGTCGCGCTCGACCGGGGCGATGGTCTCTCCGGCGCGGCGCGCGGCATCGCCTATCAGGTGGCCGAGAATTTCGGCGTGCTCGACCGGGCAAAGGTGGCCGATGTGGTCAAGGGGCTGGACCAGCAGGCGCGCGGCGAGTTGCGCGCCCTCGGCATCCGCTTCGGCGCCCATCACATCTACACCGCCGGGCTGATGAAGCAGGCTCCGCGCGGCCTTGCCGCCCAGCTC
>ERZ1645187.4465-NODE-4465-length-11274-cov-3.567609_pt1 | contig 11274 bp, 9 predicted proteins | sample MGYA00575352_ERZ1645187 | MGnify/ENA primary metagenome ERZ1645187 (study PRJEB40837, sample SAMN11349314) | freshwater sediment metagenome | isolation source: river sediment | host: Sediment | place: India: Wazaribad , New Delhi | collected 2017-02-21 ... | reverse complement strand
GCTGCTACGTCCCATACCTCCGTTGGCATGGATTCCCCTGGCGATTGTCTGGCTGGGCCTGGAGGATGGATCGAAAATTCTCGTCATTTTCGTTGCAGCCTTCGTGCCGTCAGTCATCAACACCTATACCGGCGTCCGCAACATTGATACTCCCGTGATGGAAGCAGCTCAGATGCTAGGTATTCAGGGGGGGCGGATGGTAATCGAGGTTCTGTTGCCCGGTGCTATGCCGATGATCTTTACCGGCTTGCGCTTATCACTGCAGGCGAGTTGGACCACGCTGGTGGCCGCCGAACTCATCGGTGCGCTTTACGGACTGGGCAGCATCCTGAACCAAGCCGCACAGGACATCTATCCCGCGATGATTCTAGTGGCCATGGTTTTTGTTGGGTTGGCCGGCGCTGCTACTACCTGGTTGATCGGTGTAGTAGAAAAGCGCGCGATGCCGTGGCGGAAAGGACGGGTGGCGGTATGAGCAAACCACTTAGCCGGGGAAAATTTCTTCAGCTAACGATCATCGGTATCGTGGGGTTCTTCGTCGTCTGGTATGCAGCGCGGTTCCTGCATCTCTCGCCGCCAAAGTTTCTCCCCATGCCACATGAGGTGGCGGCAAAGTTCTTTTCCCTGTTTTTCGAACCTTTTGCGGGCGCGACACTTGACGAGCATATGTTAGCGAGTTTGCGTCGCTTTGGCATGGGTTTCGGTCTAGCGACTCTGGTCGGAGTTCCCTTAGGTTTGGCGATGGGGTGGTTCCGTTGGCTCGATGACGCCGTTACGCCAATATTCGACAGCCTCCGCTTTATCGCGCCAGTGGCGTGGGTTCCCTTTGCCGCCTTGTGGTTCGGGACCGGTATTGGAGGTCCAACGCTCATCATCTTTGCGGGTGCATTCCCCCCCTGCCTGATCAATGCCTATCGCGGCGCCCGCAACGTAGATAACGTCTATTTGGAGGCCGCCAGTGTCCTTGGTATCGGTCACCTCAGAATGATCACCGATGTCCTCTTTCCAGCGGCCGTGCCTTCAATCATCGCCGGGTTGCGCATTGCTGCCGGACTCGGGTGGATGTCTCTGGTGGGCGCCGAACTGATCGTCGCTAGCAGTGGGATGGGGAATCTGATCGTTCGAGCGCAAAGCGCGATCGAGACGTCGACGGTGATGGCAGGCATGATTGCCATCGGGCTGGTTGGTATTGTGATCGATGTCCTTATCAGGCGGATGGAACGTCAGTTGTTGAAACATCGTAGGGGTTAGTAATTCACCCAACCTTATTAATGCAGAGGGTAGAGGCGTATGGCAAATATCCAGTTTTCTGACGTAACTCGAATCTTTAAACGTGACGGCAAAGATTTCATGTCATTGGACGGCATTAACCTGACTGTACAGGACAAGGAGTTCGTCGCCATCGTGGGGCCTTCCGGATGCGGAAAAACGACCTGTCTGCGTATGGCGGCCGGACTGGAATTCCCGTCGTCGGGAACCGTCTGTGTAAATAACGCCGAGGTCGTGCAGCCCGGACCGGACCGTGCAGTCGTCTTCCAGCAGTTCGCTCTGTTCCCTTGGAAGTCGGTTTATGAAAACATCGACTTCGGGCTGCGCAGTAAAGGCTTGCGAAAGGAAGAACGACACAAGCTGACGATGTATTACATTGGCCTAATGCATCTACAAGGCTATGAGAGCGCCTATCCCCATCAATTGTCAGGTGGTATGCAGCAGCGTGTTGCGATCGCAAGGGCCTACGCGCTGGATCCAAAGGTTCTTCTGATGGATGAGCCGTTTGGTGCCCTGGATGCACAGACGCGTGTGGTGATGCAGGAAGAGCTTGTCAAACTGGCAAGACTGAATCCGAGAACGGTTCTTTTCATCACGCACGCCGTGGAAGAGGCGGTATATCTCGCGGATCGTGTAGTCATCATGACCAGCCGTCCTGGGAAGATTAAAGAAATTCTTGATGTAAAGGCCATCCGTGAAGCCGAGGATTGGGACCGGTACAGCAAGATAGAAGATGTCATGGACCTAGAAAGCTTCGTACATCTTCGCACCCGAATCTGGAAGTCTTTGCGTGAAGAACACGCTGGCACAGATCATTGAAGCCCACAACGTGGAAAACATCACAAAAGGAGAGAGGATTATGAAGAAATCGATTGCCGCAGTAGCTCTTGGTGCAAGCCTTCTGCTCAGTGGGGTGGGCATGGCGCAAGCACAGGCGCTCACTCCGATCAGGGTCAGCTATCAGCCATCCCTGTACTGGGCGCTCCCTTTCCACGTCGCAACCGAAAAAGGCTGGTGGAAAGAGGTCGGACTCGCCCCCGAATTTTCCACCTTCCCGGCAGGTGTGCCGCAAATCGCAGCGGCAGCAGCGGGGTCCTGGGATGTTGGCGGCACCGGTTCGGTGCCTGCTGTGCTCGGCCATGTGCGCTTTGGCATCAAGACCATCGGTTTGGCCAACGATGAATCGGCTGCTAATGGTCTGATCGGTAGCAGCAAGGCCGCCGCCGATTTTGCCAAGGATCCTGTCGCAACCTTGCGTGGCAAAACCATCACCCTGACGCAGAACTCTACTGCAGACTATGCGGTTCAGGCTTGCCTCAAGAAATATGGACTGAAGAAGGCAGATGTCGTGATGAAGAACATGGGCCAGGCAGAAATCATTTCAGCCGTCTCGTCCAATAATTCTGATCTCGCCGGCATGTGGGCTCCCAACATCTATACGGTCGAAGAAAAGGCCGGTGCCAAGGTGCTCTGCAGCGGGAAAGATGCAGGCGCATTCGTTCCGGGTGCACTGATCGCGCGCGGCGAGTATGCCAAGCAGAACCCACAGAACGTGGCGAAGTTTCTCGCGGTTTATCTGCGCGCCTGGAGCTGGATGAATGCAAACCGGCCGGAGGCGATCCGAATGATGAAGGAATTTTATGCGAAGGGCGGGGTCAGCGTCAGTGAAGCCGCCATGAACAAGGAGTTCGATACGCGGCCGACGTTCACGCTCGCTCAACAGCTGAAGTCCATGGATCGCTCGGCGGGCAGTGCGGAAATGGACAAATGGTTTACCGACCTCTCGGTTTTCATCCGCGAAACCGGCGCAGTGCAACAGGTTCCCAGCGCGGCCGACTTCGTGACCGATGAATACATGAAGATGGTACAGGCGGATCCCATGCTGCGCGATTTTGCCAACTCAACGAAATAACCGATCTTCTCGTCCTCCATGAGTTTCGGTTCATGGAGGGCGGTGCTTGCCTCTTCAATCCTCATCAAATCGGAGCACACTGTGACGACAGTCTATTTAAAGAAAGCCGAAAAGACCCCGGAAACGGAAACTGCGACTGCTCAACAAGTAGTTAACACTATGCTTGCAGAGATTCAGGCCAACGGCGAGGCAGCGGTCAAGAAGTATGCCGCTGATCTTGACAAATGGACGGGCCCGCTGGTAGTGACTCAGGAAGAGATTGCCGCCAACGCTACCCAGGTACCGCGTCAAGTCAGAGATGACATCGATTTTGCCATCAAGCAGGTGTCGGATTTTGCCCGTGCCCAACGTAATTCACTGACGGACTTCAGTGTTGAACTTCACCCCGGGGTCACGGCCGGGCAGCGCGTAATACCGGTTAATGTGGCTGGCTGCTATGCCCCCGCGGGCCGATACGCCCATATCGCCAGCGCCTACATGGGCGTGGCGACGGCCAAGGCAGCGGGTGTCAAAACCATCATTGCCTGTTCGGGCCCGTTCCGCAGCGGCCCTATGCATCCGTACCTGATGTATGCCTTCAACCAGGCCGGTGCCGACATCATCATGACCCTGGGTGGCGTTCAAGCCATCGCGACAATGGCCTATGGTCTATTCACCGGAAAGCCGGCGGATGTGATCGTCGGCCCCGGAAACAAATTCGTTGCCGAAGCGAAACGCACGCTTTATGGCAAGGTTGGAATCGATGTGTTCGCCGGGCCCTCGGAAATCGGGATCATCGCAGACGAGTCAGCTGATCCGGCGATCGTGGCCAGCGATCTCGTGGGTCAGGCTGAGCATGGCCATGAGTCTCCGGCATGGCTATTTACCTCCAGCCGTTCTCTTGCCGAGGAAGTGATGCGGCGCGTGCCCCAATTAATCGATAGGCTTCCGCCGACAGCTCGCGATGCGGCAGGATCAGCGTGGCGCGATTACGGCGAGGTTATCCTGTGCGATACCCGGGAAGAACTGGTCGACATCTCCGACCATTACGCGAGCGAGCATCTGGAAGTACATGCGACTGACCTCGATTGGTGGCTGCAACACCTAACGTGCTATGGCTCCCTGTTCCTCGGCGAGGAGACCATAGTTGCTTATGGCGACAAGGCGAGCGGTCCCAACCATGTCCTGCCCACCAAGGGAGCTGCCCGCTACTCAGGCGGACTCTCAGTTCACAAGTTCCTGAAGACATTTACTTGGCAGAAAATGACCCGGGAGGCCGCGCGTGATATAGGACTTGCAACCGCGCGTATTTCGCGCCTAGAAGGCATGGAAGCGCATGCGCGTACGGCCGATGACAGACTGGCAAAGTATTTTCCAAATCAAGTGTTCGAACTTGGTGAAGCCGTCAAGGTGTAAAGCTTGCGCGCCGCTGCGGCGGTTAGCATATTTCAACGGAGTATCAAGTGAGTTCGTCTAACTCGAAGTTCAGTCTCGATGGTAAAACCGCCCTGGTGACTGGTGGCAGCTCCGGTCTCGGAGAAGCGATGGCCCGCGCGCTGGGTGAGGCCGGTGCGCAGGTCATCCTGATGGCACGCAATGAAGCCAACCTGGCACAGTCAGCCAAGAGACTCGGCGATCAGGGTATCAGGGTACTAACTGTGGCGTGCGATTTGTCGGATCCCGAAGCAGCTCGACAGGGTGCGCAACGGGCCCAGTCCCTGAGTGCCGTCGACATCCTCGTCAATGCTGCAGGAGTGAATCTTCGCCAACCATTCGCCGATGTAACGGTGGATAGTTGGCTGACTCAGATCAATCTGCATTTGAGCGCCCCGTTTTTTCTGACCCAGGTGCTTGCTCCCGATATGAAGCGTCGCGGATGGGGGCGCATCATCAATATTGCACGCCTGCAAAGCTACCGTGCATTTCCCAACAGTGCGCCGTATGGCGCCGGCAAGGGGGGAATCGTCCAGCTAACGCGTGCGATCGCAGTCGAATGGGGCCCGTATGGCATTACCTGCAATGCCATTGCGCCCGGTTTTTTTCCGACCGCATTGACGGCTCCGGTATTCGCCGATCACGAACTTGTTGAGCAACATGCCAGGCAAACCTGCCTCGGCCGAAATGGAGACTTGCGTGACGTCGATGGCGTTACCGTTTTCCTGGCCAGTGACGCTTCTGCCTACATTACGGGCCAAACCGTAATGCTCGACGGAGGCTACACCGCGAAATGAAGGACACCACCACCGGTGACCATACTGTGCATCCGGCCCTACGCGGCTCCCTGCGTCCGCCCAATCTGGCGGAGCTCATCAATTTCAGCCCCGGGCCCACATCACTGCCCAAGGCAGTAGAAGAGAAGATAGCCGCCCGTTTCCAACAGCCCGGCCTGACCTCTCTGGCGCTGTCACACAGATCGCCAGAGTTCCTCAAGATACTGGAGCATGCCACCGATGCTGTCAGAAGGGTAATGGATATACCCAACGATTACGAGATCCTCTTCACTCATGGTGGCGGCCATGGCCAGTTTGCAGCGGTTCCGCTGAATCTCTGCAGCAACTTGTCGGATAGTGCCACCTACGTTGTCAATGGGACATGGTCGAAGCGTGCATTCGATGAGGCCGGCCGGTACTGTAAGGCTCAGGCTATAGAAGCGAGGGATCCGCTAACCGGGAGCTACAACTGCTTTCCCGACCTGGCTCAGGCAACCATTGACCCACGCAGCAAGTTCATCTTCTTGTGTTCCAACGAGACAGTGAACGGCATCGAGTTACACCGTCTTCCCAGGCTTCCTGCGGCAAGTCGGCATATTCCTTTGGTCGTCGATGCAAGTTCCGATTTCACTACCAAGCCGATCGATTGGATCGGTGACAATGTAGGGGTGCTCTTTGCATGTGCATCCAAGAACATTGGGCATCCTGGTGTCACCGTGACGGTGGTGCGCAAGGATCTGTTGGGGAATCCGTCCCCGCTCTGCCCGGGTGTCTTCAACTACACGATCAACGCGGAGGCAGCCAATCTGTGGAACACCACGGCGACCTTTAATGTGGACGTGGTCGGGCTCATGATGGACTGGATTCAGGGTGAAGGCGGTGTAGCGGCACTTGAACGCCGTTCGATCGCTAAAAGCAATCTGATCTACGAGGTCATCGATAGTTCCGGAGGGTTTTACGGAACACCTGTCAAAGACAGATCCCTGCGCAGTCGCATGAACGTTCCTTTCAACATAAAGGGCGGAGATGCGAAATGGACCGACCGGTTCATCATCGACTGCTGGGAGCAAGGTATGGTCGGTTTGCGTACCTTGACACCATTCGGCGCCGGGGAGTATCTACGCGCAAGCCTATACAACGGTATTTCCGAGCAGGACGCGCTCAAGCTCGCCAGTTTCATGAAACGGTTTGCCAGTACGAGTACGTGTTGATGTGCCCTGATTGCACAACCTACCAAGCATAGTTATTTTAGAAAGCGAGTGTCGAACATGAAAGCTTTGGTGTACACCCAACCCCTTGAGGTTCAGTTGCTTGAACGGCCGGATCCCGCACTTGCGGACGGAGAAGTCGTGGTGCAGATCGAGGCGGTTGGCATCTGCGGCTCTGACATGCACGCGTACCATGGCCACGATCCGCGGCGCAAGCCAGGTCTGATCCTTGGCCACGAATTCTGCGGAAAGATCGCCGAGAGTTCGGTACCTGGCTACGACGTCGGCCAGCGCGTGACAGGGAATCCTTTGATCACCTGTGGTACCTGCGATTATTGTGTACAGGGTCGTGACAATCTATGCAGCCGCAGAACCATGGTGGGAATGACCCGTCCGGGTGCCTTTGCCCAGTACATGTCGATTCCGGCTTCCTCCTTGGTCGAGATACCGCAGGACATGCCGGCCGTATCGGCCGCTTTGACCGAGCCAGCAGCGACGGCACTTCATGCGATCAACCTGAGCCAGCGCGCAATGGCACGTCCGTTGCCCGAGAATCGAACGCTGATTCTGGGCGGCGGTGCCATAGGTCTCTTATCGGCTCTGTTGCTGCACGCATACGGTTGCCGGGGAACGGTCTTGGCGGAGGTTAATCCTCTGCGCAGGGATTCCGCGGAGCGTCATGCCAATATCAGCACCTACGATCCGCGCGAAACACCAGTGGAAGAAAACGGGTTCGACTACGTGATCGATGCCGTAGGCAGCAAGTTGACCCGCGAAGCCGCGTTGCGGGCCGTCAAGCCTGGTGGCGTCGTGATGCATATCGGACTGCAGGACTGGGCCAGCGAGATCGACATGCGCAAGCTCACTCTGGCGGAGATAACGCTGATGGGGACCTACACCTACACCACCGCGGACTTGCGCGCCACGGTAAAGCTGTTGCAGGATGGCGTTTTTGGCGATCTTTCCTGGGTGACCTGCATGCCATTGGCAGATGGTCCCCGCGCATTTGCCGAACTCGACAGCGGCGCACTGGCATCGAGCAAAGTCGTCCTCGTGCCGTGACCCTGTAGTCCTTATTATCCCGGGCGCTTCAGTGACATTGAAGCCCCGTCCCACGCCTCAGACCTTGTCCGTGCCGGCAGCCCTGTGATACCGGCCTTGATATCTTGCATCTTGTAAGTCCTTGACGATGAATAAAATACAGAGCCTCTTGGTTGCGAACCGCAGCGAAATCGCCATACGCGTCATGCGTGCTGCCAGTGAAATGGGGATTCGCACTGTCGGAATCTATGCCAATGAAGACCGTTTCGCGCTGCATCGCTTCAAGGCGGATGAAAGTTATCTGGTCGGAGAGGGGAAAAAGCCCATAGCCGCGTATCTGGATATCGACGACATCCTGCGCGTTGCGAAGCAGGCCAATGTCGATGCGATCCATCCGGGCTATGGCTTTCTCTCCGAGAACCCAGAGTTTGCCGAGGCGTGTGCGCGGGAGGGCATCATCTTTGTTGGCCCGCGTCCCGACGTGATGCGCACGTTGGGCAACAAGGTTGCCGCGCGGGAGGCGGCAAAGGCAGCGGGAGTTCCGGTAGTCCCTGCCACCGGCGCCCTGCCGGACGATATCGAGCAAGTTCGCCGACTGGCGCGGCAAGTCGGTTACCCGCTGATGCTGAAGGCGAGCTGGGGTGGCGGTGGCCGTGGCATGCGTGTCGTCGAATCCGAGCAACACCTTGAAGAGCAGGTAGCGGCCGGCCGGCGCTAGGCCTTGGCAGCCTTCGGCAATGGCGAGGTCTATCTGGAAAAGCTGGTCCGTCGCGCACGTCATGTCGAGGTGCAGGTCCTTGGCGACACGCACGGCAACCTGATACATCTGTTCGAGCGCGACTGCTCTGTGCAGCGACGCAACCAGAAGGTCGTCGAGCGTGCGCCAGCGCCGTATCTTGATGATGCCAGACGCGAGGAACTCTGCGCATCGGCGTTGAAGCTCTGCCGCCAGGTGCACTACACGCATGCTGGGACGGTCGAATTCCTGATGGATGCCGATAGTGGAGAGTTTTATTTCATCGAAGTCAATCCGAGGATACAGGTTGAGCATACGGTCACCGAGGAGGTGACCGGTGTCGATATCGTCAAGGCGCAGATCAACATCAGCAAAGGGGCGCGTATCGGCGATCCGGCATATCGGATTCCTGCACAGAGCGATGTACGCCTGTTCGGTCACGCACTGCAGTGCCGCGTGACCACCGAGGATCCCGAGAAGAACTTTTCGCCGGATTATGGCCGTATTACCGCTTATCGAAGCGCTGCCGGATTCGGCGTGCGCCTGGATGGCGGAACGGCCTACAGCGGTGCAATCATCACCCCTTTTTTCGACTCGCTGCTGGTCAAGGTTACTGCCTGGGGCCACGATCCTGCCGAGGCGATCGGCCGGATGGACCGTGCCCTGCGTGAGTTCCGCATCCGGGGTATTGCCACCAACCTTCACTTTCTCGAGAATGTCATCCGCCATCCGCTGTTTCGTAACGGCGAATGCATCACCCGTTTCATCGACGAAACGCCGGAGTTGTTCCGCTTCGCTGCCAAACGTGACCGGGCAACACGCCTGCTGCGCTTTTTGGGTGAGGTGACCGTCAACGGCAACCCCGAAATGAAAGGTCGAAAGAAGCCGGAACATGCATTATCGCCGGCTGTTATGCCCAGACGCGGCGGTAATGGCCCGATCCCCTACGGGACCCGCGACCGTCTAAAGGTACTGGGGCCGGCGGGATTTGCACAATGGCTGCGCGCCAACCCGCAGGTGATGCTTACCGACACCAGCATGCGCGATGCGCACCAGTCACTGTTCGCAACGCGCATGCGTACCCGCGACATGGTGGATATCGCCCCCTTCTATGCCCGTTTGCTGCCCAATCTCTTGTCTTTGGAGTGCTGGGGGGGTGCCACCTTTGATGTGGCCATGCGCTTTCTCAAAGAAGATCCATGGACACGCCTGTCATCCCTGCGCGAGCGTGTGCCTAACATTCCGTTGCAGATGCTGCTGCGCTCCTCCAATGCCGTCGGCTACACCAATTACCCGGATAATGTCGTCAAGTTCTTTGTACGGCGTGCCGCCGAGGCTGGAATGGATATCTTTCGTGTTTTCGATTCGCTGAACTGGGTCGATAACATGCGTGTGGCGATGGATGCCGTCATTGAATCCGGAGGAGTCTGTGAGGGAACCATTTGCTACACGGGGGATATTTTCGACACGAAACGGCCAAAGTTCGACCTCAAATACTACGTCGAGATGGCAAAGCAGTTGGAAAAGGCCGGTGCCCACATCCTTGGCATCAAGGATATGGCTGGTCTGACACGGCCGCATACCATTCGCACCTTGGTCAAAACACTCCGTGAAGAAGTCGGTCTGCCGATCCATTTTCATACCCATGACACCTCTGGCATTGCCGCGGCTTCCGTACTGGCAGCAGCTGAGGCGGGCGTTGATGCAGTCGACGGTGCGCTGGATGCCCTGTCGGGGCTGACTTCGCAGCCGAATTTGACCGCAATTGCCGATGCCCTGGCCTGTACTGTGCAGGCACCCGATGTTGAAACGGATGCCATGCGTGAGCTTTCCGATTATTGGGAGGGCATACGGCGTTACTACGCACCGTTCGAGGCCGATATCCGATCCGGCACCTCGGATGTGTATCGTCACGAAATGCCGGGCGGGCAATACACCAATCTCCGTGAGCAGGCGAGAGCCATGGGACTCGAGCATCGCTGGCCGGAAGTTTCACGCGCCTATGCGAACGTGAATCGGCTCTTTGGCGACATCGTCAAGGTAACGCCCACATCGAAGGTCGTCGGCGACATGGCCTTGTTCATGGTTGCCAACGATCTGACGCCGGAGGAAGTTGAAGATCCGGCGCGTGAGGTGGCTTTTCCTGAGTCCGTGGTTTCGCTTTTCAGGGGTGAATTGGGTAGGCCTCCCGAGGGGTTTCCGAAGGCCTTGTCGGAAAAGGTCCTCAAAGGGCAGGCTCCGCTAGCCGACAGGCCGGGAAAGTATCTTCCGCCAGCAGATTTCGACGCCGAGCGTGCGCGCGCGGAAAAAGTTGTGGGCCGGCACCTCAACGACGACGAGCTTGCTTCCTATCTGATGTATCCAAAAGTTTTTGCTGAATTCGCGGCGCATCATCGCCAGTATGGTGATGTCGAACAGCTACCTACCCCGGCATTTTTTTATGGACTTACCCAGGGTGAGGAAATCGCCGTAGAGATCGACCCTGGCAAGACCCTACTGATACGGCTGCAGGGTACCGCAGATATCACGGATGATGAGGGAGAGGCAAAGAAGCTTTTCTTTGAACTCAATGGCCAGCCTCGTCTGGTGCGTGTTGCCAAGGGCAGTGCGAGCGGTGCTCGCCGCGAAAGAAGAAAGGTGGACGATGGCAATCCGGACCATGTGGGTGCGCCGATGCCAGGAACTGTGGTGACGGTTGCCGTCAAGGCCGGGCAGAAGGTTCGGAAGGGGGATCTTCTGCTGTCGATCGAGGCCATGAAAATGGAAACCGTTGTCCGTGCCGAACGGGATGCGACAGTAGCCGAAGTGCATGCCTCTCCTGGCATGGCGGTAAGCCCGAAGGACTTGCTGGTCGGGCTCCGGGCATGAACCGGCAGGTACCGGACTGTGCCGGTACCTGTGATCAACCACCTAGGGATA
>ERZ1645187.4463-NODE-4463-length-11277-cov-6.668776_pt1 | contig 11277 bp, 8 predicted proteins | sample MGYA00575352_ERZ1645187 | MGnify/ENA primary metagenome ERZ1645187 (study PRJEB40837, sample SAMN11349314) | freshwater sediment metagenome | isolation source: river sediment | host: Sediment | place: India: Wazaribad , New Delhi | collected 2017-02-21 ... | reverse complement strand
CCTATATGAATAAGAAGAGCGGCATGCTCGGCATCTCCGGCGTGAGCAGCGATTTCCGCGATCTGAGCGCCGCCGCCAGCCAGGGCAACGAGCGCGCAGCGCTTGCCCGCAAGATGTTCTGCTATAAAGTACGCCAGTTCATCGGCTCTTATGCCGCAACGCTTGGCGGAGTTGACGCGATTGTCATGACCGCAGGCGTGGGCGAAAACGACGGACACATCCGCGAGATGATCCTTCAGGGCCTGGAGTACCTCGGCATCGATATGGACTGGAACTTCAACCTGTCCTGCCCGAGAGGAACCGATCTGGAGATCACGAAACCCACGAGCAAGGTGCATGTCTACGTGATTCCGACGGACGAAGAGATGACCATCGCGCGCGATACCGCCGCGCTTGCGCTGTAAGCGCAAATCGTGTATAATCCCAAAGAGAGATATCGTTTCGGAGGAAGTCAGTCATGAAGCATATTCAAACCATTCAGAAACCCTGCATCAAAGCGGGCAAGAACACCGCGTGTGGCGAGTGCCAGGCGAGCTGCCAGTCGGCATGCAAAACCTCCTGCACGGTTGCCAACCAGAAGTGCGCGAAGGAAGAAAAGTAATCGTAGGCTATCTTTGATCAGCCGATCCGCAAAGAAAGGCCATTTTAAGGCCTTTTTTTGTCTTTTAACAATTCAGCTAACCACAAGGAGAACGCATTTGATCCATTCGTTCCAATTCCAAAACCACAACGTGCTGCTCGATGTTGAAAGCGGCGCGATTCACACCGTTGATGAGGCGGCATTTGCCGTCGTATCCGCAATCGAACACGGAAAAGACCCGTATGCCGTCGGCGTAGACGCGCAGACGGTTTCCGAGGTGCTTTCCGATCTCGAGGAGCTCAAATCGGGCGGCGCATTCGAAACCGAAACGCCCACCGCGCCGGAGATTCTTGGCGGAAGCGCGATCAAGTCCATGTGCTTGCACGTGGCGCACGACTGCAACCTGCGCTGCCGCTATTGCTTTGCCGCGACAGGGGACTTTCACGGCGAGCGCATGCTCATGTCCTATGAGACCGGCAAACGTGCGCTGGATTTATTGATGGAGCGCAGCGGGACGCGGCAGCATCTGGAAGTCGACCTTTTTGGCGGCGAACCACTGATGAATTGGGATGTTTGCAAACAGCTTGTGGCTTACGGCCGCGAGCTGGAGAAACAATACAACAAGATCATCCATTTTACGATTACCACCAACTGCGTGGCGTTGGACGACGAGAAGATCGACTTCATCAATCGCGAGATGCACAACGTAGTCATCAGCCTCGACGGGCGCAAAGAGATTCACGATGCGCTCCGCCCGACCGTCAACGGCAAAGGCTCGTTTGACATCATCCTCGGCAACGCGAAAAAGCTTGTCGCGGGTCGCGGCGAGAAGGAATACTACATTCGCGGCACGTTCACGCGCGAGAACCTCGATTTTCTGGAGGATGTCAAAGCGCTCACCGGATTCGGGTTCGACCAGATTTCGATCGAGCCCGCCGTCTTGCCGGACGACAGCCCGTATAGCCTGCTGCCGGAGCACTTGGCACGGATTGACGCGGAGTATGACGCGCTGACGGAGCACTACATCGACGCGCGCAAGAACGCCGACTCGTGGTATAACTTTTTCCATTTTATGTTTGATCCCGACGGCGGACCCTGCCTGCGCAAGCGCATCAACGGTTGCGGCGCGGGCACGGAATATGTCGCCATTACGCCGGAAGGTGACATCTATCCATGCCACCAGTTCGTCGGCATGCAGGAGTATAAACTCGGTACGCTCGACCAACCGACACTTCGGAGCGACCTACAAGAGGCGTTCTTGGGTTGCAACGTCTGCACCAAGGACACCTGCAAAAACTGCTGGGCAAAATATTATTGCAGCGGCGGATGCATGGCAAACGCGGTGCTCTACGGCGGCGCGCTGGAAACGCCGCACGAAATTAGCTGCCATTTGATGAAAAAGCGCATTGAATGCGCCATCGGCATCTACTTGAGCGAACAATGAACAACCGCTTACTCGCGCGGGAGCCGATCACTTGCGATCCGGCGCTCGTTGAAACAATCGCATCTGCATGCAACTGCTCGCAGCTCATCGCGCGGGCAATGATTCGGCGCGGCGTCTCTTCCACTGAGGAGGCGCGGCGCTTTCTCAGCCCCAAGGAGAGCGATTTACTCGACCCGTTCCTGCTGCCGGATATGCAGGCGGCAGCGGATCGAATCCGGCGCGCCATTGAGGAACGGGAACACATCTGCGTCTACGGCGACTATGATGCCGACGGCGTTTGTTCGACCGCGATGCTGGTGCAGCGCCTGCAAAAGATGGGCGCCAGCGTGGAATACTACATTCCGCACCGGCACACCGAAGGTTATGGTATGTCGCCCGATTCGGTGCGCACGCTGCACGCCCACGGGGTCAAGCTCATCGTAACCGTAGACAACGGCGTTTCCGCGTTTGACGAGGTTGCGCTCTGCGCGGCTTTGGGGATTGATGTGATCATCACCGACCATCACAGCGTCGGCAAATCGATTCCGGCTTGCGTTGCCGTCGTCGCCGCATCTCGTAAGGACGCAACGTACCCCAACCGCTATCTTTGCGGCGCGGGCGTCGCGCTCAAGCTCATTCAGGCGTTAAACGATGGCGCGTATACGCCGGAAGAACTCGCGCTTGCCGCGGTTGCGACCATTGCAGACGTGGTTCCGCTCACGGGGGAAAACCGCGTGATCGCGGCCTGTGGACTCAAGCACATCCAGTCCCTGACGGGACTAAACGCGTTGCTGCGTGCGGCGGGATTTAACCAGACGCGCGTGGACGAGACGACGGTTTCGTTCATGATCGCTCCGCGCCTCAACGCGGCGGGACGCATGGCAACCGCACTGGAAGCGGTGCATCTGCTGCTTGGCGAAGACGCAGTACGCGCGGACGAGATTGCAAGTACGCTCAATGAATACAACCAGCGCAGACGCGACACGGAGAACGAAATTCTCGAAGAGGCGGAGCGGCAGATTGCCGCGCGCGAAACGATTGGAAAAGCGATTCTGCTTGCCCATGAAGACTGGAACGCAGGGGTCATCGGCATCGTCGCCTCGCGTTTGTGTGAAAAATATCATCTGCCGGTGATCCTGTTTGCAGATCAAAACGGGGTTCTCACGGGCTCCGGGCGGAGCATCGCCGGGATTGATCTTTTCGAAAACCTCAGCGTGTTTTCGCATCTGTTTGTGCGCTATGGCGGTCATGCGCGCGCGGCGGGCGTGACGATTGCAAAGGAGAGATACGAAGAATTCCGGCTGGCGTTTGAAGCGTATATCGCTCAAAATTACCGCGCGGAGGATTTTTATCCCTCGTTTGTGTATGACGAGGCGGTGCAGTTGAGCGAACTGAGCAGCGCGCGGGTCAAGGAACTTCGCTTGCTTGCGCCGTATGGCGAGGGAAACGCGGAGCCTGCGTTTCGCATCAACGGCGTTCGGTTTGCCTCGCTTCGCACCATCGGCAAGGACGACAAGCACTTCTGCGCGAGCGTGGTGCAGGCGGATCGCGTCATGCGCATTGTCGCGTTTGGCAAGAGCGACCTGCTCGAACCGCTGAATACGGCGGCGGACTGGGATCTTCTCGCGCGGCCGGCGATCAACGAATATCGCGGCAGCGAGAGCGTGGAGCTCTTCTGGATCTGCGCGAATGCATCCGAAGAAAAAGTTGCTTTTTTTAATGCTTTTTTCCAGCAAAGACTGTATAATGGAGACTGTTCGGTTGGTAGAATTGCCGAATGGTATGGTTCTCACGACGGTCGTTTTCAGGCAGAACTTGACGACACTGTCATGCGAAAACACTACCGAAGGCTGCAAAGCGCGCTTAGCGAAGGCTCCATACCGCTGTTTGCGCTAATACGGGCAATGCGAAACGAGGAACTGCTCGCGCTTTGCGTGTTCACACAGCTTTCGTTCTTTGCCTACGACCCGGACACGGAGCAAATTCTCCCAAACGCCGGCTGTACGCCGCGCACGCTGGAAGAAAGCACGCTCTATCGAATGTTGAACGACCGACAGGAGGCGTAACATGGACCTAAAAGAGAAGATTCGCAGCATCCCTGACTTCCCGATCAAGGGCGTTTTATTCCGCGACATCACCACGCTGCTCAAGGATAAAGAAGGCTATCACGAACTGATTGAAACCATTGCGGAGTCCCTCAAGGATCGTCAGGTCGATCTCGTGATCGGGCCGGAAGCACGCGGTTTCGTCATCGGCGCGGCGCTGGCCTATGCGCTCGGCGCGGGCTTTGTCCTCGCGCGCAAACCGGGCAAGCTGCCCTGCGAAACCATGCGCTATGAGTACGGTTTGGAGTATGGCTCCGACGTGCTGGAAATTCACACGGATTCCATTCAGCCGGGACAAAAAGTCGTCATCGTGGACGATTTGCTCGCAACCGGCGGCACCGCGCTTGCGACCGTTAAGCTCGTCGAGCAGGCGGGCGGCGAGGTAGTCGGCCTGCGGTTTGCCATTGAGCTGAGTTCGGAATTTGACGGGCGCACACCGCTGGCTGGTTACGACGTGCAGTCTGTCATGCAATATTAAGAAACAATCAAAGAGCACAAAGATCAACGGTTCGCCGTTGATTTTTTCTACCTGTTACGCACGGGTAAAATAGTTGCGAGAGAAAGGGAACGACGCTCGCAACTGCGAACATCTTCCAAAAAATTCCCTGCGATGGTTGACTTTTTGCAGGGAAAGGCGGTATTCTATAGCCTAATTCCCCGTGTGATGGGGTTCATCCGCTGTGGTAGACTGGCGGGAGGAGGGGTGTCTTAAAAATGGATATGCACGAGTTGGTACAAGAGTTTTCCAAGAAGTATTCTCCGGAGCAAACGGAGGTATTTCGCCGTGCGGTCGATTTTGCATATCGGACACATTCCACCCAACTGCGCGAATCCGGCGAACCATATGTGGTGCATCCGCTGGAGGTCGCGCGCCTTGTCATGGACATGGGCATGGACGCGTCCAGCGTCACCGCCGCCGTGCTACACGACGTGGTCGAGGACGGGGACAACATTACCGTTGCGGATATCGAAGAACAGTTTGGCGCGGAAGTAGCCAAGCTCGTTGACGGCGTTACCAAGCTGACCAAGAGCGGACAGCAAACGTATATTACCAAAAAACAAGAGCAATCGGAGAATCTTCGAAAGCTCTTTCTTGCGATTGCGGCGGATGTTCGCGTCGTGATCATCAAACTGGCCGACCGTTTGCACAACATGCGAACTTTGGCGTATTGTAACCCGTACAAACGCATGCGAAAGGCAAAGGAAACACTGGAGGTCTACGCTCCCCTCGCGCACCGCTTCGGCATGGGCGCGATCAAAGGCGAGTTGGAAGACCTTTCTTTTATGTACCTCATGCCGGAAGAGTATGCGGACATCAGCCGCCAATTCCGCGAAAAGCAAGCGGAGCGGCAGGAGACGCTGGACAACGCCAAACGCATCATCCAAGAAGAACTAGCCTCGGCTGGGATTGAGTCGTCCATCAGCGGCAGACCGAAGCATCTCTATAGCGTCTATAAAAAGATGCAACGGCAAAACAGCAGCATCGCCGAGATCTACGACCTGATCGCAATCCGCGTCATCGTCGAATCCGTCAACGACTGCTATGCGGCGCTGGGCGTGATTCACGCGGGCTGGAAGCCGCTGCCGGGGCGATTTAAGGACTATATCGCAACCCCGAAACCCAACATGTACCGCTCGCTGCACACCACGCTGCTTGCGCCAAACGGAATCCCGTTTGAGGTGCAGATTCGCACCAAAGAAATGCATAAGACGGCGGAATACGGCATCGCCGCGCACTGGATGTACAAAGAAGGGCGCAACGTGCAGAGCCTGCTGGATCGCAAGACCAGTTGGCTTCGTCAGGTCATCGAGGCGCGCGATACCACCGAGGACAGCAAAGAATTCGTCGATAGCATCATGAAGGATTTCCTCGGCGAGTATGTTTTCGTGCTCACGCCGAAGGGGGAAATCATCGACCTTCCGCGCGGTTCCACACCGCTGGATTTTGCTTACCGCATCCACACCAACATCGGACACCACACGCAAGGCGCGCGCATCAACGGCGCGCTGGTGCGGCTTGACTATAAACTCAAAACCAACGACGTGGTGGAGATTATCACCGCCAACAATCAGGCGGGGCCGAGCCTCGACTGGCTCAAGATCGTCAAAACGCAGGCGGCGCGCAATAAGATTCGGCAGTGGTTTAAGAAAGAGAATCGCGAGGGGAACATTGCCCGCGGCAGAGAGATGCTTGAAGACGCGGCAAAGCGGCAGAACCTGATCGTCAGCGACCTGACCAAGCCGGAGTTTGTCAATCCGCTGGTCGAGCGGCTCAACGTCAGCGGGATTGAAGATATCTATGCGGCAATCGGTTTTGGCGGCATGTCCGCAAGTCAAGTGCTGCACAAACTGCTGGAACTGAAAAAGAAAGATGACAAGGCAGCCGAGATCGCAGAGAAGATTCGCACCGGCGGCACGGAGGACGCGAGCAAGACGCATGTGCCGGTCAATGGCATCATCGTCAAAGGCGACCCAGGTATGGCGGTTCGTTTCGGCAACTGCTGCAACCCGCTGCCCGGCGATCCGATCATCGGCTACATTACGCGCGGCAGAGGCGTTTCGGTTCACCGCGCCAACTGCCCGAACGTAACCAATCTCAGAAGCGATCTGGATCGCATCATCGAGGTTGAATGGGCGATCAATACCAAGAGCGCGTTCAACGCGTCGCTCCAGATTGAAGGCGACAACCGCCCGGGCACGCTTTCGCAGATTTCGCAACAGATTTCGAGCCTGAATGTGAGCATCCAGTCCATCAGCGGTAAACCCGCTGCGGATGATCGCTACATCATCGATATGACGTTTGAGGTGGCGAACACCGAGCAGCTCAACGTCATCATCCGAAACCTCAAGAAACTCAAATGCGTGAGCGACGTCTACCGCATGAATAAATAAGTAGAGTTTGCTTACGGCAAATCTCCGGCAAGCGCAACAGGAGAAGCACAGCACATGAGAGCCGTAGTCCAGCGCACAACGGGCGCTTCGGTAACTGTAGAAGGAGCAATCGTCGGCGAGATCGGGCGCGGTCTCGTCGTGTTTTTGGGCGTTGAAGAAGGCGACACGACGCAGGATTTACTCTACATCTGCGACAAGGTGACGGGTCTTCGCGTGTTTGACGACGAAAACGAGATTCCAAATCTGTCGGTTGCGGATATTGGCGGTAGCGTTTTGCTGGTGTCTCAGTTCACGCTTTGTGCGGACGCGCGAAAGGGCAAGCGGCCGAGCTACATCAAAGCCGCGCGGCCGGAACAGGCAATTCCGCTCTACGAGGCGGCGATTGCGAAAATTTCCGAAAGCGTGCCGGTACAGTGCGGGGTGTTTCAGGCGAATATGCAAGTGCGTCTCGTCAACGACGGCCCGCATACGATCCTGCTGGACTCGAAAAAATTGTTTTAACGCAAGCGTTTGTGATATTCTAAGAGAAATAATGCGATTTTTCATGATAGGAGTGATGATCCCATGTATTTTCGGCAGATTACCAGCGGTTCGCTGGACGAACATATCTACATTCTCGGCGCGGACGGCACAAATGACGTTGTCGTCATCGATCCCGGCGAGGCAAAGCCTGCGCTGGATGCGATGCAAAAAGACGGACGCAACTGCGTAGCGGTGCTGCTCACGCACGGGCATTTTGACCACATCGGCGGCGTACGCGCGCTGAAAGACGCATACAACGCGCCAATCTACATCCACGAAGCGGACGCAAACATGCTCAAGAGCAACCGCATGAGCCTCGCGGTGCTCACTGGCAGCCTGGTCAAACCCGTGGAGCCGGATGTGCTCCTGCATGGCGGCGAAACGCTGACGCTCGCTGGGTTGACGCTGGACGTGATCCACACGCCCGGGCACACGAAAGGCGGCGTTTGCTACGCGCTCAAGAGTGATCGGAAACTCTTCGTCGGCGATACGCTCTTTCTGGAAGGCTCCGGCCGGACGGATTTCCCCGGCGGCAGCGAAAAGGAACTGTATCATTCCATCGCGGATAAGCTCTTCTCGCTGGAAGGCGACTTTGACGTGTATTGCGGACACGAGGAAGAGACCACGCTGGAACACGAGCGCAAGAACAATCCCTTTGTCGAGATGGGTCGCAGACGCGGCTGGTAAAGTACAAGCGTATGATTGCAATCTCCACCAATCGAAGTGAATACCGAAACGACATAGCCGAAGAGATTCGGCTGTTTCTCGGTTTGGCGGAAATCGTACTGCTGGAGGAGATCGATCCGAGTTCTGCTAAGATCGTTTTTGATTTGCAGTTGTTGCAAAATGGGCTACACTATACCGCCGTTGCAAGAGCAAACGAATTTGAATCGATGGAAACGTTTGATCTTTCCGAAAACGCGACCGCGCTGGAGAAAAAGAAGCTTGAAAAGCGCGCGCTGAAACTCGCGTGCTATCATCTGCTTAAGGGCATGTATCCCGACGTCGCGACGCCGTGGGGTTCGCTGACCGGCATCCGCCCGACGAAGCTTTTTCGCGAGCTGATGCAGCAAGGTGGAGAAGAATCGGCGCGCGCGCAATTTCTCGGCGTGTTTGACGTTTCGCCGGAGAAGACCGACCTTGCCGCGCGCATCTGCGCCGTGCAGGAACCGTTCATTCGCTCGGTGCAGCCAAATGAGATCGACATCTACGTCGGCATCCCGTTTTGCAAGACAAAGTGCCTGTACTGCTCGTTTCCGAGTGAGGTGCTGGGGAAACAGGATCGCCTGACGCAATATCTGGACTTGCTGAAGCGCGACATTGCGGCGGGCGCAGCGCTGGTGCGCGAAAACGGGCTAACGGTTCGCTCGTTCTACATGGGCGGCGGCACGCCGACCGTGCTAAGTGCGGGGCAAATGGACGCGCTGCTTTCGTTCATTCGCGCGCAATACGGCAGCTTTGGCTGTGAAGCGACGGTAGAGGCGGGACGACCCGACACCATCGACCGCGAGAAGCTGCTTGTTCTGAAAGAACACGGGATCGGGCGCATCTCGATCAACCCGCAGACGATGAATGACGAAACGCTCCGGCGCGTCGGCAGAAGCCATACGAAAGACGACATCGTGCGCGTGTATGAACGCGCGCGAGAGATCGGGTTTGACTCGATCAATATGGATCTCATCGCGGGTTTGCCCGGCGAGACAGCGGCAGATATGCAGCGAAGCTGCGACGCGATTGTTCCGCTACAGCCGGACAATTTAACCGTGCATTCGCTTGCGATCAAGCGTTCTTCCACGCTCAAGAAGGAGCTCGACGAGCACGCGCTCTCAAGCGCGGCGGGAGCGGAGGAGATGACGCGCATCGGAGCGGCTTGCGCGGAACAGATGGGCATGCAGCCATATTATATGTATCGGCAAAAATACATGAGCGGGAATCTTGAAAACGTGGGCTACGCTCTGCCTGGCAAGGAATGCGTCTACAACATCGACATGATGGAGGAGACGGCAAGCATCCTGTCCCACGGCGCAGGGACGATGACCAAGCGCGTGTTCGGCGGGCAAAACCGGATTGAACGCCTGCCGAGTCCGAAGGATGTGCCGACCTATCTGGCCAAGCTGGAACGTCTGATTGACGACAAGCGGGCATTTTTCGCCTGACACGGGCAAAAAAGCGCCATTTGCGTGCCGGAAACGATTGACAGCGGGAACGCGCATCGTTATAATGTGCTAGAAACAGGTTGAGAACGGGAGAGTAGTCCGCACGCAATCGCCAAAGAGAGCGAAACGGTTGGTGAGAGTTTCGCAAACGAGCGTTGGATGAACGGCACCCGCGAACCGCGCGGCCAAACGGCAGACTGCCAAAAGCTGCGACGTATCTCCGGCGTTAACGGAACATGAGCGGAAGGAACGCGGCAAAGGCAGCCGGTTCGTTCAATCAGGGTGGCACCGCGGGTTTCCCGTCCCTAGAGGATCGGAACCTGCTTTTTTTATACCGTTTTCTGGTATAATAGAGAAAATAAAGAGGTTAACAAAACACGGAGGACGGTTATGGCAGCCTACAGAGCCCCAAAGGGAACCAAAGATGTGCTCCCCGAACAAAGCTATCAATGGCAGTTTTTAGAAGCGCGGATTCGGGAGATCGTTAAAAAATATGGATTTTTAGAGGTACGCACACCCGTTTTTGAGCATACGGAGCTTTTCTTGCGCGGCGTTGGCGAAACGACGGACATCGTGCAAAAGGAGATGTACACCTTCCTCGACAAAGGCGAGCGTTCCGTCACCCTCAAGCCGGAAGGCACGGCGGGCGTGGTTCGGATGTTTGTGGAGAACAACCTTTTTGCCGAAACCCAGCCGACGAAGATGTTTTATCTCTATAGCCCGACGTTTCGCTATGAACGTCCGCAGGCGGGCAGACTGCGCGAGCACCACCAGTTCGGCGTGGAGTTCTTTGGCGCAAGCAAGCCCAGCGCGGACGCGGAATGCATCGCGGTTGCGACGGAACTGCTCGCGAGCCTCGGCTGCGACGGGCTGACCGTTCGTCTCAACAGCATCGGCTGTCCGAAGTGCCGTCCGCACTATCACGAAGCGCTCAAGAATTATCTGCATGAGCACTACGACGCGCTCTGCGAAACCTGCAAGACGAGATTGGAGACGAATCCGCTCCGCGTGCTGGATTGTAAGGTGGAGAGCTGCCAGAAAATCGCAAATGGCGCGCCGATTATCGGAGACTATCTCTGCGACGAGTGCCGCGATCACCAAGACCACCTATTCAAGCTGCTCGACGGCATGGGCATTCGCTACGTGATCGATCCGCGGCTGGTGCGCGGACTGGACTATTATACAAAGACCGTGTTTGAGATCACCTCGGAGAACATCGGCTCCCAGAGCGCGATTTGCGGCGGCGGACGATATGACGGCCTGGTGGAGGAGATCGGCGGGCCGCACACGCCAGCCATCGGTTTTGGGCTTGGCATGGAGCGGCTACTGCTCGAACTGGAAAACACCGGCTACCAGATCGAAAAGCCGGTGCGATATGACCTCTACATCGCCTCCATGGGCGAGGAGGCGGAGCAGACGGCGTTCCTGTTGGCACACAACCTGCGCAAAGGCGGCGCGAAGGTGGAGATTGACCACATCGGGCGCAGCGTCAAAGCGCAGATGAAGTATGCCGATAAGATCGGTGCGCGCTATGTTCTCGTACTTGGCGGCGCCGAGCTGGCCAAAGGCGAAGCAAAGCTCAAGCACATGAGCGACGGA